>MDTG01150223.1_pt1 | contig 29288 bp, 14 predicted proteins | sample 811421 | NCBI WGS metagenome assembly MDTG01 (sample SAMN05326645, study PRJNA326480) | marine metagenome | isolation source: seawater | place: Pacific Ocean: South East | collected 2011 | reverse complement strand
TTCTTTTTCAACCTCAAACTGGAATGCTGGTTATAAATCCAGAACAACAGGAGAAAACCCCCGTCCAGAGAAAATCAGTTCTTTTTCTGTTCTGGATACAATTATAACCGCCCTTATAGATAACAATCCCAACCTCAATAAAATTGTTATGGCAGGTCATTCCGCTGGCTCACAGATGGTGGTTCGATATGCTGCAGGTAATCATTTGACTAAGAACCTTGAGATCCCAGAAGCAATTGATATTCAATATGTTCCGATAAACACATCGTCCTTTCTTTATATGGATAACGCCAGAGTTGTTAATGAAGATGCAGATGATTTGCAATTTGAGCCACCAAGCGATTGCTATACCCACAATTATTATAAATATGGACTGGATAATTTGCCTCAATATATGGTTGAAACTGGGGTTGAACAGATACGCAGTCAGTATGTTGATACAAGGGTTATCTATCTTGTTGGAGAATATGACGGAAGCGGATACACCGGAAGTTGTAACCGAGATACTCAGGGATCCAATATTTACAAACGGACTCACAATTATTTTTCCTATCTTGAATATTTTTATGATGAGAATGTTTATGCCAAACACAGTATGGGAATTGTGCCGGGCGTTGGACACAATTATGATCAAAGCGTTCAATCAGAGTGTGGTAAGAAAGCAATATTTGGAATTGGGGACTGCGATGAAATAGAGGCAAAGAATAAAAAGTTAAGAATTTCTTTGAAGCTTTGTGAGCCGGATACGGCTGAAACAGTAACCATATCTAGCCCTGCCTGGAGTTGGCAAACCGGACTCGATATAGTGGCCAGTCAGGATCCGAATAATGACAGTCTCTGGAGCGTAATTATTGAGCCCCCACCATCTCAATCGTTAGAATACCTTTGGAAAGTTAATGGCCAAAAAGAAGATCTGATTCTTTTTGATGAACTAACAAATGAATGGCTAGGTCATTGTGTCGGATCAACAGACTCATCTAGCTACGCTTACAGGCTTTGGTCACCAGACTCGTCTCATTTTATCAGCCAAGAATATGGTACCTGCTCAAGATGTGAGGTGACTCTTGCAATCTACGAAAGTGAAACAATAAATGAACACACTAAAGAAATACGTTCATATCCTAATCCGTTTAATAATCAGACAATTATAACGTTCTTTATAGATGAACCTGGAGACTATTCAGTTAATATTTACAATCTAATTGGAAAAAGTATATTCACTAAAAGCAAAACATTTGAGGGCGATAAAGAAGTAAGTTTTGTGATAGATTTTAATACAAAAAAAGTATCGAGTGGTGTTTACTATTATCATATTCAGTCTGATAATTTTCTTAAAAAAGGTAAGCTTTTATTTTTAAAATAATTCAAAAGAGGTAAGAATGTTGAAAAAAGTATATTTGTCCTTTTTCGTTTTAACTCAATTAATTGCCGGTGATCCAATTATCAGCAATTGGTACATAGGCACCCGGGTCTCTGGCGGAGGGCCCTATAATCACTACATGGAAATAGTAAACCCGACAAGCGCTCCGATTGATCTTTCTGAATATGCAATCATCAAAGGCCACGGCCAGGAACAGAACAGAATTGGACCCCCTGAATGGGGCAATGAGCTTACAAACAGCGGAGAATCGTTTTTCCGGTTCCCTGCTGTCGTCCTATTTCCGGGCCAGACTTATTCGATTTCTAGAAAAACAATCTCTCATCTAGCGCTTACCGCAGCTGCGGATACTGTGTTAGATGGAGACTGTGTGTTGGGGGTTAGTGGCGATGACGCGGTCGGGCTCTTTAAGGGGCCAGGAATAAATGCATCTGAGGTTCTCGCAGTGACAGACAGTATACCCATTGACGCGATTGGAAGCCCCTACTATGATCCTGGAACCAGCTGGCAAATTTCAGGCGAGATTGGACCGCCAAATAGTACCGGAACCTCATACTATGGCGTATCACGGTTTGCAATTGTTCAAAGAAAATCTGGCGTATGTATTGGAAACCAGGGAGACTGGGACGTCTCCAGAGGGTGTTTTGAAGAAGACTGTGATAACGATAGCATTGCGACTGCTTTTGAGCTCTCAGAGTGGAATATTATTGCCTGCTACTGGCCTGATGAAGATGGCAACTCCGGTCCAGGATACGAACCAGAAAACCCAGACGCAGCTGTGGATGTAGACTCAATGAATGCCTATACATGCGAATGTCTCTATGATGGAAACAATCTGCACCCAGAAGCGAACTCAGGTCCAGACCAGATCGTTCCCGCTGGAACCGAGTTTACCCTAAAGGGCTCTGCGAGTAGTGACCCAGAGGATGGAATTCAGACATATTATTGGGTTCAGATTGCTGGTGAAAGGATTAACATTCCTGATCCAGGGAGCGAAGAAATCAATCTTTCTGCTCCAGATAGTCTTGATACTTTGAGCTTTGTTTTACATGTAATAGATGACGGCTTTGCCAGAGATACAGATACTGTCCATGTTGTTGTGGTAGAGCAAACGGTTGGTGTAATTGGTGAAAAAGAAAGTCTACCTGAGAGTTTTAAGATAATCGGGAACTATCCCAATCCATTTAATCCAGGCACAACAATATCTGTTGAAGTTTTATCGCAAGGTAAAATTTATCTCCTTATATATAATACCGCAGGTAGAAAAATTATTCAAAAGAATATGGGTATTCTTTCAAAAGGGCTTCATAATGTCTTCTGGAATGGACAGGATGAAAGCGGCAGGGCCTGTCCTAGTGGAATATATTTATATGAGTTTCGAAGAAATGGGGTGTCTGTTTTTAATAAAATGTCATTGCTTAAATAACTTATAGATAAAAAAACCAATTGCAGTGAAAAAGTATATCTTTATCGGTCTTGTTTTTTTCGTGAAAACCTTATTTGTATTCGGCCAAGAAGATCAATTCAATGTAATCCGAATTAACGGCAAGGTTACGGATATTTCTGGTTCTCCATTAGTTGGCGCAAACGTTTTAATCTTGGATACTGAGTATGGAGCATCATCTAGTCTAGCTGGGGAATATTTAATATCAATGCCGGGACAGGTTCTAAATCAGAATTCAGTTATCATACTTGCATCTTATATGGGCTATAAATCAAAACGGGATACGATAACCATCTCTAGTGAAAGTGAAATCAGAAAAGACCTTATCTTATCCCCGGATGTTCTTGGCCTTGAGACAGTAGTGGTCACGGGACTTGGTGGAGATATGGAGCGGAAAAAGCTAGGAGTTTTGATCGAATCTATCCGTCCAGAAGCAGCCAAAAAATCAGGGGAAACTAATATTGTTACTGCTCTTCGGGGTAGCGTTCCTGGTTTGGAAATAAGAAAGACTAGCGGAGACGCCGGCACCAATGCATACTTTCGTATAAGGGGAACAGGAACTATAAGCGGGGGACATGAGCCTTTAATTGTGGTTGACGGAAGCCCCATAAACTCGAGTACCCGAACTGTGGGGGGCGATGAAGGTGTTCAGAGTCCACGAAACAGATCAGAGGCCTCAAGCAGAACATCTGATCTTAATATCGACGACATAGAATCAATTGAGGTTCTCAAAGGAGCCGCGGCCTCTGCGATCTACGGCTCTCGCGCATCAAATGGAGTTATTCTAATTACAACAAAAAGTGGAAAAACAGGAAAAACACAAATTACATACAAGACCCAGTTTGGGATTTCAAGCGTAAATAAAAATTATCCGCTTCAGCAGAGATTTGGACAAGGAGCAGGTGGAAGTTATTTAGAAAGCTCAACCTTTTCATGGGGCCCACCCCTTAATGTAAAGGGAGCTCCGTGGTACAACTCTACAATAAAACAGGATTCGGTTTATGACCATCTGTCATCCATATCGGATGTTGGATACAGCCAGGAACAAAACATTATCGCATCTGGTGGAACCGAAAGAACAACTTTTTACTTGTCTTTCGGTCGCACATATGAAAAATCACACTGGATCAATTACAGTAAATATAAGGATATAGTCCCAACCACATTCGGACACAAGCCAACGAGGGAGGTTCCTTCTGACTATACTCGATACTCTATCCGCCTTAAGGGTAGCCACCTGTTGCGGAAGGATCTCACAATTAATAGTAGCATATCTTACGTAAGGGTTAAAACAAATAATATTGCCAGATCACACACAACAGACGGATTAGGCAGGGGACTCTTAAGCACTCCTCCAGACTTTAATCTTTTGCCCTATCTAAACCCATCTAGCCTCTATCACCGCTCTTCAACAAATGAAAACCCAACATCTCCTCTTGGTCCGCATTCATGGAACAATCCTTACTGGGTGCTTTTTGAAATGAAACAAGGACAGGAGCTAAACAGAGCCTTTGGTAATATTAAGCTTGATTATAAGCCGACTAAATGGACCACGATCAGTTATAATTTAGGTGCTGATTATAGCTACGACAAAAGGCTTGATCTTTTGCCAATAGGGACCTATCGAAACGGTGGAGAGGGACGAATGTTTCGAAACCTAAACAATAGTTTGGAGTGGGATACTAATCTGATTTTGAGGGTCGATGGGGAATCTCTATTTGGTGTTCCCGCAAATTTGACAATGGGCCATAATCTCAATAGTCGCTCCTCAAATACGATAAAAAACCTTGCAAATGAACAGATCGTAATAAATTACTATCAGCCTGAAAACTATAACAGCCAGACTATAACAGAATATGTTTCTCTGATGAACACAGAATCTGTTTTTGGGCAACTAACCTACGATCTATTTGATCAGCTGTATATTACTGCCGCTCTGAGGCGTGACGGGTCCTCTACTTTTGGGCCGTCAGACAGGCAGCATATGTTTAGAAAGTTTAGCGCAGCGTGGGACTTCACAAAGCGATTTCGGATACCTTATTTGAGCTTTGGAAAAATAAGATCAGCTTTTGGAGAAGCAGGAGAGCAGCCGGAAGTTTACAGTATTTACTCTGGTTATTTGTCTGACAACATAGGCTATTTCGGGAGCAAGGTTAACCTCGGCCAGTCTGGGGTATATAACGGAGTCTTAGGCTATGTATCAGACTCGCGCCTTGGAAACAGCGCGATTCGCCCGGAACGAAGAATAGAACAAGAATTTGGTCTTGACCTCGAATTTTTGAATAATCGCCTTGGCATAGCCCTAACCGGATACAACGCAAAAAGCAGTGACGTTATCTTTACAATGGACATGGCCCCATCCACTGGCTCTGATAGATATACTGCCAACGGCGCTGTCATCCGAAATAAAGGATTAGAGATGACTGTTAATGGAAAAATAATCGAAAAAAAAGGACTTATCTGGACTTCAAGATTTATTTATGCTCATAATAATAATTTGCTAATGGAAATGAATGGGGTAACCTCGGAGGATGTAAAAAACATGGAACAAAACGGAGTTCCTATTGATCAACTTTCTAAGTTTACCTTTACCGCTCCCGGACGCGAGATTGGGGAGTTTAGAGGGTATAGCTGGGCCCGGTTTGGGCATAGTATCATTGCAACGGATACAGACGAAGCGGGAAACACCATCAATGTAAACATAGACTCTGTATATGCTGGTCAATGGAACCAAAATGACGTTTATATCAGAAGAAACGGACTGCCAGATGTGGGATGGAGAAACTCTGATGGTTCATCAGGGGGTTACTTGTGGAGTGGGTATAGCCCTAATCCTGACTGGACAGGAAGTTTCTATAATGAGCTAAAGATTTCGAACAACATACGTATATCTGCGTTGGTTGACATCAGTTCAGGCGGACATATCGTGAACTACACAAAAAACAAATTAAATGAGGTTGGGACCCATGTTGAAACGGAAGGCAGATACCATAGTAGCTTTGATGATGATCGTTGGCATGGCTATGAGGAGGGAGTTTCAACAGAATGGGGCAGAGGAAAAATGAGTAGCTTCCTGGATAATGGGCACGAGGCAATTGGTCCTGGTGCTGATGAGATAATTAAATTTGATGAAACTTTTTACACCACAATTATGGGAACTGCAAAAGACATAATTAACAATATTGAGGACGCCAGCTATGTCAAGCTTAGAGAGATCTCAATATCATACCGGTTCGATGGAAAAAAATTAAAAAACCTGGGAATCCAAAATTTAGACCTGAGGTTAAGCGCACGAGATCTTTACACCTGGTCAAAGTACTCAGGGTGGGACCCGGAAACAAATATGATGCAAAACAGAATATCCGGAGAGGACTACTTTAATCAGCCACAGACGAGAGGCGCAAACATTACAGCAACAATCCAATGGTAAAAAAATGAGACTCCGATTATACCTGTTAATATTTTTGTGCATATCTGCCTGGTCTTGCGAAGGGTTCCTTACGGGAGACATGCTTGATGACAACCCTAATAAAGTTGACTCCGTAGATCAAATATCTCCGGAGGCTCTCTTTGCGGGATCTCAGGTAACAATGTATGGCTTTATGGAGGGGTATTTAAATCGTCTCGTTTCCATGTTTATGCAGCAGGTTGCTGGGCAATTATATAGCCACTCAGATGACTATAAGTGTGGTCCCGTCGATTGGAGAGTTGATAGTAGATGGTCGGACCTTTATGGTACCGGAGGACTAGTGGATATTCGGACAATACAAGATAAAACAAGAGAACAGGAAAAATATGTTCTGCTTGGAATTGCACAAATTTGGGAGGCGTTTCTTTTTAGTACCGCAGCAGATCTTTGGGGAAAGGTTCCCTACTCTCAGGCTGTAGACTCTAGGTACCCCGAACCAAAGTTTGATAGCCAAAGAGAAATTCACGAAACCGCTGTTGACCTGATCGAAAAAGGAATTTCAAATATTGAAAAGGACCAAGAGTTTAAAAACCTAAACGATTTTACATTTAGTGGAGACCGATCAAAGTGGATATCAGCCGCCAGGACCCTGCAAGCTAGAATACGATTAAACTGGGCAGAGGTGGATGGTCCTGTTGCATATCAAGAAGCCCTTGAATATGCTAATCAGGGAATTTCTGATGTATCTGGTGCCAGCGATTGGAAGCCTCTCCATCGAAGTGGTAGTAATAACGAAGAGTCTATGTGGGCGCAGTTTTTTGAAGAAAACCTGTATGTAATGGGAGCTGGTAAATTACTAGTAGATTTGCTTAAAAAAGATAATGACACGAGATTACATATTTACTTTGACTCATTATCTGCATTTAACGATAGTGTAGTTGGAATTTCTCCGCTCAGTGCGGTTCCACCTTATGCGTCGCAGCTTAACACTAACGCAGTAGGTTCCGAGGACTGGGGAGTAGGGTGGATATCATGGCATGAAAATCAGTTCATTATCGCAGAATGCAAACTAGCAATGGGACTGGATTCTGAGGCTCTTATGGCTTTAAACAACACACTCTATGAGATCGAAAAAAGATGGCAATCCTATGATCCTGTCTGCTCTTTACCTAGGTACTCCGAAATATCTGGTGAAAAGCTCCTTGAGGCAATTATGAATGAGAAATACAAAGCATTATTTTTAAACATGCAGACTATTTCAGACTGGAGAAGAACCGGATATCCAAAGTTCGTTGATATTTCTGGAAATTCAACAGAGTGTGAAGGGGGAACACCAAGAAGAATACTATACCCGGAGTTAGAGAAAAAGACAAACAGCAACACTCCACAGGGAGATTCGATCTATGACCGGGTCGAAAATGATCCAAGCTGACGTGTATAATTAAAAAACAGAACTATGAAATCTAGACAGAAAGTTGGAATGGCTGCGGGGGTATCCGTTTTTCTACTGCTCCTTGCTTTACCAGAACCCGAGGGGATGAATCCGCTTGCTATGCGCGCAGCAGCCGTTTCGCTGCTGATGGCAATTTTTTGGGTTACGGAAGCGATCTCCATTTTTGCTACCTGTTTTATACCGATTGCCCTTTTTCCTTTGCTTGGAGTTCTTGGGCCAAAACAAATTGCTGGAAGCTACGGGCACCACATTGTTTTGCTTCTGTTGGGTGCATTTTTTGTGGCAAAGGCTATTGAAAGCTGTAACCTTCACAAGCGCATTGCTCTTTTTACAATTAAGATTATTGGAACTAGTCGAGCAAAAATAATGTTAAGCTTTATGATTGCGTGCTCCTTTTTATCCATGTGGACATCCAATAATTCAACGACTCTAATGATGCTTCCAATTGGATTGGCAATTCTGAGCCGAGAACAAGAGATGGGCTCAGAAAATGCAAATTTTGCCTCAGCGTTAATGCTTTGTATCGCATACTCTGCAAGCATTGGCGGTACGGGAACCTTAGTTGGAACACCACCTAACCTGTTGTTCGTAAGCACCATGAGGGAACTGTTCCCAGAGTCGCCTGATATCAACTTTATAGACTGGCTAAAAATTGGGATCCCTTTTGTAGTTTTTTTTATTCCTGTAGCTTGGATTTACCTGGTGAGGTTTTTTGATGTTAGTGGAGACTTACATGGATCATCCGATATTATAAATAAAGAATATGACGACCTTGGTCCACTTTCTGAGGCTGAAAAAAAAGTCCTTACGATAGTTGTCTTTTACGCGCTCGGATTTGTTTTTAGAAGTTGGTGGTCAGGTCTTTTGGGGGTTGAGCAATTTGCAAAAGATTCAACCGTTGCTTTTGCCGCATCCATTCTTTTGTTTTCCTTATCGAGCGGCGAAAAAGATAATACAGGGAAAGCGACCCGTTTATTAGAGTGGGATGACGCAAAAGAAATACCCTGGGGAATCGCCATGATGATAGGGGGCGGTCTTGCAATTGCTGCTTCATTTAAGTCATCAGGGCTTGTGGACTGGATTGGAAATACAATTAGCCTTGAAGGAATACCTATTGTTATGGTGGTTTTTTTAGTGGTCCTTGGGATGGTTTTTCTTACAGAGGTAAATTCAAACACTGCAACCACTGCTGTATTTCTTCCTGTTTTGGCAGGGCTTGCTAAGGCCGGAGGATTCCATCCTTTTTTTCTTATGGTTCCTGCGACTATCGCCGCATCCTGTGCGTTTATGCTTCCTTCTGGAACAGGGCCTAACGCAAGCGTCCTTGCTAGCGGTAAGCTGTCTATTCCTCAAATGGCAAAGGCGGGGATTGGACTAAACCTCATTGTTGTTGTTGCAATAGTTTTATTGTTATACGCAGTTATTATCCCTGTTTTTGGCATAGGGGAGAGTGCCCCCAGTTGGATCTAAGAACTTAAAAAACCAAAATGAAATCCAGAAAAGCATGAATTTCAATCTTGGTCTTGACCCTATTATTATCTTTTCCTACATTTAGTTAAGTAGAAGGCGTGAAATCGCCTTTTTTGTGTCTTATTCCACATACAACCAGCGCCAAAAAAAATTAAATAATGCAGGAGACTATCAGCCCCACTCTTGTAATAATAAATGAATGTTACAAAATAAAGGAGCATCATCGATGATCAGAACGCTAAGGTATTTTGCCACACTTTTCTTAATCACATCAATCACAACGCCCCACCTTTTTGCAGCTAAAGCAAATGGTTATAAAACCCTTGCCCAACAGCGTGAAATTGAAACAAAAGCAAAAAATGGAACCCTCCCAAGTATTTTGGAAGGGTCAGGCCAGGAGCAGAAATCTAACAAGATTAAAGTCGAGGATTTAAAACCATATAATGGTTTCATTGGCGTTAAAAAGACCAAGGTTCAAAATATTCCTAATACAACATCTGGAGATGTAATTCGTCTTATCCAAGCCATTGAATCTTCAGTAGGCCTAGAAAGGCAGGTTGCGGTTGACAAATTAAATGCGTCCCTTCAAGAGCTGGACTACCAGTCTTTATCTTCGCTCCACAAGTTAACAGAATCTCCTTTACTTGAGCAGCACTTGTATAATGCTTGGCTAAATACGGATCGTTCAGCGAGCTTAATTAGATCACACTCAGGTTCAGAGTCTGAACCAAATAATAGTTCCTCAACAGCCAGCACACTTCACGATACAACCAAAGCATATTTAACCGCCTTTGATGAGGACTGGTATACCTTTACAACGACAGGGGCTACCGATATGGTAATTGAAACAGCTGCAGGTTCTGGGGTTGACAATGTTGGTGATACTAAGCTCTATCTTTATGGGAATCCAGATTCAACATACCTTGCTTACAATGACGATAGCAATGGTGGGTATTCAAAAATCACTTACCGGACCTACGCTGCTGGGACTTATTATGTTAAGGTGGTGGCCTATTCAGCTTCTTACATTGGAGCCTATACAATTTCTTACAACTCAACCCCATTCAGTGACCAGTATAATAATGTAGTAATCAATGAGATTCATTATAACCCATCCGATGATCAAGGGCCAGATTCAACATTTGAATTTCTAGAGATTTATAATAATTCGCTGAATCAGATAAGTTTAAGTGGTTGGACACTTAGTAGCGGTTCCTACTCTGTAAACTTATCTGGAAACTCAATTGATGCAAATGGCTATGTGATTGTTGTAGATGATGAATTAGCTTACACTGATTTATCCGCAACAGTAATCTCCGCAGGAGGTTATTTTGGTTTAAGCAATAGTGGAGCAAGCTTTGATTTAAAAGACAGTCTTGGCAGACTGGTTAATGAGGTTTCTTACTCTATTAGCCTCGGTTGGGATATTACAGATTCAGATGGTGACGGAGCAAGCGGGGGTGGTCTATCCTTAGAACTTACAGACCCTGCTCTTGATAATAGCGATCCGTCCAACTGGACCGTTTCAGGTGTGGATGGAGGGACTCCCGGTGCCGCTAACTCTTCAGAGTCAGATATAATGTTAGCTAGCTCAAACATTGTTTCATACCAAGCCACTGGTTCTACCTCTAGCTCCAGTTTACAAATTAAAAATATGGGGCTAAGCGACCTCGTCGTAGATAGTGCGATAGTTACAGAATATTTGGACCCAGTTACATATTTATCCGAGGGTTTTGAATCATGGCCTCCTACAGGGTGGACACTCAGCCCGGCTACAGGTTTAGGAGCTTGGGCTCAAGATGCCGGCACCGATTACGGCCCCAACACGGTAACAGAGGGTTCTAGCGCTGCATATTTTAATGTGTATGACTTTTCATCGGGTACCGTAGGTTCTATGACAACACCCAGCGTAGACTTGACATCAGCTAACAATCCATCTCTGAACCTTGACTACTGGAATAGTAGTGGGTCAGATCGTGTTGTGATCTCGGTAACTACTGATGGGACAAATTTTACAAATATTGATACCTTGCTTTTTTATTCATCTTGGACAACTATTACCGTTGATCTTTCTGCATATATTGGAGAGGATTCAGTGTCCGTAAAACTTAGCTGCACAAGTGATTATGGTGTAAACAATCCGCATATTGATAACTTTTCAATATCCGAGCCTCCTGCGGCCATTACACCAAATTGGATTTCTGTTACTACCCCTTCTACCATACTACCTAATGATTCTGCAAATCTATCAATAAGCTTCAGCGCAGCCACAATTACGTCGAACGCTGATAAACAGGCAACCATTAATGTCTATAGCAATGACCCAAATGACGCAATGGAGTCATTCACCGCCTCTATGGTAGTTCGTGCGGATACCGCTATAATGACACTTAGTAATGACATCATGCCAGGACTTAATGGATTTACAGTCATCGGTGACACCAGTGCCGGGGCTACCTCACTTATAACCAACTTAGGAGGAGATACCCTGGTTCTTGATTCAGCAACATTTTCCGCAGGAGCGAGCAGTATTTTTTTTACTGACATAGTACCTGGTTCTAAAGTAGATCCCGTAACGGGATCCCTGTCGTTTAGTGTTAATTCCTTTGCTACAGCTTCGGGGTCATACTACGACACGCTCACAGTACACGCAAATACGGACTCATCCAACCGTCTTAAAATCGGTTATCAGGACCATTATGTTGATACAACCGTGAATGTGCTGTACGATTTTGTAGGTACTGACGGCGCAGATGGGTGGACTATAAGCAATGGGGTATATGTATCAAGCCATAGCTCAAGCGGATATGTTAATAGTTTGGACGGTTCATTAGTATCACCAAGGACGTTATTTACAGGTAGCGATGTAATTTCGCTGTCTTTGAGCAATGCCGACAATGAGCCAGTCAATGTAGAAGTATATTTTTCAAGTGACAAGGAAGCAGCTAGCTGGACTGGTTGGACTGCGGTTGATACTTTAGTATTAGAGGCGTCATCAACACTCGGAACAAGTTCAACAAAAATCTATGGGATAACCCTCCCATCTTCTGCTGACACAGGATATGTTGGGCTTCAGTTCGTATCTCCGGGTACTCCACAATATTACACACGTCTAAATGATATCGTTCTCCCAAAGTCAACACCGGAACCGGTTGTTGATGATGGAGATGGAGGTCCTGTAATGTATACAACAGAATCTTTTGAGAGCTGGCCACCCGCTGGATGGACCTTTTTGGATATGTCTGCAGGTCAAGCAGGAATTGGTGCGGAACAATCAACGGCATATTCAAACAATGGAAGCGCTTCTGCTTATTTTAATGATTATCAATACTCCCAAAATGCATGGATGATTACGCCAGCCATGAATCTAAGTGGGTATGTAGACCCAACTATCAGCTATTTCGAGTATAATCGCTATACCTCTTATTACAATTTCCATCAGGTTGCTATTTCAACAGATATGGAAACTTGGATACAACTGGCAACTGGTGTAGGGCCAACGAGCTGGACGGAAAAAACTATAGATCTGTCTGATTATGTGGGTCAAACCGTTTATGTTGGCTTTAATTATATAGGTAATTGGGCTGACGAATGGTTAATCGATGATGTGAGATTGCCTTATGTACCGCCATTAGAGTCAGAGCTTTCTGTTTCAGCGAATAGCATAAACTTTAATGCGCTCATTTATGACTCGTTGACAACAGGTTCAGAATCCAGAGAGGTTTCTCTAACGATTGCTAACGATGGCATTGCGGATTTAGTTGGTGCTTTTGAGTTGGGAGGTCAGGGGTCATTTACCCTGTCTTCATCCGATAGCATTAATCTTTCACCGGATTCTTCATTGAATTTGAGCGTAATCTATCATCCCAACAGTTTAGGGGTTTCTCAGGACACTTTAGCGATTACTACTAATGGTGGAAATGCGATGGTGGCACTAGAGGGCCACTCCTACAAAGGTGACCTCATACACGATTTTGAGTATGGTTCAAGCCTTGAGTCATTGGGATACGAATCCTATAATTATTCTGGGGGAGTTTACTGGGGTGAGGTTACTGGTACGAACAGTGAGCCGATCGGAGGTAATAACTTCCTCCAGGTTGCTTCTCATGAATATGGTGGACAGACTATGATCGTACTTCCAAAAGTTACTGTCGATGCTGATGGAGAGAGGATAGTTTTTGATGCAAAAGTGAATATCACCAGCCCTCAAAAAGCGAGTACACTCTATGTGTTGAAGCTCACTGATAATGGATACAGTTCATACACAACAGCGGACACACTAGGGAAATTTACAGTCGGAGATCCAAACGGAATCAGTGACTTTACCACAAGTTGGGCTAACTATTTCCAAGATTACTATGGGATCGCACAGGGAGACACCTACATTGGGCTTCTTTATGAAGACAAGTCGACTTCTTTCGCTGGAGCCGCAACCCTTCACATTGACAATATACGTTTTGTCGATGCACCGACTGTTCCTATTGTTTCTTTGAATGACTTTTCACAAGAGGTTAGCATGCTGGCTGATGCGTTTAATTTTTCAAACTATTCTATTGGAAGAAACACAGGGGGAGACACGCTATTTATTAGTTCTATTGCATCCTCTGACTCAAACATGACTGTCTCTGCAGTTTCTGATACAGTGCTCAAGGGCGATGATATTTTATTAAACTTCTCTCTGCCTGCCTCTGTCTTACACATGGGTCACTATCACCATAAAATATCAATGGTTCACAATGACACTATCTTTTCAGGTGGCAGTAGTGAGTATGTTATTAAAACCGATTTTACTCATGATATGATTTCATTTGAAGATGGGACTTGGCCTAATGCACTGATGGCAATGGATTATGATGAAGATGGGATGACCTGGCAAGTAGGGCCCAATAGCAGTATGGACGGAAGCTATGCCATCTACTCGAACAAAGAGCCCTCAACACCAATCGGGGAGAACATGGTAACAACCCAACTCAGAAGGATAGGTGCTGGGGACATGTTGATTTTCCATGCAAACTATACATCCCACAATGACCCTCAATTTATGCATGTTATGGTGTCGGAAGATTTTGGAGGCACCTGGACCGGGATAGACACTGTTGAATCTCCCGATGGGCGTTATGAATATCATCTTGATCAATATTCTGGTCATGATATTATGCTTGGCATAATGGATGTAAACTATGGCAACAGCGCAGATGATCGTCTTTATGTAGACAGATTATTACTACCGGCACCTACTTCCATGCAGGCAATTACCAGCATTCGGGGTATGGACTCAGCAGATAGCACATACTCAAACATAGGAGATACCGTTTTGGTTTCGGGTATTGTTACCGTTGCAGATGAGTTTTCAAGTGTTGTGGTTTTCCAAGATTCGCTGGCGGGTCTTGCCGCTTATAGTTCCGATCTAAGGGGAGATGTAAGCGTAGGGGACAAGATAATTGTTCGCGGAGAGCTCAAAACATACAAGTCTCTATTGCAGCTCAATCCTGTCCTGGGTTACTTAGTCGTTGATAGCGACCTAAGCGTTGCTCCGGTTAAGGTTACAGTCGGAGACCTAGAGGATGGGGTCAATGTAGATGCCCTAGAAAGTATGTTAGTAAGCGTTGAAAATGTCACCATTGTTGACACATCAGACTGGGGAAGTGGTAGCTCAGGGTTTAACCTTGACATTGAGTCAAGTGGTGATACTGCAACCGTTCGAGTTGATCGGGATACGGAGATATACGATTCAGAATTACCCTACGGACCAATGAATCTTGTTGGAGTTGTTCAGCAGTATGACTATCAGGACGATCCATACGAAGGCTATCAGTTGATGCCAAGATATTTAAATGATATTGAACTAATGGCTAGATATAGCGGTACTGTTGTAAATGCTTCAACTGGTTCTGGAATTGCAGGCGTATCGATAGTATCGGATATTGACAGTACTGGATCAGACCAGGATGGAAATTATTCTTTGAACACATCGCTCGACGCTGATGTTCTTAACTTCAGCAAGACAAACTACACTGACGCGTTCTTTTCAATTAATGGCTCTGAAGCAGGCTTTCATGTAATAGATGTTGATCTCTATCCAAGCGCGCCTGTTGGTGTCTATAGTACAGGATTCGAATCCGCATCAGATACTGGGAACGTAGATCTGAGCGTTGCAGAGGGAACACAATGGGCTGTTGTTGACTCAGTTGTTCTTGCAGATACAGTTATATATCCATTCGCTGGCAGCAAATTTCTCTCCACTATGGATTCTGCTGCATATCAGAGTGACTCATATAGTTTTTGGACCGCGCCAAGGCAGCTAAACCTTAGTTCGTACAACACTGCATCTATTAAAATGCACGCATGGACAGATGCAGAGTCCTGCTGTGATGAGGTTAGTGTTATGTTAAAAAGCGCAAGTGATTCAACTGGGGACTGGACTGTACTTGGGGAGATTACAGGAAGGAATCTGGATTCTGGCTGGGAGGAATACTCTTTTAGCTTAAATTTTCTTGATCTTGAGCTATCTAATGATATGCAACTTGCCCTTTTATTTGAATCTGATGGTAGTGTCCAATATACTGGAATAGCGATTGATCAGGTTTTGCTAGACGGAGCTGACGTTTTTGCCGCTGCACCACCAGTCAATTTAATGGCTACGGACTTTGAAGATAGCCAAGTTACCCTTCACTGGGGAGTACCTGGTTCCGATACGGCAATGGTCCAGATGGAAGTTGTGAACCCAACAGAGTTCATTGATGCAGAGGCGATTGTCAGTGGTATCATCGAAAGTGATCCATCCATGGCTGGATTAACGGTGGACCAGTGGATTGCTGATCGCAGAGCTGAGGATCCCAAGTTTAACTTGCACCCTCGCCCAAGAAATGTTTTGGTCCCGTACATCTCAAACACACCAGCATCAAGAGCGCTGACACACTATAATATATTCCGTGAAGAGATAAACGGAGATGATGGCTGGTCTCTTTTTGACTCAACCTCATCTTTGGAGTATATAGATGAAGATGTAATTAATTATGAGGGCTATCGTTACACGGTGAGCGCAGTCTATGAAGAGGGCGAAAGTTTCGAGACACCTGAAGTAGTTTCTGTTCCTGGATATATTGAACCACATCATGTGCCGATTATGTCTGACTTTAATATGGTCCCCGGAAGCGATTTCTCAGATGGGTGGGGATTTGATCCGTTACAACAAAATAACGGAAATGATTGGTCTATTGATATTTCAGAAGCAGCTGAAGAAGAATACCTTGTCAATATTCCAGAACATGGTATCTTTGCATTCGTGAGCGGATTTGGAGATGAGAACGAGCTCACTGAGTCTGTGCTTCTGACGCCGCATTTTTCAGCAATGGAGCACCTTCCTGCTGTCTATTTGACGTTTGATTCCTATGCGTCTTCTGCTACAACCAACTACAGGGATGTAGTTGTCAGATATGGATATGGACCTTGGGAGGTAGTTGCTTCTATAGATCTAAGTAGTACATGGGAGGAGCAGTTCATCGATGTTACGGAGGAAGTAAATGGGCACCACATGGTCCAGTTTGGTTTCCGCTTTGATGAAAACATTTCTTACTATAATGGTGTCTGGGCAATAGACAATGTTAAAATTGGTATTGAGCCAGGTCCGAATAATCTGGTTGCACTTCCTGGAGCTGGAGAAATACATCTTCATTGGGGTCAGGGTCTAGACCCTGAGAATGATCCTGGAGGAAGATCTGTTAATCAGGATGAAAGTGGCAGGAGTCAGTTTCTTACTGCGCCGGTATGTGATAACTGTGAGACTAATATTACAAGGATAGAGGGTCAACTGTTTAAGGCTACGTTTGACTACGATGAGCCAACTCAATTTGTTGAGTACAATGCGGTCACAGATTCAACCTCTGAGCTTACCGGTAGCTCTTTATCGCCTGTTAACACCAACTGGCTATCAGGAACGTACACAGATGTAGATGGTAGTGGTGATTTTAATGAAGGAGATCAAAGTTGGGTGAGGTTCTACTATAGTCCCACAGCCACTAATTTTGACCATTGGATTATCTCCGATGCTTTTGATGCAACCGGGGACTCCATGTTCTTTATGTTTGATGAATATCTAGATGATTATACTGGAGCTGGAGATACGGTTGCTGCTCATATTTCTACAGATGGCGGCTTAACATGGACTACCGTATGGGAAATGGCTGACCAAAGCCTATCCACACCTAGCGGACCTGCGGGGTATTGGAATAGGCATCTTTTAAATGCTGGAATGGGTTCTGCCCAAACACATATTGCATTCTCAATGAGGGGAACCACCACCTTCAATATAGATAATTGGCACGTAGATAATGTGTTTGTATTGGATCACAGACCTCCAGAATTTGTCAACATCTATAATGTTCTTCGAGATGGTGAGGTTATAGCAGAAAATCTTGAAATGACTACGTTTGTAGATGACTCTGTTGTCTTTGGACAAGTCTACTGTTATCAAATTCAGCCAGTTCGATTGCCTTTTCCAGATGGGGAAGAAACTCTAACCAACCTTTCAAATAGAGCATGCTCATCGCCTTGCAATGTACCACCGCCACCAGCAATGTTGGCGACTCCTTCGGACTCTTCTATGATCGTACTGATCCAAGATCCAAATGGAGTTATTGTAGACACGGAGGGCAATTCTTCATTAGAGTTTAGCTGGATACAAGCTCCGGATCATGATGGACAAGAAATTTCCAATGCGTTCATGCTCCATGATCAGTTACAATCTCTTGCTGCTCTATTAGAAGTTCCAGTAGGAGTCACAACCGTAAGCATTCCATACGAAGAGCTTGTTGTTCAAATGACCAATGCAGGAGAGGAAGAAATTTCTGGGTCCTGGGGAATCTGGACAGCGGATAGTATAGACAATTCCTGTTGCTGGGCTCAGGCGATGTCTGCTATGAATCAGTTAACAGTAAATATTAGCCAAGCGCTGAAAGTGGATAATAGTTTTATTCCAGATGTCTTTGCCTTGCACCAGAATTATCCAAATCCATTTAACCCTGTGACGAATATTGTTTATGATATTCCTGAGGCGTCAGATGTAAGGATAACCATCTATAATGTGACTGGTCAAAAAGTTCGTACCTTGCTTCACAAGCAGCATAATCCTGGCCGTTACCGGATTATGTGGAGTGGTGTAAATGATTTCGGACAACCAGTTTCATCTGGAATGTATTTCTATCGCATCATGGCAAGTGATTTTGTCAGTGTGAAGAAATTAATTTTAATGAAATAACACTTTTGATTAATCCATCTATAAAAAAAGGGGGGCTTCTTCGGAAGCCCCCTTTCTTTATAGCAAAAAATTTTATAATGCCAAAATTATTTTTTAGGTTAAAAGAAGCACATAGGTCAAAAAAATTATATATTTAAGTATAGGAGCGTAGCAATGCAAAAGAGTAGCGTAAATAAAGTAATAATTGTAGGACACGTTGGTCAGGATCCCGAGGATCGCCGCACTCCGCAGGGAACGGCTGTCACAAACTTAAGTGTTGCGACTAATGAATCGTGGAAGGATCAAAGTGGAGAAATGAAAGAGCATACTGAGTGGCATCGTGTCGTGATGTATGGAAGACAGGCTGAGACCGCTATTCAATACATGAAAAAAGGTCAAATGGTGTATGTTGAAGGTAGGTTAAATACCCGTGAGTGGGAGGATCAAAACCAAGTAAAAAGAAAAACTACAGAGATTCGGTGTGATAACTTTACGATGCTTGGTCGAAGAGGTGATAATAATTATCAATCCAATCAAAATAGTAATTATGAAAATACAAATCAGACTAAAAGCACTGAATCCTCGCCGATGGATGACGATTTACCATTTTAAGCAGAGAAAAAAGATTTAAAAAAAATTGTAATAAAAATAAAATCTATTTTGGATGGCCGGTCCCGAGTTTTTAAATACTCTTTCTCCTAGACCTTTCTGGTGTCGATATATCATAAACTATGCATCATTTTTAATTGGTAACATAGTTTCAAAAATAACAATTACTGGAAAGTGGAACCTCCCCAAAGAGGGACCCTATGTAATCTCATGCAACCATTTTAGTTACTTCGATCCATTATTTTCTACTTATGGCGTTCAAAAACCACTTAATTTTATTGCCGCGAGCGACCAAACAATTAAGTGGTATTTTATGTGGGCTCCCATTATTTATGGTTGGATACCTATTGATAGGAGATCGATTGCTCCATCAAGTATTAAAAAGGCACTAAATGTATTAAAAAGAGGAGAAATACTATGCATCTATCCAGAGGGCATGCAGACAAGTAACGCTCTCCAAAAACCTAAAAATGGTGCAGTGTTTTTATCCACCGTTGGTAAAGCGCCAATTGTACCGATGTCTATCCATGGTGCGGAAAACCTCTGGGAGAATATTTTTCTTGGAGTGAGATCTAGAATCAAAATAAATATTGGAAAACCATTTGGACCAATTGAGTTTGGGGGAACAAAAACAGAAAAGGAAAAAATTTTAAAAGAGACAGGACGCGAGTTGATGTGCCGTATAGCTGCTCTTTTACCTGAAAAAAGTCATGGTGTTTTTAAGGGTGATAAAAAAATCAAATATTATAAAAAAGAGAATGGTGATATCAACTTAGTCTAATGAAATTTCTGCTTCTATTATTTACTCTGATTATTTAGAATTAAGTAGATACCAAACAGGATCAAAGGGCCGCCTAAAAGAGATGTCTTTGGGATAGCCTCCTGGAAAAAAAAATACCCTAAGATAGATGCAATAATTGGCTCTCCAAGCACAACCGAAGAAACAGCAGTTGGAGATATGTAACGGATAGAATAGTTTAATAGATTATGACCAAGTATGGATGGGACTATTCCTAAAAATAAAAACCAGGCAAGGTGCTTTTTCTGAAAATCAAAAATTGAGTCTCCAGAAAATATTACAATAAATAAAATGGTAATGGCTGCAATTAAAAACAGATTTCGGCTATATGTTATAGTGCCTAAACTTTTCCTTACCTTTTTTCCCTGAATCCATACAAGGGCCATGAAAAACGAGCTTAATAAGGACAAGCTATTTCCAATGAAGTAATCCGACCTTGTTATATCGACTGTCTGAATTATAACTGTACCAGAGATTGATAAAACAAGCCCTGTAATAATACCCCTGTTAATTGTTTTTCCCTTTACCTTATCAATAATCGCGGTAAAAACTGGAGCTAAGGTTCCGAAAAGAGTTGCGTTTGCTATAGTTGTAAACTGTACACCAGCAAAAAAAGTGGAAAAATGAAATCCTAATAAGATACCAGCGGTGAGTAAATATAGCTTATTTTTTCTGTTTATATTTTCGCGGGGTGTTAAAACACTATAGCCCCCCAGAAGAACACTTGCAAGGAACATTCTCCAGAAAGCCATTACGAATGGAGATACAGTACTCAGGTGCTTTATGACTAATGCTGTTGTGCTTACTGAGAATAGAGCAACCGTCAGAATAAGAAATAGTCTGACGGGCATTTAACGTTAAGAAGGGAAATTACTAATAATAGAGGCTATACAAGCAGTTAGTCTTTTAGCAAATGGAATATGCAAAAATTCATTGGGACCGTGGGCATTAGATCCTGGCCCTAATACTCCTGTAATCATGAATTGAGCTTTTGGGAACTGTTCACCAAGCATTGCCATAAATGGAATGGTTCCTCCTTCACCAATGCTACAGTATTGTTTTCCATAAAATTTTCTGGAAGCAGAGTCCATTGCTTTAATCAGCCATGGGTCTGTTTCCGGTGCATTCCAACCGCTTGCAGGTTCATCAAATTCAATGGAAACGTCTGCATTGTAAGGGACATCTTTTGTTAATATTCTTTCAATTTCATTCTGAGCAGACAAATGGTCAACTGTTGGTGGTATCCGTAAGGATAGTTGTAGCTCAGTATAAGGTCTTAAAACGTTTCCTGCATTTTTTATTGATGGTAAACCACCAGCTCCTGTTATGGAAAGAGCAGGCCTCCAGGTCCTCCTTAGGACACCCTCTAAGTTATCTTCAGTTGAAGGGAGCATTCCATTTTTCCATGGGAACTCTTCAACAACTTGGTCCCCAAGTATGTCGACAAGACTTACTGCTTCATTTTTTCTATATTCTGGTATATCTGGATTAAGTGATTCTATAAGAATTTCTCCAGTTTTTTCATTTTCTATTCTTGATAAAAGTTGGCGTGCAACTCGGAATGAGGATGGGACATGACCACTTGCACCTCCGGAATGAATACCTTCCTTTAGTACATCAATCCGTAAACTTAGCCCAATTAAACCTCTTAAAGATGTTGTTGTCCAAAGTCTTTCGTAGTCCCCAGCGCCTGAATCAAGACAAACTACCAGGTCTGGTTCGCCTATTATGTCTGAATAGCTTTCAATGTAAAAGGGGAGATCTGGTGACCCACTTTCTTCACTAAATTCAATGAGGATTAGAATCCTTGGTAGTTGGCAATCATTTCTCTTTAATTCTTTAAGCGCACATAAAGATGCAAAAATTGCGTATCCATCATCAGCCCCACCACGTCCGTATAACTTTTCGTTTTTAAGAACTGGATTCCATGGTCCTAGTCCAGCATCCCAGCCCTCCATCTCAGGTTGCTTATCTAAATGACCATACATCAAAATATTTCCTGGTTTTTCACCAGGAATGTCAATAAGAATGATTGGAGTTCGCCCTTCTATCTTTTTTGCGCTTATCTTCCCATTTTGAGGCATATTTTTTTTTGACCACTCAACAGCTAGTTTAAGTGCCTGATTCATGTATCCATTCTTTTCCCAGTTTGAATCAAAGCTGGGAGATTTGTTTGGTATTTTAATATAGTCGATTAAAGCTGGGGTGATTTTTTCATCCCAAAAATTATTTATAAAATCTGTTTCTGTATTATTTATTTGATATTTTAACATTAAGGATTATAGGCTAATTTAATTCAACATAACATATAAGATCTTCAATAAAAAGCGGATAGGAGTTTTAAGTGAAAATTCTTTTAAAATTATTGGCACTAGTTAGTTTTATTCAATCTCAATCCATCTCCATTGATCCAGACTCCATATCTGTTGAAATATCTCCAGGTGATAGTATTGAAGAAAGCTTTACCATTTTTAATGATGGTAGTGATACACTAGAGGTAAATATTGAGGCAAAAGATTGTGCAGACTACTCTGTCACCGGGTTGCCATATAGCCACATAGGATCTACGATTGGAAAACAGGATGACTGGTTTGTTAATTCTGGAAACTCAGCTGGTCCCGATAATGCCTACTATCTTAATGTAAACATTCCTACAACCATAGATATTACACTTTGTTTTCCCGAGACAAACTATGATGCGATGCTAGAAATCTTCACTGCTGATTATTTTTGTTCTGCTACTGAAACTGGTTTTTTTAATGATGACGATCCATTATGTATAGATTACGATTCAACAAATGCAGGTTTCCCGCCGAGCGGGATACGAGGTGTGAACCTATCCCCCGGAGAGTACTATATTGTTGTTGACGGTTATCCGCCAAGTGATACGTCACCTCCTGGTGAAGGAACCTATAAAATTAGTATTGAAGAGTCTGAAAACATCAGTAGTATTGTCACATCTCAAGAATTATTTAATGATCAAGTCACATATTATCAGAAAGCTGGTAAAAACCCAGAATATTTGCAACAAGTCTTTCCCCAGAATACTAGTTTGGCGACCCAAAATCATCAAAGTATCTTAAGCCAAGTTTCTGATTATGTTACCATCAGCCCGGTTGATACTATTATATTGCCTGATTCTTCCCAAGAAATTTCTATCCTCTTAGAGGTTTCAGAGAATGACTCTGGAGGAAACTATAATTTTCCTATAACTATATTTTCAAATGATTCAATAAACCAGCTAGTAATTTTGAACATGGATGTGAATGTGATGGACATATTTCCACCCTCAGTACCTAAAAACATTAATGCAACTATAAATAATAGAGAAATTGCTTTAGGTTGGTCACCATCAACAGGTGAGCCAAACCAGTATAATATTTATAGGGGTACTGATGAGGAGGATATCTCTCTATTAGATTCTATCATTGGAGAACCTCTCCAAACCTTTTATCCTGATTTTTCTATTCAATCAGATCAGCCATACTATTACCAAATCTCGTCCGTTGATCGTAGTGGGAATGAAAGCGCCAGATCGTCTAGCGTATTTGCCATTATGAAAAAAAGTATAATAATTACCGAACTGATGATTAATCCTAGTTCCACAGAAGATATTCAAGGAGAGTGGTTTGAAATTTTAAACAATGGAACCTCTGTTATGAATTTATGGGGATGGAAACTTCAAAGCTCAGGCTCTCAGGAATTTTTATTTTTAGAAGAACTCGTTGTTTATCCAAATGAGTATAAAGTATTGGGCCTGAACGAAGATACTCTTACTAATGGAAGCATTAACATCTCATTTAATTATACAGACTTATTGCTGGGTGACTCTAATGGTTTTGTTAAACTGGTAAACCAATTCGGAATAGTTCACGATAGTGTCGGTTGGAGCCTTAACGAAGAAAATGAAGGCAGTTCTCTTTCTTTAATTGATATTAATTTAGATAATAGTATAGACTCTCACTGGGTTTTTTCAGAACTGCCTATCGGCAATGGAGACTTCGGTTCTCCTGGGGGACCCAATTTTTTTAGTACTATTTTGGTTTTTGAAGATACCTTGGTTTTCCAACCTACAGCTGTTGGTGCCTCTTCAATGCGGCAAGTCTCCGTACTTAATACTGGAAACATTCCATTACAGATTGATACTTTAATATCAAATTCCGAAGACTTTTTGGCTGCATATCCAGATACCTCTTTTATGAACTATTCAATGTTTGATATTCACTTTAGCCCTTCACAACCCAATGAGTTATACGGTTCAATCACCATATTATCTAACTCTTATGAAAACAGTGAGTACACTATTCATCTATTGGGGATAGGATACACAGATAGTCTTGCACCGTCTGTACCTTCAGGTTTTGAAGGTTTTCTCTCAGATAATATAGCTACACTTTCTTGGGACGAAAGCCCTGAAGATGATATTTCCTACTATATGATTGACAAGTCCATCACAATAGAATTTTTAGAAAACCAATTCACCAGATTTATAATTGAGGGGACATCGTTTTCAGACACCACTATTGTTGAGGGTGAAACCGCCTTTTATCGTATTTGCTCTGTTGATGAAGTGGGGAACGAAAGTGATTTCTCTGAAGTCATTCAACTTATTAATCTGTACTCTGATCAAAAACTCTTAATGCCTTTGAGGTATCAGCTACATCAAAATTATCCGAACCCATTTAACCCCGTTACAAATATTAGTTATGATCTGAAGGATGCGGGTGATGTTAAGATAGAGATTTTCAATATTTTAGGGAGACAGGTTAGACAATACACCTTTCAAAATCAAGCTGGTGGGTATTATTCATTGCAATGGGAAGGGAAAGATGGGGAAAACAAAAATATAAGTGCTGGTGTTTATATTTATTCCTTGACTGTAAATAATTTCAGACAGTATAGGAAAATGGTCCTTTTGAAATGATTTTAAACTGTACCCTGTGATATATTAATAGATACTTATTTAGCTCAACCTTTTTCTAATGGTGCGTCTGAAGAAGCTTCTAGTAGGGTACTTACCCAGCGAGTATTCTCAGTATTTGCAAACGCGATCTTAATTATGGTTGTAATTGGGATGCATAATATCATTCCAATCGGCCCAAATAACCAACCCCAGAATAATAGAGAAAGGAAAACAACAAGAGTAGATAATCCTAATCCCTTTCCCAGTATACGTGGTTCCAAAAAACTACCAAGTAAGTTATTAATCACCAGATATCCCAGTGTCACAAAAACCAATGTAATTAAATCAAATTGTATTAAAGCCATAAGCATTGGTGGTACCGCAGCTATGTTTGACCCAATTGTTGGAATATAATTAAGCAGAAACGTAAGAAAACCCCACAAGAAGGGATAGTTTATATCAAGAATTATCAACCAAAGAGTTGCAAGAGCTCCTGTTGTCAGACTGATTGCAGTTTTAATTAACATGTACCGTTTTACAGTATTCGAAAAGGATTTTAATTGATCTTTCTTTTCCTCCGTACCTCCAAAAATTATTTTGAGCTTTTGTTTGAAAATTTTTGATTCCATTAGCATGAAAACAACCATTAAAATTATTAAAAGCGTTTTAGTCAGAACGTTTCCTAATCCTGATAGAATACCAGAGGTCAGTGACATTACTGCACTAGGGTCAAGCTGTTCCAAAATAATTTTTCCTGAAACTGCGATCCCATTTTGTTCAAGAAAAGAAAAAAAATTTTCAGCATAAATTTTTAACAGAACCTGATACTTTGGGAAATTGCTAGAAAATTCGTTTAAAGAGTTACTAAGTAATGTAGTTATTCCAAAACCAAAACCTACCATGATTAAGAAAACAAAAAACACTGAAAAGGATTTAGGAAGATGTTTTTTTTGAAGAAATAAAACAAGAGGATTACTTATTGTTGCAATAAAAATCGATAGCAGAAAAGGTATAATAATAGATTCTGCTGCCCGCATGCCAGCGATGATAATTACAATACAAGCAAGGCTAACCAAGATTGTTTGAGCTCTACTTGTTTGTATTCCTTTAGAATGATCCATATCTTTATTTTCAAGTCTAATTTAAAAAAAATAATGTATGAGATGCTTCTAAGATAAAAATGTTATTCTTTTTTAATTACGATAAAATAGATATTTTCGGCGAAAAATTTTGAAGGACAAAGATGAAAAAATATCGAACTCTTAAAAATGGCGAAAGAGCAATAGAACTTGAAAATCCAATTGAATTAGTTATTAAAACGAAGTGCCCTACCAAATGGATCATAGAAGACCTGGAGACAGGACAAAAATATAGAGCGAATGGTCAAAAAGAGATCGGAAAAATGTTCACCCCGATAGAGTTTAAATAGCATTTTTTTTGTGAGAAATTTATTTCCTGAAAATAGCATATGATAGTTGACATATATTATGGTAAATCGTAAAAAAATCAAATTAATCTTATTAGATTAATATTAAGCGTAGAGGTATTTATGAGAAAACTTGGAATTGTTTTTTACTTGTCAATATTATTTTCTCAGCATTCAATAGAAAAAGATCTTGCCTATCAAATGGTCTTGAGCCATCTGGAAGATAAAAACCTTCCCGAGGCCTATATAAAAGAAGCTTTTACCCATGATAAAATAAAGATCCATCCCGAAATAGCAGATAGATTTGCTAGACCATATGAAAAAAAAACTTGGGAGGAATATCGGAAAATATTTGTTAAGGAATCTAGAATTGTTGCAGGTGTTAAGTTTTTTACAAATAATAAAAACCTTATTGAGTCGGTATCAAGAAAATATAAAGTTGATCCAATTATAATCGTAACTATAGCAGGTATAGAAAGCAATTATGGTGTTCATCACTCCCAGTTTTCTGTTTTTAATTCTCTTTACACACAAATACATGAAATGCCAAGACGTTCAAAGTGGGCAAGCAAAGAGCTTGCTCAATTTTTGATTTATTGTTTTAATGATCAGCTAGACACTCAACTTATCGGTGGATCTTATGCTGGTGCTTTTGGCTATGGTCAGTTTATACCCTCAAGTTTTAACCACTATGCTGTTGACCATAATAAAGACGGTGTCCGAGAACCCTATGCTTGGCCAGATGTTCTAGCAAGTATAGCTAATTATTTAAGAAAGAATGGTTATAGAATGGATAGTAATAACTATGATAAGGATGGGGATATCTGGAAGTCTATCTACGCATATAATCATTCGAATAACTATGTAATGGCTGTACTAGAGCTTGCGGAACAGATAAGAATCAGGACTAATCCTTAAACCAGATCTTAAAGATTAACAGATATGCTTAAGACTTGACCATCGCGCTCAATTTCTACTATTATTTTCGTTCCAAGCTTCAAGTTTCCCATTCGTTCCATATATTCATAAATATCATTAATTGAATTGCCGTTAATTGATTTGATGATATCGCCTTCTTTTAAGCCTGCTTTAAATGCTGGACCATTCTGATTTGAGATGCCATCAATTTTTAATCCTTTTATCCCCGTATTATAGGAAGGCATAATACCTAAGGTGGCCCGGGGTTGTTGGTAACCTAACACCCTCTCTTTTGGGCCTGCTTTAGTGAAAGTGGGTCTACTTTTCATTCGAGCAAGGCTATATGTTATTTCATGAACAAACTTAAGTAAAGAGGTTTGACCGCCTAAGTTTATCAGTTTCCAGGTATCTTTTGGTGTATGGTATTCTCCATGAGCGCCAGTGTTAAAAAATAATACAGGAATATCCTTCATATAGAATGAGGCATGATCGCTTGGTCCATAACCAGCACTAGTTTTATTAATTTTTAATCTTGTACCAATAGACAGACTATCTAACAATGGCTCAAAAACAGGAGAAGTGCCAACTCCGCTTACATTTAAAGTGGAATCTTTCAAACGTCCGATCATATCTAGATTAATCATTGCAGCAATATTCTCAATTTTAATTGTTGGATTATCAATAAAATATTTTGATCCCAATAATCCTTTTTCTTCAGCATCAAATGCGATAAGAAGAATGCTTCTTTTGAGTCTGCTCTTTTGAGAGGCAAGTTTATGTGCAAGCTCTAAAAGTCCTGCAATGCCAGAGGCATTATCATCGGCACCGTTGTGCACAGCTATCTCACCAGGCGATCTAGAACTTGATCTTGGGCCCCCAAGACCAATATGGTCAAAATGAGCGCCTATAACAATGTACTCTTCTCTAAACTCTCTGTTCCCACTTCGAATTTCCCCAATTACATTTGCAGCCCTGATAGGTACTTGTTCCAAGTCGACTTGTGCAGATAGTACTAGGTTTTGAAATTCAAAACTAATGGATTTTAGAGTTTGGTTCATTGAATCTTGGATTGACGCCCTAGTCCAATTAGCGTTTTTAAGTAATTTATCTGCAGATTTGTTGCCTAAATGTATTACTGGTATTCCTGCATTTGTATAACCAGGAATATAATTTAGAGGGTAAAGAGAGGTATCTTCTACTTGAGAAACGAATATAACTCCTGCGGCACCTCTGTCACGAGAAACCAACATTTTTTTATGCAAAGAGGAATAAGACGAATAGATAGAGTTTCTTTTATATCGTTCAGGGCTGTGTCTCATGATTACTGCCCACTTTCCTGACACATCAATTTCACTGTAGTCATTCCATTCTAAATTATCATCTTGGATATTAAATCCATATCCTGCGAAAACAACCTCGGCAGTTAAATTTCCATTATCAGAGAACCAGAGAGGAACATAGTCGAGTGATATTGACAGTGTATCACTGCCTATTGACATCTCATTTTTTGTTCCTATTCGTAGCCCATCCACAATGTCAAACGTTTGGATATATGAATCATTTTTTGCTCCTGCCATTATTCCAAAGGCCCTGAAATGACGAATTATATATGAAATTACGTTTTTGGATTGAATTGTACCGGGATAGCGACCTCCTTTATCATCATCGGAAAGAAAACGGATATGATTCATTGTTTCATTTGGTAAGATTTCAGGAGAAACTCTTGGTAATTGGCCTTGATGTTTTTCCCAGTACAATCCTAGACCGATCCCAAGAATTAAAAAAAAGATTAAAAGTGATCGAGTGTTATTGTTCATAGCCATTTAAAATTTATAGGGAATTAATCGCACAGAAAAGCTAAAGGAATTAAATTTCCATAATGAATAATCATATTAAAATAGATATTATTTCTAAATACATACCTGAGCGTTCAAGCCCCGCAAAATCATACTATTTTTTTTCTTACCATGTTACTATCAAAAATCAGGGGGATTTGTCTACCCAACTTATTAGCCGGTATTGGCATATTACGGATGGGAATGGAAATACAGAAGATATTCATGGACCAGGTGTAGTAGGAAAACAGCCACATCTCCATTCAGGTGAGTCATTTGAATACACTAGTTTTTGCCCGTTAAGAACACCTTTTGGAACCATGGAGGGATCATTTCAAATGTTAGGGGAGGGAGGCGTTTATTATGATGCCATAATAGAACCATTCCGTTTAGCAATGCCAGAGGTTTT
>MDTG01153501.1_pt1 | contig 29289 bp, 29 predicted proteins | sample 811421 | NCBI WGS metagenome assembly MDTG01 (sample SAMN05326645, study PRJNA326480) | marine metagenome | isolation source: seawater | place: Pacific Ocean: South East | collected 2011 | reverse complement strand
CAAAATCTTAAAAAATATTTTTTAATTAATAAATATAATTGGCCCAACTTAGATAAAAGTGAAAAATTTCAAGATCCAGATAAATTTATTAATGTGATATATGAAGACAATCCAAATCTAGCTGATGTATTTAATAAAAGTGATGATTTAAGAGACAATTTATACTTTTTTGATCTAAAAGATATTTTTTTTACAAACAATTTTATTATTAAAAATAAAATATTAAATTTTAAAAAAAACATCAATGAAATTTAATTTTAATAATAAGCAAGACTACAATAAAGTAAAAGACCTTGAACTTAAAAAGTACGATTTTATAATTGTGGGCTCTGGCCCTGCTGCAGTTACTCTTTATAGTCAACTATTAAGTTCATCAATAAATAATTTAAAAATTTTAATGATTGAAAGGGGAGATTTAAATGAAAAAAAATATAAAAAAATTAATTATAAAAATCTTCCAATTAAATTAAATTCAAGAGTATTTTCGGTAGGTGGATCAAGCAATGAATGGTCTAATATATCTTCATATTTAGAAAAATTTGAAATGGAATCTAGATGGCAAAAAAAAACAAAAAATCTATGGCCCTTAAGCTTCAAAGAACTAAATAATCATTACAAAAAATTAAATAAAAAATTTGGTTTTAACTTTAAAAATTTGAAAAAAAAAAAAAATTAAATTACCTTTAGAAATTCGACCTTTTACAGCAAGCTTAAATCCAATAAATTTTAAAAGTTTAATTAATTTTAAAAAAATAGATTTAATTTACAATTGTGAAATAGATACAGTGGACGAAAAAAAGAATTTAACACTTGCCTATACAAGGAAAAAAAAAATTACTTTTAAAGGAAAAAAGCTAATTATTACTTGTGGAGGAATTGAATCAGTAAATCTAATACTAAATTCTATTAAAGATAAAAAAATTTTAAATATGAGAAATAAAAAATCAGTTGGCAAATACTTTATGGATCATCCTAAGCTAGATTTAGGTTATTTGATTTATCCAAAAACTGAATTGATAAAAAATTTTGAACTTAAAAAAATTGGAAATAATTATAATTTTTTTGGATTATCCATTGATAGAAAAATTCAAAAAAGACTTAATTTATTAAATTCGTATGTTAGATTTGAAAAAACCTCAAATAAAATTACAAGGTTATTTAATATAATTCATGCACCAATATTTAGAAAATTTATTTCAAAAAGACAGAAAAATTTATTTAAAATTAGACTTTTTTGTGAGATGAGGCCTAGTAAAAAAAACAAAATTGTGAAAGTTAATAATAAATTGTTTGTAAATTATAGATTAAACAATATAGATTTTTTAACGATAAAATTTTTAACAGAAAAAATACTAGAAATTTTTAGTTATAAACCACTTAAAGAAAATAAAATTATAAGTTCACAAAAAATAATTTATAAAAGAATTGAAGATGCATCACATCATATGGGTGGTTTAATTTTTAGTCATAATAAAAACATTACTAGCGTTGATAAAAATTTAAAAATATATGGATTAAGAAATATTTATGTCTGTGGTAGTGCTATTTTTCCAACTTCAGGAAGTGTAAACCCCACAATGACAATCTCAGCACTTGCAAGAAGATTGGGAATGTATCTTTTAAAAAAAAATGATAATTAATAGATATAAATAATCATAAAATTTGATGAAAATATTAAAAAAAATATCTTTTCTTTGCTTTGCTTTGCTAAATCAAATTAATTTACATTTCAAATTAAGAATAATAGGAAACATTTTAGATAATTTAAGAATGATTTTATTAAAAGTTTCAGGAGCACAAATTGGAAGTAATTCTTTTGTTCATCCAAAAGTAATGATTTTAAATCCAGAAAATTTAAAAATTGGCAATAATTCAGCCATAGGGTCTAACAGTGAGATTTTTAATTATGAAGAATTTTCAATTGGAGATAACGTAGATATAGGTACACAATTTTATATAAATACTAATAATCATAAAATTGATAATCCTAAAAAGCACTTAGCATATCAAGGTACAGTTTCAAAAAAAATAGAGATTGGCTCTGATATATGGATTGGGGCCAGAGTTACAGTTTTATCTGGAGTTAAAATATCTGATAGAACAGTAATTGGAGCTGGGGCAGTTGTTACAAAAGAAACCGAGAGTGGCAATATTTATGCCGGGGTGCCTGCAAAGAAAATAAAAAAATTAATCAGTGAAAAATAATCATAAATGTTAAAAAAAGTTTTTTTTATATTAAATAACAAGCAAACTGAAAAATTTTATTGGTGTAGTTTTTATAATTTTTTATTTGCCATTCTTGAGTTGGCTGGTTTAGCTTCATTATCAGGAATAGTGTTGTTAATTGTTAGTCCTGAAGTCTTTATAGAAAAAATAAATACACTTTCTACTTACTCATACTTTTCAGGTTTAGATATTGACCTTTCTAAAAATTTAAATTCTGCACTATATTTTTTATCCTTCATTTTTTTTTTAACCACAATAATAAAATTCTTTATAAAATATTATACAATTAGATTTACAGTAAATCTAAGTATGGAAATCAGTGATTTGCTCTTTAAAAGTTATGTAAAAAAAAAATATATACATATTTTTAATGATACATCATCAAAGCTTTTAAGCTTGGCAAATTTTCATAGCGCAAGATTTTCTAATTCTATAGTTAATCCTTTATTAAACTTGATAAATTCTTTTTCAATAATTATTATTTTACTAATATCTTTAATATATGTTGGTGGTTTAAAAACAATTTTTGCACTAGCAATAGTATTTTTTATTTCTTTATCAATTTATTTAATTTTAAGTAAAAGAATTTCTTTAAATGAAAAAAATATTATTGAAAATGATATTAAGAGACAAAGTATTCTAAATGAAAGTTTCAACAATATTAAATATTTGAAATTATCTGGTAAGTATTTAAGACAAATTGATCTTTTTAAAAAATTTGGACAAACTTATGGAAAATCATTATCTTTTAACCAAATTTACTTGCACCTTGCAAAACCATTGCTCGAAATTTGTTTTTTATTTATTGCAATTATTTTTATAGATATAACTTTAAATAATAGAAATTCTAATATTTTAGAGTTTATACCCATTATTTCCTTCTTTTTATTAGCGTTTTATAGAATGATTCCGAGTGTTCAAATAATGTATCAATCTTTCGTGCATATAAAAGGAAGTCTTGGCACGATAGAAATTATAGTAAAAGAAATATCAAAAACAAATTTATATGAAGATGAAACGATTAAAGAACGTAATGAAAATATTAATTTTGATGAAAAAATTAATGTTCAATCGATAGATTTTAATTTTAATAATGGGAAAAAACTATTTGAAAAAGCGTCTATCGAAATAAAGAAAAATTCTTGTGTAGCTTTTTTTGGAAAATCGGGTCAGGGAAAAACAACTATTGTTGATATAATCTGTAAATTGATTGAGCCAACGAATGGAAAGATACTAGTTGATAAAAAAGAGATTGTCGAAAAAAATAAACATTTGTTCCAAAATAAGATTGGATATTTATCACAAAATTTTTATATAATTAATGATACAATAATAAATAACATAGTTTTTGATGATACTAATAACAAATCGAATGTAGAAAGAGCACAAGAATTAATAAAAAAACTATTTGACGAAAATGAGATAAAAAATTTAATAGATAACAATGAAAATGTTGGGGAAAATGGAATCAAACTTTCGCATGGTCAAAGACAAAGATTACTAATTGTTAGACTGCTTTACGAAAATAAAGAAATTTTAGTTTTAGACGAACCAACAAGCTCATTAGATAATAAAAACATAGTAAAGTTGAAAGAAATATTAAAAGATTTAAAAATAAACAAAACAATTATTATAACATCGCATAATAAAGAGATTCTAGAAATTTGTGATCAAATTTTTTTAGTTGAAAATAATAAAATTAATAAAATTTCTAAAGAAGATTTAAAAATTAAATGAGAAAAAAAATATTAGTTATTGGTGCAGGATGGTATGGTTGTCATATAGGTTTATTTTTAAAAAAATTGGGCCATGTTGTTGAAATATTTGAAAAAGAAAAAGATATTTTTTTAGGATCCTCAGGTTATAACCAATTTAGACTTCATACAGGATATCATTATCCCAGATCTTCAGATACGATCATTGAAACAAAGAAAAATTATTTAAGATTTATTAAATTATATAAAAAATTTATAAACTTACCCAAAAATAATATTTATTGTATAGCAAAAAAAGAGTCACTAATTGATTCTGCAACATATAAAACAATAATTAAAGCACATAAGCTTAAATTAAAAAGAAAGAGTTTTAAATTTCTTAATAATGTAGAGGACTCATTTATTTCTAATGAAGGAGTATTGTTAAATAATAAAATAACAAAGTTTTATAAGAAAGAACTTAAAGGAAATATTTTTTTTAACAAAAAAATTAACAATATTTATAAATTAACAAACAACTACGATTTTGTTTTAGATTGCTCTAATACAATACTAAAAAGCAAACTAAATAATAATTTTAATTATGTTCTAACTATTTCTCTTGTGTACAAAAAAAGTAAAGCGAAATCCATTTATCCAATAACAATCATGGATGGACAGTTACCATCATTATATCCATATGCTGATAAAAAAGACTTTTTTACACTTACCCACTCAAAATACACACATATTAAAAAATTTAAAAATTTCAGTACTTTAGAGCTTTATAAAAAATCAATTAAAAAAAAAGAAATTAACATAATTAGAAAAAACATGGAAAAAGACATTATAAATTATTTTCCTAAATTTAAAAAATTACTTACATATAAATCATATTTTTTGTCTTATAAAGTTTTGCCAGATGAAAAATCTGCAAAGAGATCAATATTTATTTTTAGAGATAAAAATTTTATTACATGTACATCTCCAAAAATAACAAATATTTTTTCTTTTCAAGATTATATTAAAAAAATAATTAGAAATGAAAAATAAAATAGCTATTATTGGTTATTCCGGACTAATTGGTAGTAATTTATATCGACAGTACAAAAAAAAATATGATTATATAGATTTATTTAATTCAAAAAATATCCATAAAATAAAAAAGAATAATAGCTACGAGCTAATTCTATGTGCAGGATTACCCGCAGAAAAATGGAAAGCAAATAATTTTCCCAAAAAAGACAAATCGAATACTTTAAAATTAATTAATTACTTAAAAAAAATTAAAACAGATAAATTTTTTCTTATTTCAACAATAGATGTATATTTTAATCATGCATATGGAAAAAATAGAATGTATTTAGAAGAATTTGTTAAAAAAAATTTTATAAATTATTTGATTATTAGATTACCGGGAGTTTTTGGTCATGGCTTAAAAAAAAATGTAATTTACGACTTGATTAATAAAAATGAATTGGAGAAAATTTATTATAATGATCAATACCAGTGGTATGATTTAAGTTTGTTAAAAAAAAATATAGAAAAAATCAAAAATAGTAAAAATAAAATTTATGAATTCTATAGTGAGCCAATAAAAAACAAAGATATAATAAATTTAATAAATATTGACTACAAATTTAGAAAACGATTAAAACCAATAATTTATAAATTTAAACCTAATAGTGGTTATTTTATCAAAAAAAATTATGTACTTAAAAGATTAAAAAAATTTTTTAAAAACTATGAATTTTAAATTATCCTTTTCATTATTAGCTTTAAAAAAAGAAAAAAAAATTGAAACTTTATTAAAAATTTTAAACAAAGAAAAAATCAGCAATGTTGAAATACCCATTTCAAAATTTTTCCCAAATTATGATATTAATGAAAATAAAATTAAAAGACTAAAAAAAATTTTCGATAAATATCAAATAAAAATATCATCGATACAGGCAATATTTTATAAAAAAAATATGAACGTTTTAAATAGTAATGATGAAGATAAGGTTCTTAATCACCTAAAAAAAATTAATCTCTTTTGTAAAAAATTAAAAATCAAAAATATTATTTTTGGTTCTCCTGCAAATAGAGTTAGAACTAATTTGAGTTTAAATGATGCAAATAGAAATTTTATTAAAATTTTAAAAAAAATTTCTGTAGATTTAAGAAAAAAAAAACTAAATTTTTGTATAGAGCCAAACTCAAAATTTTATAAGTGTAACTATATTAACAATACAAATCAGGCTCTTAATTTATTAAAAAAAAATAAGATTAAAAATGTTTATATCAATTTTGATACAGGAAACGCATTGCTTGAAAAGGATTATGTTAAAGTTAATAAATTTGATCAGAAATATTTTAAAAACTTTCAAATCAGTGAAAAAAATTTAAAAGAAATTAAAAATCACAAGAAACATGTAAGTCTACTTAAAAAGTTCAACCTAGAAAATAAATATTTATCTTTAGAAATGTTAAATATAGATCTGAATAAAATAAGAAAAAATCTAAAAAAATTTAAATTGATTGCTAGTAACATAAAATAACATGTATCAGTTTTTTTTAAATAAAAGTTTTAATAAAAAGCAAGATTTCAAAAAAAAATTTTTTTACGAAATCAGTCATCATTCAAAAAACAAATTATATAAAACTAGTTTAGGAAATAAAAATAAAAATAAAACTTTTTTTGTGATAAAAAGAACTCCTGGTGGTGGCTTTTTCTCTAATTTTATTTTTGTTGTTAAATGGATAAGTTATGCAAGAAAGATGAAATATATACCAATAGTTGATATGGAAAATTTTCCAACGAAATATAACGAAAAAAAAAATTTAAAAAATTTAAAAAATATATGGGAGTTGTATTTTAGACAAGTTTCAAATTATAAATTGAAAGATGTATACAAGAGTAAAAATATTATATTTTGCAAAGATAGATTCACAGTTACCTTAAATGATTATATAAACACCAAATTAAAAAAAACTTTTCTAAATAATATTAAGATAAATAAAGAAATTGTTGAACGATCAAATTATTTTTATAACAAAAAACTTAAAACTAGCAAAGATCATTATATTTTGGGCATTCATCTAAGAGGCACAGATCAAAAAATTACGCCCGGTCATTATTTGCCTCCAACAATATTTGATATTAAATTGTTGATAGAAAAAAAAATCAAAGAAAAAAAATTATTAAAAATTTTTTTAGTAACAGAGGAAAAAAAATATTTAGAAAATTTAAAAAAAAATTATAAAAAATATATTTTTTATTTGCCTAGTTTTAGAGCAAATAAAATTTCAGATTTCAATACAGAAAAAAGAAAGTATCATAGAAATAAACTTGGATTGGAAAGTCTAAGTGAAGCGTTAGTACTCTCTCTTTGTGATGAGGTTATTTACTGCAAATCAAATATTCCATTATTTTCTTTTTTTATATCCAAAAAAAAAATAACTAAAACATTAATAAATTATGGGTTAAATTCATACAATCCTTTTTTCTCCTATTTTAAATGGAAGCTTGTAATCTTGCCAATATCTTTTTTAAGATATTTATTTTATAAAATAATTTAATTTCTAATGAAAAAAATACTAATTATAATTTTATTGATAAAATTTATTTTAATACAAAATTCATATTCAACTGAAAATTTTTATAATTTTAAATATACAAAAGAGGACTTAAAAAATATTAAAAGAGAATGGCAGTATAATTCTGGTATTTTAAAAGATACTCAAAATAAAATTATACAATTTAAAGATAAATTAATTCACCTAGATGGTTATAAAAATTTAATTATTATTTCAATTCTTGACGGTAAGGAAATTTGTCGAAATGAAGGAAAAAAAGACAGAGCTCCTTTTAGAGGAGTGTCCTTGTATATTTCTGAAAATGATGTTTATGCTGTATTTATAAGGCAAAATGTTTTGCAATTAATTAATATTAAAAATTGCAACAGTCATGAGTTAGCTAATAAAATAAAGGTCGAGGGGGTTTCAGCGCCTATTTTAATTCATAAATCGAAAGCAGTTATATTGCCAAACGGCGGTAAGCCACAAGCATATAATTTAAAAAATGGAGATTTATTATGGAAAGTTTCAATAGATGATAAAATTAAAAAAAATTTAAAAAAATTTAATCTGAATAAAGAATTTAGTTGGGATGTTTGGGGCGGTGGGACCCTTGATTTAAAGTATAACCAAGTAATATTCTCCACAGCCAATGCAAAACCCTCATTTGTATCCGAAAATAGAGAAGGACCAAACTTATTTTACAATAGTGTCGTAGCAATTGACTTAAATTCTGGAAGGTACAACTGGCATTTTCAAGAAATCGAACATGATGTTCTAAATCTTGATTTAGCTTCAAGGCCAGCACTTTATGATGCTGATGATGGAGATATTATAATACAAGCATCCAAAGCAGGTCAACTTATTCTGCTTGATAGAAAAACAGGAATACCTAAAGAAAATTTTATTGAGAAAACTTATTATCATGATGAAAATAAAAAAATATTTACAAAATTCAAAAAATTTGAAAATTGGCTTCAGTTTTCAAAATTACATTTTAAACAAAATGATATAAACACTTTAAATGAAGACTTTAAAAGTGAGGCACAAGAAATTATTGAGAAAAGTACAATTGCTGATTATAGAAGATTAGAAAAAAGTAAAAATTACATTCATTATGGTATGCATGGCGGAAGTGAGTGGCCTGGAATTGGAGTGGATATAAATGGAAATGTAATTATTCCAGCAAGCAATATTGCATGGGTATCAAAACTAAAAGATCCAAAAGATTTTAATTTTAGTTACCATATGAATAAAATATTTGGTTCTATTTTAGAACTTTTCACGCTAGATTTTATAAAATTCAAACAAAACGCAAAAATAATAATTAATAATCTAAAAGAAATAATTTATTTCAATAAACTAGATATTGAAAAATATAAAAGATTTGAGACCAAAGATGGAATACCTTTAAACGCTCCACCCTGGGGAACTGTTACATTAATTGATCTTAAAAATAAAATAATTAAATGGACAAGGCCACATGGGAAATATGATAAAATTAAAAATAAATACAGTAATACCGGATCAGAAGTTTTTGGCTGTCCAGTAATTGTGGGGTCTGAGGTATTTTTTATTTCGGGAACAAGAGATAAGACAATCTATGCATACGATATGAAAAATGGCAATATTTTGTGGGAAGATGAGTTACCATTTATATCTTACGGATGCCCAATTGTAGCAACATATAAAAATAATCATTATTTGATAATTGATGCAAGCGGTGGAAGAAAATTTACTGACGCAGGATATGGAGATGCTATATTGTCTTATAAACTTAAATGATCTTTAAATTAAAAGTAAAATTTTTAAAATTAATAAATAAATTATTAAATCCAATAAATCTGAGTATAGATTTATCTACAAAAAAAAGTCAATTAACAAAAGTTCTAAATAAACTTAAACCTTACAATCTTGGATATGATTTAATTAGAATTGGATCAGATAATGATGGTGGCTATTTAGTTCCGAATATATTGAATGAAATTGAAATGTGTTTTTCCCCAGGCACCGGAAATAATACTGAATTTGAAAAAGACATTTTAAATAGAGATATTAAAACTTTCCTTGCTGACGGCACAATAAATGAAGCTGATATAAAATTAAATAATTTTAATTTTATAAAAAAAAATTTAGCATCATTTGAAAGTGAAAAAACAATAACTTTAGAAAATTGGGTAAATATTCATGCCAAAGACACAACTAATTTGTTACTTCAAATGGATATAGAGTCATCTGAGTATGAGGTAATACAAGCCACAACACAAGAATGTTTAAAACAATTTAAAATAATAGTTGTTGAATTTCACTATGTAGAAAAGATTAATAATTATTATTTTAATGAAATTTTTAATAATACAATTGATAAATTATTATTAAATTTTGAAATTTCTCACATCCACCCAAACAATTGTCAGGGGACATATTCAGTTAATGGAATTGATTTACCAACAGCTATTGAAGTTACTTTCCTTAGAAAAGATTTATGTAAATTCAAAAAAGATACAAATATTACACCGCATAAATTAGACCAAAAAAATATAGTCAATCTCCCAGATGTGTTTCTTCCAAAAGAAATATTTAATAATTAGTTTTTTTATTTAAGATTTTAAAAATAGAACCCATTAAAATATTAAATTTATTTTTAACATTTATTTTATTAATATTTTTAATAAAATGAATTATAAAAACTAAAATAACCACAAATATATTTTGATTGTTATCTAATCTTATTTGTGTTTCTTCATTAAGGTGTTCTAGAAAAGAGAATTTACTTGAATAAGATGTTCCTGATTTAAAATTGCCGACTATTTCATTTTTTTTTGTAGCAATTCCAACCATTTTTTCTTTTATAATCATTCTGTAAAAGAGATCATAATCTGATGAGATTTTATATTTTAGATTGTAATTTCCAAGTTTATTTTGAGAAGATCTTTTAATAAAAAATCCAGATGAATGACTGCTATAAAAATCAAAATTCCAATAAATTCTGTATTTTCTATATCCATATCTTAAGATTTTTTTCATAACTGATCCAAAAATGAAATCATAATTATTTTTTTTTAGATAAGAATTAACTATATCTAAACCGTTTGGTTCATACTTATCTCCCGAATTTATTATACCTATGTAATCTCCTTCACAAAGAGAAATGCCTTTGTTCATAGCATCATAAATTCCTAGATCTTTTTCACTTTTCCATTTATCAATTATATCTAGATTTTTTTCAATTATATTTTTAGTTCCATCTGTTGATCCTCCATCTATAACTATGTATTCAAAATCTTTAAATTTTTGTTTTCTTAAACTATTAATTGTTTCAATAAAATCTTCTTTAGCATTAAGAACTACGGTGATAATAGAAAAAAATTTTTTATCCACGTTTAAAGATTTTTAATTTATGAAGCAACTTTTTAATATTATTTTTGAAAAGCATATTTCTATTTTTAATTATTTTATATTTAATTAAATTATCATCGCTTACTTTTATTATTCTACACATTCCAGACCCATTAAAATTAAATGTCAAATCCATACTATTGAAATTACTGTTTTGTATTTCTAATATTTTGAAAAAAGTATTTCTATTTATATTTTCAGTATACTCATGATCTCTCCAACTTCCTTCAATATACGGTAACCAGCTAATATCATCGATATACATTGATCCTCTAACATTAAGGTGCTGCCAATAAAGATAAATTAATTTAGCCACATGATTGGGCTCGTGTAAACTATCTATTAAAATTATATCAAATTTTTCTGTAAATAAATTAGAAACTTTTTTATAATCATCATCTCTCGATTTAAGAAAGGTCCAATTTTCATCCTTAAATAAATTGGAATAATCGTCTATATCAACAGAAAGCAATTTTCCACCATTCTCTCTACAAATATCTAAAAAAATTTTTGTAGATCTTCCTTCCCTAACTCCAAATTCTAAAATATTAAGATTTTTATTATTTTTTTCATATTCAAAAATGAAATTTTTAATTTTTTTTAAATAATTATCTTCTGGTCTAAATTTTTCATTTTTCATAAATTTTATTGAATTAGTATTACTTATATATTAACTCATTTCTTAATAAAGACATAATTAGTTAATTTAATAGTAATTTTTTATAATTATAGTAAGACTTTGAAAATGAAAATTTTGGTAACAGGAGCTGCTGGTTTCATAGGATTTAATTTTGCAAAATTCCTTCTTGAAAAAAATATTAAAATTATAGGTATAGATAACTTAAATGATTATTATTCCGTTAAATTAAAAATAGATAGAGTTAAAAAACTAAAAAAATTTAAAAATTTTAAATTTTTTAAATTTGATTTAAGAGAACAAAAAAAATTAAGCAAATTATTTAATAATAATAAATTTAATGCAGTTTTTCATTTTGCGGCTCAAGCAGGTGTAAGATATTCGGTAGATTATCCAAGAAAATATATCGATAGTAATATAAATGGTTTTTTTAACATCTTAGAACAAATTAAAATTAAAAAAATAAAAAAATTTTTTTATGCATCTTCAAGTTCGGTTTATGGAAATTCAAAATTGTTTCCATTAAAAGAAAAAAATCTACTATTTCCAACTAATACATACAGTCTTTCCAAAAAATTTAATGAAGATCTTTCAAAAATTTATTGTAAATTTTATGGAATAAAAGCAGTTGGTATAAGATTTTTTACTGTTTATGGAGAATGGGGAAGACCTGACATGTTTTATTCTAAAGTATTCGATTCAGCTTATAAAAATCGAAAACTTTTTATAAATAATTATGGTAATCACTCAAGAGATTTTACTTATATAAAAGATGTAAACTTAATTATGTTTAAAATGTTAAGATCTAACAAAATACCAAGCAATGATATTATAAATATATGTTCCAATAACCCAATAAATATTTTAAAGCTAGTAAAAATTGTCGAAAAAAACTCAAAAAAAATCAAAATTTTTAAAAGAAAAATTCAGAAAGCTGATGTACTAAAAACACACGGTGATAATAAAAAAATACATAAATATAAACTGATAAAAAATTTTACTTCATTTGAAGAAGGAATAAAAAATACATTAATGTGGTACAAAAAATATAATAATTTTTAGTTTCCAAATATTAATATGAAAAAAATTTATTACTGGAGTCCATTTATTGGTAATATTGCAACTATAAAAGCTGTAATTAATTCAGCTCACAGTTTAAGTAAATTTTCAAATAATAGTCTCATTCCAACAATAATTAATAGTTGTGGTGAATGGGATACGTTATATTCAGAGTTATCTGAAAAAAAAATAAATGTAAAAAAATTTAAAAATAATTTCCAAATTAATACAAAAGTACAAGGATTTTTAAAAAGCAGGTTAACTTATATTAAAGTATTTTTAAGTTGTTTTTTTTTGTTGAAGAAATCTATCATAAGCGATAAGCCAGATTTTCTTATTGTTCATTTAATAACATCTTTGCCAATTTTTCTTTATTTAGTGTTTAATTTTAATACTAAATTAATAATTAGAGTTTCTGGAAAAGTTAAAATGAATATTTTTAGAAAAATGTTGTGGAAAATGGCAGGAAAAAAAATATTTCTCATTTCATGCCCTACAATAGAGTCTAAAAATGAATTATTAGAATTAAATTTAGTAGATAAATCAAAAATCATTTATCTACCAGACCCTATAATTGATATAAATTATATTAATATAAAAAAAAAAGAAAAGGAAGTTTCAATCAATAAAGACCGTAAATTTTTTGTATCAATAGGAAGATATACAAAACAAAAAAATCATGAACTGGCAATTAAATGTTTTTATAGAATATGCAAGAAATATGAAAATATTAATTTTTTAATTATTGGAAATGGAGAATTAAAAAAAGAATACAGAAGTTTAATTAACAAATATAATCTCGAAGAAAAGATATTTTTAATAAATTATAAAAATAATATATTTAATTATTTGAATAATTCATTAGGTTTAATTTCCACTTCATTATGGGAAGATCCTGGATTTGTAATGATTGAAGCTGCCGCTTCAAACACATTTGTTATATCTAGTGATTGTCCAAGTGGACCAAAAGAATTCTTGTTTCCAGATGCAGGGCTTCTATTTGAAAATAATAATATTAAAAGCTTGGAGAACAAAGTTGTTGAATATTTAGATATGGATCCTTTAAAAATTAAAAAATTTAAAACAAATGCTAAAAAAAAAGCAATTAAATTTACCAAGCTTAGACATTATAATATTTTATCTAATTATTTAAATCAGTGATTTTTTTTTAGCAAAATTCAAAATTTTTTTCGATCTCTTTTGCCAAGTAAATCTCATTGCTGTCCTTCTTGCATTATCTTGAAGATGCTTAAAATTTTTTTTAGTATAAAATATTCTATTAATCCAAAATACCCATTCATCAATACGATCTTTTATTAAAATAGAATTATAATTATGTTTTAAAATATGACTATAAACTTTTAAGTCACTAGCTAATATAATTTTAGAACTGGCAAGATAATCAAACATTTTAAGAGGAGACATAAAGTTTACTAAATTAATATTTTTTAGTCTTCCCATTACTCTATTTTCGTATGGCATAAGAGCTACATTATAATTTGATAAAACATTTGGTATTTTTTTATAAGGTATATGATCAAATACTTTCAAATTTTTAATATTAATTTTTTCATCTAAAAATCTTTTATCTCCATATAAGTGAAAATTAATATCTTTTAACTTTTTTGCTAATTCTAAAATTTTTTCAATACCTTTACCTTTATGAAAACTTCCGACATAAATACAGGTTTTTGCTTTATATTTTGATTTAAATTTTTTGAAATCATTTATGTTAACTGCATCATCTAAACAAATGTAACAGCTTTTTAATGGTTTGAATATTTTAATAAGATTTTTGTGAATAAATATATATTTTAAATTATCCAAAAATCCCATTTTTTTAAGTAAAAAAAACATAAATTTTGTTAGTCCCGCTAGCTCATGGTGCAACTCAAGAATGATTTTTTTATTTAATAAACATGCAAGCACTGCAAAAACTACACTTCTAGATAGATATAAGTTTTTTTCATTATTTTTACTAATTTTATAATTTTTTTGATTAAAAACTTTAAATGAAAAAATTACTCTTTCATAAAAATTTAAATTTTTCTGTTTATTAAATGTACTTATATAATTTATGTTATTTTTAATATTATAAATATTTTTTAATTTTTGTTTTGAAATTGATATATTTGGAGCAAAAAGATTTACTTTAGTATTCTTATTTATAAGTGAATCGCACATTTTTAGAACGTGAATCCCGTAAGCAGAAGAACTGGGATAATTTACTTCACAAACATAATTAACTAATATTTTATTTTTCAAATAATATTCCTCTTATTTCTTGATAATATAAGTTTAAGTTTCTTTTATAATCAAATCTCGACAAATTTTTATAAGCAAAATTAATTTTATTATTTAGCTTTCTTTTTTTTCGTGAATAAAGATATAATTTATTTACAAGATCTTCATAATCGCCAACTTTAAATAAAAAACCACCTTTTCCATTATTCAAAATTTCTTTCGGACCAGTTGGACAATTAGAAGAAATTATAAACTTTTTGAGACATATTCCTTCCAATAGTATATTAGGCAGACCCTCGAATTTTGAAGTAAGAACCAAAACATCTGATGATCTTATAAACTTGTATGGATTTTTTTGCCAATTTATAATTTTAACTTTTTTTTGTAAGTTTTGGGTATTTATAAAATTCTTTATATTATTACTAAGAACACCTTTACCAATTATTAGCGCTCTAAAATTAATTTTTTTCATTGAATCAATAGCTTTTATAAAAGTCATTGGATCTTTTTGATCTACAAGTCTTCCAATAAAAATTATTTTTAAGTATTTATAATTTTTAAAAAAATTGTTTTTTATTTTTTCACTGGATAATTTTAAAATATGATCTTTATTTAATGGATTATAGATGCAACTTGTCTTTAAATTAAATTTTTTTCTGTATTCAATTTGAAACTCTTTACTATTAACTATAATTTTATTAGGAAGTTTTAAAAAAACTTTAAATATTATTTTTCTAAAGAAGCCAAGTTTCCAGCCACTAGGAGAAGAGTTTGATCTGATTATAACTTTTATTCCTAAGATTTTGCATATTATAGAACAGTACAAGTTTGCTTGAAATGCAAAAACTATATTATTTTTATCATTTAATATTATTTTAATGAGTTCAATAAAACAAAAAAAATACTTCAGTCTTCTCAAAGAAAATTTTTCAACTTTTGCTTTTGGGTTTATAACTTTAATTTGCTTAAATTTAGGATTATATATTCTATCGCAAGTTATTAATTTGGTATGAGAAAACTTCTTCCCTAAATAATTTGCAATTATAAATAAATTTTTTTCTACGCCTCCACCTTCAATTGATGGCATAAAAATTATAAGTTTTTTACGAGACATTTTATAAATCATATTTAATAGAAATTATTTAAATTACAAATTATTCAATAATATTGGCTTAAAAATGACCTGTTGAGATAATTTTAATTCTTAATGATAAAAATTTTATTATATAAGTAAAAAAATAATGAAAAATAAATTTATTCAAATTTTTAATCCATTTATAAATATTTTATTGTTTTTGTTTTCTCTTAAAACAGTTCAGGCTTTAGTTGATATAATGCTTCATTTTTTACTTAAATTAAAAGGCTATAAAAACTTTGGAAGTTTCAGACTTACAGGAGAAGAATTTTTTTTAAATAAAATTAAAGATTATGATATTAAGTATTCTTTAGACATTGGAGCCAATACAGGAAATTATTCTGAAAAAATAATAAAAATTACTAAATCTAAAGTTATTTCTTTTGAACCATCAATAGACTCATTTTCTAAATTAAGAAAATTAAAAAAAAAATATCCCAAACAATTGTTCATATATAAGGTTGCACTCTCAAATAAAAATACAATATTAAAATTCTATTCTGTTGGCAAAAACTCTCAACTTGCAAGCTTTGAAAAAAATATTAATAAATTTTCTTATGTTAATAAAAAAAATATAAAAATAAAAAAATTAAAAACACTGATTGGAGATAATTTTTTAAAAAAACTTAAAATCAAAGGAAGCATTGATTTCATCAAAATTGATACAGAAGGTCATGATTTTAAAGTTCTTCTCGGTTTAAAAAAAACTATAGATCAACATAAACCAAAATTTATACAATTTGAAATGAATTGGCATTATTTATTTAATGGATATAACATTTTCAAAATTTCATCACAATTTAAGGATTATAATATTTATAGAATGTTACCATATAAATCAGGAATAATAAAAATTGATCCAAATCATCCAAATAATAATTTATTTCACTTAAGTAATTACGTTTTGGTTAGAAAGGAAATTTCTTTAAATTGAAAAATTTAATAATTTTTTATCCTTCATATGAACGTGGTGGTGCAACTAAAATTTTAATAAATTTAATTAAGTATTTTTCAAAAAAAAATATAAATATTTATTTGATTATAAATAATTTTGAGCACAAATTTAAAAATCTTAAAACAATAAAACTAAATTCAAACATTCGATTATATAAATCAAGATTGTTATCTAGCCTTTTAGGATCTTGGGAATTAATAAAGTTGATAAATACACTTGATAAATCTGATACAAAGATCTTATCTATGCAAAGTAATTTTTTCGCTGTATTAATAGCTTTTTTTAAAAATATTAAAATCGCAGTTAGAGTTTCTGAAGACCCATGTGGCGCAACAAGATACGCGGATGAAAAAATATTTTCATATTTTATTTTATTTTCAAAATTTATAACTTACAATTTAGCAAACTATGTTATCGTTAATGCCCAAAAGAGTTATAATTGTGTAAAAAAGTTAGTTTATAACAAAAAAAAATTAAAAATTCTTTATAATCCTTCACTTAATATAATTCATAAGTTCAAAAAGAAAAAAAATAATAAAATTTTTTTAAGTGTAGGCAGATTCTGTAAACAAAAAAATCAAAAATTATTAATCAATGCATTTATAAGATTTAATAAAAATAAAAATTACAAATTAATTATTTGTGGTGATGGTCCAGATAAAAAGGATATTTTTTCTTATATTAAAGAAAAAAAATTAGCAAAGAGTATAATTTTAAAAAATTGGAGATCAGACTTAAGAAAGAACTATAAAAACTCATCAGTTTTTATACTTACTTCATTATATGAAGGAATGCCAAATGTGTTAATTGAAGCATTAAATTATAATCTGCCGTGTGTTTCTACAAATGTTAGCGGTGTAACAGATTTATTGTTAAAAGGAAAAGGTGGAATTATCTTAAAAAATTTTAGTCCTTTTGAATTAGAAAATAAATTAAATAAAATAACTAATAATTACAAAATTTATTTAAATAAAACAAAAAATGCAAAATCAAATTTGAAAAGATTTGATATTAATGTTGCTTCAAATGAGTATTTAAAATTGTTAGAAAAAATTTAATTATGATTTCAGTTATAATGCCATATTACAATAAAAAAAAATTTGTAGAAGGTTCTTTAAAATCTGTTTTAAATCAAACTTATAAAAATTTTGAAGTCATAATTGTATACGATGATGAAGAAAAAAAAGATTTGCAATTTATTCAAAATTTAACCTTAAAAGATGACAGAATTAAGCTAATTATAAATGATAAAAATATTGGAGCTGGGCCCTCAAGAAATAAAGGTATAAAATTTTCTAAAGGGGAATATTTAGCTTTTATTGATAGTGATGATACTTGGTGTGAAACGAAATTAGAAGAGCAAATAAATTATTTACAAGTAAATAGTTTAGATTTTATTCATACATCATACATAATCATTGATGAGTTAGACAATAATATAGGTTACAGGACCTCAAAAAAAAAACTTAATTTTAATGATTTACTTAATTCATGTGATATTGGATTATCTACTGTATTGATGAAAAAAGAACTAATCAATCAGGATATTTGTTTTGGAAATACCAAAACAAAAGAAGATTATATATTATGGTTGAAGTTGGCCAAAATAGGAGTTGAAATAAACTTAATTGATAAAAGATTGTCATGTTGGAGAAAATCTAAAAATTCTTTATCAAGCTCAATTATACAAAAAGTTTTAGATGGATTCGTAGTATATAATAAATATATGAAATTTAATTTTTTCAAATCTTTTTTTCTTTTATTAAGACTTTCTTTTAATTCATTACTAAGATGACCAACTATATATATCTTATTCCGTTAATAATTTTAATTTTTATATTAAATAGTTTTTTTGTAAAAAAAAAATTATTACTTAATCTAACTGGAGAAGCTCATCAAAGTTTTACATCTAAAAAATATATACCTTTATCTGGCGGTATTTTTCTTATATTGAGTTTTATAATTTTTTTTGATCAAATAAATTTTTTGAATAAAATCATAATAGTAAGTTTTTATCTCGTTGGTTTCTTTTCAGATATAAAATTTCTGAAGTCTCCATTAATTAGATTATTTTTACAAATATTAATAACTTTTTTATTTATATATAATAATGAATTATTCTTAGAAAATACTAGAGTAATTTTAATTGATCAACTATTAGAATTTAAAATATTAAATTATCTATTTGTCATTTTTTGTATAACTATAATTATAAATGGTACAAATTTTATGGATGGAGTAAACTGTAATGTAATTGGTTATTATTTATTAATAACATTAATTTTATTTAAGCTTAATTTATTTGATGATCTAAATTTTAATTCTGTTTTTATTATTAATTGGATATTGATTTTATTTGTAATTTACATATTGAATTTTTTTAATAAAATTTATTTAGGAGATAATGGATCTTATTTTCTTGGATTTTTTTACAGTTATTTACTAATTTATATTTATCTTAATAACCAATATTTATCTCCTTTTTTCATTATATTGCTACTATGGTACCCAGCTTTTGAAAATTTATTTTCATTAATAAGAAAATTAAATATAAAAAAATCTCCTTTTAAACCAGATCAAAATCACCTTCACCAGTTAATATTTTTTTTTATAAAGAAAAAAAACTTATTTAAAAATAGAAATATTAATTCATTAACTGGAAATATAATTTTACTCTACAATTTTTTTATATTTTTATTAGCTTTTTTAAAACCAGAAAACAGTCAATATCAAATATTATTAATTTTACTAAATGTTATATTGTATTGTTTTTTTTATATCCAATTATTTAAATTTAAATATAGGAATTTATTTCAAAAAAAATAATTTAATCATATGGTTAAGGATTAAAAATCCGTCTTTAAAAGCATTTACTTTTTTTAAACCAGCTATCCTGGTTCTTTCGTAGCAAGGGTAAGATTTAATATTCAGATTATTTCTTTTAGCTTTTATTGGCAATTCTACACAAAATGAAAAATCTTTTTGTTTCAAACTCAATTTTTTTGTTTGCAACGTTCTTCCTATTACAAAAGTATATAGAATATCATTTAGAGGCAGTGAAAAGAATATTTTTCCAATATAAGTAAAAATATAATTACCAATTAGTGTTACAATAGTATCATCTTCACTACCAGAATTAGACTGATATCTAGATCCAAAAACTATATCTAAATTATTATTAATAAGATTTTCTAACATTAATTTTATTTCTTTAGGATCAAAGGAACCATCTGCATTAAAAATGCAGTAAAATTCTGTTTCACAGTTATCTATTCCAAAAATTAAAGCATCACCATACCCCTCACCTGGTTGATACAAAATTTCATATTTAAAATCTTTTATTGCATCTATTGTAACTTTGTCATTTTCTTTTAAAATTATCTTTGCTTGTAAATCTAGCTGTTTAATTTCTTTTAATACAGCAGGAAGAGATTCCTTTTCATCTTTTGCAGGTATAACAAGTGTTAAATTTTTAAATATGTTGTTCATTTTTCTTAAATAAAGTTTTTTACTACATTGGCAAATAATAAAAATATATATAAATAAATATAATTAAAACCTATATTCCTATTAATATTTATATATTTTTTATCCAGTTGAAATAACAATAAAATAATTATCATTAATAAAGGATCAAAATACTTATGGTAGATTGTATATTGAGAATTATAAAAGATTAATACTACAAATAAAATTGAATTTTTTATATTAATTAAATTAAAAAAATAAATTACTAAAATAGAAGCAATAAATACAAAATAGATTAAATAAAAATTATTGAATAATTTTGTTGATAAACCATAAAATATACCTCCACCTGCATTATTTTTAAAATTAAAAAAATAAATATTAATAATACAAAACAATATTAACAAAATTAAATATTTGTAATTTATATTATAAAAAATATTTTTAAATTTTTTAATTGAAAGAAATGGTAAAAAATAAAAAAGAAATAAAGTTGAAATTAATACTATTTTATTTGAATAATTAAAGTTGATAGATTCAAAAGGATAATCAATTTTAAATATATAAAATTCAGTTTTTATCAAAAAAATAAGAGCTGGCAGAGCTAGTAAAAAATTAATAAATAAGATCAATAGGGTGATCTTTGAAAATTTAAAATACTTAATAAAATAAAATAAATAAAAAATTACAAAAAATGATAAGTTTGGTGTTAGATAACATGAAATAGAAAAAAACAAGATATTTAGAAAGCAATATTTAATTTTTTCACTTAAAATTTTATTTTTTTGAAACTTTAAAAAATAATAAATTGAGATCAAAAAAAATAAATAAGCCCACAATAAAGGATATGGCCATACTGCTAAAGAGCGAATTGTTGGAGAAAGTAGTAGCGAAATAATAAATAAGTATTTAAATTTTTTTTCTATTTTTAAGTCAGAATAATCAATTGTCTTATAAAAAATAATTATAAGAGGTATTATAGTAAAAATATTTAAAAATCTTATTTGATCAATTGAAAAACCAATTTTGTATAAGACTGAAAGCAAGATATAAAATGTTGGAAAATTTCTTGCATATAATTCATCATAACCATAGTTAATTAATGAAAATTTAAAATTCTCTGCAAAACTATATATAAATACTTTATGGAATTCGAAATCATGTTTTGCTCCACCTAAACTATCTTCTCCAAAATAAAGAGATCCGAATAATGAAAAATATAAAAAAACAATAATTAAAATTTCCTTATTTTTATTTATCATCTTTTTAACAATGAAATGAAGTGGTGTTTTTTATTTAATATAATATTATATAATCCATCGTGCTGCTGGAAGTTTGAAATATGATTTATTTGTTTTAATTTAGCTTTTTTGAAAGATAAAATCCACGAACTCTTATTAAAGTATTTTTTAGGTATTGTTACTCCATAAGCATAATTAGCATAAAAATCAACAAACCTAAGTAAATGTCTAGAAAAAAAACTATATTCGTAGTGATCTTTGACAATTATAAATTTTGAATACTTTGATAATTTTCTCAATATTTTATGAGCATCCTCTATACCCATATGATGCAATACATCAACAATTACAACTGCATCAAATTTTTTATTATTATTTTTAAAAAAAAATTTATCATTTACATATTTAATTTTTTTAAATCTATAGTTAGCAGAATAAATATCTACAGCAGTAATTTTCTTAATAAACTTTTTTTTTTGTATTTTTTTTGATAAGTCCATTGACCCGCAACCATAATCAAGAATTGATAATTTCCTTTTTTTGTTTAAATATATAATTTTAAGGAAATCTGAAACTCCGATAGATAATCTTTTTAATCTATCACCTTTAAAAATTTTTCTTGTTATATTGGAGAATAATATTAGAAAGTTATTATTATTGTTATTTTTAAGACGTATCATTTAATGAAACCAAAAGTTTTAATATTTATCATCACCTACAAAGCATCATTTAGAGTTTTAAATTTAATTAAAAAAATTCCACTAAATTATCTAAACAAAAACACTAATTACAATATATTAATCAGTGATGATAATTCTGAAGATGATACTATAGATTTTATATATCAAGTAAAAAAAAATTTAAAATCAAAAATTATATTAAATTTAAATAAAAAAAACCTAGGATATGGAGGAAATATAAAAAAGTGTATCAAATATGCCTACACTAATAATTATGATTTTGCAGTCATGATACATGGAGATGATCAGTATCATCCCAAATATGTTTCAAAAATGCTAGATTTATTATTTTCAAAAAAAAATATTTCGGCAGTTTCTGGATCACGAATGATGACTAAAATAGATGCAATTAAAGGAAAAATGCCAATATACAAATTCATAGGAAATGTTTTTCTTACCAAATTATTTAATATAATTTATCGTCAAAATTTTACTGACTGTCATACGGGGTATTGGGCATATAACTTAAAAAAAATAAATAAAAATATATTTTATAGATTAGATAACAAATTTTGCTTTGATATAGATTTAAGAATAAATCTGGTTTCCAAAAAATTAAAAATTCTAGAAATACCTATAAAAACTTATTATGGAAGTGAAAGATCATCAATGCATATTGTATATGCCTTAAGATTTTTATTAAAAATAATTTCAAATGGAATATTTAAATTAAATTAATTTATGACAGATATAACAATTTATTTTTTATTTTTTTTTTTGATACTAATCTCAATTTTAGGTTATGGAGTTTTATTAAAATCTAGTTTTAAATATTTAATAAAGGAAAATTGTTTTGGTTATACTGGTATAATTGGAGTTTTTTTTTTTATAATTTATTCTTATATTTCAAATTTTTTTATATCTCATAATAATTTACATAATATTATATTTATTTTATTAGGTATAATATTTTTTTTTTATTTTTATAAAGATAGATTTAATATTTTAAATAAAGAAATCTTAAAAACTCTTTTTCTATTCACAATACTTTCAGTTAGTATTTTTATTTTTAAATCGCATGATGATTTTGCATATTATCATTTTCCATATTCTTATTATCTAACCGAACAAAAAATGATAATTGGAATTGGCCAAATTTTACAAGGGTTTAGAACTCCATCTTCGATTTTTTATTTTAACTCCTTATTATATCTACCTTTAGTAGAATATTCGTTATTTAATTTTTTCCCAGTTTATATTTTAGGATTTTCAAATTTAATTTTAATCAAAAAAATTTTTAAAATTACATCAAAACCAAGTAATTTAAATTATTTAAGCTTGTTGGTATTTATATTTATTAATATTTTTTTTTATAGAATAAGTGAACATGGTACTGATAGATCAGCCCAGATATTAATATTTTTGTTGATAATAGAAATTTTAAATCAGGTAAATAAATTAAAAATTGATAATAAAAATTTACATCTAATTTATATTTTGACGGCTATAATTATTTCTTTAAAAGCATTTTATATTTTATATTTACTTTTTTTAATTCCACTTTTTTTTATCGAGATAAAAAAAAATAATAAATTTATTTTATTTTTAAATAAGTTTGTTTTTAATATACCATTTATTTTATCATCTTTATTAATTTTAACTGTCTGCCTTTCTTATCTTTTTAATACCGGATGTATAATATATCCTATTTCATTTACTTGTTTTGAAAATCTAAGTTGGGCAATAGATAAGTCTAATGTTAAATCAAGTAATGATTGGTTTGAATTATGGTCGAAAGCTGGTGCAACACCAAATTATATTATCGAAAATAGAGACATTTATATTGAAAAATTAAATTGGCTAAATGTCTGGATTAAAGAATATTTCTTTACTAAAGTTTCTGATTTTATTTTAGGTATAACCTTATTATCTTTAATAGTTTATTTCTCATTTATTATTTATTCAAAAAAAAATATAAAAAATATAAAAAAAAAAAAGTATTTGAGCGTATATCTAATTATTTTATTTTTATTCTTTGAATGGTTTTATAATCATCCCGCCCTAAGATATGGAGGATACTGCATTATAAGTCTTATTTTATTTATTCCAATTTCAAATGTGATTCAAACTTATAATATAAGATATAAAAGATACTTTAATACTGTTTTAATTTTAATTATAATTACTTCTGTAACTTTTGTTGCAAGAAATGCAAAAAGGGTTAGTAATGAAATTGAATTTTATAGTTATGATCCTTTTTCAAATCCGTCATATAATTTAGATAAATTGCATTTTAGAATGCAAAAGCAAATGGATTCATTGATATTAAATTTTGAAAATTGTAACAGAGGTCAAGATATTTGTGATAAAAGCTTGAAGCCCAAAGTAACTAAAGTATTAGGATATTATATTTTGAATAAAAATTAGAAATTATGAAAGCATCAATATTGATTGCAAATTATAATAGTGCAAGATTTATAAAAGATTGCATTAATTCTTTAATTAATCAAAGCTATAAAAATATTGAAATAATTTGTTTTGATGACGCTTCAAATGATAATTCCCCAGAAGAAATAAAAAAATTTAAAAATGTAAAGTTAATTTTAAATAATAATAACAAAAAAGAATACGGTTGTTATAATCAAATAAATTCTTACAAAAGTGCTTTTGAATATAGTACCGGAGATATAATATTTTTTTTAGATAGTGATGATTACTTTAAAACAAACAAAGTAGAACAAGTAATAAATAGATTTAAAAATGATGATAATTTAAAAATTCTTTTTGATCTTCCTACATTTACATTTAAAGATAAAAAAATAATAAAAAAAAAAAATTATTCTTTTCTTGATAATTATTGGCCTTTTCTCCCCCCTCAAAGCTGTATTTCGATTTCAAGAAATTATGTTTCCAAACTATTTAATTTAATTGATTTTGATGAATTTCCTGAAATCTGGATGGATTTTAGAATTGGAATTGCTTCAAAGTATATTTTTAACCAATTAAATATTTTAGAGGAAAGTCTTACTTTTTACAGACAATCAAATACAAATATTTCATCAAATTATAAAACATTATCAAAAAATTGGTGGAAAAGAAGATTAGAAGCACACAAGTATGTATTACATTTTTTTAAAAAAAATAAAATTACCCACTCAAAGAATCTTGATTATTTAATAACAAGTTTAGTAAATAAATTTTATGCATCCTAGTGTATTAATTATTGGAAAAAATAGTTTTATAGGTAAAAATTTTTTTAATAAGTGTAAAATAAAAAGACCAACTAAGATAATAAGTTTTAAAAACTTTTTAAAAATAAAAAGAAAAAAATTAAATAAATTTAATGTTATTATAAATTTTTCTATTAGTAATAAATACGTAAATAATAAATATAACTCAGCTAATGATATTGATTGTAAAATTGCTCAAAAAATTAAAGATTTAAATATTTTATATATTTTTCTTAGCACAAGAAAAATATATAAAAGTAATGAAAACTTAAGTGAAAATAGTGCCAAAAAACCAAATGATAATTATTCAAAAAATAAATTAATTTCAGAAAAAAAACTAAAAACAATATTAAATGAAAATCTTTTGGTATTAAGAATAAGCAACATAATAGGTATAAAAAAAAGAAGACTCACTCAAATTCACAAAACATTTATTGATTATTATTTTGAAAATATTAAAAAAGGACAGATAATAAAATTTAATGAAGAATTTAAAGATTTTTTAGGAATTGGTCAATTGACAGTTATATTAGATAAAATTGTAGAAAAACAATTGAACGGTATTTATAATGTATCATTAGGTAAAAAAGTTTATATAAAAGAGATAATTGGTTGGCTAAACACATATAATTTTTCAAACGTAAAATATGTTAATTTAAATAAAAACCAAAACAGAGACAATTTTACTTTAAAGAATAAAAAACTTGTTAATGCAATTAATATGAAAATTTATAAAAAAGATTTAAAAAAAGAATGTAAATTGATAAGTAAAGCTTATTTTAAAAATAAATTATGAAAAAAACTGCACTAATATTTGGAATTACAGGTCAAGACGGATCTTATCTTGCAGAATATTTAATAAAAAAAAATTATAAAGTTCATGGAGTAAAAAGAAGATCTTCTTCATTAAACACAAGTAGAATAGATCATCTTTATCAAGATCGTCATGAAAAAACTAGAAGACTAGTTCTTCATTATGGTGATGTAAGTGACTCTCTTTCAGTTTCGTCAATAGTAAAAAAAGTTAAACCAGACGAAATATATAATCTTGCAGCTCAGTCTCATGTTGCAGTATCATTTGAAGTTCCAGAATACACAGCCAATGCAGATGCACTTGGAGTATTAAGAATTTTAGAAGCTATAAAGTTTCATGGTTTAGAAAAGAAAACTAAATTTTATCAAGCGGGTACCTCAGAAATGTTTGGAAAAGTTCAACAAGTTCCTCAAAATGAAAAAACACCATTCTACCCAAGAAGCCCATATGGAGTTGCAAAATTATATGCGCATTGGATTACCGTAAATTATAGAGAGGCTTATAAAATTTTTGCGTGCAATGGAATTTTATTTAATCACGAAAGCCCAGTACGGGGTGAAACATTTGTAACAAGAAAAATTGTCATTGGATTATGTAAAATTAAGTTAGGTTTACAAAAAAAATTATATCTTGGTAATTTGTATGCCAAAAGAGATTGGGGACATGCTAAAGATTATGTTGAGGCGATGTGGAAAATTTTGCAAAAAAAGAGTCCAACTGATTATGTTATTTCGACGGGTAAACAATATACAGTTCAGCAATTTGTTAACTTAGTCTTAAAAGAACTTAAGATTAAATTTAAATGGAAGGGCAAGGGAATAAATTGCAAATGTTATGATCAAAACAACAATGCAATTATAGAATGTGATAGAGAATATTTTAGGCCTTTGGAAGTAGATACTTTATTGGGAGATTCAAGAAAAGCATTAAAACAACTTAAATGGAAACCAAAATTAAGCATCAATGATCTAGTAAAAGATATGGTTAGTAGCGAGTTAATCAAGCTAAACAAATGATTGATCAAAAGTCAAAAATATACATTGCTGGACATAAAGGTTTAGTTGGAAGCGCAATTCTTCGAAGATTAAAAAATTTAGGCTACAAAAATCTTATTTATGTTGAGAAATCAAGACTAAATTTACTAGATCAGAAGAAAGTCTTTAATTTTCTGAAAAGAAAAAAACCAGATTTTATTTTTATTGCAGCAGCAAAAGTAGGTGGAATTTTAGCAAATAATAATTTTAAAGCTGACTTTATTTATCAAAATTTAACTATTCAAAATAATCTCATACACGGTGCTTATTTAAATAAGATAAAGAATTTGATTTTTTTAGGCTCAAGTTGTGTTTATCCAAAATTTTGTAAACAACCAATTAAAGAAAAGTATTTATTACGTGGTGAATTAGAGAAAACTAATGATGCTTATGCTTTGGCTAAAATAGCAGGAATAAAAATGTGTGAGAGTTATAATTTACAATATAACACAAATTATAGATGCATAATGCCAACAAATACATTTGGACCAAATGATAATTATGATACTTTGAACTCACACTTCTTTCCAGCATTAATTAAAAAAATAAATGAAATCAAAATTGGAAAAAAAAATAACCTAATTTTATGGGGAGATGGCTCTGCAAAAAGAGAAGTAATATATGTAGATGATTTAGCAGATGCTTGTATTTATTTTATGAAAAAAAAAACTAAAGAATCAATAATTAATATAGGAACAGGCAAAGACTATTCAATTTTAAACTATGTAAAAATTATTTCAAAAATATTAATTCCAAATAAAAAATTTAAAATCAAATTTGATAAATCAAAACCAAATGGTACCCCAAGAAAAGTATTAGATGTAAGCCTGGCTTCAAGATATGGATGGAAGAGTAAAATTAAATTAAAAGATGCAATCGAATCAACATATAAATCATTTAAATTAAAAAAAAAAAATGAGTAAAAAGGTAATAATCACAGGTGGCGCAGGTTTTGTTGGTTCAAATTTAATAGAATATCTTCTTTTAAAAACAAAATTTAAAATAATTAGTATCGACAATTATTCATCTGGATCAAAAAAAAATCATTTTAAAAATAAAAGAGTTAAATATATAAAAGGAAATACAAAAAATATTTCATATATTTTAAAAAAAGATATAAATTCAATTCATTCACTGTTTCATTTTGGAGAGTTTTCAAGAATTTATCAAAGTTTTCTTAAAATGAATGAATGCATAGACTCTAATTCTATAGGAACAAATGCTGTTTTCAATTTTTGTTTACAAAATAAAATTAAACTTATTTATTCAGCGACTTCGGCAAGTTTAGGAAATAAAGGAAATGATAAAAATCTTTCACCATATGCATTTACAAAATCAAAAAATTTGGAATTATTAGAAAACTTAAAAAAATGGTTTAACTTTAAATTTGAAATAATTTATTTTTATAATGTTTATGGGCCAAAACAAATATGCAAAGGTGAAATGGCAACAGTGATTGGAATATTTGAAGAAAATTTCTTAAAAGGAAACCCCCTTCCCGTTGTAAGACCTGGAAATCAGTCAAGAAGATTTACACATATTTTAGATACAATAAATGCTTGTTACATAGCATGGAAAAGAAATAAGTGCTTGCATTACAGCATTTCAAATAGGCAATCTTACAGCATTATTGAGGTAGCAAAAATGTTTGGAGTTAAAATTAAATTTTTAAAATCTAGACCGGGTGAGAGATATGCGTCTGCTCTGACAAAAATGAATTTATCTAATAAAGTTCATAGGTTGTATGGAGATATAAAATTAAAAAATTACATTGAAAATTTCTTAAAAATCAGAAAAAAAAGTAAGTAATTGAGTATTTACATTAATTTTTATTTATATATAAACACTTGGCCTGGTGATTTTTGCGAAGGGGCAATACCCGATCCCATTCCGAACTCGGAAGTCAAGCCCT
>MDTG01194709.1_pt1 | contig 29306 bp, 27 predicted proteins | sample 811421 | NCBI WGS metagenome assembly MDTG01 (sample SAMN05326645, study PRJNA326480) | marine metagenome | isolation source: seawater | place: Pacific Ocean: South East | collected 2011 | reverse complement strand
GCGATAAAGAATGTGATGGAAGCTAGATCTGAAAAGATTCAAGGCGACCTTGATGCTGCAGATACAGCTCGATCGGAGGCCGAAGGTCTTCGCGCTGAATACGATTCGAGGATTGCTGATGCCCAGGCTGAAGCTTCGCGAATCCTTGAAGCTGCACGCGCAGAAGCTGAACAGGTCAGACAAGACCGCTTGGCCGCGATAGAACCCGAAATTGAGGAGAAACGCGCGCAAGCAGACGCCGACATTGAAGCAGCGAAAGCAAGAGCATTGGCTGATGTTCGGGCGCAAGTTACATCGCTAGCGGTTGGGGCAGCAGAACAAGTTGTTCGCTCCAGCTTGGATGAAGCTGCATATTCACGGTTAGTGGACGACTACATCGAGTCGGTTGGTAGCTGACTTAACTATGAGAAGCGGTCCTTCAAGCTCTGGTTGTTGGACCCCTGATGAGGCAGCAATTAGCTGCAGTAACTGTTTACGAGTAGAACGAGGAAAGCGATGACCGAGAAAGTGGAAGAGTACGCTGCCGGCATAGCCAAATTGGCTGAAGCCGAAGGTGAACTCAACCGCGTCGCGGATGAGCTGTATCAGTTGGGTCGGACCGTCGAGTCTTCTGATCAGCTGCGTTCGACGCTCAGCGATAGAGCAATACCTGCTTCGCGTCGAATCGGTGTGTTAGAAGACCTGCTAGGAGTCAGCGCTTCGCCTGTCACAGTGAATCTTGTGAGCATGTTGGTCGGCGCGGGCCGGGGAAACCATATCGGCCCCATAGCTGATGAATTAGTCCGGCAAGCGGCAGAATCCCGAGGACAAGCGGTTGCTGAAGTCCGTTCAGCTGTGGCACTTAATGAAGACCAACGCGAACGTCTCAGAGGTGCCTTGTCTAAAGCCACTGGGTTGAACATTGATGTAGTCGTCGTTGTAGACCCAGACATCCTTGGAGGAGTGGTCGCCCAAGTGGGAGACACAGTCTTCGATGGATCAGTACGTACTCGTCTTGAAAAAATGAAGGAGCGTTTGTCATGACTGACCTCAGCTTCGATGCTGCGGACATAACTGCAGCCATCCAAAAAAATCTCGAAGGTTTTGACCCTTCGGTTGAATCAGGAACTGTAGGTCGCATTCTTGAAGTAGGAGATGGCATTGCGCGTGTGTCGGGCCTTCCTAATGCTTCAGTTAATGAGATCTTGGAATTTGATAGTGGTGACGTTGGACTTGCCTTGAACCTAGATGAAGATTCGATAGGTGCTGTTGTTCTCGGAAACGTGGAGAACATAGAAGAAGGGCAAAACGTTAAGGCAACAGGAAGAATTCTGTCAGTGCCTGTTGGCGATGGCGTCTTGGGAAGAGTTGTTAACGCGTTGGGTGAGCCCATTGATGGAAAAGGTCCATTAATGGGAACTGAACCCCGTCGAATGGAAATTCAGGCTCCTGGAATAATGGGGCGTCAGCCGGTTCATGAACCACTTCAAACAGGCATCAAAGCCATTGACGCAATGACACCCGTTGGGCGAGGTCAACGCGAGCTGATCATTGGAGATAGGAAGACCGGCAAAACATCAGTTGCTATTGACACAATCCTCAATCAGGCGGGGCTTGGCGTTAAGTGCATATACGTTGCCATCGGCCAGAAAGGCTCAACAGTCGCACAGGTAGTCAGCACCCTCGAAGAGCGAGGAGCAATGGACTACACCGTTGTTGTGTGTGCTCCGGCTGCCGATGCAGCCCCCTTCAAATATTTGGCCCCCTACGCAGGATGCGCCATGGGTCAGCATTGGATGGAGAATGGCGAGCACGCTTTGATCGTCTATGACGATCTTTCCAAGCAAGCAGAAGCATATAGACAACTGTCATTGCTGCTTCGGCGGCCTCCGGGCCGTGAGGCGTACCCAGGAGATGTCTTTTATCTTCACAGTCGGCTGCTTGAGCGAGCTGCGAAATTGTCTGATGCTCAGGGCGCAGGATCGTTGACGGCTCTACCGGTTATCGAAACCAAGGCCGGAGACGTATCTGCATACATTCCGACGAATGTGATCTCGATTACCGATGGCCAGATATATCTCCAAGATGATCTTTTCAAATCTGGTGTTCGGCCGGCCGTTGACGTCGGCGTTTCTGTCTCCCGTGTAGGCGGCGATGCCCAGACCAAGGCGATGAAGAGTGTCGCTGGAACGCTAAAAATTGACTTAGCGCAGTTCCGAGACCTTGAAGCCTTTGCGACCTTCGGTTCCGAGTTAGATGCTGCATCTGCGGCACAATTGGGCAGAGGGTATCGACTCGTTGAACTATTGAAGCAGGGACTAAACAGTCCTATGCCGGTGGAAGAACAGGTCATATCGATTTACACAGGGACCAACGGTTATTTGGACGATTTGCCTGTTGAAGATGTCCAGCGCTTCGAGTCTGAATTTATTGAGAGTATGAGGACCCGAAACGCAGGTTTACTGGATGAAATTCGTACTTCAGGAGTGCTGCCTGACGACCAGGTAAAAGCAGCAGTGGAGTCATTTAAGGCTGCATTCCAAGCGACTGTCGAAACCGATACGAACGACTCAGAGGACTCATAAGTAATGGCGGGCGGTCAGGAGCGTATTCTTAGGCGTCGAATTGGTTCGATTGACGCGACAAAGAAGATTACGCGCGCCATGGAACTGATCGCAGCTTCGCGCATTGTCAAGGCTCAGGGTCGAGTGCAAGCAGCCAAGCCGTATTCCGAAAAAGTAACGGACGTGATAACTAACTTGGCTGGTGGTGGAGCTGGCGTCGACCACCCGCTTCTCACTACAGCCGAACAAGTTGATCGAGTGGCTTACGTGGTTATTGCAGCAGATCGTGGTTTGTGCGGCGGCTACAACAACAACGTTCTTCGAGCTGTTGAGCGAGCAATAGAAGCCGATAAGTCACAAGGACGTGACTATGCACTCGTTTTATCGGGAAAGAAGGCTGCTGGATATTTCTCTTTCCGCGGATACGAAATTCATGCGGCTTACGAAGGCTTTTCTGATCAACCTAATTACAACGATGCTAAAGCCATGGCTGAATCGGTGGCGGAACTCTTCGAGAGCGGCCAAGTCCAACAAGTCCAGTTGGCCTACACACACTTTCTTTCCATGGGAAGCCAAGAAGTCGCTGTTGAACAGTTCATGCCTCTTGAACCATCTGAAATTGGAGCTGATGCTGCAGAAGATGCTGATTCCGGAGGTTATGAATTCGAACCTGAACCGGCTGAGATTCTAGGTCGGCTCCTGCCTCGCTACGCAGAAGCCCGCCTTTACGCCGCTCTTCTTGAAGGCTCAGCATCGGAACATGCGGCGCGTCAACGAGCGATGAAAGCTGCAACTGATAATGCTGAGGACCTAAAAATCAATCTGACCCGCATTATGAACAGGGCTCGCCAAGACTCGATCACCACTGAAATTATGGAAATTGTTAGTGGTGCCGAAGCAATGAGCCAAGACGACGATGATGGCTTGAAAGACATCATTGAGCAATCACTTGAGGGATCGTTCGCATCCCTCGCATCTGACCGAAACGACGCCTGAAACTTCAGGAGCATTAAATATGACCATGACCGAAGACAACACCGAAACCAAAGATGGAAAGGTTCTCGCTATTGCTGGCCCAGTAGTTGACGTTGAATTTCCGCGCGGTTCGTTGCCAGAGATCAACACTTTTGTTGAGATGGATGCCGAACTGGAAGGTGAGAAAGTAACTATCGGTGGGGAGGTTGCCCAACAAATCGGTGACGGCAAAGTCCGCGTGATCTGTATGAAGGCGACAGATGGTCTCACCCGTGGTGCGACCGTTAGAAACACCGGTCGAGGTATCTCGGTTCCGGTGGGCGACAACGTGCTTGGCCATATCTTCAACGTGTTGGGGGAACCTCTAGACACCGAAGACATAGGCGAAGTGCCAGACCGCTGGGAGATTCATCGCGATGCTCCCGACTTCGACACTCTGGAACCCAAGGCCAAGCTGTTCGAATCCGGTATTAAGGTCATCGACCTTCTAGAACCGTATTTGGAAGGCGGAAAAATTGGGTTGTTCGGTGGAGCCGGTGTAGGAAAAACAGTTCTTATTACTGAAATGATTAACCGTGTTGCATCTCAGCACGGTGGCGTTTCGGTCTTTGCGGGTGTGGGAGAACGCACACGCGAAGGGACAGACCTTTACTTAGAAATGGAAGAGTCAGGAGTGCTCGAAAAGACAGCTTTGGTCTTTGGGCAAATGGATGAGCCTCCTGGAGTGCGGCTGCGCGTAGCGCTGTCCGCGTTGACAATGGCTGAGTACTTCCGCGACGTTCAAGGTCAAGAAGTCCTTCTTTTCGTGGATAACATCTTCCGTTTCGTTCAAGCAGGTTCAGAAGTATCGACTTTGCTTGGACGTATGCCATCAGCTGTTGGATACCAACCCAACTTGGCAGATGAGATGGGTGAATTACAAGAAAGAATCACCTCTACATCGGGTCACTCCATTACGTCGCTGCAAGCTGTGTACGTGCCTGCTGATGACTACACCGATCCAGCCCCGTTCACCACGTTCACACATCTAGATGCGACAACTGAACTGAGTCGCCAAATAGCTTCGCTGGGTATTTACCCCGCAGTTGACCCACTCGCGTCTACCTCAACCATTCTGACCCCAGAGGTGGTGGGAGACAGGCACTACATGGTTGCCCGGCGAGTTCAGGAGATTCTGCAGCGATACAAAGAGCTTCAAGACATCATCGCCATCCTTGGTCTAGATGAACTTTCTGAAGAAGACCGGATCACGGTTGATAGAGCACGAAAAATTCAACGCTTCCTGTCACAGCCGTTCTTTGTCGCTGAAGTATTTACAGGAATGCCCGGGATTTTCGTACCGATTGAAGAAACCATCGAATCTTTCGAGATGCTTTGCAATGGTGACCTCGACCATCTCCCAGAACAGGCCTTCCTAAACGTGGGTAACGCTGAATCAGCGATGGCTAAAGCCCGCGAACTAGAACAGTCTTGATTGGTAGGTGAGCCGAACAGATGCAGGTTGAACTTGTCTCACCCGAAGCGGTGCTTTTCTCGGGCGAATGCTCTCAAGTAGTAACACGTACAGTGGACGGCGACATAGCCTTCCTTGACAACCATGCGCCTTTCATAGGAGCCCTCGATATCGGCCAAACTCAACTTTGGGCGAATGACGGTGTGGTTTCGTTGGCTATCAATGGGGGATTCGTTGAAGTAAGCGGCAACTCCGTGACGATCCTTAGCGACGGTGCTCTGGCAGCTCAGGATATTAATATTCAAGATGCGCAATCGGATCTTCAAGCTGCTGAAGAGGCACTCAATGCTGATGCGGATGATGGGGCGGCAGCAAATGCTAAGAAGTGGGCCGAAACTCGTATTCAGGTGTCGAGCGCGGTCTAGTCATACGAATTTTCTGTAGATATCGAGCGTTCGTTATTTACTAACTACTCCACAAAAAGTAATTCGTTCTCACTAGCGACAATTCGGTAATAGCAACCAGATCTTGTAGAGCCGTCTTCTCTAAGAGTGTGACAGGCGCCCTGACCTTCTCTTCGAACTCGGTACAAAAGCGAATTTTGTTCACAATTCACGCGTACATCTACTAGAGACAATGTGTCACCAGAGGTCGCCCCTTTGTGCCAGATTTCTTCTCTTGAGGTTGAATACAGAACAGCACTCCCGAGTTCTAAAGTCATCCGTAATGCGGTCTCGTTGGCATAGCCGACGAACAAGACATCGCCGGTGTCAGCTTCTTGAAGAACCACGGGCAGAACCTGATGGCCGCTTCGGCCAATCGCACCGATTTTGTCGAAATCAAGCTGCTGTGCTGTGCCTTCCTCTAAGTCATTAGTTTTTGACATAAGAGTGAGCATAGAGGCGAAGATGATGATGACGCGTTTCGTGAAATAGCGGGAGCTTTTTTAGGTGAAGTCAACCGACGAAAATTCGCTCAATTTATCTATGTTGTGTGTCGCTTCGATCCGCCGAACTGTGCCGCTTTTGGAACGCATCACCAACGAATCAGAAATAGCGCCTTCAGCAGTAAACCTAACGCCTCTCAGAAGCTCTCCATCTGTGATGCCGGTAGCAGCAAAGAAAACATCGTCGGACTGAACTAAGTCATCTGTATTTAGGACTCGATCCAAGTCGTAGCCAGCGTCCACCGCTGCTTGCCGTTCAGTCCCATTCCTAGGCCATAGCTTGCCCTGCATCTCTCCACCAAGACACTTGAGAGCTGCAGCTGAAATTACCCCTTCAGGAGTTCCGCCTATTCCAAAGAGAACATCAGCGCCGTCACTCGTGGCTGTGGCGATCGCACCCGCTACGTCACCGTCGGGAATTAAACGGATACGAGCACCGCTCTCCCGGACCTCGTTGATCAGCTCTGCATGCCGGTCTCGGTCGAGTATCACGGCCGTCAGATCACGCACTCCGCGCCCGGTTGCTTTAGCGATTGCGTCCAGGTTCTCGGTGGGGCTCTTGTCAATAGAAATTAGGCCTTTGGATTGCGGACCAACCGCAATCTTTTCCATGTAGACGCAAGGACCGGGGTCAAACATTGTTCCTCTCGGAGCAACGGCGATCACAGAAATAGCGTTGCCTCGCCCCAAAGACGTGAGTGTGGTCCCGTCAATCGGGTCTACGGCAATGTCAGTCTTAGCTCCGGTCCCGTCTCCGATGGCTTCTCCGTTGTAGAGCATGGGGGCTTCATCTTTTTCGCCCTCACCGATTACCACAAATCCATCCATGGGCACTGAGCCGAGGATGATGCGCATAGCATCTACTGCAGCACCGTCTGCGCCTTCTTTGTCACCTCGCCCCATCCATCTAGCCGCCGCTAGAGCAGCGGCTTCAGTCGTACGTACCAACTCAAGTGCGAGATTTCGGTCGGGAACCTCATTAAGTGACTTAGCCATAGAGACTGACCCTAGCCCCTCGAGCACTAGAAGTATGAGTCACTCGCCACTTCCGCTAGTAGCTTCCATAAGGTGATTTTGGCTGAGTTGAATGTCTGGCATTCACGGCCCGCGGTTCCCACACGTCGCGTGGCCTTGGGTGAGGACCAGTTGGGGTTCGATCCCTCCCCGGGACCTGGTGGTTTGCTGATCGCATCTGTTTTCGCGATACACACACAACAATTCGGCGATGATGAAAATAATGATTTAAATGATCTGTTAAACCGCATTGAAGTAGGTGCTCAAATTGCGCAGCCGCGGCTTCGGCATCGACTGCAAGAAGATCGCGTAGGTCTTACTCGGTCCACTCATCAGCTTGTCCAATTCTCTGATGGTCGGATAGCGCTTGATTTGGCTCCTAGTGATCGTCCAGAACCGCACGTATTGGCGGCTCTTTACCGGGTGAATCAACAACCACGACAAATGCGAAGAACCTTGCTGACTCTTTTGCGTTCGGTTCGGGGCTGGCGCGGTCAGGATTATGACGACTTACTTCGCTATGTTTCAGGAAAGTCTCCGCTTAGTCAGTGGGGTGGAGATTTAGGAACGGACCCTGTCGTTTGGGCGCTTGAGGTGCTGGGACTTGCTGGAACCCCAATAGATGCGATACCGGAACCACGGCAGGTCCGTCGAACGTATCGTCGTTTGCTGCGGAGTGCCCACCCTGACCATGGTGGAGTTGCTGAGGAAGCTGGACAACGAATCGAGATGTTAACCGCAGCCCGAAATATTCTTCTGGATAAGAGGAGTGCCTAACCATATGAAGTCCGAGCAGATTGACCTCGTAGTAGTGGGTGCTGGCATTATCGGTCTTGCCACAGCTCATCAGTACCTTGTTCAGTGCCCGAAAAAATCGGTGGTAGTGCTTGAGCGAGAATCTGATTCAGCGTTACACCAAACTGGTCGAAACTCTGGGGTTCTTCATTCTGGAATCTATTACGCACCTGGTTCGATGAAGGCTGAACTTGCCGTTGCCGGGCGGAGTGCGATGGTTAAGTTTTGTGAGGAACGAGCAATTAATCATGAGATCTGTGGCAAGGTCATCGTCGCTACCCGAAATGATGAGATAAAACGACTCCGAGCTCTGCGAGAGCGAGCAACTCATAACGGTCTTGATGCTGAACTAATCAGTAGTGCAAGGTTGAAAGAAATCGAACCCTATTGCACGGGCATTGAAGCACTGCATGTCCCGTCTACCGGGATTGTCTCCTATGCAGCGGTCTGTGAAGCGTTGGCAGCCGAGATAGAAGGTAGGGGTGGTGTTATTAGATACGGAGCCCAAGTTGTAACGATTGAAGAATCGAACGAAGGCGCTCGTGTGTCGACCTCAAAGGGCGATCTAGTTGCTGGTCTTGTCGTCAACTGTGCTGGTCTTCGTAGTGATCAAGTAGCGAAGATGGTCGGTGCCGCCGAAGGGCATCGGATAGTGCCTTTTAGGGGTGAGTACTTCGAGTTGGTTCCAGAGCGCCGTAACTTGGTTCGGGGATTGATCTATCCGGTGCCCGACCCAAGTTTTCCTTTCTTAGGTGTTCACCTAACTCGAATGATCGATGGTTCGGTGCATGCTGGTCCGAATGCTGTCTTGGCGTTGGCTCGTGAGGGATATAGATGGCGAGATGTCGAGGTGCGTCAGGTCTTAGAACATCTTGGCAATCAAGGCCTATGGAAATTAGCGCGCAAATATTGGCGAACAGGAGCTGGTGAAATATGGAGGTCAGTGAGTAAGGCTGCTTTTGTTAAAGCCCTGCAACGATTGGTGCCGGATATCGTGGCTGACGACTTGGAAGTTAGTCCAGCTGGAGTTCGAGCCCAAGCTATGGATGCAGAGGGAGACTTACTTGATGATTTCTCCCTTACCGAAGCCGTTAATAGCTTGCATGTCCTTAACGCCCCCAGTCCCGCTGCGACAGCAAGTCTTGAAATAGCAGGGCAGATTGTTCGGATGATCGAGGCTCGCAGTGCTTGAGTTATGAGCTGTTCTGATTTCGTCCTCGACTTTGTATCTCCGCGCGTCGCTGCGCAACCTTCTCTGGTTTGAAGTTGGTTCTGTCTAACCAGTCACTTCCCATCGCAGCTTCTATCTCCCACCCCTCAGCGACTGTGGTGTCTCCAGTTCGCTCATAAGTTTTGAGTATTTGCTGGACACCTTCTTGATCATTGGAACTTATATCTGATGCCAATGATTGAACCGTTTCTAGAAGTAGTTCATGTGGAACAACCCTGTTTACTAAGCCCCAAGCAGCAGCTGTTTGTGCATCGATGTAGTTACCAGTCAGACTCATTTCTCGAGCTCGGCGAAGTCCGATTGCTTGAGGAAGAAGCACGCTTAGTCCCCAACCCGGCATGACACCTACGCGTGCGTGTGTGTCGGCGAACGCTGCCCGGTCCGACGCGATAAGAAAATCGCAGGCAAGGGCTAGTTCCAGACCACCTGTCACCGCTACTCCATTAATCGCACCAATTAATGGCTTTGAATAGCTGGGGAAAGGCCCTCTGGCCTTTAACGGTCGGTTTGGGTTGATATTTTCTCCGGAACCGCCAAGTTCTTTCAAGTCGAGGCCGGCACAAAATGCTGGATCTGCTCCAGTCAGAACTAAAACATCTACCTCAGGGTCTTCGTCTAGTGAACGCAGAGCTTCAGGTAGTGCCGAGAGAAGTTCGCTGCTTAGAGCATTTCGTGCCTCGGGCCTATTTAGAGTCACGGTGCCCATTCCGTCAACGACGGATGTAGTAACTGTTTCATTCGTGAACTGAGGAGTAGCCACGTAGATGTCCCTTCTCAAGAGGATTGACATCTATTCTGCCCGGATGAGGAGACCCTATGCCGGCGATTGAAGGATTGGTGTTATTTCCAGGAGCGGGGGGTTCTAAGGAGCATGCCACTCTTTTGGCGTTGGAAGACTCCTTGTCGCCGCTGCCGGTGAATAGACGTGAGTTCTCGTATCGTCGCCAAGGAAAACGTGTACCTCCCCGAGCCCCCAATCTAGTTGCAGAGCTGTTAGAGGAGTGCCAGTCGATAGCAGATGAAATGGGCTGCCGGCCGGACCGACTGGTTTATGGAGGCAGGTCGATGGGCGGACGGATATGTTCGATGGCGGTAGCAGCGGGAATGCCTGCGGCCGGGTTGCTCTTGCTTAGCTACCCGCTTCACCCTCCTAATAAACCAGACAAGTTACGGGTCGAACACTTTGCTGATATCAAAGTCCCTTGCCTGTTTGTTTCTGGAAATAACGACCCCTTTGGTTCCCCAGAGGAATTCAACCAACACATAACGAACATAGACGGCAGAGTCGAGGCCGAGTACTTAGAAGGTGGACGCCATGATCCCAAGAGTCGAGCTCATGTAACGACAATTCTTCAGACCGTAAACCAGTGGGCTAAGTCGGTGTCTTAGATTCTCTTAGCTCAAGAATATGCGGGCCCCACATCCTCCGGGTTCAGCGTCTCGAGCTCCTTCTTGGTGCCTTCGTGGAATCGCCTCCAAACAATGAATGCGGCGATGAGTGGCCCTATCCAGAGAACGGTCATGCCAGGACCAAAGGAGCCCCATCGGAGTCTCATCCAGCCGGCCGCAATGATTCCTATAGAACCGCCCACCACTCCGATTGCGCCAACGATCGTCGCGGCGCGAGCCCTAATTGCTGTTGGAAACATTTCGGCTCTATAAACACCTATCGCTGGCAATAGGCCGCTGGCCAGAGTTATAGCGATAAAGGCAAGCGGCCACAGCAGAGCCCCAGATGAATTAAAAAAGACAGTGGTAACGCCAAGTCCGAGTACTGTCGCCACTCCCACAACGATTCTGCGGCCACGTAAATCAGCCACCCTGCCTGCAACATAAAGACCAATACCACCTGGAGTGGCAGTGGTCACCACGAAAAGGCTGACCTGTAGAGCGCTGAAGTTGTGTTCGTCACGCAAGTATTCGTTTCTAAACCAATCAATAGGTGACAGGAAGAGGCCTAGTAAGAAATATGTTCCCCCCAGTAGCAACAATGGTTTCCAGTAGTTACGCAATTGGAGGCCGACGACTTTGTTTATGAATCGCCGACTTTCAGGAAGTTTCCGAATAGCTCCGAATATAAGTGGGACCATCAACAATGGGATAAAGAAGATGAGACGCCAAGACCATTCGGTAAAACCGGCTACAGGTTGGGTCCATACGACAAATCCGGCTCCCAAAGCTGCAGACAGACCTAGGACCGAAAGACCCCATGCGCGACTCCCCGCAGGAAGTTCTTCCAGAGCGAAAACTACGATTATTACACCAAGTGTTGCATTGGAAGTTCTGACCACTACAAGACAGGCAGCAAATATTTGTATTGACGGAGCGAGCGCTGCTGCGCATGAGAATGCGATTCCAAATCCCATGGCCCAAGCGAGAATGCGTCGACGACCATGCCGGTCGGCGAGTACAGCAAAACCAATAGCGAACAAGGTTCCAATCCGAATAAGGGCTCCGAGTAACCCTTGGCTTAGCTGATCAACGTTGAACTCATCGGCGGCGTATGTGTGTGTCTCAGCTGGGGCGTTGGATAGAAAACCTGATAGAAGAGCAATGGCGCACAAGGTGGAGAAAATTGTTGTCGCTCTTTGTCCTAAATGATCTGGCGGAGCCCAAAATGGCGCTGTTCCGTCGTCGCGACGGTTACGAAGAGCGTGGCGAACCGGTAAACGGAAAAGAAAACCGAACCAAGGAATTGAGAGTTCATACTCAAACTGTTCCTTGACAAGGTGTTTGTTGGGTTCTGATTCAATAGTGATGGTTCTTTTGTAAACCTTAAAAGGACCATCAATCAGCGCAAATTCACCCTGTCCTAGCTCTGTTTCTCTCACCAAATCTGTTCTTGGAGAACAAACGCGCCTAAGCCCCTCATCATCTAAATCATGAGTTATTTCTAAATGAGCCACGCGAGTGATGTGTCCTTCGCCACTTAGATGAACATACTGGAGAGATGGATAAATTCCTTGTGCGAGGAAGTGGACCCTTAAGCGGCGAGCTTCGTATCGGCGGAGCGAAGAATAGTGCCCTCAAGCTTATGGCGGCTTCGCTGTTGGCCGAAGGTTCGACCTCTCTTCTCAATGTTCCGGACATAACCGACGTAGCGATCATGACTGAGTTGCTAGAAGCTATGGGCGTCGAGATTGAGAGGGTGGGTCAACGCGTTGATATCAACGTTCCCAATGAAATCGACCCGATAGCCCCATATAGCTTGGTGGAGCGCATGCGAGCCTCGATAGTTGTCTTAGGCCCGTTGCTTGCGAGAATCGGCCGAGCCCGCGTCGCAATGCCAGGAGGAGATGACTTCGGGTCTCGCCCGATTGACATGCACCTACAGGGGCTAGAACAGTTGGGAGCAACGTTTTCCCATGAGCACGGCGATATAAACGGACAAGCTGACCGCTTAATCGGATCTGAGGTCTTCTTGGAATTCCCATCTGTAGGGGCTACCGAGAATTTGTTGATGGCGGCGGTCTTAGCGGAAGGTGTCACAACTATCGAGAATGCCGCCAGAGAACCAGAAATTAATGATCTCGCACACTTTCTTTCAGAAATGGGCGGTCAAATTGAAGGAGTAGGAACATCGCGTTTAAGAGTCGAAGGTGTCGACAAACTCAATCCCGTTACATACACCGTGATTCCAGATCGGGTAGAAGCAGCGACATATCTCTCTGCGTTAGCTGTCTGTGGCGGACAGCTTCATTTGGAAGGAGCTCGTTCAGATCACATGGAGATGCTTCTACGAAAGCTTGAAGAGATGGGGATGATGTTCGAAGAAGATGACTCTGGTCTGCGGGCAAAAGTCGTGGATCGGCTTAAGGCGGTTGATGTTTCGACCCTTCCTTATCCAGGATTAGCTACTGATTACAAACCATTCTTGGTTGCCGCCTTAACCGTTTCTGAAGGAGCGGGGATGGTTACCGAGAATATCTTCGCTGGACGCTTCCGTTATATCGATGAGTTGGTCCGGATGGGCGCGGAAATACGTGCAGAAGGTCGTCATGCAGTTGTTCGTGGCGTCGAACGGCTGTCAGGTGCCCCGGTTAGAGCTCATGACATAAGGGCCGGAGCGGCTTTGGTAGTTGCGGGATTAGCAGCTGATGGTGAAACAGCTATATCTAACGCACATCATGTAGATCGGGGTTATGAAGATTTGGCAGGTAAGCTCTCCTCGGTCGGCGCCCAAGTCACTCGAATGTGATTGGCTATCCGCTACTGATTGTCAGAGATGAACAGGCTTAGCAGAGATCCCGTAGCCTTATTGGAGGCAGCTCGTGAGGGGCAGCGCATAGCGCTTGCCAGGCTCATGTCGTTAGTTGAACGCGGAGGAGATGAAGCTCGTCTCGTGGGCGCTCAAACTTACTCCCAAGTTGGCGGGGCTTATACCGTGGGGATGACCGGTGCACCGGGTTCAGGAAAATCAAGTCTTACTGCCGCCCTAGCTTCAGTCGTTCGCTCAGAAGACGAACGTCTTGCAATCTTGGCGATCGATCCTTCTTCCCCGTTCACGGGTGGAGCGATCCTAGGTGACCGAGTTCGTATGCAAGAGCATGTTACAGATGACGGTATTTATATTCGTTCCATGGCGACTCGAGGTCATCTCGGAGGTCTTAGCCTTGCCACTCCACAAGCTATTCGAGTGCTCGACGCGTTGGGTTGGCCTTGGGTGCTCGTTGAAACGGTTGGGGTTGGGCAAGTTGAGGTAGATATTGCGGCAGCGGCAGACACGACGATCGTGGTTGTGAATCCAGGTTGGGGAGACGCGGTTCAAGCTAATAAGGCAGGCCTCATGGAGGTAGCCGACATTTTCGTGATCAATAAAGCGGACAGAAAAGGTGTAGATGAAACTCGCCGAGATATTCAGCAGATGCTTGAGTTGTCATCGCTTGGGGATTGGGAACCACCGATTTTGATGACTGTAGCTACTGACCAAATTGGTGTTGATGAGCTTTGGGAAAAAGTGGGAGAGCACCGCGAATATCTTGAAAAATGCGGTGAACTTGAGGCGCGACGTACTCGACGGGTTGACGCTGAACTAACTGAGATTGTGAATCGAAGCCTTGAAAAGAAGGTGATTGCCACAATGGATAGACCAGAGACCGCTGAACTAAAAGAGAAGTTAATGCGCGGAGAGATTGATCCTTATGCGGCGGCGGCTCAGCTTATTGATATGGCAGAGGGTCTGAATTAATCGAGCTCATCTCGAGCCAGAGCGAACACTGCCTCTCTTTCGTTGGGAGATAGGTTTATGTCTAACAACCTGAGTTCAGCAGCTTCGCGCACGTGAGCTAATACTTCATCAGCTCCGAATTCCTTGATGAAGATTCTTGCAAATCTTTTCCTAAGGCTGGTGATGAGTAGGCGGCCTAGCCTGCTGTTGTTGGATTCGGCTGTGCGAAGAATGACGTAGGTCACCGCAGCATCGAATGCCGAAGAACCACGGGCCGCCCTGCTCCAGTTCAACACCACAGGGCGTCCGTTGCTCATTTTGATCGCCCCTGGATGCAAGTCCAGATGGACTAATGATTCACCTTCGCTGACGCGCTCCCAATCTGCCGGAGCGTTGATCATGCCCAGGGCGCGATGTAGGCGGGCGAGATTTTTTGCATGCCGGCTTAGTGTCCATGGGCGGGCTATGAGATCTTCCAACATTGTGGGGCCGTCTATGCGCTCCATCACTAATGAAGATGTAGATAAACGTTGCGCTAATTTGGGTGCGGGGAATTCCGCAGAAGCCAGTATCTCTAATGCTTCAGCTTCGCGGGATAAGTCCAGTTGTTGGGTAGTCGTGCGAACTACGTGATCGGGTCCATAGTGACGAAGTTCCCATTCGGAACCGACATTTATGAGTCCGGCAGGCTCGAGCCCTGTCCCTGCTTGTTGTCGCTCGAGAATTCTCTTTCTCAGACTTCTCAGGTTTCGTTTCCAAATAGCTGTGAGGATCGGTTTGGCGAGTTTTTCCCCAAACTTGCCTGCAAAGTGCCATGGCAAGTCAATGGACTCGACCCAGCTGAAACGTGTTACACCTGCAATAGGTTCAAGTGTGAATCGGCCGACCCCGGTAACGATGCCGGAATGTTTGACCGCCATGAGCTTCTCGGGCTCCCATTCCAGTACTTCCATTTGGTCGCGAACTCGAAAAGGTCCGACAGCTGTCAAGCACACAAAGGTCACGCCTGGACCTTCTGACAGTTCAGATGTCAGTTCTACACTTAGCGCATCCATCATCCACTCGGAATGCTTTGTTACGTCTCGGAGGTAGCCCCACACTTCTTTAGGTGAGGCGGGTAGATCTATCGATATTTGGATCTTCATCTACTTTTGCTCCGAGGCTGGGGACCGGAATTAAGAATTATCTGAAGCGTAGACCGACACATGGTGATCGCTCGTGCTGGTAAAAGCGCTTTGGTTCCAGTCTTGCCACCGTTGCACCAATTTCAAACCGTGACGAGCAGCAATCTGATCTAGTTCGTCGGGAGTTTTGATGAGAATCCTCCAAGGTCTCAATATGGGTCCTGCTTTACCTAATTGCACACTTTGACCTCGTACGAGTCCCGAAACCTTTTCCCGAATAGTGATGTTGAGTACTGTCGCATTCGCCATATGGCGGGACTCAACTCCTCTAGTTGGTAAAAGAGAGTAATTCGAAGGAACAAAAGCTTCGACAACGAATAATCCATCGGGTGCTAAACGATCGGCTACGAGTTGAACGCATTGGTCCTGCTCGGCTGCGTTAATCAGATTAAAAAACGTGTTGTACGCACAAAAAATTATTTTGAAAGGCCCTGCTGGCAGCCAGCTAGCCATATTCGCTAAATGAGCTTCGACCAGCCCTGAAGTATCCCTAGCGTGTAAACGGTCCAGCATTTCTGAAGATGAATCCACACCAGTGGTGGGTATGCCTCTAGAAGCTATTGGCAGAGCTAAACGACCAGTACCTACTCCTAATTCTAGAACTTCAAGGCCTTCAGAAAGTTGGCTGATGAGAGCTACGGTGCCTGCAACATCAGTTACCTGCTCGTACCAATCGTCGTACACATCAGCAAAGGCATCACCGTAGGTTGACGACAGATAGTTGACTGAATTCGACGGCTCCATACCACTCACTTTATTTCGGGCGTAGCCTTGGACCCATGGAGACAGCCATGACCGATCGCCCCGCGTACCTCGATTGTGCTGCCTCTACTCCGGTAAGGCCAGAAGTTCTTGATGCAATGATGCCGTACTTTACCGAGCACTTTGGTAACCCATCAGGTGTTCACCGTATGGCTAGGTCGTCAAGGGCAGCGATCGATGATGCTCGAGAGATTTGTGGAAAGCTTTTAGGATTTGGGCCACACGAGATTGTCTTTACTAGCGGTGGTACAGAATCAGACAATCTAGCTATTCATGGAGTATGTGGTTCGGATGGCGTTGCTGTATGCCCTGAAACGGAACATCATGCAGTGCTGCACCCAGTGGAATTACATAATGGCCGGCTAGTAAAAGTGAATTCAGTTGGGGACGTTGACCTCGAACACCTTGAGACTTTGCTCGACGAGAATGTTTCGATTCTGTCCGTCATGTTGGTAAATAATGAATCAGGGAAAATTATCGACTTAGAGGCAATAGCGGAGCTCAGAGACCGTCACGCCCCTCAAGCCATATTGCATACAGATGGTGTCCAAGCAATTAACTGGCTCGACATAGTTGATGCCTCGGCTAGGGCGGACATGGTTTCAATCAGCGGCCATAAATTTGGCGCACCGAAAGGGGTCGGTGTGTTAGCGGTTCGAAACCATGTAGGCCTGGTCCCTCAATTGCTCGGCGGAGGACAGGAAGCGGAGCGGAGAAGTGGAACACATAATACGGCTGGCATCGTGGCGATCGGCGTTGCGTTGCAGTATCTCGAGAAGCTACGTGAGACTGAAATTGCGAGGTTAGGGATCCTCAGCGAACGACTTGCTAGTGGTTTAGGTTCGGCGATAGCAGGTTGTTTCGAAACAGTTCCTAAAACGGAAAGGGCAGCTGGGCTTCTGCAGTTGGTTATTGAAGACATCGAGAGTGAAGCATTGTTGGTGTTGCTTGAACGTCACGGAGTGATGGCATCAGCTGCAGCATCCTGTGCATCAGGCGCTATGGACCCTTCGCACGTCTTAGCCGCAATGGGGATGGATAGGGGTCTAGCTGCTGGATCGCTGCGACTTTCTCTGGGCTGGTGCACCGAAGAATGGGAAGTGGAACACGCGGTTCAGGTGATACCTCGTTGTGTTGAACAACTCAGAGGTGCATCGTGAGTCGTGTTTTGGTTGCAATGTCAGGCGGCGTTGATAGTGCTGTTTCTGCCGCCCTTATGAAAGAACAGGGTCACGAGGTAACCGGAGTAACTCTTAAACTCTGGGGTGGTCCTCAAGATCAAGGATGCTGCTCAGTTTCGGATGTGGACGATGCTCGCCGGGTTGCGCAGCAATTAGGAATTGATCACTTCGTATTTAACTATGGCGAAGAGTTTGACCGACATGTCGTCGGTCCCTATGTGGATGCCCACGCGGTTGGTCTGACCCCTAATCCATGCATCGAATGCAACCGACACATCAAGTTTGACGCTTTGGTTAGTCGTGCAAGAAAATTGGGATTTGATTTAGTCGCTACTGGCCACCACGCCAAAATTATCGAAACGGCTAAAGGTTTGCGGCTAGCTCGCGGAGCTGATGGGAATAAGGACCAGTCCTACGTCTTGTACATGCTGACAGCCGCTGACCTTTCTATGCTCGAGTTCCCAGTTGGCAAAATGACCAAGAACGAAGTGCGTGAATTAGCGAGCCGTAGAGGTTTGCGGTCAGCGACAAAGCCAGACAGCCAAGACGTCTGCTTTATAACCGCTTCAGAAGGGCGTGCTCGTTTCTTGTCAGACCGACTGGATCTACACAGCGCAGACGTAGTCGATGTAGACGGTAATGAACTTGGGTCTATTGACGCGGTTGAACTAGTGACCATTGGGCAACGAAGAGGGCTAAATCTTGGTGGCAATGCTGACCGGACTTACGCGGTGCAGGTAGACGTTCGGTCTCGTCGAGTCGTGGCGGGCAGTGCCGAGGACCTGCTTTCGGAAGATGTCCAACTATCGGATCATGTTTGGGCAGACGAGCCGTACATAGGGCCAGTTCAGGTTCAAATCAGTGCTCATGGTGCACAAGCGTCTGCTTATTTGACCTCAGCTGGAAATGTGCACTGGGATGAGGCTCGGCGAAAGGTAGCGCCCGGCCAAGCGGTGGTGTTCTATCTTGACGATCTTGTGATCGGCGGAGCTACTGCAGTCTAAAAATCAGCGAACGAGTTTTCTTAAGTGAGCCTCTTGGAGTACAGCTCCCGGACGAGTTGGTGAAAATAGGATTTTTTTTGCCAATTTCACTTCGCTAATTCCTCGAGATCGTGGCACAACTTCCACTTCGCCGTGCAGGGCTACTTGGAGTACGGGGCCCAACGCTAACTGGCTTACATCGACTACTTCTTCACTATCGGTATCGGTGTCTGATGGTGCGGGACCAAGAGAAAGGATGTCTTGTCGACGGAGAAGAAAAGGTTCCCTGGTTGCCAGGTAGTCATGAATTACAAATCCATTGGGAACGAAAACTATCCACCTTCGAGCGAGTTGATGAATGGATCTAAAACCGAACGTGGCGATAGGCCAACCAAAGACGATCAAGAATATTCCAATAATCCAGTTGTCAGAGGCCACGAGAATTGGGCCAGAGATCAGGCCCAAGACCACAACTGCCCAAAGGAGCATCAACGGTCCAATAGCGATTGCGCTAGGCACTCGAAGCAAAAATCTTTTCTCATCGCCGTAGCTCAAGCCATCGACCATCACGTTTCCCGTTTCGGGTAACAGAGCTAACAAAGTTGCGAGAGTGGCGTGAGTTAGTGCCACAACGAGGATGCCCGTCGAAATATGGGAATAAAGATGCGCTGCCAATAAGGCGGGCAGTGTTGCCGGCGTTAGAACACGCATGACAGTTAAGCCCCAAGGTCTTCTGATAATGCATGCCCCCAGAACCAATCCCCATCCGAACCAGAAGCAAACGGATGCTCCGATTTGCCGTTGCATCGTGTCTTGTTGCAAAGCGGTATCGATGCCAATTCCTATCGAAAATGGCGCCGCCGCCCAAATAGCCACAAAAATTGTAAGGGGGTTATTGACCTTCACATCTCAATCGTGGCTTATTTCGGCGCGCTCTTCATAACTACTGAAGTATTAGAACGACAAAACCTGGTCTTCCATGTAGCTAAAGTCAGTCTTGTCATGAATGAATTTGATTCAGACCAGGATCGTGTGGCTCAGTTACGCGTACAGATAGCCGCTCACAACGAGGCATACCACGGTCGTGATGAGCCAACGGTCCCTGATGCCGTGTACGACCAGCTGCTGCGTGAACTTGCCGAAATTGAACAACGTCGCCCTGATCTATTAACTGCAGAATCTCCGACTCAACTGGTTGGTTCAGCTCCGAACGAAATCTTCGCTCCGGTTGAACACAAAGTTCCGATGATGTCACTAGATAACGCGATGGATCTAGATGAACTCGCGTCATGGCACGAGCGTGTCCTTAAAGGAATAGAAGGGGCAGCTTCCTGCGAGTTTGTGTGTGAACTTAAATTCGACGGGTTAGCTGTTTCTATTCGATATGAGGATGGCGAATTGGTTCAAGCAGCAACTCGAGGCAATGGTCGAGTTGGAGAAGATGTCACGCACAATGTTTTAACAATTGAAAACATTCCGCACCGAATCCCAGACGCGCCGAAGGTCCTAGAGGTCAGAGGCGAGGTCTATTTGCCGATCTCCGGTTTCGAATTACTTAACGAGCAGCAGCTTGCAAACGGCGAGCCACTGTTTGCAAACCCTAGAAACACTGCTGCGGGCAGCCTCCGACAGAAAGACGCGACTGTTACGGCCAATAGGAAACTCGCTTTTTGGTGTTACCAACTTGGTGAGATTATTGGTGGCCCCCAGATGAGCTCGTCGATAGAAACTTTTGAACTGCTCAAGAGTCTCGGACTTCCCGTGAACCCCGAAGTCACACAATTTTCTGACTTTGCAGAAGTCCAGCGGTTCTGTGAATCCTGGATGTCGAAACGACATGACCCGGATTACGAGATCGATGGTGTAGTGGTCAAGATTGCCGACTTAGCTCAAAGAGAAGCACTGGGGTCTACGAGTCGAGCCCCACGGTGGGCTATCGCATTCAAATTCCCACCCGAGGAAAAGCTGACGCGACTAGTCGCAATCGATGTGTCCATAGGGCGGACTGGACGCGCCACACCGTTTGCGGTACTTGACCCCGTATTTGTTGGGGGTTCCACGGTTGGCATGGCGACATTGCATAACGAAGATCAGGTAGCGAGCAAAGATGTTCGACCTGGTGACATGGTCGTGGTTCGCAAAGCAGGTGATGTCATTCCAGAAGTAGTTGGACCTAGTTTGTCCGACCGGTCAGCGGACTCTAAGCCTTGGGTCTTCCCTAGCGTGTGTCCAAGTTGCCAGTTGCCCCTTGAGCGCCTGGAAGGTGATGCCAACACTTACTGCGTGAATCGGAAGTGTCCCGCTCGAATTGAAACTGGGATTAGCCATTTCGCGAGCAGAAATGCCATGGATATAGAAGGTCTAGGCGAACGCACAGTTCGTGGACTTGTTGAACAAGGCATGGTGAATGATGTTGGCGACTTATTTGCCTTGACCAAGCCGCAACTCATGGAACTCTTAGTTAGTGACTCATCAAATGAGACATTGGTCAATAACTTGATTTCTGCAATCAACGGGGCTCGAGAGCGACCCTTAGCCAACGTGCTCATCGGACTTGGGATCGAACATCTGGGGCCTAGTGCAGCCGAACTCATTGCCCGCCGGTTCCGCAACATAGACAACATTGTTAGAGCGGAAACCGGTGATGTTGAAGCTATCGATGGGATTGGTCCAGTTATTGCCCAAAGCATTCGGCAATTTTTTGATGATGAGCACAATAAATCGGTAGTTGAAAAGTTTCGACTTAATGGGGTCCGTCTCGACATAACCGAAGAAGAGATTCATGCACCACAGGTGCTCGATGGCCGATCAGTGGTTGTAACGGGGTCTTTAGATGGATGGTTCGTAAGTCGAGATGAAGCAAAAAGATTGATTATCGATAGAGGTGGCAAGTCCCCTGGGAGTGTTTCTAAGAGCACGTATGCATTGGTCGTTGGCAGCGAAGCTGGCCAGTCGAAATTAGATAAGGCGTCTGATCTTGGAATACCGGTAGTTGGGGAGGCGGAGCTTCGTCATCTTCTTGAAACTGGAGAATTGCCTTAAAGGGTTCGTTAGAAAGAAGTCCAACACCATTGGTGGTCAATGTTGTCAACCTCAACATCGATAATGGGAATTGCAATCACTCTGGCGCAAATTAGGCCTCTGCGAAGCTGGGGGATCACCATGTCGCTACCGGGGCTGAAGAAGAATTCTCCAAGCTGCTTAGTGCCAGCGTCTAGCTGGTTATTGGGGATGGCAACACCATCAATGATGAGAGTTGGCTCCCAACCAGGGCTTAACGAAACCCCGACCAACGTCTGCTTTGGAGCTTGATCACCCTCATCAGGGATCACTGCAAGTAATCCAGTAGGCAGAGTTGAAGGTTGAGGAGCTCCCCGAGTTGAGGAGGCAATCCAAATTACCAACGCCAATGAAAAGATGACCAATATCGTCAAGGATGAGGCGACACCCTTTCTGAGGCTCCAGTTGGCAACCTGATCGTCCTTAGTCCGATTGTCTTTTTGAGGCTTCTCCACCTCCCTATCATGGCTGAATATTGTGAGAGTTGAAATTCGGCGCCATGAGACTGGCTGTTAGTAGCGATACTGTCGGGTTGTGCCTCTCGACGACCTAAACCAACTAACCGGTCGAGTACTCGAAGATCGTTACCGGCTCACTGATTATTTAGGTCGTTCTCGGGCTGCAACCGACTACGTCGCAAGTGACCTTGAAACCGGTGGCCAGGTATCAGTCAAAATCTTTGGTGCATCAATTTCTGAAGATATTGAATTTTCGAGGCATCTCATCGCAGATGCAACGAAGGCGACATTAGTTTCACACCCTTCTGTAGAGAGAGTTCACAACTGGGGCAGCTTTCAAGAAAGCGCCTATGTGGTAACCGATTATTATCCCGGTGTAACACTAAAGACCTTTCTAGATGCAGGGCAGATGCTTAGCCCAGCTCAAACCTTGAAGTTGGGAATCGAGCTTGCGTCAGGGCTAGATGACCTTCACCTTCAAGGACTCTGCCACGGCGATATTTCCCCTAACAGCGTTGTTCTAAGTTTGGATGGACCTCCAAGACTTTCGTCTATTTACCTAGCTAATGCGTTAGCAGCGGCTGAAGCTGGTCGCCTCGAACTAGTTGGAACAGGCATCGATGATCGTCTGGTTGAGTTTCAAGCTCCGGAACATAGAAATGGCAGTAGTAACCCGAAGTCTGATGTGTATTCGCTAGCGATGACTCTTCGCGCTGCTGCGGGGCAACGGTCAGCTGTTTCTGATTCTGTTGACGGATTCAATCTCACTGAATTGTCAGATTTTGGGCATGGTAAGGATGTCCTTGAGTTAGCTCTGGAACCAGACCCCGAGCAGCGTTGTGATACGAAATCTCTGATCGAAGGTCTTGTCAATGCGGCTTCCGATTTTGCGAAACCAGCGCCAATTGCACTGCCCGAATCTTCTCTCGATCGCGCTACGGAGGGAAATTTAGATAGGCGAACGGTGGCGCCCGTAGCGCCCGGTATCGATCAAATTCGTTGGCGACCAGTATGGAGATTGGGCGTCTCCGCTGTTGTGGTGCTGATGGCCCTTTCTGCTGCTACTGCGTGGGCTGTAAGCAGTGTCCGCCCACAGGGGGTCGTTACGCACGATGTAGATGAATACATCGGTCGGACTATTGGTGAAGTCCGAGCGATTGCTGATTCAGTTTCTTGGATTCTTGATGAGGATCAGATACGAACTGATGAGCTACCTGCGGGGATCGTAATAGCGCAACGACCAGAAGCTGGGAGCCGTCTATCTGAAGGAGCGATGCTCGTTGTCGAAGTCGCGAGTGGGCCCCGTCTGCGTATGACTCCTCTTGTTTTAGGGTTGTCAACCGAGGCAGCTACAGCCCGGCTGGTGGCTAAGGGTTTTGAAGTTGACCTTGTGCAGCCGCTTTACGATGAGAGCATTTCAACCGGCGAAGTGATGAAGCTAACGATTGATGGTGAAATAGCGTTGGGTGGATCTCTTAGAGAACCTGGAACGCGAGCGGTTTTGATTGTTTCTGGAGGCCCTGTTCCTCGTTCCGTGCCACAGCTCACCGGGCTTGATCTAGGGACTGCAGAGGGAACACTTGACTCGCTTCAGCTAACTCTTGCTCGACCGGTGACTTACGAGACCAGTGAGTTTGTTCCTCAAGGAGCGGTGATTCGGCAGAGTTTGGTAGCAGGATTGTTGGTGGAGCGAGGCTCTGCGGTGTCGTTGACACTTTCGACAGGTCCAGATCGGCGAGAGGTACCTGATATGCGAGGTCTCAACGTTGTGGAGGCCGGAGAACGCCTAATCGAAGTGGGGTTGAAGCTAGGAGATGTTGAAGGCGAAGGAGAGCTAGTTCAGGCTACAGAACCGCCTGCTGGAACTATGTTGGCTCCGAATTCGACGGTAATTTTGTGGGTCCCCTCTGATTGATAAGCAATAGTTGTTAAGGGTTGTCGAATTGGAACCAATGTTGCCCCGTAGAATTCTTTAGATGGCATCGGGGAACAGTCCAGCACGACTGGCGCGAATTGAAAATCGCGAACGAAACGCGAAATGGCCGAACCCCCCTATGTATATCGACATGTCTCAGTGCATTAACTGTGATGCGTGTCTTCGTGCATGCCCACCGAACTTTGGCGCAATCTTTAACCATGGTATTGATGTAATTATCTTGCCGGAGTTGTGTTCTGGATGCGATAAGTGTTTAGAGCCATGTCCCGTAGATTGTATTTATCCCCTTGCCGCTGAAGATTGGGGCCCTTCGTCAGAAGAATGGTGGCAAGAACCCTTGAGCGTAAACGACCCTTACATGTGAATGGCTTTGGAGATTAAGCATTATGAATCAACCACTTTCACAAGATCTCGTTGCCCACATAGCCTCACTCGCGCGGATAGATCTCTCCCAAGAAGAGATAACCCACTTCACTGAACATCTTGAGAAAATTCTTGATCATGTAAGTCAGTTGGAGAGTCTTGATCTTGACTCTGTCGAAGCGATGTCTCATCCCTATCCGTTGTCGAATGTTCTGAGGGACGATGTAGCGGGAGCGACTGTTGAACCTCAAGAGGTGTTGGCTCAAGCACCGGATGTCGCTGATGGCCAATTTCGTGTGCCTCCTATTTTGGGAGAGTCATCTTGAACTCAGCTCGAGAATTGGCATCTGACGTCCGAGACTCGCGCCAGACAGCGGTGCAGGTGTTGGAAGACTTCCTCAGAAGCATTGAAGATAAAGAAGAAGAGGTTCATGCCTTCAATGTGGTTGACCGTGAAAATGCGGTTGAGGCCGCTGCGAAAATTGATGAAATAGTGGCTTCTGGGCGTGACCCAGGTCCGCTGGCTGGGGTTCCAGTCGCTCTCAAGGACAATCTGTGTACTCGAAATCTTGCCACTACTTGTTCTTCTCGAATTCTTGAGGGATGGAAGCCACCGTATGACGCGACTGTAGTGGAGCGCCTCCGGTCCGCAGGGGCTGTGATTATTGGGAAAACCAATCTTGATGAGTTTGCTATGGGTAGTTCGACTGAACACTCTGCTTTCGGCCCAACGCGTAATCCCCACGACCTAACCCGGGTACCAGGAGGTTCGAGCGGCGGCTCGGCAGCAGCTGTAGCAGCAGGTTTTGCACCCGTTGCATTGGGTTCTGATACCGGGGGATCAATACGGCAACCAGCAGCCTTGTGTGGAGTGGTGGGTGTTAAGCCGACCTACGGCCTCGTCAGTCGGTATGGACTAGTGGCCTTCGCGTCTTCATTTGACCAAATAGGTCCTTTTGCGAATGATGTTGCTGATGCAGCGCTAGTGCTGGAAACAATTGGAGGCCACGACCCTCTCGATAGCACGTCAATCCCTTTGCCGTCACCCAGCTTGAGTGGCGGTCTTTCTAGCGGAGTCGAAGGCCTTCGTGTGGGTTTGGTTTCTGAGCTTTTGGCAGGCATCGATGAAGATGTTGTCGAACGGGTTCACCAGACGGCTGATGCATTAAGAGCTGGAGGAGCGACTGTCGATTTAGTTTCAGTGCCAGCAGTTGAATACGGACTTACTGCGTATTACTTAATTGCGCCTGCCGAGGCTTCCAGCAACCTTGCCAGGTACGACGGCGTCAGATATGGGCTGAGAGCCGAAGGCAGCGAGGTAGCAGATATGAACGCTGCTACTAGGCGAGAAGGCTTCGGCGACGAAGTTATTGCCAGAGTTATGTTGGGGACCTTTGCGCTCAGCGCTGGTTACTATGACGCCTTTTATGGCAAAGCACAGAAAGTGAGAACGCTTACTCGGCGAGATTTTGATTCGGCTTACGCGAGTCACGACATCTTGCTATCGCCCACTTCTCCATCAGTGGCTTTCAGATTTGGTGAGCGGTCGGATCCGATGACCATGTATCGCTGCGACACTTGCACGGTTCCTAGCAATCTGGTCGGTGACCCAGCTATCTCTGTTCCCTATGGAACCGGAGAGGGTGGAATGCCAGTCGGGGTTCAAGTAATGGCTCCCCAGCTAGGTGAATCTGAGATGTTTCGGGTGGCGTCGTTCATCGAGTCACAAGCGCCAAAGCGAGATGCCGTATGAGTGAGTGGGAAGTTGTAGTGGGCTTAGAAGTTCACGTTGAATTAGCAACCAAAACCAAATTATTTTCGCACGCACCTAACAGGTTCGGAGATGAACCAAATACGAATATCACTCCGGTTTGTCTTGGCTTGCCGGGATCTTTGCCTGTCCTAAACCGCCGGGCGGTCGAATTAGCGATGACAATTGGTTTAGCGCTGGGTTGCGAAATCCGGCCGTCGGTATTCCACCGCAAAAACTATTTCTATCCAGATATGCCGAAGGACTACCAAGTAAGTCAGTACGACCGCCCTATCTGTATCGACGGTGCGCTGGATCTGCCGAACGGGACTCGCATAGGCATTGAACGTGCTCACCTTGAGGAAGATGCGGGAAAAACCACACATATTGGAGGAAGTGACGGCCGAATCCACGGAGCTGAAGAAGCATTAGTTGATTACAACCGCGCTGGTGTACCTCTTTTGGAGGTTGTGTCTAGACCGGACATTAGGTCCGCAGAAGATGCGAGAGCCTATGTTGAAGAGCTCCGAGCAATATTGATTGCTACTAATGCTTCAGAAGCACGCCTTGAAGAAGGATCAATGCGTGTTGATGCGAACGTCAGTGTGCGACCTGTTGGTTCGCAAGAACTCCGGACCCGTTGCGAAATAAAAAACCTGAATTCGTTGAGGTCTTTGCAGCGTGCGGTGACCTATGAGGCTGAACGCCATATCAATCTCTATGAGGCTGGGGAAGAACCGGTACAAGAAACCCGACATTGGTCAGAAGAGGGAAGAACGCACACCTTACGATCGAAAGAAGAAGCTAACGATTATCGGTATTTTCCAGAACCAGACCTAGTTCTACTTGACCCTGATGCGGAATGGATCAAAGAAATCGCATCGGCTATGCCAGAACTCCCGGCCCAGCAAAGAGAGAACCTTATTGCTAAAGCCGGTGTTGATATGGAAACAGCGGCCACCGTTGTGAGCAGGGGGCTAGCAGGGCTGGTTTCAGCGGCGATTCATTTTGGAGCTGACCCTGGACGCGCGATCACACACGCTATGCAGAATTTGGCCATTGAGGGAGCGGACAAACTTGACCCAGCGCACTTTTCGGAATTGATCCATATGGAGAAATCTGGTGCTTTGACGGCGACGCAGAGTAAACAGATTCTTGTAGAGATGGTTGAAAGTGGGCTGGACCCTGCTTCGATAGCGGAGAAGCGTGGGTTCGAATCAATGGATTCGAGTGAACTCGAAGACTTGGTTGATACCGCTATTGCCGAGAACCCAGATGCTTGGGAAAAATTTTGCGAAGGCGAAGACAAGGTTCAGGGAGTATTTGTCGGAGCGGTGATGAAAGCGTCAAAAGGACAAGCTGACGGGAAAGCAGTTTCGGCGATTCTTAGAAAACTTCGGGGCTAAAACGTTTTAAACACACTTATTTGACTATTGGCGACAGTTTCTTAGCTTGTTGTACCCAGGCGGCAACTTCTTTTGCAGGGGGTAGACGGTTTACCAGTCTCTTACGGCGTTTCTTGTCCTCCGCTATTAGCGATTGATGTAGTTGGGCAGGTCGACTTCTTCTAAGTTTGCGGATGGAATCAACCCCTGCAGCTTCGAGAAGCTGGGAATAACGGGTAGAAATCCCGGTGATTCGCATTAGATCGGCTTTGTGAACCCACTCAAGTACACGGCTTTCAGAAACCCCGACTGTCTCGGCTACGATACGCCGCCCTTTCTTCGTTGCGCCAGCTTGTAGTAGGGCGCGACAAGACCCAAGTTCAGCAGCTCTGAGACGCGAGCGGTGACGGACACCGATGTCCTCGATCGCCTCGATCGATGGCATAACAACCCCTAGTTCCCTATTGCTGGATCAGTTTGTAGCAGTTTGACTCTACGGACTTTGTTGGTTGGAAGTGTCATTCGAAATTGTTTAGAAGCCAAACCCCGTTGGCTAAGTCAACGACATAAAGGTTGTCTTCCGAATCGAGACCAAATGCCACCGGCTGATCGACGAATAAGGGAAGGGAGGTCACTTGAGATTGTCCTCCTAGGTCCAATGTCATTAATTGGCCTCCGCACATATCGCTAAAGATGTAGCGGTCTTTTAGAGATTGATGAGATGTATTACGAAGTACAAAGCCTCCGATGATCGCGCACCGACCTCGTCCATGGCGGTACTCGAAGTTTGGTGCCCTTAGGGACTCAGATGGCTCACCCATAAATGGTCTTGAACCTTCCACCAGATTCCAGCCTAAATTGGCGCCAGCTTCAGATGGCGATAGCACTGTGATTTCTTCAACACATTGCTGCCCTAAATCCGCTACCCAAAGCTCTCCGGTGGCTTCGTCAAGAGAGAAACGAAATGGATTTCGAACGCCGTTAACCCAAATTCGAGGATCGGAGTCAGGACCCAAATCTGGATTGCCGTCAGAGGGCCTGTGGGGTGGCCATGCTGTCGGGTTAACGGAAATTCGGAGTATCGAACCTAAAGGCGTGGAAAGGTCTTGTCCATGACCGTAAGGGTCACCCAAGCCGCCTCCATCACCGAACGAGATGAGAAGATTTCCTCGGTCATCGAAAACCAAATCACCTCCGTTATGCATTGCCGATGGTTGGTCCACCACCATAATTTCGACCTCAGGCCCGACTTTGGTGATATCTGCACTCAGCGAATGAGCAGATAAGACGCTTGAACCATTGCTGTCTGTTCTATTCAGGTAAAGCCAACGGGTATCTGGCGAAACTGCTATGCCTAAAAGTCCTTGATCCATCTCGGTACTGGTGTTGGAGGAAAGGTCTAGGACGGGTTTAGCGACTAGTTCGCCAGATGTGAATGCGTAAACCAGACCGGCCCTATGGGCGACGTATCCGTTGCTGCTGTCGAGAAAAACAATGGAGATGGCACCCGGTAGATGGATAAATGGTGAAAGTTCGAAATTCTTGGCTGCGCTTTCGGAGGGTTCGAGTAACGGAATGCCATCAGGGCAAGGTTCATTGGAAAGAGCAAATTCTTCAGAATCCTCAGAAGGATTAGAGGTTTGGGTCTCTGGTTGCCAGCGAATTTGCTCTCGACGGCTATTCGTGCTGTCAGAATTTGAGGAGGGTGTTTGCAATATTGCGATCGCAGCGATTAATGCGAAGGCCAAAAACATGAAGCGTGGGGTGCCCGACAGCCGTGCCATTAGATGTTGAATCTAGCTGTGAGTTCAGCAAACAGGACTGAGAGTTATCGCTTCTGAAGTTGCGACTAGCAATTCGCGCCGCCAAAATGGCTTCGTGCGATCTGATAAGGAACAGTCCCGCGTGACTCGCTTTCTCGTAGTATCAGCGTAAGCGGGTACTACGACCCCGTTTGTTGATGGTCCCCTAGGGGGCCATTTGCGTTTACCGGCCATACTTAACATCCCTCAGTAATAAATAATTTGTCATTAGGAGAAGATCGATGGAACTCACCGGCGCTCAAGCTCTCGTGAAGAGTCTTGAAATGTGCGACGTAGAGGTCATGTTCGGTCTCCCTG
>MDTG01001787.1_pt1 | contig 29307 bp, 26 predicted proteins | sample 811421 | NCBI WGS metagenome assembly MDTG01 (sample SAMN05326645, study PRJNA326480) | marine metagenome | isolation source: seawater | place: Pacific Ocean: South East | collected 2011 | reverse complement strand
TATATGAAAAAAAATTATAATAAAATAATCAATCAAATTCAGAAAATAAGATCAAAAAATAATGTAAATTGGATGAATATTCTTAAATTAGCTTTCAAGCATGATCCAAATAATGCCTCAAAAATTATGAATAAAATTAATTATGATGATAAAAAAATTTCTACGTTAATTAAAAAATTAAAATAATGTTCGAAAACAAAACAATATTAATTACAGGGGGGACAGGCTCATTCGGCAGAAGGTTTACTCACCTAATGTTAAAAAGATATAAAAAGATTAAAAAGTTAATAATATTTTCAAGAGATGAGTTAAAACAGTTTGAAATGTCAAATCAATATAAGACCTCCCCATATTTTGACAAACTAAGGTTTTTTATTGGAGACATTAGAGATAAACAAAGATTAGATATGGCATTAAGAGATGTAGATGTAGTCATCCATGCTGCTGCTCTTAAACATGTTCCTTCAAGTGAATACAATCCATTTGAAACAATCAAAACTAATGTGTTAGGTACACAAAATGTAATTGAGTCATGTATTGATAATAATGTATCAAATTTAGTCTCATTATCTACCGATAAAGCAAGTTCTCCAGTAAATTTATATGGTGCAAGTAAATTATTGGCTGACAAAATAGCAGTAGGTGCTGAATATATTAAAGGAAATACTAAGGTGGTTTCTGCTGTCGTTAGATACGGAAATGTAATGGCGAGCAGAGGCTCAATCATTCCAATTTTGATGAAACAAAAAAATAAAAATAATATCAAACTTACTGATAAAGAGATGACACGGTTTAATATATCACTAGACGACGCAATAGAGCTAGTTTTATTATCTCTAAAAAAAGCTAAAGGTGGGGAAATTTTTGTACCTAAACTTAAAAGTTATAGATTATTAGATTTGGCTAAGGCGATTGCTCCAAAGGCTAAATTTTCATTTACAGGAATAAGACCTGGAGAAAAAATTCACGAAGAAATGATTTCTTTTACTGAGAGTGCAAATACGATTGAATACAATAATTATTTTATTATTTTACCAAGTTTTAGGGAATATAAAATAAGTGATTATATAAAAAAAAATGGAGGAAAAAAAGTTATTAAAAGATTCTCTTATTCAAGTGACGCAAATAGAAATTTCTTAAAAATACCTGAAATAAAAAAAATTATTTCAAACTTATAAGTTAAATGATTCCATATAGTAAGCAGTCTATAAATAAAAAAGATATTTCGATCGTTGCTAAGGTAATGCGGTCAAGTTTATTAACTCAAGGTAAGAGTTTAGATTCATTTGAAACTCAATTAGCTAAATTTGTTGGAGCTAAGTTTGCTGTGGCAGTTTCTAGTGCATCAGCAGGACTTCATATATCTTGCTTAGCTCTTAATGTTAATAAAAAAGATATAGTTTGGACTGTGCCTAATACATTTGTAGCATCAGCCTCGTGTGCACTTCATTGTGGTGCTAAAGTTGATTTTGTTGATATAGACGAAAATACTCTTAATATTTCAATTGAAAAACTTGAAAAAAAACTCTCTAAAATATCAAAAAAGAAAAGACCGAGTGTTGTAATTCCAGTTCATTTTGCTGGACAGCCTAACGAACAAGAAAAACTATATAAGTTATCGAAAAAATATAATTTTAAAATTATTGAGGACGCATCACATTCGTTAGGTGCTAGCAGAAATAAAGAAAAAGTTGGAAGCTGTAAATGGTCACAACTTACTGTTTTTAGTTTTCATCCAGTAAAACCTATTACTACGGCAGAAGGAGGCGTAATAACTACGAATAGTGAAAAACTTTATGAAAAACTTAAATTACTTAGAAACCATGGAATTTCCAGAGATTATAAAAAACTTAAATTTAAATCTTTTTGGTATTACGAGCAAATAATTTTAGGTTTCAATTATAGAATGAATGAAATTCAAGCAGCATTAGGAATGAGTCAATTAAGAAGAATAAAGCGATTTAATGATTTTAGAAATAAGATTGCAAAAAATTATTTAAAAAAATTGAAAAATTTACCTATTAAATTGCCTTTTATTCAAAAAGGTAATAACTCAACGTATCATTTGTTTGTAATTAATTTCGACGAAAAGAAAGTAAAAAAATCATACGATCAGATATACAAAGAGTTAAGAAAAAATAACATTGGAGTAAATTTGCATTATTTACCAGTTCATCTTCAACCAATCTTTAAAAAATTTAAATTTAAAAAGGGAGACTTTCCATCAGCAGAGAAACATGCAAGAACAGCTTTTAGCTTACCAATTTATCATAAGTTATCTAATAAAGATCAAAATAAAGTTATAAGAGTTTTAAAAGATGTGTTTAGTTAGGCATGAGAGTTAATCAAATTTCTTTAGGCACTGCACAATTTGGTTCAAATTATGGAATTACTAATAAAAAAAAAGTTTCATTTTCAGATATTAAAAAGATACTTAATTTTGCATATAAAAATGGAATACGATTTATTGATACGGCACACATATATGGAGATGCAGAAAAAAGATTAGGAAAAATTGGAATTAAAAATTGGAAAGTTTCATCAAAATTTCCTTCGATACCAAAAAATACTAATATAACTAATTGGATAGAAAATAAATTTTTTAAGAGTTTAAAAAGGTTAGATTTAAGTTTGATCCAATCTTTGTTTGTACACGATTCTGAACAATTAAAAAGTTATAGACTATCTAAAGAAATTTTTCATACTTTAGAAAAATTTCAAAAAGATGGCTATATAAAAAAAATAGGAGTTTCAACATACAACCCGAAAATAATAAAGAAAATATCAGCTGATTTTAAAATTGATATAGCTCAAGCACCAGCAAACATTTTTGATAGCAGAATTTTTTCAAATGATATTCAGAAAGATATGAAAAAAAAAAAAATTGAACTAGAAATACGATCGATATTTTTACAGGGTTTAATTTTGGAAGATATTGATAGGATCCCAGATAAATTTTTGAAATTTAAATCATATTTTTCAAAAATCGACAATTTTTCAAAGAAACATAATTTCACTAAAACATCAATTGCTTTAAGTTTTCTTAATAACAAAAGATTCAATAGACTTGTTGTTGGTACTACTTCTGTTAGAGAATTAAAAGATATTATAAATAGCAATAAACAAAAAAAAAAAAATTAAAATTAATATGAAATTGAATAATAAAAAATTTTTAATAAACCCGAATTTATGGAACAAAAACAAATAACAGCAATAATACAGGCTAGAGTAAATTCATCTAGATTTTACAATAAAACTTTAAAAAGAATAAAAAAAAAAGAATCTATTATCTATTTAATTTCAAGGCTTAAAAAATCAAAAATAATTAAAGATATAATTGTTGCCATTCCAAAAAATAAGAATAGCGATAAACTTCATAAACTTCTTATAAAAAATGATATTTCAACATTTAGAGGTTCAGAAACAGATGTTTTAAAAAGATATTATGATTGTGCAAAAAAAAATAAAATTAAAAATATCTTAAGAATTACATCAGATTGTCCACTAATTGACTACAAATTAGTGGATAAAATGGCGAAAGAATTTTTGAAAAAAAAAGTAGATTATCTTTCTAATACTTTAAAAAGATCATTCCCAGATGGTCTGGATGCTGAATTTTTTACTTTTAAATCATTAAACTTAGCAAACAAAAACGCAATATTAAAAGAAGATAGAGAACATGTTACCTCATACATCAAAAGAAGTGATAAATTTAAAAAATTCAATTATTTAAACCAAATAGATTATTCTGAAATCAGAATTACTTTAGATTATGAATCTGACTTAAGATTAATAAATAGGATTGCAGATTTTTATAAAAGTCGAAGTTATTATGGATTTAAAGAAATAATATCTTTTTATAAAAAAAATCAAATTTTTTTCCAAAAAAACAATAAACTTGTCAAAGAAAAAAAATATTCATTTAGAAAAGATCCATCTTATATGTGGAAAGAGGCTAATAAATTAATAGCTGCAGGAAATTCCTTGTTTTCAAAAAGACCAGATATTTATATTAAAAATAAATGGCCGACTTATTTTGAGAAAGCAAAGGGGTGTATAATTAAAGCAGTGGATGGAAATAATTATTTTGATGCATCTAATATGGGTGTTGGAACAAATATTCTTGGATATGCAAATTTAGAAATTGATAATTCTGTTAAAAAAAGAATTTCAAATGGAAATATGTCCAGTTTAAATTCAATTGAAGAAGTAGAGTTAGCAAGAAAATTAATCTCACTTCATAGCTGGGCAGATAAAGTAAAATTTACTCGATCAGGTGGAGAAGCAAACTCTGTAGCAATTAGATTAGCAAGATCTTATACCAAAAAACAAAAAATTGCTTTTTGTGGTTATCATGGTTGGCATGACTGGTATTTAGCTGCTAATCTTAATGATAAAAATAATTTGGACAATCATTTACTAAAAGGATTAAATTCTAAAGGTGTTTATAGTAAATTAAAGAAAAGTATTTTTCCTTTTAAGTATAATGACTTTAATGGTCTAAAAAAATTATTAAACAAACATAAAGATATCGGCATAATTAAGATGGAGGTTGTTAGAAATATAATGCCAAAAAATAATTTTTTGAAAAAAATTGAAAAATTAGCTCGTGCCAAAAAGGTTATTCTCATTTTTGATGAATGTACTACTGGTTTTAGAGAAAATTTAGGAGGTATACATTTAAAGTATAAAATTATCCCAGACATATGTATTTTAGGAAAAGCTCTCGGAAATGGTTATGCTATAAACGCTATTCTAGGAAGAAAAGAAATTATGGATCAAGCAAATCAAACATTTATTAGTAGTACATTTTGGTCAGAAGCATCTGGTTTTGTTGCAGGTTTAAAAACATTAGAGGTCATGAAAAGAAAAAAGTCTTGGGAGTACATAACTAAACTTGGTAAATATATTAAAAATAGATGGATTGAGCTTTCTAAAAAAAATGATATTAAAATTTCAATCAATGGAATTGATCCCCTCCCTTCTTTTTCATTTTTGAACAACAACTTGATTTATAAGACTTTCATAACACAAGAAATGCTTAAAAATAAAATATTGGCAGCGAATACAATTTATGTATCAACGTCTCATAATAGAAAAAATTTAAAAAAATATTTCAAGATACTTGATAGACTATTTAAGATTATATCGAAATGTGAGAAAGGTGATGATATTTTTAAATTTTTTGACAGTGAAATTTCGAGAGCAGATTTTAAAAGATTAAATTAGTATTGTTAGAATTATAAACTTATGAAAAATAAATCATTAATAATTCTTAAAGAATTAAATATAAAACATGTCTCAAAACAATATGTGGATTGGTTAAATGATAAGACCACTATGATGTTTACTGAGCAAAGGTTTAAAAAACATACTTATGCCGATGTAAAAAATTTTGTTTTAAAGAATTTAAATTCAAAAGAAAGTTTTTTGTACGGTGTATTTTTAAGAAATAACAAAAAATTATTACATATAGGAAATATTAAACTTGGCCCGATTGATAATTATCATAAATTTTCTTACATATCATATTTTATAGGTAACAAAAAATTTTTAGGAAAAGGATATGGTAAAATAATGATTAAAGAAATTTTAAAGATTTCCAAAAAAAAATTCAAATTAAGAAAAATTTTAGCTGGCACTTACGCTTTAAATACATCTTCAATAAAAGTTTTAAAAGCTAATGGATTTAAATTAGAGGGAAAAATGAAAAAATTATATAAATTTAACAAAAAATATATTGATCATTTAGTTTATGGAAAATTGATTTAATTATGATAGGGATACTTGACCTAAATGTTTGTAATTTACAATCTATTTTTGCAGCAATTTATAATCTTGGTCACGATACAATAATCGTTGGAAAAAATGATTATAAATTAGAAAAGATTAGTCACCTAGTTATTCCGGGAGTAGGTTCGTACTCCAATATATCTAAAGAGTATTTTTCTGATAAAGAATTTGATGAAAATCTGAAATCTTATGTTAAATCTGGCAAACCTCTATTAGGTATATGTCTGGGGATGCAATTTTTATCTTCATACGGTTATGAAAATGGAAAAAATGAGGGGTTAAACTTTATTGATGCCAAAGTTGAAATTATGCAGATTGACAATAAAGGTGAATTTAATTTACCTCACATTGGTTGGAATGAAATTGAGATTATTAAAGAACATAAAATTTTTCATAAAATAAAAAATCTAACTAATTTTTATTTTGTGCACTCTTATCAAATGAATTTAGAAGATGAAAATCTATGTTATGGAAAAACTGAATTTTATAAAAAATTTACATCGGTTGTTATAAAAGATAATATTGTTGGATTTCAATTTCATCCAGAAAAAAGTTCTAAAAATGGTCTAAAAATACTAAATAATTTTTTAACTTGGAAAATATAATGTTGAAAAAAAGAATAATACCTCTTTTACTTTTAAGAGATGGAAGATTAATTAAACCAAAAAATTTTGATAAATTTAGAGATGTTGGTGATCCTGTATCAAATGCAAAAATATTTAACAATTCAGATGCAGATGAAATTATATTCCTAAATATAAATAAAGGGGATAGATCTGTAGAAAAATTATTAGATATTCTAAAAGATATATCAAAAAATTGTTTTATACCAATTTCTGCTGGTGGTGGGATCAAAAGTGTTGAAGATGCAATTAAATTAGTAAAATCCGGAGCGGATAAAATTGTTGTGAATTCAATTTGTTATGAAGATTATTCTTTAATTAGTAAAATTTCAAAAAATCTTGGAAAGCAAGCGGTTGTGGCAAGTATAGATGTTAAAAAAGAAAATGAAAATTATTTGTTATATTCAAACTGTGGATTAAAAAAACAAAATATAAGTTTAGAGAACCACTTACAGAAACTAATAAAATCAAATGTGGGAGAAATCTTAATTAACTCTATTGATAAAGAAGGAACCATGATTGGTTCTGATATTAATTTAATTAATGAAGTTTGCAAAAATGCAAAAGTACCAATTATTGGATCTGGTGGTATTGGAAACTACGATCATATAAAGGAAGTTTTTTTATCAACTTCAGCAAGTGCAGTTGCTTGTGGAAGTCTATTTAATTTCACAGATAGCAATCCAATCAGAATTAAATCTTACTTAAAAATTTACGATATACCATTAAGAATATTTTAGATATTAGCTTAAGTTTGACAATTAATCGTTAAGATATAAAAAGAGATGAATGAAAAAAAATTTTTTTCTCAAATCATGTAATAAATGTATGTTGCCAGAAACATATGAGACATTTGAATTTGACGAAAAAGGCGTGTGTAATGTTTGCAATACTCATAAAAATATAAAATCAAAAATAGACTGGGAAAAAAGAATTGAAACTTTTGAAGAACTTGTTTCTCCATTTAGGGGTAAAGGTGAATACGATTGCATTGTTCCTTTTAGCGGTGGTAAAGACTCAACATTTGTTCTTCATCAGGTAGTTAAAAGACATAATTTAAAACCATTAGTAATTTCATTTGATCACGGATTTTTTAGAAAACAATTAGTTGATAATACAGAGAGAACTATGAAAATATTAGGCACAGATTATCTTACTTTTAGACCTAACATGAAGGTAGTAGGAAAATTAATGCTAGAAAGTCTAAAAAGAAAAGGAGATTTTTGTTGGCATTGTCATACAGGAATTTTCGCATATCCTATGCAGATAGCTGTTAAGTTTAATATTCCTTTAATTATTTGGGGAGAGTCATCTGCAGAATACAATGGATATTATGATTTTGATGGAGAAAACTTTGAGGAGCAAGATGAAGAGGCTTTCAATAAATATATTAATTTAGGTATAAATTCTGAGGATATGTATGGATTTATAAAAGATGAAACTGTGCAGGAAAGAGACCTCGCTCCTTTTGCTTACCCAAAATTAAGAGATCTAAAAAAAATTGGCTATAAAAGTTTAAAATATGGAACATTTATAAATTGGGATCCAGTTAAACAAACAGAAATAATAAAAAAGGAATTAGGATGGAAACAAGATCAGGTTGAGGGTTTGCCTAATCAGTTTTCTATGGAAAAAATCGAATGTAGAGTAAATGGAATAAGAGATTGGCTTAAATATATCAAAAGAGGTTTTGGGAGAACAGCACAGTCAGTTGCAAGAGAGATAAGGTTGGGAAAAATGACAAAAGAAGAAGGGCGTATTTTGGTTGATAAATATCACGCAAAAAAACCTAAGAGCTTAGATTATTTTTTAAAAATCATGAATATAAGTGAGGAAGAGTTTATGAAGATATCACTTCAGCATCAAATTTCACCGTGGGACTACGATTCTTCTATTGTAACAGAGGGAGAAAAGCTTCATGATCAAGACTCATGGGAAGATACTCCAATTAGATAAAATTTCATTGTTTATAAATTAAATTAATGAAATATTTTTTAAATTAATTACGATACCTTAAATTTAATTATTAAAAATAAATGTGTGGGATAAGCGGTTACATAAGCAATAAAGAATTAGTCCACGAAAATGCAATAAATAATACATTGAAGTTGATGAGCAGAAGAGGACCTGATGCACAAAAATTTTTTAAAACTGAAATTGGTAAAAAGGAAATTTCGCTTATTCATTCTAGATTAAGTATAATAGATATTGGAGACAGATCTCATCAGCCTTTTGTAGATGGAAATTTGACATTAGTATTTAATGGGGAAATTTATAATTATTTAGAATTAAAGAATAAACTTAAAGATAAATATGATTTTAAAACAAATTCAGACACAGAAGTTTTAATTAAATGTTTCCGCGAATATGGTGAAAAGTGTGTGGAGCATTTTACTGGAATGTGGGCTTTTGCAATATGGAATGATAAAAAAAAAGAACTTTTTTTATCAAGGGATAATTTTGGAGAAAAACCTTTGTACTATTACTTATGTAATGAGGGATTTTTTTTTGGTTCTGAAATAAAATTTATAAAATCTTTATGTAACAAAAATTTCAAAATAAACAAAGAATTAATAAATAAAAATTTATTTTTAGGATACAAATCTTTGAATAAAAAAAATGAAACTTTTTATAGAGAAATAAAATCAGTTGAAAATAGCACAAACATAACCATTAATCTTGAGCTTAAATTAAAAAGTGAAAAATACTGGATTCCAGAAAGTAAAATAGATAGAAATTTGAAAGAGAATGAAATTGATGAGATTTTTAAAAAAAAAATCACTAAAAGTTTAGATTTAAGATTAAGATCAGATGTTCCATTAGCATTTTGTTTAAGCGGCGGTATCGATTCGAGCTCACTGACATCAATTGCATCTAAAATTTTAAATAAAGATATCCATACTTTCTCTATTATAGACGAAGATCATAGATATAATGAGGAAGAAAATATTAATTTAGTAACAAAAGATCTAAATTGTGCCTCATATCTTATAAGACTAGAAAAAAAAAAAGAAAATTTTTTTGAGAGAATGAGTAAATTAATCAATTATCATGATGGCCCAGTTGCAACGATTTCTTATTATATTCACTCTTTTTTATCTGAGGCTATTTCAAAAAAAGGGTTCAAAGTTTCTATTTCTGGAACAGGTGCTGATGAATTTCTTACAGGTTATTACGATCATTACTTGCTTCATTTAGCAACTTTGAAAGATAGTAAATATTATCAAGAAAATTTAAATAGTTGGAAAAAATATATTATGCCAAATATAAGAAATCCTTTTTTAAAAAATCATGAGATTTATATTAAGGATCCAGAGAATAGAAGTTTAGTTTATGAAGAGAATTTTAATGTGAGATCATATTCTATTCAAAATTTTCAATCTTCTTTTGAAGAAAAAAAATATAGTTCAGAATTGTTGAGAAATAGAATGTTAAATGAATTATTTCATGAGGTAGTACCAGTAATTTTAAAACATGATGATTTAAATTCCATGTATTATTCTGTAGAAAACAGAAGTCCTTTTTTAGACAAAAATCTTCTTGAATTTGTATTAACAATTCCTCCTGAACTATTAATTTCTAATGGTTATCAAAAGAAGATACTTAGAAATTCAATGAAAAATATTCTTGTAGATAAAGTGAGATTAAATAAACAAAAAAAGGGTTTTAACGCATCAATCGAGTCCTTGGTTGATTTGAATGACCAGGAAGTATTAAAAAATATTTTTGATAAAAATTCTCCAGTTGCAGAATTTGTTGACTTAAAAAAAATTAAAAACGAAATTAATTTAGGTAATATACCAAATCATATTTCAAAATTTATATTTTCAATTATTGGAACTAAAATTTTTTTAGAAAAGAATTGTTAGTATTTATAATTTAAATTTATTATCAATTTTTATTTTTGTGCTATGGTAAGCAAGGTATAACCAAGCATATTTTTGTGCATGAATTCTGGATCTGTAAAAGGATAAATTTTTTTATTATTATGTTCCAATGAATTATTAAAATTTAAATAATTTATAACGGTGCCAGCGTCAGATATAACTGTTTCCGAGGATAGCACTTTAAATTTATTATTGTTTAAAAACTTTTTTAAAGTCAATTCAGAAAAAAAATTAATATGTTGTTCACCAGAAAACATTGTGCATTTTTCCTTAAGAATTAAAGAACTTAAGCTATTAATATTTGGAACATTTATTAAAATTTTTCCTCCTTTTTTTAAGGATTTGTAAATTTTTTGGAATAATTCATTTGGATAAGGGATGTGTTCCAAAACTAACCATAGCGTTACCACGTCATAAAAATTACTCTTTAATTGATTATCGATATTAAATTTTTTTTTTTTTAATATTTTTATACAATCTTCATTGAGTTCATTAGCATAACAGTTCCATTTGAATTTTTTTGCATTATCTAAAAAAAAACCATATCCAGTTCCAAAATCTAATAAATTTTTATTTATTGATTTAGATTTAATTTTTTGCAAACCATATTGAAATTTTAAATTGTCTAATTTCACATTTGTTTTATTATTAAGAACTTTATAATATGTATTTTTCTTTTTAAGAATTTTTTCTTGAATATTTGATTTTAAAATTGGGTTAACAAAAACAAATTTGCAACTTTTACAACTTACATGGTCAAAACCGTTTTTATTGAATAAAAATTTATTTGAATTAGAATTACAAACTATGCAATTTCTGAATTCCTGATTTTTTTTTTTTAAGATTAATTTTTTTATTTTTTTATGTTTTTGGATATTTTTTTTGTTGTGAAGGCTTCTACCTGAAATTTTATTAAATAAATCTTTGCTTTTGAATTTGAGAAAACCATCAAAATCATCTTTATGGATTTTTTTCATTTTATTTAATTTTTTTTTAATCTTGCCCGAACCTTCTTTATTTATGTCCAAAAATATACTATGAGATTTATTAAATAAATAAATGAAATTAGATATAAATCAACAAAGAATGGCAATAATAATTTTTGCCAGACTAAATTCTAAAAGACTACCCAATAAGGTATTTGAGAAAATTAGATATAAACCATTATTATTTCATATTATTAATAGGATAAAAAAAAAATCTAAATTTCAACTTCCTATTATTGTTGCTACTTCAAACAGGAAGAGTGACGATAAAATTGAAAATTTTTGTAAAAAAAAAAGAATAATGATATATCGAGGTGATTTGAATAATGTTTACAAGAGAAGTTTAGATTGTTTTAATAAATTTAGTTTAGAGTCTTTTGTTAGAGTTTGTGCTGATAGACCTTTTTTCGATGTATCTTTGATGGATCAAATGATTAATAAGTTTAATAATTCAAATTTTGACATTGTTTCAAATCAGTTTCCAAGAACATACCCTAAAGGTTTAGGGTGTGAGGTTGCTAAAACAAGTATTTTTTTTAGAATTAAAAAGCACAAACTAACAAAAGAATACAAAGAGCACATTTTTAATTATTTTTATAAAAATTCAAAAAAATATAAAATTTACAATTTTTCTTTAAGTAAGAAATATTCTGATTTTCAAAATCAAGACTTCAGCATAAATAATAAAAGTGATTTAATTAAAATAAATAATATATATAATGAACATAAAAAAAAAAAATACATAGATTTATTAAAAATATTATCAACGTAATTTAATTTTGTTATGAGTATAACTTTAAGATTTCATCATTTTAATCCGTGTGATTAATTGGATAAAGATATTAATAAGTGAGTATTTATATTATTTATGTTCAAATCTAAACTAAACCCAGTATTATTTATTGCAGAAGTAGGCTCAAATCATGAAGGGAATTTTGCTGAAGCAAAAAGATTAGTTATAAATGCATCAAAGTCGAATGCCGATGTTATTAAGCTACAAATTTTTACACCTGAAAATATGGTGTCAAAAAAATATGATTTAAAAAGATTTAATCACTTCAAGAAACTTCAATTAAATAGAAGTCAAAATCTTAAATTACTTAAAATTATAAAAAGTTTTAAAAAAAAAACATCAGCTTCTATTTGGGACGTAGATCAAATAAAATTTTTTAAAAACTATATCGATATATTTAAGGTTGGTTCTGGTGATATACATAATTTACAAATAATAAAAAAAATTGTAGAAACAAAAAAACCATTAATTATTTCAACTGGATTAAGTAATTTTAAAGAGATCAAATTTACAATTGATTTTATAAATAAGATTGATCGAAATTATTTAAAAAAAAAGAAACTTGCAATTTTACACTGCAACACATCTTATCCGACCCCATTAACTGACAGTAATTTGGGTACAATTAAATTTTTAGAGGATCAATTCAACATTGATGTTGGATATTCTGATCATACAATAGGAGATGAAATTTTAGTCTATGCGTATTTATCTGGAGCAAAAATTATAGAGAAACATTTCTCAAATAGCATTAAAAAAAAGACTTTCAGAGATCATAGTATTTCGTTGAATAAAAAGCTAGTAGATAGGTTTCTAAATAAAAGCAAAGAAATTTCATTATATTTAAAAATTAAAAAAGAAATAACCAAAAGTGAAAAAAATCAAAACAATTTGTATTCCTTTCGACGGTCAATTTTTGCTAGGAGGGATATAAAAAAAAATGAAAATTTTTCAGAAAAAAATATTATTTGTTTAAGGCCTTATTTAAATAATAGTTCAATAAAATATTTTAAATTAATAAAACAAAAATCTAAGAAGAAATATCAAAAAGGTGATCTTATTAATATATGATAAAGGAACCAATAATATCTGTTTATATAGTAAATAAAAATTACGAAAAATATTTAGACCAAGCAATTAAAAGTGTTTTAAAGCAATCTTTTAAATTAAAGGAGTTAATAATAGTTGACGATGGCTCAACAGATAAATCTAAAGAAATTATTGAAAAGTATAAAAAAAAAAATTTATGCAGAGTAATTTATAATGAGTCCTCTAAAGGTTTAACAAAGTGTTCAAATATAGCTATTAAAATCGCAAGAGGACAATATGTTATTAGATTGGATGCTGATGATTATTTTGATTTGAATGCTTTGTCAGTTCTCTATGACACCATGATCAAAACTAAGAATGCAGGATTGATTTATTCAGATTATTATTTAGTTGATAGTAAAAATAATATTTTATCATTAGAAAAACAAATATTAAGAAAAAATAAAGGATTGCATCATTTGCCAGTGCTTGCTGCATGCTGTTTAATCAAAAAAAATGCATTAATGTCGGTAAACCTTTACGATGAAAAATTTAATAGACAGGATGGATTTGATATTTGGTATAAGTTATTAAATAATTTTCAATTTAAATATGTGTCTTTGCCTTTATTTTATTACCGAAGACATAAAAATAATTTAACAAAAAACAAATCTAAGCTTTATAAAACAAGAACTAAAATTCTTAATAAATTTTCTAATTTAAAAAAGATAAAAAATAAGATTAAGATTATTTGTATTATACCTGTGAGAGGAAAAAAAGTTGATTTAAATTGTAATTCTTTAGAAATATTTAATGGTCAGCCCTTACTTTATCATACAATTGACGAAGCTTTAAAAGTTAAAGAATTTAAAAAGATAATTATTACAACCTCCGATGAAAATTTGATCAAGAAACTAAAAAATAAATATAAAAAGAAAGTTTTTATACACAAGAGAAAAGAGTCATTGTCTTCAATAAATATGAATTTTAAAGAGGCAGTGATAGAGGCTTCAAATAAGTTTGAAACCCATAACCCAGATTTAATTGCAATTCTAACTTATGAAAATCCTCTCAGAAAAAAATATTATATCGAACAAGCAATAAGTAATTTAATTATTCATAAAAGTGATTTAGTCATTGGAACTACCCCAGATTTTGATAACAATTATTATAGGTTTTCGTCAAACGGAATAAAACTACTATCTAATCAAAAGAATATAAAATTAAGGTTAGAAAGAAATATAATTCATAAAGAAGTTGGAGCATTCGCTATATATAAGTATTCATCTTATCTAAACGACAATATTAATAAAACTACTAATATTATTCTGGATACAAATGATTCATTTATAGTTAATAATAAATTTGATCTTAAAATTTTAAATAAGATTAAAAAAAATAATTTTTTTAATTAAATAGAGGAACGTTCAAATTTAATTTCTCCCAAAAATTTTTGATTTAACTTGAAATTTTTTAAATCGATTTTAAAATTTTTAATTGAATGTTTGTCAAAAAATTCTTCTACTAAAAAGTTCTTATTAGTTTTTTTAAAATTAAATTTGATTACTTTTATTTTGTTCTTAATTGCCAATTTTATTAATGATTTTAAAAAAACAAGCTCCATACCTCTTGAAAAAACTCTACAACTTAGCACTAAACTTAAAATATTTAGTTGATCACCTTTTATATGGGAAACCAAAATTCCTATAATGCCATGTTTGGCAATATTATCATTTAAATTAAACTTCATTATATAATAATCTTTTTTAAAATATTTATACCAATCATTTTCATTTAATCTTATACCGTTCAAATTAAATTGATTTGTTTTATTTATTAATTCTAATGGTCTTTCCTCATTTCTATCAACAACTCTAGATACCAAACATCTCATTTTTATTTTTTTTAAAAAACTATCAATATTGGAAGAATTTTTGTTTATAATTTTAAGAGCTTGATAAGATTTATTTCTAATCAGGTTTTCTTTTGTGTTATTTATTTTTAGATATGAATAAAATTCCTTAACAAAATTTTTAAATTTAACATTTTCTTCAGGAAATTTTAGATAATTGGCATTAGGAAATTGTCTTTTTACCTCTTTTAACTCAAATTCAGAGTTATCAATAAACAAAAAAGAATCTTCGCCAAGATTTAATTCTTGAAGTATATCATAAATCATTTCTGATTTCGGCTTCCAACTACACTGAATACTAGACCAGAAATTTTTTTTTAAAATAAAATCTTGTCTTTTAAAAACATTATTTAAATTTGAAATTTCATTTTTAGAAGCTATTGCAAGAATTTTCCCATTCAAATAGGACTCTTTTAACATTTTTTGATAATATAAAAATTTAAAGGTTTCATTATCTTGTTCCCAAGAAACGAATTTTGCTCCTTTGTCACCCAATGTTCCCCTCCAAAGAGTATCGTCTAAATCGGTTATAATTAATTTTTTATTAAACTTATTTTTTAATATTAAATTTGCGATGTTTATTGAATATTTTTCAATACTTTTTATATCAGTCGGTGTATTCGATCTAAAAAGATTTTCAGTACATATTTCAAACTTATTAAAACCTTCATTAACATATTTAATTTTTCTATTTTTAGTTTTATCAATTTTTTTTAAAAAACCATTCCATAGCTCGATTGAATTAAATTTATTACTAAATGAAAATTGACTGGCATAATCATTAACGAGAGTAGTATGAGGTGCAAAAATTAAAATTTCTGATACTTTACGAGATAATTTATCAATTATTTTAATAATATTTTCACTCTTATTTGCAAATTTAATATTAGAAAAATTTTTACATTCATCATTTGATCTAAATGATGCAGATGAAATTAAATCAGACCAATCAAGAAAAATCCATAAACTATGTGTACCCGAATAATTGAGTAAATTTATTTCAATACTATTAGAAAATGTATTTTTAATTTTTAAATCTATTTTAAATTTATTAAAATACGCGTTTAGAAAATATTTATAATTATCAAAATTAAATGATGAAATTATATCAATATAATTTTTATAATTATTTTCTTGAGATAATTTTATTGCATTTAAAAATTTCATTTTTTTTTTCTATTTTTTATTATTTTTAATGCATCATTAAAAGAATTTAAATTTTCTATTTCTTTATCTTTAATTTTAATCTTAAATTCTTGTTCAATCGCTATTATTAGATTGAGCTTATTTATTGAGTCCCACTTTGAAAAATTTTGATGGTTTATATTGGTAATTTTATTTAATGAAATTTTTTTAATATTAATGTTAAAAATTTTTGAGAAAATAGTTATTAGTTTGAATTTTGTATCATTTTTCATTTTATATTTTTTTAATAAACCTTGCAGGCTGACCTGCAACTAGTGTATTCGGAGGAATATTATTCATTACTAAAGAATATGTAGAAATTGTGGAATTATTTCCAATTTTAACACCAGGAAAAATAGTACAATAATTACCAATCCATACGTTTTCACCAATTAAAACTTCTTTAATCGTACTTCTAGATTTAAGGACAGTATTTTTCGAACTTACATCTTTATGCATATGATCTCTTATTGTTGTGTATGCTCCAATTCTAGTATTTTTTCCAATTACTATTTTTTTTTTCGCAAGTATTAATGAGCCATTTCCAATTAAAACATTTTCGCAAATATCAATCAGAGGCTTTGGTTTAGTGAGAATTATACTTGCATCTTTTGCTATAACAGTATGATTACCCAGTTTTAGTTTGCCATTATCTGTAATTTTAATTTCAACATTTTTGGAGATTATCACGGCTTTTCCAGCACTTATCTTATTAAAATATTTAAAGATTTTAAGTTTTGATAAAAAAAGTTCAAAATAACTGTAATATCTTAAACTTGCCTTATCTGTTGAGAATGAATTATCATAATGATTTGGCATTAATATAAAATATATAATATTAAAATAAAATTATATCAAACAAAATAATTAATCAAAAAAATGAAAATAGATATAATACAAAATAAACGGTATGCGAAATTATCTAAAGACTTTAATAAAATTCATATTGATAGATTGTATGCTAAAAAATTTTTTGTAAAGAAACCAATATGTCATGGAACTAATATTGTAATAAAAATTTTAAAAAGATTTAGAATAAAAAAAATTTCATCTCTTAAAATAATCTTTCACAATTTTATTAAAATTGAAGAAAAATTTTTTTTCAAAAAGACAAAAAATAAAATAAATATTTTTAACAACGAAAAAAAAATTACTATTAATTATAACAAAAAAAATGAGTCAAGTTTTAATGATATAAAAAATCATCTTAATTTAATTAGTAATTATGTTGGTAATTTTAAAAAAGATAAATTTCCCTCAATTATTTTGAATATTGATTTAGAGTGTGTGTATTCAAAAAAACAATTTAAAAAATTTATTAAGATAAGGAAAAATATTTATAAACTTATAATAATAAATAAATTTTTTAAATCGGAAATATTATTTGCAAAATTACAACCCAAACAAATTATAAAAATAAAATCTAAGAAAAAAAAAATGTCAGGGAAAGTATTAATTTTTGGACAATATAGTGATCTAGGAAACTATACTTTTGATTACCTTAAATCTAAAGGGTATAACGTGCAATTTTTTAAGGGATATTTTACTAAGTTAAATAAAATTGGAGATAAATTAAATAAATATAAAAAATATGATTATATTTTTTATTATTTTACTTCGAAAATAGTTCCATTTAAAAAAAAATATGACTTTGAGAATTATCATATTTTTAAGAAAATTTGCAATTTTTATTTAAATGAAAATCCAAAAATCTTTTACCCTTCATCAAAATATGTAGAGGATAAAAAAAAAGAATACAAATATTATATAAATAGTAAAATTAAATCAGAAAAATTTATAGATTCACTCAATAATAAAAATGTTGAGTACTTTAGATTGCCACAATTAAAATCATCACAAACTTATAATTTATTTGGTGAATACCAGGGCCAAAAAATCAATTTTATCCAAAAATACATTGACAAATTTATGAAAACATAAGGGCTGTCAGAATTTTAAACTTAATAAATTTTTAAAAAAAAGTGACTAAAAATTATCAAAATGGTCTTAAGATAAAAGGATTAATAAAGATTATATTAAAATGTCGTTTTCATTTGTTAATAATCAAAAATAAATTAAGATTTATTAGAATGTATGATATCTAAAATGAATAAGTTATTTTTTACTTTACCATTTGCCAAAAAAACTTAATTTAATATTTGATGAACCTATATCTGCCAATAGAAATTTATAATAGAGAATTTCAATCAAAATTATTAATTGCTATGGAAAGTGCATCGAGAGGTATGAAAGTTTATATTGGAAGAGTAAGTGAATATTTATTAAGAGATTTTTTTGTTCCAGGAATAGTTCTGCAGAAATCAATAACACCCACACCAAGAAGGCTAAAAGAGTTAGAGTTTTATAAGAAAAAAAAATTCATAGTAACAACGCTTGATGAAGAAGTTGGCTTAGTTGAATTTAATGCTAATTACGTGAAAGAGAGGTATTCAAATAAAAGTTTAAATTTAACCGATAAAGTTTTTACATGGGGAAAATTTGATTATGATAATTTATCAGATAAATTTGTGAAGCATAAAAGAAAATTTATTAAATCAGGAAACCCTAGATTAGACTATTGGAGAAAAGACTTCGAATTTTTTTTTAAGAAAAAAAAATTAAACCACAAAAACTATATACTCTTTAGTTTTAATTTTGCTTTACGATCACAAAAAGAATTTAGTAAATATTTAAAATATGTCATGACAGATGCAAAATATCGTGAAAGAGGATTTACAGTTAACAGATTAAAACAAATTAGAAAAGACAGTTTTAAAATATTTAATAAATTTTCTAAATTAATTAATGCTCTATCAAAAGAAACAAATTTAATGATTATTGTAAGGCCTCATCCAATAGATAAATTGAGTAATTACAAATTTTTCAAAAAATATAGAAATGTAAAAGTTATCACGAAGGGCAGTATTTCTGAATGGATATTTAATGCAAAAGTTGTTGTTCACTCAGGATGTGCGGGAGGTTTAGAAGCTTCAATTAGAGGGTTTCCAACTATATCTTATATTCCGTTTAAATCGACTCATTGTCATCACTTTTCAAACAAATTTTCAAAAAAAACTAAAAATATAAATGAGTGTTTAAAAATTATTAAAAAAATGTCAATCAAAAAATCTAATTTCAAAAAAACCAATTTAAAAGATTTTAAAATAAGAGCTTATAATTTGTCATCAAAAAAACCCAGTTATAAAATTATAGCAGACGAGTTTGTGAAATTAATTAAATTAAATAAATTTGAAGGTCAGAATAATGATTTACTTTTAAATTTCAAATTTAAAGTAAGAGATATGAGATCCAAGTTTTTAAAATTAAATTATGGAAATATAAAATTTTCTTTGTTTGACAAAGAAGAAACCATGAAAACGTTTAATGTTTTGAAAGAATTAAACCCAAAATTTAATAAATTGAAGCTAAACTTTCTAAAAAAAGACATAATTCAAATTAAAACAGCTAGTTAAAAGTTTAAAATGAATTATAAAATTTATTATATAAAAATTAAAAATCATTAATTTTTCATGCTTACAAAATCTTATATTACACTCTTTAACAAGATAAGCAGAAAACATTCTAATATAGGAATTGTAGGACTTGGATATGTTGGTTTGCCTCTGGTTAAAAGATTTTTAAAATCAGGCAATAAAAAAATTTTTGGAGTGGATAATGATAAAAAAAAAGTAAATTTATTACAAAAAGGAAAGTCACCGATTGACTCAATAGAAATTGATTATTTTAAAAAAAATAAAGATAAAATTAGTTCAAATTACCTAATTTTAAAAAATACAGATATTGTTATAATATGTCTACCCACACCACTAAAATCTAAAAATAAACCAGACTTAAAATACTTAGATGAATGTTATAAAAATTTATCAAAGATTGATATAAAAGATAAAATTGTTATTTTAGAAAGCACTGTTTATCCAGGAGTGACGAGAAAGTTTGCTGATCAAATTACTCTACAACATTCAGACTTAAAAATCGGCAAAAATATATTTTTTGGATACTCACCAGAAAGAGAAAATCCTGGTGATAAAAGTTTTACTTATCAAAAAACACCAAAAGTTATTTCTGGTTATTCAAAAAATTGCCTTAAATTGATGAAAAAAGTTTACGGGTTAGTCGCAAAAAAAACCTACTCATGCGATACATTGGAGGAAGCTGAAACAAGTAAATTATTAGAAAATTTATACAGATCCATCAATATTGGTCTAGCTAATGAAATGAAATTAATTTGTAACAAATTGGGTATTAATGTTCATAGCGTAATAGAATCAGCTGCAACCAAAAACTTTGGGTTTCAAAAATTTATTCCTGGACCAGGCTTAGGAGGACATTGTATTCCAATAGATCCTTATTACTTGTCATGGATTTCAGAAAAATATGGTTACGAACCAAAATTACTTAAGAGTGCGGCAAAAATTAATAATAACATGCCAAAGATTATTGTTGATAAAATTCTTTCTCATTTTGATAAAAAACCTAAAGTATTAATCTTTGGAGTTTCGTATAAAAAAAATGTAGATGATGATAGAGAAAGCCCGTCATTTGAATTTATGAAAATCTTTCAAAAGAAGAAAATAATATTTGATTATTATGATCCATTTTTTCCTAAAATAAAAAAAGGAAGAAAAATTTCTTTTGAAAAAAAGTCAATTAATTTAAGTGCAAAGAACTCAAAAAATTATGATTGTGGACTTATAATTACAGATCACGATATATACGACTATAACTTTATTAAAAAAAATTTTAGATATATTTTTGATACTAGAGGAGTTTTTTTTAGAAAAAGGATAGTTTCAAAAAACATTGTTCAAGTTTAATTTTGGTAAAAAGTTGATAAAGTTATAAAACTAATAAATATGGAAATTCTTAAAAAGCTCTTATTTTTATTAACCTATAAGGAACGTAGATTCGCAGCACTGATATTTTTTGTAATTTTAATAATGGCTTTAGTAGAAATAGCTGGTTTGGCCTCGATTGTTCCTTTCATGGCAATATTGTCTGACCCAGATATTATTGAGAATAATTCAAAACTTAACATGGTATTTCAAGCATCAAAAGATTTTGGTGTTAAAAATGAAAAACAATTTTTATTTTTCTCAGGCTTGGTTGTTTTTATGCTGTTAGTTTTCTCTCTATTGATAAAAGCTTTTGCAACATATTTACAAATTAAATTTTCATCAAATGCTAGATTTAATTTAGAAAGACGCCTGTTCTCTAGTTACTTTAGTCAACCATATGTATGGTTTTTAAATCGTCATAGTGCTGATCTTGGAAAAAATATCCTTAGTGAAGTTGGTGTGGTTATAAAAGGTGGAGTTAAGGCTATGATAAACTTAATAAGTAGAAGTGTTGTCGCTATTGCAGTCTTATCTTTATTGTTAGTAGTAAATACCAAACTTACATTGATTGTAGGCATCACTCTTAGTTTAACTTACTTGATTATTTTCACATTTAGCCGAAAAATTTTAAAGCACATAGGTAATGAGAGATTTAAAGCCAACAGATGGCGTTTCACGACATTAAGTGAGGCTTTTGGGGCAGTGAAGGAAATTAAATTAAGCGGATTTGAAAAAAATTATATTGATAGATTTTCTGAACCAGCAAATAAATTAGCAAAATATGAGGCTTTTTATGGTGTACTTACTCAGTTACCACGTTTTGCTATCGAGGCAGTGGCTTTTGGTGGAATGCTTTTAATAACATTGTACTTGATGGCGATAAGTAATAATTTTGTAAATATTATACCAACAATTGCTCTATATACTTTTGCAGGTTATCGATTGATGCCTATGTTGCAAGGGATTTTTGATTCAATTAATACTTTACGTTTTACAAGGCCTTCAATAAATGCTCTTTTTCATGATTTAAAAAAATTACAAATATCAGATCTAAGTAATGATAAAGATATTTTACAACTAAAAAAGGAAATCAATTTAGATAATATAAGTTTTGCTTATCCAAACTCTTCTCAATTAAATCTTAAAAACATTAATTTGAAAATTCCCGCAGGCACAAATATTGGTATAGTTGGCATCACAGGTAGTGGCAAATCGACTTTAATTGATATCATCCTTGGATTACTTGAGCCGAAAAATGGAAATTTAGAGATTGATGGTAAAATAATAAATAATCATAATCGTAATTTATGGCAAAAATCGATTGGTTACGTCCCACAGCAAATATTTTTATTTGATGATACCATTGCATCCAATATTGCTTTTGGATTAGATCCAGAAAATATTAATCAGAACTCTGTTGAAAGAGCAGCAAAGATTGCAAATATACATGATTTTATAGTTAATGAACTACCTTTAAAATATCAAACTCTTATTGGTGAGCGAGGTGTAAGGTTGTCAGGCGGGCAACGTCAACGTTTAGGAATTGCACGAGCTATATATAATGATCCAAAAGTCTTAGTTTTAGATGAAGCTACTAATGCTTTAGATATTCACACGGAGCATTTAGTCATTGAGGAAATAAAAAAATTAAGAAAAAATAGAACAATGATTTTAATTACTCATCGCTTAAATTCAGTAAAAGATTGTGATAACATAATTATTATTGAAAAAGGTGAGATTAAACAACAAGGAAAGTTTGAAAAGTTAAACAATTTAAGTGATTATTTCAAATTTGAAGATGAAAAAATAAAAACAGCAACCTCGGTTAATAAAAATATAATCTAGATTTAGACACAATTTTAGATTTAAAGTAAATAATTCACAGGTAATAGGATGTCGATTTAAAATTATGAAAAAGATCAATTACATACATTTTTCATCTATGCCATCACATCTGCCAAGTTCTTTACAAGTTATAAAAACTTGTGAAAGTTTTTCAAAAAATGATTATAACGTAACTCTAATAAAGCCAGGGACAGGAAATAAAAAATTTTCTATCAAACAATACTATGGACTTAAACACGAGGTGAATATAAAAGAATTTTCCTCTATTAAAAGTTTTCCTCAAGGATTTAAATTCTATACGTATTGTATTTATTGTTTGCTTTATATTTTGAAAATTCGAAATTCAATTTCGATAAGTCGAAATTTTTTTATTATATATTTACTTTTATTGTTTAGAAAAAAAGTTATTTTAGAAATTCATCATGATACAAAACGAGAAAGTAGATTATCAAGGTTTATACTTAAGTATTCAAATTTTCTTAATAATAAAAAATTACTTAATATTGTAGCGGTATCAAAATCTGTTAAAGAATTGTTTATAGAAAAATATAAAGTTCAATCTAAAAAAATTACAGTTTTGCCTAGTGGAAGCAGTATTAAAATAAATTTTAAACCAAATTTAAATAATTATAAAAGAATGAAAATTGGATACTTTGGTTCAATTTCGCCCTCTAAAGGAATTAATACAATTATAAAATTATCTAAGATAGATCAAGATAACGATTACTATATCTTTGGAGGTTTAAAAAATGAGATTAATAAATTAAGAAAAAAAAATATTAATAATAATTTATATTTAAATGAAAATATTCCTTATGTTCACTTACCTAGAATAATGAATGAAATGGATATTTTGACTATTCCTTATACAAAAAATATAAAGTCTGCTGGAGAAGTTGATGATATTGCAAAATACACTTCTCCATTAAAACTTTTTGATTATTTGGCAGTGGGAAAAATGATTATTAGTTCAGACCTAAAAGTTTTGAGAGAAGTGATTAACAATAAAAATGCAATATTTATAAAAAACTTTGAAAATATTTTTGAATGGAAAAAAAATATAATTATGACAAAAAATAACAAAAACAAGATATTTATTATGAGTAAAAACAATCATAAATTGTCTAAACAATTTGATCACTCAAATAGAGTAAAAAAATACGTCGAAATTTAAAATTTTTTATGAGAAGATCACCTTCTGTAACAGTTATAATACCTTATAAAAATAATCTGAATTACTTGTTTCCTGCATTAAAGTCTATTTTCAATCAAACTTATAGAAATTTTAGAATATTAATTATTTATGACGATGAGGATAAATCTGATTTAGATAAAATAAGAAAATTTTTAAAAATTGTTAATCATAAAAAAAAAATTTTTGTTAAAATATTTATTAATAAGAGTTGTCTCGGTGCAGGTTATGCGAGAAATGTGGGTATAAGAAAAAGTAAATCAAAATACGTCGCTTTTTTAGATTCTGACGATTTGTGGACTAAAAATAAATTAAAAGTTCAAATTGATTTTATGGAAAAAAATAAGCAAGTTTTCTCTCATTCATCATATTTCGTTATTAATTCAAAAAAAGAAATTGTTTCAATTAGAAAAGCTAAGCCAGTTATTACATTTGATCAATTAATAAGATCTTGTGATATTGGTTTATCTACTGTGATTATAAACTTAAATTTTATTAAGAAAAATAATCTTTTTTTTCCTAAAATTCAAACAAAGGAAGATTTTGTACTATGGCTAAAGGTATTGAGTAAAATAAAATTTATTAAAGGTTTAGATAGGAAACTATCTTACTACAGAAAAATGAGCGACACATTATCTTCAAATAAATTGAGAAGTTTAATTAATGGTTACAAGGTTTATAGATATTATATGCGCTTTAATCATATTAAGTCTTTATATTATCTAATTATTCTTTCTTTAAATTCCTTAAAAAAAAATTTTAAGGTTAAATTTTAATATGGATACAAATTTTTATTTAATTATTATACTTTTTTTTATTTTAAGTTTGTATATTATTAATAAAAGTCTTAAAAAATTTAATGTAAGTCTTGATAAGGTAACTAAAAATGAAAATCATAAATCACTATTAAGATTAGATAATTTTACTCCACTATCTGGAACTTTTTATTTTTTACCTACGATTTTAATCTTATTTAATAACTTGGAGCTTGAAGTAGTAATTATTTGCATTTTATTTTTTGTTCTTGGATTACTATCAGACCTCAAAATTCTTACCTCTTACAAGTATAGGTTATTTTTTCAGATTTCATTTTTATTAATATTATTCTTTATCAACCAAGATCTTGAAATTTATACCAACTTAGAATTAATAGATAATTTGATGCAGCATGATTTATCAAGAATATTGATATCTACATTTTTTTTTATGGTTTTAATAAATGGATTTAATCTAATTGATGGAACTAATTCATTGTGTACTTTAAATTTTTTAATAATTTTAGTCTTTGCATATTTATTGATTTATAAAATGAACATTGATTTTATAAATTATGAGCTAAAGATATTAATTATACCAATTGCAATTTTTTTTATTTTTAATTTTTTTGGTCTCAATTTTCTTGGAGATGGTGCGGCGTATGGAGTTGGGTTTTTAATAGGTTTTATTTTATTAAAAATAGCATTAATCGATCAATCAATTTCACCTTATTTTGTTGCAAACTTATTATGGTACCCAGCTTTTGAAAACCTTTTTTCTATAATCAGACGAACATTAAGAGACAGTAATAATTATTTACCAGATAATAATCATTTACATCACTTGATTTTTAAATTTTTAAAAAAAAAGATAATCGTAAAAAAAAATTTTTTGCTTAGTTCTTTTGTTGGATTGATTATTAATTTTATATTAATGATAAATTATATAATTGGATACATTTATCTAACTAATACTATTGTTCAATGTACTCTAATTTTAGGCAGTGTTTTATTATACTTGATTGTTTATTATAATCTTGCAAAAAAACTTAATTAGTTTTATGAAATTATTAAAGTATTTTACGAAGAAATTTTTTTAAATTAATCGAATATTATAATGATAAATACTATTATTTTTTTCTCATCATTTTATTTGTTGTTAATATCGGTGCTTGGATATGGATTGATTTTTCAAGTTTTATCTTTTGGATCATCAAAGAACATGGACGACCCAAACTCAATTTATATTGGATTTTATGGATTATTTTTAATTACTTTGATTTCTCTTGTTACAAGCTTACTTTTACCACATAATTTTATTCACAATATAATTTTACATTCAGTTGGAATTTTGTTTTTTATTTTTTTTAAAGCTAAAAATAAAAGAGAATATTTAAAAATTATTTTTTTAATTTCATTTTTTGTTCTTACAGCATTGTTGATCTCAAAAACACATGATGATTTTCCATATTATCATCTACCATTTACAAGTTACTTAACAGATCAAAAAGTTATATTTGGAATGGCTAACCTTGCACATGGTTTTAAGCTGCTGTCGTCTTTATTTTTTTTAAATTCAACATTTTATTTACCTTTAATAGAACATTACTCATTTCATTTTTCTTTGATATTTTTTTTAATTTTTTTTAATTTTTTTTTATTCAAGGAAATAATTAATAATCAAACTCATCAGGTATCTAAATTTCTTTATTTGTTTGCTTTTATATATTTCAATCTGTCTTTTAATAGATTAGCTGAATATGGAACTGATAAAATAGGTCATTTGCTAATTGTAGTTCTAATTATCAAGATTTTTCAAATTACATGTTTTGATAAGAAAAAAAATGAATTAAATAATTTAACTTATTTAATACCTTTATTGATATTTTGTATAACTTTAAAAACTTATTTTTTACCTTACTTATTATTTGGACTAACATTTTTATTATTGGACATTAAATTAATTAAATGTTTAAAAATAATCTTTATTTCAAGAATTTTTGTTATTTCCTTATTAACTTTAACTACATATTTTTTTCACCATTTTATTTCAACTGGCTGTTTTATTTCACCAGTAAGTATGACTTGTTTCGGGGATAATTTAAAATGGGCGCTAAGTAGTGACCATTATAAAGGCATGTCTCTTTGGTTTGAGCAATGGGCAAAAGCTGGAGCTGGACCTACTTTTAGAGTGGATGACCCAATGGAATACATCCGAAATTTTAATTGGGTTTCAAGGTGGATTGAATATTATTTTTTTGAAAAAGTATTAGACCAATTGTTAATATTATTTTCAGCTTTCTTAGTAATATTATTTTTGTTTAAAAATTTTAAATTAAAAAAAAATATTTTAATTCTTGATAAAAAAATAATCTTTTTTTATTCAATAATTTTGATTATTTTTATTATATGGTTAACAAAGCATCCAACATTAAGATACGGAGGATACCCTATCGTTTTTTTGACGATATCTATCCCAATTGCGATTATATATCAAAATTTTGTTAATAAAAATTTTTTTGAAAAAAAATTAAAATTTCTGATATTGCTAATAGTAGTAATATTTAACTTAAAAAATATAAATAGAATTAATAATGAGTTTCAAAGAAATGATATTTATAAATTTAACAACTTTCCTTTTTTTGCAATCGAAGAAAGAAAATATTTCACAGAAACAACTCCATCTGGATTAATTGTTTATAAGACAAAAGGTTATTGCTGGAATACTCCTTCGCCATGTACTCGGAATTTGGAAGAATTTAGTTTTGAAATTAAAAAAAAAATATGGATTTTACTTTATAAATAGATAACTCTAAATGCCTTATTCAAAACTTATTATATTTTTTTTAAATTTCTTAGATTTCTTTCAACAAAAAAAAATAATTAAGAAGTTAAATAAAATATTTAATAAGCCGATAGTTGTATTTGATATAGGTGCTCATCATGGTGAAACTGTCAAATTATTCGTAAAAAAGTTGAAAATTAAAAAAATATATTCTTTTGAAGCAAGTCCTAAAAATTATGAAATACTAAAGAATAACAGCAAAAAATATCCGTCTGAAAAATTAGAAATTTTCAATTTTGGAATTGGAAATGAAATTTTGGCTGGTTATATTAATCAGACATCAGAGTCATCATCATCAACAATTAACGAATTAAACAATAACTCAAAATATTTTAAGAGGAAGCTTAAAATTTTAAATGTCAAAAATAAAGAATCATTTTCAAAAAAAATTCCTATCAAATTAATAACATTAGATAATTTTATTGAAAAAAACAGGATTGAAAATATTGATTTACTAAAGATAGATACAGAAGGTTTTGAGTTGAAAGTTATCAAAGGACTAGAGAGAAATCATCATATGGTTCAATATATTTATTTTGAACATCATTATGATGATATGATTAAAAAAAATTATACTTTTAAAGATATAAATGCTATTTTGAAAAAATTCGGTTTTAAAAAGGTTTTTAAATCGAAAATGATTTTTAGAAAATCATTTGAATATATTTACAAAAATTCCTTATTTTAGAATTAAAAAAAAATTATTTTTTTCTATAAACAATTTAAGAAAGTTTTACATAATTACACATAATTACTTAATTTTAGTTAAATAATGTATTATATTTATTATACAATTTTAATATATAGTTTATTAAGTATTCATCTAAATAAATTGGATAATTTAAATGCAAGACTTAACTTTGATAATTCCAGCGAAATATGAGGGAGAGTCATTACCAACATTCTTAAATGAATTAATTGATTTAGACTGTAAAAAAATGATTGTGTTAGAAGAAAATGATAAAGATACTATTAATGCAATAAAAAATTTTGATAACATTAAAATTTTATATCAAATCAATAAAGGTTATGGAGCTGCATTAATTGAGGGAATAAAAAATTGTACTACTAATTATTTTTGTATAATAAATGCTGATGGTTCAATGAACCCAATTTATTTAAGGGAAATGTTAAATATTATGCATAAAAATCATTTGCACTTTTTGTTTGCAAGTAGATATGGAAATTCAAAAGCAGGAAGTGATGATGATAATTTGATTACATTAGTAGGAAATTATTTTTTTACTAAAATTGGTAACATATTTTTCTCGCTAGAACTTACTGATATTTTATATACTTATGTTATGGGAAAAACTATATCATTTAATAATCTTCAACTAGAGTCGAAGGATTTTACCATATGTGTAGAATTTCCAATTAAGGCTAATAGAAAAGGCTATAATTTAGGAATTACACCATCTTATGAAAGAAGTAGGATAGGAGGTAAAAAAAAAGTAAATGCATTTAAAGATGGATTACTAATTTTGATTAAAATGATTAGTATGTTTTTTAAAAAATGAAAAAAAAAACTGCTTTAATTTTTGGGATAACAGGACAGGATGGATCTTATTTAGCTGAACTTTTATTAAAAAAAAATTATATTGTT
>MDTG01105227.1_pt1 | contig 29318 bp, 21 predicted proteins | sample 811421 | NCBI WGS metagenome assembly MDTG01 (sample SAMN05326645, study PRJNA326480) | marine metagenome | isolation source: seawater | place: Pacific Ocean: South East | collected 2011 | reverse complement strand
GGCAGCGCTCGGCCAGCTCGACCAGCCCCGCAGGCGCCGGGAAGCTCGGGGTCAGCGGCGAGACCTCGTTGCGCAGCGCCGCGCTCACGACGTTGAGCAGGCTCGCGCCCTGGTGGGGCGGGCGGCCGACCAGCAGCCGGTGCAGGAGCGCGCCCAGCAGGTAGACGTCGGTCGCGCGAGTGGGCGCCAGCCCCTCGGCCATTTCGGGCGCCATGTAGCAGGGCGTCCCCGCGACCTGGCCCTCGAGCTCGCTCGCGCGCGGCACGCCGCAGGCGCGCTGGGGCCCCTCGCTCAGGGCGCAGGCCAGGCCCCAGTCGACGACGTAGACCTCGCCGTAGGCGCCGACCATCACGTTGTCCGGCTTGAGGTCGCGGTGCAGCACGCCGCGCTCGTGGGCGAAGGCCAAGGCGTCGAGCACGCCGCGCAGGACCTCGAGGTGGCGCCCGAGGGCGCCTGAGTCCTCGCCCGGCGGGTCCTCGCGCAGGAGCGCCGACCAGGGGCGCCCCTCGATCCGCTTCATGACGAGGTGCAGCTCGCCGCTCGGGCCCTCGCCCAGGCTGTAGACCGGGACCACGTTGGGGTGGTCGAGGTAGGCCGTCACCCGCGCCTCAGCCAGGAAGGCCGCCGGCGCCCCGGCCGCCAAGACCTTGACCGCGACGTCGCGCCCCAGGGCAGGCTCCGCGGCGCGGAACACCTGCCCCATGCCGCCCGCCCCGAGCAGCTCGCCGAGCTGGAACTCGGCCCGCCAGTCGACCTGGCCCGCGGGGCGAGGCTCGCCGCTGGCGGGCGGCGACCAGGGGAGGGTCGCGTCTGCCCCCGGCGCCGGCGCCGTCGCGCTCGGCGGCGGCGCCGTCGCGTCCGGCGGCGGCGTGGTCGCGCCCTGGGCACTGGGCGGCGGAGGCTTGAGGGTCAGCGCGGCGCAGGCTGGATCCTCGGGGTCGAGCCCGAGGGTCTGGGTCAGCTCGCGCCAGCGCTCCCCCGCCGCGCTCATCCGGCCGCGAAGAAGATCGCGAGCAGGATCACGACCGTGATCCCGCCCAGGGCTGCGCCGAAGATCGCGACCTTCTGCTCGGTGTCCTCGAAGCGGCGCTTGTCGGCCAGGCCCGTGGCGCGGCGCCGGCGGGCCGCCGACTGCTCGACCGCGCGCTCGACCGGGTCCTGAGCCTCGCTGGCCTCGACCGCGGCCTCGACGGGATCGAGCTCGGTCTCGGACTCGAGCTCCAGCCCGTCCTCCGAGTCGAAGGTCAGGACCGCGGGCTCGCTGCCCTCCTCGCTGGCCTCGGCCTCCTGGCCGACCTTGCGCTTGGCTCGCCGGTGGCGGATCCGCGCCATGGTGACGTCGAGGTTGCCCTTGCTCTTGTTGCGGGAGGGCGCGCTGCTGCGCCGCGGCGCCAGCTGCCAGACCCCGCGCAGCGAGCCGCCCAGGAGCGCGAGCATCGCGATCAGGCTCAGCACCGCGCCGACCTGCAGGCTGGCCTTGCTGCTCTCGAGGACCAGCCCGCCGTAGACCGCGAGGAACAGGACCGAGCCGCCCGAGACGACCAGGCCGCCGAAGTGGACCGCCAGGGTCGCCCGCAGGCGCTCGAAGTAGAGCAGCCCGCCCAGGATCAGGAAGCCCAGCCCCGCGATCGGGATCCCCCAGCAGGGGAGCTCGAGCCCGCCCAGGTCGAGGTTGCTCGCCCAGGCCGTCAGCGTGGCCTCCTGGCCGCTGAAGGGGCTGCCCGCAAAGCCGCGCCCGAAGGCGCTCAGCTTGATCTTGACCCAGGGCATGAAGCCCGCGAGCAGGACCAGCAGCCCCAGCCCCGCGCTCGCCCAGGCGATCGGCTCCGCGTCGATCGACTCGCGGCTGGTCGACCCCTCGATCACCCGGGTCACGCTCCCGGTGCGACGGCGCTTGCGGTGGGGCTCGCGCCCCTCAGCCGCGCCGGCGCGATAGCCGCGCAGCTCGCCGAGCCTCGCCACCGTCCGCGAGAGGCCGCTGACCTGCGACCCCTCGTCGCTCGGTCCTCGAGAGGGCGCCTCGCCCGCTTCGAGCGCGCGGAGCGCTTCGAGCAACTCGAGCGCGCTGCCCGGCCGACGGGCGGGGTCGCGCTCCAGGCAGGCCAGGATCAGCGCGTCCCAGGCGGGGTCCACCCCTTCCGTGGCAGAGGGGTCGGGGAAGCGGCCCAGCGGCAGCGAGCCCGTCAAGGCCTCGTAGGCGACCACGCCCAGGGCGTAGACGTCGGCCCGGGCGTCGACCTCGTTGCCCTCGATCTGCTCGGGGGCCGCGTAGTGGGGGGTGCCCAAGGCCTGGAGCGTCCCGGTCAGGGTCGGGACCAGGCTGTGCATGGCGCCCTCGACGGCGGCCTTGGCCAGGCCGAAGTCGGCCAGGCGCACCCGCCCGTCGTCGCCGACGAGGATGTTCCCCGGCTTGACGTCGCGGTGCACGATCCCGCGCTCGTGCGCGTAGGCCAGCCCCTCGGCCGCCTGGCGGAGGATCCCGGCCACCTGGTCCGGCGCCTGGCCGGCCAGGCGCTCGCGCAGGTTGCCGCCCTCGACCAGCTCCAGGACCAGGTAGCAGCAGCCCTCGACCTCGCCGAAGTCGTGGATCGTGACCACGTGGGGGTGGTTGAGCTTGGCCATGGCCCGCGCCTCGCGGGTGAAGCGCTCGGTGAAGCCGAGGTCGTCGGCCAGCACCGGGGGCAGGACCTTGATCGCGACCTTGCGGTCGAGCTTCTTGTCGCGCGCCACATAGACCGCGCCCATGCCGCCGCGCCCGAGCAAGCCGAGCAGCTCGAACTGGGGCAAGAGGGGCTCGAGCTCGTCCAGGCTGGGAGGCTCGAAGCTGCCCGGGGTCGGCGCCGCCGCCAGGGCAGTCTGCATCAGGCAGGCCGGGCAGAGGCCGCCAGGGGCGTCCTCGCCGAGGGGCTGCTCGCAGCGGGGGCAGGTGGTGTCGGGCTCGGAATCGGTCACGGTCGTCATGGGTGGTGGTCTCCTCACCACCCTCTTGCGGAAGTCGCGCTCAACGTTACAGGCCCACAAGCACCTGTCACGAAGATACTTGCAGCGCTCGCGCCAACTCCCGCAGCTCGGCCTCGGCCTGCCCGCCCTCGAGCGCCCCGGCCGGGAGGGTCTGGGCGACCTCCTCGTGGACCGCCCCGCGGAAGCGGCGCCGGAGGCGGTGCACGGCGACCCGGAAAGCGCCCTCTTTCAGGCCGAGCGCGGCCGCCGCCTCGCTCATGGGCGCCTCGGCCTCGCCGACGAGGTAGCCGCGGGCGGCGGCGAAGAGCTGACCCTGGTCGCGCTCGCGGTAGGCCGCCTCGAGCCGGTCGAGGGCCCGCCCCAGGATCGTGAGCGCCCAGGCCCGCTCGAAGAGCCGCTCGGGCGTTCGCTCGTGGGCCGGCTCGCGCAGGTAGCGCGCCTCGGGGTCGTCGCTCTCGAGCGAGAGGAGCGCCTGCCCTCCGCCGCGCTTCTGAGCGGCGCGCTTGTCCCGCTCGTGGCCGAGGTAGCGCTTGAAGGCCGTGATCAGGAAGCCGCGGAAGCGCCCCCGCTCGGGGTCCGCCACCGCGAAGGACTCCTTGGCGAGCATCTCGGCCAGGAAGCCCTGGACCGCGTCCTGGGCATCGCTGGCGCTGCCCCCGCGCCGGCGCGCGTAGGCGTAGAGCGGATACCAGTAGGTCCGGCACAGCTCCTCGAGCGCCAGCCGCGCCTGGGGGCTCTCTCCCCGCGCGGCGAGCACCATGCTCCAGTGGGTCGTCACGAAGCGGGGGGAACCTGCCAGCATGCCGGATTCTAGCGGGCTCTCGTGCCCGTGCCGGTGCCCGCGCCCGAACAGGCGACGCGGCAGGTTCAGCAGGCGGGCCGCTCCGCCAAGGGCGACGAGCCGCGCGCTTGCGCGCCGTCTCCGACTTCCGGGTTCGGGCACGGGACGGGCACGGGCACCAAGGGAGGCCAAAATCACAGGGGGATCGGAGAGGGGAGACTGCTATCCTCTTGGCGTGTCCTTGACCTCCGATTCCGAGCTCAGGCTCTCGAAGCTCCTCGCCTACCTGCTTCGACACCGCCCCGACTCGGTTGGTCTGTCCCTCGACCCCCACGGCTGGGTCGAGATCGACCCGCTGATCGCGGCGATCAACGAGCACGAGCGTGTGCCCTTCACCCTCGTCCGCGCCGACCTCGTGGCCCTCGTCCAGGGGTCCAGCGCCGAGCTCTTCGAGCTCGGCCAGGGCAAGATCCGGGCCCGCTCGGGGCACTCGCTCGAGGTCGCGATCGAGGGCAGCGACGTGCCCGAGTATCTCTTCCTCAGCCTCGAGCCCGACGCCTTCGAGGTGTGCCAGGGAGCGCAGAGCCTCTGCCCGCCCGACGGGCGCCCCTTCCTGCTCGACGACGACGAGGAGCAGGTCGGCGAGAAGCACCTCGTGGTCGTCGAGGCCGCGCGGGCGGCCCGCGCGGGGACCGTGTTCGAGCCCCTCGAGGAGCCCGGCCGCTATCGCTGCGAGCGGATCCCGCTCCGCTACGTGTTCAGCCACCGGGCCGGCTACAAGCGCCAGGTCTCGGCCGGCGGCGTGCTGGTCCGTCGGCGCGGCGAGGAGGTCGAGTTCGCCTTGATCCGCACCCTCCCGCGCGACCAGACCCAGCCCGAGGACGCCGAGCCCAAGCCGGAAGAGCCAGCGCCCAAGCCTGAGCCAGAGCCCGAGCAGCCCGAGGCCGGCGACGTCGCCGACCCGCGCGAGCGCCGCGACCGGCGCGAGGGCAGCGACCGCCGCCGCAGCGATCAGGGCGCGCCCGACGGGCGGGAGCGCCGCCGCGGTCGCAGCCGGCGCCTGCGCCGCCGGCGCCGCTCGGGGCGCTGGAGCGCCGAGGGCCGGCTCGAGCTGCCCAAGGGCAAGCTCGAGAACGGCGAGTCCGCCGCCCAGGCCGCCGTGCGCGAGGCCCGCGAAGAGATGGGGATCAAGCACGAGGTCGAGGTCCGCGGGGTCCTCAGCAAGAACCACTACACCTTCCGCACTCCCGACGGCTCGTGCGTGTTCAAGACCGTCTACTACTTCTTGCTCCACTGCGCGGAGGACGAGATCGACTTCGAGCCGCGCCGCGAAGAGGGGATCGTCTCGGTCGAGTGGTGGGCGGGGCAGCGCGCGATCGCGCAGGTGGCCTTCCCCAACCTCAAGCCCGTGCTCGAGCGCGCCTGGGAGATCACGCTCGCGTCGTGAAGCTGGCCCTGCTCGTCGAGGGCTTCGACCCCGCCCGCGGAGGCGCCGAGCGCGCGGTGCGGGCCTTGAGCGAGGCCCTCCTCGCGAGCGGCCACGCCCTCTCCGTCTACGCCCCCGCCGAGCGCGCGGGCCCGCCGCTGCCCGCCGGGGGACGAGTGGTCGGGGTCGAGCTGCCTCGCTTGCCGCGCCCCCTCTGGGCCTGGTCGCTCGCCCGCCGCCTCAGCGCGCGCGCGCGCGCCGAGGGCGCCGAGCTGGTGATCGCGACCGGCAAGCAGCTCGGCGCCGACCTCTACTGGCCGCACAACGGGGTCCACGCCGCGACGCTGGCCGCCGCCGGCCAGGGGCGCTTCTGGGCGCGCCTGGGCCGACGCCTCCGGCCGGCCGAGTGGAGCTACGCCGGGATCGAGGCGCGCGCGCTGAGCGCCTGCGCCCGCGGGCAGACGCGCCTGGTCGCCCTCTCCGAGCGCGTCGCCGCCGACCTGCGCCGCCACCACCACCAGCTGGCCGACGCCGTGATCCACAACGGGATCGACCCGACCCGCTTCCGCCCGCCCACGAGCGAGGAGCGGGGCGAGGCCCGCCGGGCCCTGGCCCGCCGGATCGGGGCCCGCGGCGACCGCGCGATCGCGCTCTTCTGCGCCCACGCCTTCCGGCTCAAGGGGCTCGAGACCCTCCTGCGCGCGGCGGCGGCGCTCCCCGAGGTCCACGTGGCGGTGGCCGGCGGCGGGAGCCCTCACCCCTGGCTGCCCCTCGCCCAGGGCCTGAACCTCATGGGGCGGCTGAGCTTCATGGGCCACGTCAAGGACATGACCCCCGTCCTGCGCGGGGCGACCTTCCTGGCCCACCCCAGCCGCTACGACCCCTGCTCGCTGGTCGTGATCGAGGCCCTCGCGAGCGGGCTCCCCGTGATCGGCAGCGCGGCCGACGGGGCCGCCGAGCTGATCGGCGCGGCCGGGCGCGTGGTCCCGCCCGGCGAGGTGCTCCTGCTCGAGGACGCCCTGCGCGAGCTGGCCGACCCCCGCGAGCGCGCCAAGTGCGCCGCCGCCGCCGCCGAGTTCCGCCGCCCCTGGAGCCAGGTCGGCGCCGAGCTGCTCCAGCTCGGAGCGCGATGAAGGTCGTCGCCTTCTGGCTCCCCGGCTGCGAGGCCAGCGCGCGCACGCGCCTGAGCGACCTCCAGCCCGCCCTCGGCGCAGCCGGGGTCGAGCTCGAGCTGCGGCCCTGGCCGCGTGGAGCCGCGCGCCGCCGGGTCGGCCGCAGCCTGGGCGAGCACGACGTCGTCCTCCTGCAGCGAGTCCTCGTGGAGGAGGGGGTACTCGTCGGCCTGCGCCGCGCCGCGCGGGCCCTGGTCCTCGACCTCGACGACGCGATCGACCAGCGCCCCTGGGGCCGGCGGGCCTCGCTTCGGCTGCGGCGGCGCTACCTGCGGACCCTCGCCGCCTGCGACCTCGTGACGACCGGCAGCGAGCACCTCCGCCAGCGCGCGGCCCGCCACCACCCGCGCGTGCGCTTGCTCCCCCCCGCGACCGCGGCCCCGGCCGAGCTGGCCGCCCGCCCCGCGCCGCCTCCCCTGCGGCTGCTCTGGACCGGCAGCCGCCACACCCTCCCCTACCTCGAGGACCTGGGGCCCGTCCTGGCCGAGGTCGCGGGAGGGGGCCAGCTCGAGCTGCGGGTCCTGGCCGACCAGGCCCCTCAGCTGCCCCCGGGGGTCCCGCTGGACTTCGTCCCCTGGTCCCTCGAGGCCGAGGAGCAGGCCCTCGGCTGGGCCCACCTCGGGCTCTACCCGCTCCGGGACGACCCCTGGAGCGCGGGGAAGTGCGCCTACAAGGTCCGCCGCTACATGGCCTTCGGCCTGGCGACCCTGGCGAGCCCCCAGGGCGGCGGGCGCGAGGCCCTCGAGGCGCCGACGGCAGGCTGGATCGCCTCGACCCCGGCCGAGTGGGGCTCAGAGCTGCGGCGAATCCTCGCCGAGCCCGCGCAGGTGGCAGAGATGGGCCAGCGCGCGCGGGCCCTCTCCCTGGCGCGAGACCCCCTCGAGCTGCGCGGGACCCGCTTCGCGAGCATCCTCGCCGAGGCAGCCGCCGTAGGCAGACGTCGCTCGACGCGAGGGTAGGCAGCCCCTACCGGCCGTGATAGAACCTGAGCCCTTCAAGGCGGGCCATCGCCAAGAGCCCGCGAAAGCGAGAGGACACCATGGGCCGTAACCGCGGATCCAGGCAGAAGAAGCGCGGCAAGCTGAACTGGCGTAGCCGGAGCGCGAACTGTGGCCGGCGTGGCGGGATGGGGAAGAGCTACCGCAACCCCGAGTGGAAGGACGTGCGCGCGCACATGCTCCGCCGCGCGACCAACGTCGTGGTCCCCGCCAAGGTGGCGGAGGAGCAGCAGGCGGGCGAGTAGCCCTCCTACGCTCAGCGCGTAGACCCACTACTGGCGAGCCCCGAGGCCTCAGGCCTGCGGGGCTCGTTCCGTTGGTTTCGGGCTCCGCGCCTCGGAGGCCGGGCGGCTCCCCGGTCCGTTGGATTCGAGCTCGCCCGCCGACTATCCTGGCCGCTTCGCTGGAGGCCTATTGGCGACCAACTACGACGTGCTCTTCCTGCGCACGCTCGTCGAGCAGCGGCAGCTCGCGCGCGAGCACGCGCTCGACTGCCTGCGCCGGATCGACGCCGCGGGGGCCCGCGCCCCCACGGCGTATCAGGCCGTGCTGCACCTCGACATGGTCGACGAGGGCACCGCCCGCAAGACGCACACCCGCGTCATGGCCCACTTCGAGCAGAGCGGCGAGGCCGTGGTCCGCGTCAGCCAGGAGGAGGCCGTGCGAGGCGTCTCCGACGAGGCGCCGGCCCTGCCCCAGAGGCCGGCGACCCCGCCGGCTCGCTACTTCGACCTGGGGCCCCAGGGCGAGAACCTCGACGGCTACCAGCTCGGGCCCCTGATCGCCCACGGCTCCTGCTACTCGAGCTACCAGGGCCGAGGCCCCGAGGGTGAGGCGACCCGGGTCTGCGTCCTCTCCTCGCGCTTCGAGCAGCACCCCGAGCTCCTGCGCGAAGTCACCAGCGAGCTGCGCGCCTGGTCGGGGTTCCGCAGCGAGGGCGGCGCGGGCCCGCTCCGGCTGGGCCGCACGCTCCAGCGCGGCGAGCGCCCGCCCCAGACCGTCGTGATCTACCCCGCGCTCCCGGGCCAGTCCCTGCGCGAGTTCCTGAGCGAACACGGCCCCCTCCCCGAGCTCGAGGCCCTCGAGCTCGTGCTCGACGTGTGCGAACTGCTCGCCCTGGCCCACTCCAAGGGCCTGCGCGTGGGCGACCTCCGCAGCGACCTGGTGTGCTTCGACGGCGAGCGCGCCCGCCTGAGCGACCTGGGCCTCTCACGCGCGAACTGCATCGCGGCCGGCTTCGCCCCGCTCGGGCTCAGCTTCGGCCACCCCAGCTACCTCGCCCCCGAGGTCCTCCAGGAGGGCCTGCGCCGGCCCACCCCAGCCACCGACGTCTACGCGCTGGGGATCCTCTACTACGAGCTGATCTGCGGGGCGCCCCCCTTCCGCGACCCCAACCCGCGCGCCGTGCTGGAGAGCCACCTGGTTCGGGCCCTCCCGCCGCCCCCGCCCGAGGTCGAGTTCGGGACCGTCACCGCGGGCGTCGTCCTGCGCATGACGGCCAAGGACGTGGGCGAGCGAGCGCAGGATACGAGCGCGCTGGTCCGCGCCCTGCGCGCCTTTCACGCCGGCCGCCCCTTCCAGATCCCCGTCGGGCCCCCGGAGCTGCCCTCGGGCGCCGGGCCGATCAGCGCCGACGAGTGGACCGAGGCCTCGACCAAGGCCAGCCAGAACGACGAGGCCGACGACTGGACCGAGTCCATGCTCGGCGCAGCTCCGGTCGGCCCAACCGAGCTCCAGCCCCTGGCCTCGGGCTCGATCCTGCTCGACGACGCGCGCCTCTCGGGCCGCCTCCCGCGCGAGCTCCTGGCCCGGCTCGAGGCGGCCAACGCGAGCGAAATGGCGCTGGTCGAGGCGACGGAGGTGCGGGCCCAAGCCCCGCCCGCCAAGCCCCGCCCCCCGATCGAGATCGGCGAGAAGCTGGGGCGAGGCGCCGTCGGAGCCAGCTACGAAGGCACGTGGCGCGAGCGGGAGGGCGAGGCGGTCGTCCTCAAGGTGATCTCGCGCAAGTTCGCCAAGCACGAGGAGATCCTGGCCCGGATCCGCGCCGACCTCGACGCCGCGAGCGAGCTCCGCCACCAGAACGTGGTCTCGGTCCTGGGCCGGGTCGAGGCCGAGGGGCGGGAGGTCGTGATCGAGGAGCGCTCGAGCGGCCAGACCCTGCGGAGCCTGCTCGACGAGCGCAAGACCCTGCCCGTGGACGAGGCCGTGGCGCTGATCCGCGACGTCGGCCGAGCCCTCGGCGCCGCCCAGCAGCAGGGGCTCAGCCACGGCGACCTGCGCCCCGAGAAGGTCTACGTCGAGGCCACGCGCGCGCGGGTCGCCGACTTCGGCCACGCCCGCGGCAGCTGCCTGGGCGCCGGCCTCGGCAAGTATGGCCTCTACTTCGGCCACCCCTACTACCTGGCGCCCGAGATCCTCCAGCAGCGGCTCGAGGCGCCGGACCTGCGCTGCGACCTCTACGCGCTGGGGATCCTCTTCTACGAGGCGGTGTGCGGGCGGCTCCCCTTCAAGGAGCCCGGGATCAAGAAGAACCTGCTGGCGCACATGAAGCGCCCCCTCCCCCCGCCGCCGCCTGAGGTCGCCCTGCCCCAGACGGTGGCGGACACGATCCTGCGCATGACGGCCAAGCGAGCCGACGAGCGAATGAGCAGCCTGGAGGAGCTCGACGAGGCGCTCGACGAGTGCCTCGAGGCCTCCATGGTGAGCGCCGACTCCATGGTCGCGAGCGCGATCCAGTCGGCGGTGAAGGTCGAGGAGTTCGACCCCATGGCGAGCTCGGTCGGCGACGCGGCGCGCGCGGACTGGGGGCACCGCAGCCAGGAGATGACCCGCCCAGCCGAGGGCTGGAGCAAGGAGAAGATCAAGGCCGCCGCTCAGACCGCGGCCCAGACGGGCCCGGCCTGGAACGCGCAGGCCACCGCCAACGAGCTCTACACCGACCTCGAGAAGGAGAACGAGCTCGCGGCCGCGGTCGACGCCGCCGCCAAGGAGCGGCGCCCCCCCTCCGCCCGCAGCGGAAGGCGCAAGCAGCAGCCGCAGGGAGAAGGCGGCGGGCTGAAGGTGGTCCTGCTCGCCACGGCCCTGCTCGCGATCGTGGGCGGGAGCGCGGCCTTCGTCGCCCTGCGCGAGACCGAGGAGCGGGGCGGCGGGGCGGGGCCCGCCCCGAGCGCGACCGTCGCGGGGCCCGTCGCGGGCCCCAACCGCGGGCAGCAGGCCGCCGCGCTGGCCGCCAAGGAGGACGCCGCGGCCAAGGAGGCGATCGGCGAGTACCAGCGGCGCGCGCAGGCGCTGCTGGACCGCGACGAGTTCCCGGCGCTGCTCGCCCTCGACGGGGAGGTCTTCCAGGGCCAGGTCGCCGCCCGCGCCGACGTCAAGGACGCGGTGCGAGTCGTCGAGGCCAAGGCCATGGCGCAGGCCCGCGAGCGCGCGCAGAAGCTGGCCCGGAGGGTGGCGCAGCTGATCGAGGGCGACGACCTGGCCAAGGCCAAGCAGCTGCTCGCCGAGGCGGCCGCGTGGGCGCCCGAGGGGGTCGGCCTGGCCGAGGTGCGCGATCAGCTCGAGAACGCCGCGGCGGCCGAGCGCGGCCGGCTCGAGCAGTTCGGCGCCCCCGGGAAGCGCGATCCGGAGCGCTTCGCTCGCCTGCTGGGGCGCAAGCTGCGCGGCTGGCAGCGGGGGGCCGGGCGCTGCTACGAGTCCGGCGGAGTCGTCCTCCGCTACCGCGACATGGAGCTGCTCGAGGCCGACCTGCGCGTGGCGCGCGGCGGCGCCCCCAGCTTGGGCACCACCAGCTCGGGCACGAGCGCGCTCCAGCTGAGCAGCGGGCGGCGCCCGACGGTCGTCTCCTGGGACCCCGAGCTCTTCGGCGCCTCGGAGCTGATCGCGCGGATCCGCCCCGAGAAGGGGGCCCGCGTCGCGCTCCTGATCGGAGTCGACGAGAAGGGGCTGCGGGGAGTCGGGATCTCGGGCGCGGGCGAGGCGGTGACCCTCGGAGTGCGCGGACTCAGCGGAGCCAGCCAGGTCGAGTCGAGCGAAGAGCTCGAGCTCCACCTCCGCTGCCTCCCCAAGGGGCGCGCCTTCACGATCACGGGAGAGGCGATCGGGAACAGGACGCGCAGCCTCCGGGGCCAGCACGTCGAGCCGAGCAAGATCGCTGGTCGCTGCGCCGTCGCGGTCCAAGGGAGCGCCCAGCTCGTTTTCTTTCGCGTCGAGGCAGTCCTTTCATCGGCCTATCGCTAACTTGAGTGGGCGATTTCGCCTGGCCGCCTAAGTTCTTTCATTACAACGCATGGGGTGCTTCGCTCACGTAGCGAGCCAGGACATTTTGATGCAACATGCACCCCTGAGCCCCCGTCCCTCCCTCTGAACAGAGGAGACTCTCGATGCTCGACGCCTCTAGCGATTCGACTCAGACCTTCGACAACTCCGATCCCCCCTACCCGGAAGAGTTGGCCCCCCCCGAGGGCGGCCGCGAGCGCGGCGCGACGCTCCTCTTCGCCCTGGCGATCCTGGCGCTGCTGGTGCTCTTCAGCACCGTCTTCGCGCGCCTCATGAGCCTCGAGCGGCGCGCCTCGGCCTACTACACCGACCGCGTGCGAGCCAAGCTGGCCGCCCGCGCCGGGATCGAGCGAGCGGTCGTCGAGCTGCGCGCGGTCGCCGGACAGCGCCACTTCTCCGACCCATTCACGGGCAAGTGGATCTACTACGACGACAACAACACCACGGGCGGAGTCGCTCGCCCGACGCTGTTGCCGCCCAACGAGCCCAACAACCTGCTCAACACGGTCTATCCCTCCTTCTTCCAGGTGGATGACCCCAACTTCGACGGCAACACGAACGACGCGCGAGTGCGCTACGGGACGCCGATCACCTACTCGGGTTACCTCGGTCAGCCCTACGACGACTCGCTGATGTGCTATCGGCTCAAGATCGTTGACACCGCGCGCCAGCTGAACCTCAACAACCCCGACAGCTACGCCGCGCACCGCATGCTGAAGAACCTGCTGCGGACGGCGGCGGACCTCGGCGGCGACCCCAACTTCACGCTCACCGCCACGCAAGCCGAAACGCTCGCCTCGGATCTGATCGACCCCCAGGCTGGCGAGGTCTACCAGCGCTTCCGCAGCAAGCCGCAGATCCAGGAGGCCTTCATCGAGGCCATGGTGGCGAACGGTACCCCGACCCGCGAGATCGCCGAGCAGGTCTGGTTGCGCCACCTCCGCGACCGGATCACGGTCTACAGCTGGGAGGATCCCGACGTGATCCGCCCCTGGGCCCTCAACCGCCCCGAGATCGCGGCTCAGAACGACGCCAACGGCACCAACCTCCCCACGACCCGCAAGAGCCTGAGCTTGATGCCTCGCTCGCCGATCAACCTCAACACCGCGTCGGTGCCGGTGCTGACGGCCCTCTTCGCCGAGCTCGCGGCCGAGACGCGCTACGGCAGCTTCGAGATCAGCTACGACACCGCCCTGGCCCTGGCCCAAGCGATCGTCGCCCGCCGCGGTGACCCGAGCCCCAACGGCAACGACCCCAACTCGGTCAGCTTCCCGGGCAACTTCCGGCCCTTCCGGTCGTGGCCCGAGTTCGAAGCCTGGCTGGACGGGGACCCCACCAACACGCAGGTCTTCGCGAACGCCGCAGAGGCCGCCGCGGTCAACGCGATCTTCAACGGGATCCCGGCGCCCGCCGCGAGCCCTGCTGGCCTGACGGCCTCGGGCAGCCTGGTGCTCGGCGCCAACGCGACCCAGGAGGAGACCCGGCTGCTGACTCGCACGGCTTGGAACAAGTCGAACGGCGACGACATGATCTGGGCGGCGACGCCCGGCGACCTGGCCAACACGCCCTGGGTGGGCTCCAAGGGCGGCCTCAACTACCGCCTGCAGAGCTTCTATCGCGTCGCCCACCGTGACCTGATCAAGGCGATGCTCAACCCGAACACGATGCTGAACAAGTTCGGGTCGATGCCCAACCACGGCGGCTTCCGCGGCCGTTACCCCCGCATGGTCGACAAGTCGGACATCGTCCGCATGACGACCGAGGGCTGCTTCGACTCGCTGGGCGTGTTCGAGATCACTTCGACGGGCGTGATCTTCCTGCGTGACCTGCGGGACCCGGCCGTCGGCTATGAGGTCCACGCTGGCCACACCGACTCGATCGTGGTCCGCGTCTACACCCCCTTCCGCGTCACGACGCAGCGTCAGTTCGAGGAGCACCGGGCCTTCATGGTCGCCGGTAACTTCATCACGGCGCCGGAGAAGCGAGACAACGCCAAGTACGCCACCGCCGCCGAATCGTCGGAGGCGATCGTTCGCTCGACCAACCGCGAAGACTTCATCATCGCCACGCCGGACGGCGTCGTCCCGGCCACCGCGGATCCCAACCAGATCGGAACGCCTTATCAGGCGCCAGGCTGGCCGGGCATGGTCACGTGGCCCCAATACTCGATCAAGCGCGTGGACACGCTGCCCACGCCCCCCGCGGCGGGCGATCCGCAGACGGTCAAGTATCCCCTGCCGACCAACTACAACGCGGCGTCGTGGGACGGTCACATGACGCTGACCAACATGATCACGGTCCGCATGGGCGATCACGACTTCCTCGCAGGCTTCGCCCGCGGCCAGCTCTCGGCCTTCAAGTGCCGCGCCTGGTGGGAGCCCAAGGACATTACGCCCGCCGGCGGCTACGCCACCCCCATCCCCACGCGCCCCGTCGGCGCCGAGCGGCGCTACCTCTCCCGCGCTCTGGGTGGCAACGGCATCGCCATGAACAGCAGCTCGCCGCGCCTGACCGAGGCCCCCGACCCGGCCACCCCCACGGTCCCCAGCGTGCTGGCCTCGGTCCTCAAGGAGGACTTCAACCCGTCCGCGACCGAGACGGCTCAAATGTTTGCCCAGGGCTCGTCCCTGATCAACACGGGCGTCATGATCGGCCCCGACCGCGCGGCCCCCAACGGCAACCCCGCGGTCCTCGCCTACGACAGCAACAACATCGACCTCACCAAGGGCACCAGCATTCGCTTCTGGGTCCAGCCCCTGCGCGACCCCTACGCCCAGGAAGAGGAGGTGCTGTTCTATTTCAACGGGAGCAACGGCAGCAAGCCGAACAACAGCGCGCCGGACCCCCACGGGAACTCGGGTTGGACGATCCCCACCCGCACCGGCGGGTCGGGCAACGAGGCAAACCCGCGCCACGGCGTGGAGCAGCAGGCGGGCTTCCAGGTCGTCAAGCGCGTGAACGGCGACAAGATCGAGATCCTGCTCGAGGACCTCTCCGACGACCCCGTCTACGCCTGGGCTCGCACGGGGCCCGGCGGCGGCTCGACCGGCGGCTTCGCCCGCGTCGACGTCACCCCCTCGATCATGGACGCCGCCAACCCCGGCGACGAGCTCGCCAAGCCGGACCCGACCAAGCCCGAGTGGATCCCCGGGACCTGGCACTGGGTCGTGATCAACATTGGCCCTGGCCTCGACGTGTCGGGTAGCCCACCCCAGCGCCGCCAGGCCTTCGCGAGCCTTCAGGTCGACAAGTGCGGCCACACGGCCACCCCGCGCAACACCGGCAAGGTCTACTTCAAGGGCAACGACATGAGCCCCAACACGCCCAACGAGGCGGACGAGTGGGGCTGCGAGGTCTACGCCGTCAACGCTGATCACCCCAGCTCGACGACCGACTACATGCAGGTCGTGACCCCCAATAGCTCGAGCGGCGCTGGGTTCCAGCTCGTGCCCCGCCAGCTGGGCGACTTCTATCACTGCACCCAGCACGACCCGCTCAGCCAGCAGCCCAGCATTGGCATCGACGGCCGGGGCGCGATCCTCGTCCCGCGTGAGTTCAAGTATGGCGGGGACGGCGTCGGCGAGGCGACCAGCAAGACGGTCTGGGAGTACTATCACATCCGCACCGAGAACGACTCGCGCGCCGGTGAGATCCCAGGCGCCACCGCCGGCACCCCGGTGGACGAGAGCGGAAAGCAAGGCAGCGGCTGGCAGTACTACCCCGACGTCTGGCAGCCCTCCAGCGGAGTCAATCCCGGCGCGCCCGGCTGGTATCGCAAGACCAGCGACTGGCCCAACGACCCCTTCCCCGTACTCATCTCCGACCGAACCATGTATCTGGCCTACGGAGGTGGCGGCCAGCCCGTCTCTCCCCCGGGAGTCGACGACGACGAGGACCAGAACGGCAACGTGGTCCCAGGCTGGTCGGTCCTGATTCCTGACTTCAAGACGGACTCGGGGATTAGCTTCTTCGGCCCACAGTCCGGTCACCCGATCGACACCGATTGGCCGGACGACACCAGCGACGAAGCCAAGATCATTGGCCCCTACCCCGGCGGACCCGAGTGGGACTTCCAGCTGATCGTGCGCTGGAACGACATTCACTACCTGGGGCGAAGCCCCTGGGCCGCTCGCCCCTGGCCTGGCGCCCACTACGTTCACCCCAACGGGACCGAGACCTGGCTACCGGCCGACCTGACCACGCTCGACATGGTCCCCGAGCACCCTGACGACGTGGTCAACCCGCCCAAGGACCCCGCCACTTTCGTCCCGCACGGCGGCCGCTACCCCTACTCGATCACGAGCTCGGCGTCGCAAACCAAGAACACGGCCTTCTTCACCTTCACCGACGGCAACACGCCCGCTGTGATCAAGCCTGAGGGAGACCGCTCCAGCTACGTGCGCACCCGCTCCCCGATTCTGATCGCGGGTCTGGACGCCTCCAACCCCATTCCTTTGGACGCCGTGGACGACGACTGCCAGGGCTGCGAGGACTGCGACCTCGACGGCCCCGTGTTCTTCGGCGGCGCCCCCAGCGGCGGGACGAACTACGACCTCGCCAGCGGCACGCTCGCTCCTGTGGACCTCGACACCATGGCCTGCGCCGTGTTCGACAACATCGTGTTCGTCAACGGCTCGCCCGATCGCCGCACCGACTACCCCAACCTGGGCGCCTCCGACCTCTTCGCGGGCGGCGCGGGCCAGGTCAACCTCGGCGCCAAGGCCTTCGAGGACCGCTTCTACGAGGAGGACCTCGCGGCCTTCCTCACCTCCGACGTCGGCGGAAAGGACCCGGTCGGCACCGGCGCGGTCTATCACCGCGGCTTGCTCGAATTGCGGAACCGCCGCTTCCGTCTCTCGAGCATGACCTGGACGAGCTACCGCACGCGCGTCACGGGCCTCGACTACGAGGTGGCGCTCTGGAAGATCGACGACCTCGAGACCACCCCTGGCTCGCCCGGCTTCCCCGCCCCCGCGGGCGACCCGCCCACGCCCGAGTTCCGCTACGCGAACGCGGACGTCCCGAATGGCCCCGGCGCCAAGCAGGGCCTGCTCTCGAACAGCAACTCCCTGGCAGAGGGCAGGCGTGACGTTCCCCACTTCGGCATGCCGGCCAACCCGCCGAACGCCTCGGCCCCGATCGCCTATCAGCCCGACGCAAGGGTCGGCGTGCTCTTCGGTCCCCCCGACTTCGCGCAGCGCAAGATCGACTTCCTGACCACCTTCGAGCTCAGCGACGAGATGATCGGGACCAACCCGGACCTGCTCCGCAGCCCCTACGTGGACGGCCTGGGCAACCCGGCGACGGGTGACCCGACCGAGCTGCTGATCCTCGGCGTGCGCCTGCGCAACACGTCGATCGAGAGCGACACCTACGACGCTGACGGAAACGTCATCCGGACCGAGCCTGCACTCGACGACTACGAAGGGGCCTACAACACGGACGCCAACTACTCGGACGACTCTGGAGTCCTCGTCTCGCCGGTCCTCGAGACGCCCGTGTTCGAAGACGTCACCCTGAACCTGACTTTCGTCCGTCCGCAGTATCTCTACGCGGAAGAGGGAGCGATCGAGTAATGATCCGAGCCTGTGCCCTACCCGTCCTCCTCGCCGCTGCCCTGGCCCTCCCTGCTCAAGCGCAGGGAGGCGGGCCCCAGGCGGAGCTGGAGGCAGGGATCGTCAACGCCGAGGATCTCGCGAGGCTGACCCTCAAGGGCAAGACCGAGGGTCTACCCGACGGGACCCGAGTGCACGTCACCCTCTGGGTGAGAGGGCTCGAGGTCGAGGCCTCCTTCTTCATGGTCGAGGTCAGGGGGAACGCATTCGCTGCGAACAAGGTGTTCCGGAACAAGCGCTTCGCGCCGCTCCCCTACGAGCTGAAGATCGAGCTCCTGCTCAGCGCGCAGCGCAAGGCCATCGGGGAGTTCGTGCGCCGCAACTGGGGTCTGCCTCAGCGGGCCAAGGTGCTCATGGCGCAGAAGTCGCTCGAGATCGGCACCCTGGAGGAGCAGAACGAGTTCCGCACTTCGTCGGTGAAGGAGCTGCTGTCGCTGACGGAGAAGGCTCAGGCGACCAACGCAATCCTGCTCAAGGTCTTCAACGCGCCCCTGACCAAGGACAAGATGGAGCGGAACAAGCAGTCGATGTCGCTGGCCCAGGACCTGCAGGCGGGATTCACCCAGCCTTTCGACAGCTTCCTGAACCAGTACGTGGCGCTGCACGAGCCGAGCGCGATCTCGAACCTGACCAAGTCCATGAGCCTCATGGGCCGCTGCCTGAGCTACCTGCGCAAGGGGAAGGCTCCCAAGGGCAAGGCCACGAGTTTGCGCGTGCGTGACATGCTGCAGATCGTCCACGACGAGCTGGCCAGCCGCCTGCCCAAGCCGCCTGGTCAAGGCGAAGAGGCCGGCGACCCGAAGCCTGAGACCCCCAAGAAAGACTAGCTAGATAGCCCCAGGAAGGACGAGGAAGGACTTCCCATGAGGACGCTACCCCTGTGGACCGTGCCCCTGGCCGCGCTGACCTGCCTGTTCAGCGCGCAGCAGAGCGCCTACGGCTGAACCAACATCTATGGCATTCCGGGCGAATGCCGCATGACCACCTATCTCTGCGACGCCAACAAGGAGGTCGAGGACCGCGAGGCTCCTCAGCAGCTGGCCAGCACCTTCATGATCGGGCGCTGGACCTTCCACAGCTACAAGAAGAGTCACGACGATCAGACCTTGATCTTCCACCTGCACGAAGGGTTCCAGCTCCGGCGGGGTGACGAGACCTCCAAGGTCGAGATGAACCTGCGCAAGCACAACCCGCGTGAGTTCCTCTTCTCACCGGACAACAGCCAGGTCGCGTTCTGGGGACCGATCGAGAAGAACGAGCCCTGGAAGCGCATCGCGCTGATGCAGCTCTCGAGCATCTCCAACCCCAAGCACAAGATCATCTACACCCCGCCCCCGAATCATCACCCCTTCGGCATGGAGTGGTCGCCTACGGGCAAGCACCTCTACGTCGTCGAATACATGAAGGAGATGATCGGCAAGAAGGACGGCCTGGTCTACTCGATCCTCAGCCGGCTCGCTCTGAACGGCAAGAAGACCGAGCTCTTCCGCACCCTGGGCAAGATCGACTTCTTCATGCCCCCCGTGTCGCGCTTCGAGAACGGCCAGGGCCCCACCGGCGCGCCCTACAGGCTCGTCCTGGGCTGCGAGAACGGCCTCTACCTGGTCGACCCCAAGAACGGGAAGAACCAGCGCCTGTCGAAGATCCCCGCCATGGGTCTCCACAACCTCGAGTGGAACCCCGATCCGAAGAAGAACCAGCTCCTGCTCTTCTTCCGCAACCCGGTCGTGGCGCCCGACGGTCGCCGCTTCCAAGGGCTCTACAAGGTCGACATCGACAAGATGGACGCGGCCCTCAAGAGCCTGCCCTCGGGCGGGACCCTCGACGAGAAGGAGTTCATCGAGCAGCTGCACCAGCAGCGCAACATTCACACGCTCTGGTTCAGCCCCAAGGGCACCTACATGACCTGGGCGAGTGAGGACGCGATCTTCTTCCGCCGCCCAGAGGACCCGACCGAGAAGACCGCGGTGATCGAGATCCTCGACGAGGACAACAACCCGCGGAAGCTCAAGGGCGTGTCCTGGAACCACGAAGAGAACAAGCTCGTCTTCTCCGCCGACTCCCAAGTCTGGATCTATGACCTCGACCCCGAGGAGGACAAGGACAAGGACAAGAAGGAGGAGGAGGAGGAGAAGAAGAAGAAGGAGGCGGAAGCGGCCAAGGGTGAAGAGAAGAAGCCCGCGGAGGTCGAAGCCGACGCCCTGAGCGAAGAGGAGCTGATCGAGAAGATCACCGGCAAGAAGCCGGAGAAGTGGATGATCGCGGAGTTCCCTGAGGGCTTCGTCGCGGAGCCCGAGTGGTTCAACGGCAAGATCGTCCTCTCCCACTACCGCGAAGCCAGCGAAGAGATTCGCAAGGCCCGCTCGGTCGGGAACACGAAGGCCTCGGCGCCGAAGATCCGCCTGCGAGGCAAGAACGCCACCAGGCGCTGAGCCGCGCGCTCACCTCGAGACCGACCAGACCCCCGCCCCCCTGGGCGGGGGTCTCTTCGTTGGTCGTAGGTAGTTCCATTGGCTTCGCAGCGGCGGGGCTTTCCACGTAAGTTGGAGCCGTGCAGCGTTTGGCGACGGTCAAGAACGAGCTCTATGTGGGGGTGTTCCTATTGGGCGTCCTCCTGATCAGCGGGGTCGGGCTGGTCCTGCGCCCGCGGACCAAGTCCCTCCTGGGCGTCCAGAACTTGACCTTCACGGTCGAGCACGGTCAGGGGCTTCAGTCGGGCTCGCCGGTGTTGGTCCAGGGGATCCAGGTCGGCGAGATCGAGGTCGTCGAGCTGACCCCCGACAACAAGGTCAAGGTGACCTGCGGAATCACCAATCAGTTCCGCGAGAACATTCGCAAGGACGCCGTGGCGACCGTGATCCCGCCCGCGCTCCTCGGCACGACCACCGTCGAGATCTACCCCGGCGTCTCCAAGCAGCCCTTCCCCGAGGAGGAGGAGCTCCCCGTCCGCAAGCAGGAGAGCTTCGTCGAGAAGCTCCAGAACGTGGAGCGGCGGGTCGACGGCGTGATCGCGCGCGTCGACACCTTCGTGTCCGCGGCCGTGGGGACGCTCGACGAGTTCCGCAAGATGGTGGACCGGATCGACAAGAGCGAGGGGATCGCGGGCGAGCTGATCCACGACAAGGGCATGGCCGAGGACGCCAAGCAGACCATGGCCAGCTTGCGCAGCCTCGCCACGCGGCTGGAGGAGAAGGCCGTCCCCGAGGTCGAGCGCACCCTCTCGCAGGCGCAGGAGGTCCTCGACGAGAGCCGCGCCCTCGCTCAGGACCTCCGCCGCGACGACGGGCGCATGCAGAAGCTGCTGGTCAACCTCGACCAGACCGTGAGCGAGCTGCGCGAGGCGATCCAGCAGGCCAAGGTCGGGGAGACGACCGCCACCCTGCGCGAGACGGCCGACTCCTTCGCCAAGACGGCCGACGAGCTGGGCAAGGAGACCCAGCCTCTGACGCGGGACGCGCGCCGGATGCTGGCGGCCCTCGAGGAGGCCTCGCAGGCGATGCAGAAGCTCTCGGAGGAGTTGTCCCGCCAGCCCAACAGCGTGATCTGGGGCCGCAAGCCCGAGGCCAGCCCGGGGCTGCGCCGATGAGCCGCGCTCCGCTGATCCGCTGGACCCTGCTGGCGCTCCTCCTGGGCGCGGGGGCCTGCGTCTCGACCCCCGACCCGCCCCGCTACTTCCGCCCCCTGCCGCCTGAGCGCGCCGACGAGCGCGCGGCCGCCCCGCTCAGCTCGGCGCGCCTGACCCTGGCCCGGATCGAGGCCGCTGAGCACCTCGGCGAGCGGATCGTGTGGCGCCGCTCCGAGGTGGAGCTGGGCTTCTACGACCAGGAGCGCTGGACCGAGCCGCCCGCGCGCTTCCTCGAGGTCGCGCTCGCGCGCGAGCTCTTCGCCCGCCGCGGCCTGCGTCACGCCGAGCGCGGGGCGCCCGAGCTCCAGCTGCGCCTGCTCGCGATGGAGGAGATCCTCCTCCCGCAGCACAAGGCTCGGGTGCGGGTGTGGGTGCGCCTGGTCGACCCCCTGCGCGAGGCCCTGCTCGAGCGCTGGGTCGAGGCCGAGGTCCCCGTCGCGGCGGAGGAGGCGCCCGCCCTGGCGCGCGCGGTCGGCGTCGCCCTCGACGAGGTCGTGCGCGAGATCGCCGACGCGGTCGCCGCCGCCCTGCCCCCCGCCGAGCGCGAGTGAGCGGCGCACCTACCCGCTGCCCCTTCTGCCGCGAGGAGCTCCAGCCCGAAGCCCCCGAGGCTCTGCGCTGCCGCTCCTGCACCGCGCTTCACCACCGCGAGTGCTTCGCCGAGGGCGAGGGCTGCTCGGCCTGCCGCAGCGAGGTCGCCCGCCGCGGACGCGTCCTGCTCGAGCTGAGCGACCTGCGCGCCCTCGACGAGGAGGCCTGGGCCAAGGTGCGCGCCCGCGCGGACCGGCGCCCCGAGCGCAGCCTCCTGTGGGTGAACCTCGGCGCCCTGGTCCTGGTGTGCGCTGCCCTGGGCGGGCTAGCCGGCCGCGGCGCTGGGTCCTTCACGCTCGGTTCGGTGATCGGAGCGCTCTTCGGCGCCTTGGCCGCCGTCGCGATCGCCACCTACGAGCCTCGCCCGCAGCGCCTCGTGATCGGCGACGCGCCGCCCGACAACCGCGCCCACTTCGACGCGATCCTGGGGGTGTGGCGCGACAGCTCCGGCCTGCTCAGCCACGAAGCCCTCCCGCCCGAGCTCGCCGACGCCCCCCGCCCGCCAGAGCGCGAGCTCCCCGACGAGCCGCTCCCCGCGGCCTGCTGGGACTGCGGAGGCGAGCTCGAGCCCGGCGAGGAGCCGCTCTGGGCCTGCTACCACTGCGGAGTGGAGCTCGTGGGAGAGGACGGACGCTGGCGGACGACTGGAGGGGAGTCAGCGGAGGCGGCTAGGCGCGTCGAGGGGTAGCCGTGCTCAGACTGCAGTCCGCTACCCGATCCTCTCTGGCAGCTCCCCTTCCCGCTCCCCCTCGGGCCGGGTCTCCCAGCGCCTCAGCGCCCACAGCCACTGCTCGGGATACTCCCGCAGGCCGCGCTCGAAGGCGGCGGCGATCCGCGCCGTGACGCGCTCGCGCTCCTCGGCGGCGGGGCGCTCGGGCTCGGCCTGGATCACGTCCCACACCCGCAGCCGGAAGCGCTCCGGGCCGACCCGCGGGCAGGTGATCACCACGATCGGCGCCCCGGTGTTGCGCTGCAGGATCGCCGCGCTGGGGTTGGTCGAGGCCAGCACGCCGCAGAAGGGGACGAAGAGCCCGCCGCGGCGCAGGTTCTCGTCCATGTTCAACCCGACCGCCTCCCCCCGCTTGAGCGCCTTGCGCAGGGGCCACAGGCCCCCGAACTTGCTTCGCACCCGGGCCCCGCTCCGCCGGCGCCGTTCGTAGAAGAAGCGCTGCAACCCGGGCTCGGGGAAGGGGCGCGCCAGCGAGAGCAGGGGCAGCAGGTAGCCCGCCCCGTAGCCGAGCATCTCCCAGTTGCCGAAGTGACCCGTGGCGCAGATCAGCCCTCCTCCCTGACGGTACAGCTCGAGCACCGGCTGGACCTCGCTGAGGTCGATCCGGCGCGGCAGCCGACGCCGGTCCAGCAAGGGCAAGCGGAGGAACTCGCAGATCAAGAGCGCGCCGTGATCGCAGTAGCGCCAGCAGAGTCGCCGCCTCCCGGCCGCGTCGAGCTCGTCGCCGAAGGCGATCCGCATGTTGCGCAGGACCCCGCGTCGCCGCCGGTTCTGGCGCTCCTCCCGCCAAAGCGTCACGGCGTAGAACACCGCGACCAGCGGCAAGGTCAGCCCGCGCAGGACCGGCCAGGGCAGCAGGCAGAACACCCAGGAGAGCCCCCGCAGCCCGAACCACAAGGGCCAGCTCGCTGGACCCCGCGGGTCGTCGGGCAGGTCCTCCTTCTTGCGACGGCCCACGCGCGGCGGCTCGCGCTCAGTTGGCCGGGAGGAGCGCCTCGCAGCGCTCGGCGATCCAGGCCGCGGCCTGACGATGCCCCGCCTCGTTGGGGTGGCAGCGATCGCGGGGCAAGTAGAGGGTCTGCTGGGTCTCGGCCCAGTGCTTGCGCCAGGGCTCGTGCAGGTCGTGCAGGGTCACGTCGAGCGCGCTCAGATCCTCGGCCAGGAGCTTCCGGTATTCGACCTCGGCCTCGACCTCGACGTGCTCACGCGCAGGGAAGAGGAACACCACGAAGCGAGCGTCGTTCTGATCGCACCAGGCCTTGATCTCGCCGATCGCCTTCAGGCAGCGCTGGTAGCCGCCGTCCTCGCGGCTGACGACCTCGTCCCGATCGGCCCGCCGCTCGAGCTTGCTCTTGGTGCGCCAGTTCTTGACCTGAATCCGCAGCAGGCGAACCAGGGCGCTCCAGTCGGCCGGGTTGTGCGTGTGGTCGACGTAGCGCGACTTCCAACGGAGGAAGTCCTCCTTGGTCGAGTCGAGGGGCACGAGGTAGCCCTCGAACACCTTGGCCGCCACCGCGTTGCTCGGCACGATCACGTCGTTGCGATACCAGCCGAGCACCACGAGGTGGGGCTTGATCTCGGGGCCGACCCTCAGCAGGCGGTGCAGCTCCTGGCGCGTGTCGTAGCCCGAGACCCCGGCGTTGAACACGGCGCTCCCGGGGAGCACCTCCTCCAGCCGCCGCGCGAAGGTGTCCTCGTCCGCCACGCCTCGCCCAAAGGTGACCGAGTCGCCCAGGAGGAGCACCCGTCGTTTGGCGCCGCGCCGGGCGTCGGTGAGCGGCGGGTCCCGCATGGCCAGCTCGTTGGTGGTCACCTTGACCGGCGTGGTTTGCTGGTGGTACTGCCCCACGTAGTTGGGCAAGAGCTCCCACGAGACCGGCGGCGGCTCGGAGCGATAGATCCCCGGGTTGAAGTAGGGCCGGGGGTCGACGATCGGATAGCGCCAGCGGACGAAGACTTCCCCCGCAGCAGCAGGCAGCGTGATGGCGAGGATCACCACCACGAGGGCGAAGCGCCGCCGTCGCCGCTGGCGACGTTGGTCTGCGCGCTGCGCCGGCTTGGTCGGCGCGGGCTGGGTCGAGTCGCTTGGGTCGATGGCCTCATTCACGGGGCGGGATTCTACCCTTGGCCGCGCCTCCAGGCGCCGAAGCCATGGTTAGAGCCTTCTTAGCTGAGCGAACGCACCGGCAGATACCACCAGCGGTAGAGGCCGCCCCCGCCGCCGCGCGACCAGAGCTCCAGCACCCTCGCCTCGCTCAGGGTGCGATTCCCCGGCCGTTCCCCGTTGTCGTCCAGCGTCACCTCAGGCCGCGCCGGATCGGGCGTGAAGTTGGGGTCGTAGAGGTCCAGCCCCGCAGACGAGTAGCCCAGGGCCAGCACGTAGTGCTGCGAGCCGCGCTCGCTCTCGATCAGGAGCAGGACCGGCGCCCCCGCCGCGAGGTGAGCGCGCACGGGGCCTAGCCGATCCTGGGCAGGGTGACCCGCGGCGGTGAAGGTCTCGCGGGTCAGGCGGCGCCGGGAGAGCTCGCCCTGGATCTTCCAGGGCAGGGTCCCCGAGAGGGCCTCGGACCAGCTCAGCCGGTGGCTGACCACGTCGACGAGGTCCGCGCCCTCGGCCTCGTGCCCGTAGACCCGGAGCGCGAGGGCCAGGCTGTAGGCCCCGCACTGGTTCTTGCCCTGCTTGGGCCAGGCCAGGGCCGCGCTCGTGACGCTGGCCGCGGCGGGCAGCGCTCCGGGAGTCGGCTCGTGGCCCGGCTGAAGGTAGAGCACCGCGTAGAGGGCGGCGACCAGGAGCGTGGGAGCGCTCAGCAGCAGGAAGGCGATCCTGGCACCTCGGCGCCAGCGACCTCCCCCGCGCTCCGACTCGGCCTCGCTCACGGCTTGAGGGCGACGCCGCGGATCGCCGGGCGCACGAAGAAGGGCGAACGCGGGAGGCGGTCCTCCTCACAGCGCTCGAGCCGAAAGCCCAGCTCGCGCATGCGCTGACGCGGGTCGCGGGTCAGGCGGCAGCCGCCAGCCACGTGCCGCCACACCGGCTCGATCCGGCCCTGCCAGCGGCGCGCCGAGGGGTCAGGGCTGGCCACGTGCTCGACGAAGAGGAGCCGCCCGCCGGGGCGCAGCAGGCGCGCCGCTTCCGACAGGGCCGCGTCGGGGTCGCCGACCGTGCACAGCACGAGGGTCGTGACGATCGCGTCGAAGCTCTCGTCGGGGTAGGGCAGGCGCTCGGCGCCGGCGCCGACGACCTCGGTGTCCGGGCGCAGGTCGCGGGCCCGCGCGACCAGGCGACGCAGCATGTGCGGGTCGGGCTCGGTCAGGATCAAGCGCTCGAGCTCCGCGGGATAGTGCGCCAGGTTGACCCCGGTCCCCGCGCCCAGCTCGAGCACGCGTCCGCCCAGCTCCGCGAGGAGCTCGCCGCGCCACGCGCCGAGGCCGGCGCGCTCGCTGCGCTCCATGAAGCGGTCGTAGACGGCGGCCATCAGGCGCGGCACGTGCTCAGCCCTCCTCGGGGCGCAGGCCCTCTTGGAAGATCGTGATCAGGTCGCGGGTCACCCGCTCGGCGTCGAGGTCGAGGTCCCCGTCGAGGCTGGCCGCCAGCAGGCGCTCGATCGCCCCGACCGAGGCCAACGCGCTGACCCTGGGGTCCACGTCGCGCAGCAGGTCGTAGCCCTGCGCCATCTCGGTCATTTGGATCGCGCCGGCCGCGATCAGGGAGGCCAGCCGGACCAAGGGCTCCCGCGCGCCGCGCGGGGCGCCGCGGCTCTCGAGCAGGTAGAGCCGCGCCAGGCGCGGGTGGCGCTCGACGATCCCCCCCAGGGCCAACCCGAAGGCGATATAGGCCGCGTTGACCTCGTCCCGCGCCATGCTGGAGCGCTCCAGCGCCTCCCGACAGCGCTCGAAGGCCTGCAGGGTGTCGTTGACCACCGGCTCGATCAGGGCCTCCACGAGCTGCAGCTTGTCGCGGAAGTAGCGGTAGAAGCTGCCCTTGGCGACCCCGCCTGCCTTGGCGATCGCCTCGATCGTGACGGCCTCGATCCCTTCCTCGAGGAAGAGGTCGAGGGCAGCCTCGAGCAGGGCCCGGGTCCGCTCGCGTCGATTGCGGTCCCGCTTGCCGCCCACGGGGCCGGGACGCTCCGAGGGGACGATCGGCGGGAGGGGGCCGGTGCTCTTCTTCCCGGGGTTCACGGGGCTCATAATGAAACCTGTATGCGCCAAGCTCCAGCGTCGGATTCCGGACTAGGATCGAGGGCAGCCACCCCGACGCCGGCGCTCTGGTGACCATAGCCGCTAACCCGCTGCAATATCTAGATTTGTTCGAACGCCTCTCTTCGGAGGGATGCTTTTGCCGTGGGCGGGAACCCAGAGGTCGAGCACCAGAGGAGGAGGAGCGCTCGTGGTGGCGGCTCTCGAAGCCCAACCTGAGACGCGACTGGCCAGATTCCCCGGCGATCCCGAGATGAACGACGCATCGAGGGACGAGACCGCGAGCGACCCGACGAGCGAGTCGGACCTCGTCTCGCGGCTGCAGGCGGGGGACGAGGCGGCCTTCGCCAGTGTGGTGCACATGTATTCCGAGGGTGTCCACCGCGTCGCGAGCGGCATGGTGGGCAGGGACGAGGCAGACGACGTGGTCCAAGAGACCTTCATGCGAGCGCTGGAAGCGATCGGCCGGTTCGAGGGGCGCTCGGCGCTCAAGACCTGGGTCTATGGGATCGCGAACCGGGTCGCGCTGCAGCGGCTGCGCAAGCGGCGCCGCTGGAGCTGGCTCGGCCGGCTCGGCGACCACGACCCCAGCGGCGACGCGCCCGGCCCGAGCGGAATCGAGCGGAGCGAGAAGCAGATCGCGATCGACGAGGCCCTCGCCAAGCTCCCCGACCACCAGCGCGCCGTGGTGGTCCTGCGCGTCTACGAAGGCCTCTCCTATGCGGAGATCGCACAGACCCTGGGCATTCGCCGGCCGACCGCTGAGTCGCGCATGGCGCGCGCCCGCCAAACCCTGCGCCAGGAGCTCGGCTCCTGGGTGGAGGGAGTCCAGTGAGCCTCGATAACGACCTGCCGCCAGAGCACGAGGACGAGGTCCTCGACCTGCTACGCCAGGAGCGCCCCCAGCCCCCCGCCGGCCTCGCCGAGCGCGTCCTGGCCCAGGTCCAGGGCGCCGCGGGCGCCGAGCGCCTGTTCTGGCGCGAGGCCGAGCGCCTGGCCCGCCAGGGCCTGATCGCCTCGGCCGCGGCCCTGCTCGTCTCGGGCGGGCTCGTGTTCTGGGTCAGCCAGCCGGGTCACGACCCGGCCAGCCCGACCGTCGCCAGCAAGGCCCCCAGCGCGCGCCCCACCCCAAAGCGCACCACCCAGACCCCTCAGGCCCAGACCACACAGAACCCCCAGTCCGCACAGACCGCCCAGCAGCCTGCCCTGACCCCCGAGGAGCTGGCCCTCTCCAGTCCCGAGCAGTCCCTGGCTGCCCTCCGGCCCACCCTCAGCCAGGGCCTCTGGCTGCTGCCCAGCGAGGAGGAGTGATATGCGCGCCCGCGCCCTGATCGCCGCCCTCTGCGGCGCCAATATCGTGATCGGCTTCCTGCTCGGCGTCGCCGCCGACCGCAGCCTCTTCGCCGCGGCGCCCGCGGCCCAGAGCTCCAGCGACGACGCCCAGGACGACGCTGAGGACACCTCCAGCGACGACGCCCCTGAGGTGAGCGGGACGGCCCCGGTCGCGACCAGCGCCCTCCCCCCCCGGGCCGACACCGCCCCTGTGGACTCGCGCGCTCGCCGCCGCGGCCGCCGCGGCGGTCGCGACCGCAGCGCGCGCATGGTCTCCCACCTGACCACGGAGCTCGCCCTGACCCCCGAGCAGGTCAAGGCCGTCCAGACCTCGCTCCTCGAGACCCGCAAGCGCATGCACGCCGTCTTCCAGCCGCTCAGGGAGAAGATGCGCGCCCTGCACCAGCAGAGCGAAGAGGAGATCCGCGCGATCCTGACCCCTGCCCAGCTCGAGCGCTTCGAGGCGCTCAAGCGAGAGCACCGTCGGCACGGCCCCCCCTGGGCGCGCGGCGGCGACAAGCGCGGCGGCCGCAGCTGGGGCCGCGGACGCCGTGGCCCCCAGGACGAGGCCGGCAAGCGCGAAGAGCGCCGCGGCCGCTGGGACGGACGCTTCGGCGAACGCCCCGAGCGTCGGCCGGGCTTCGGTCGCCAGGGAGAGCGCGGCCCCCGGGGTGAGCGGCGCCCGAGCTTCGGCGAGCGCCGGGGCCCCCAGGGTCCCCAGGACCCGGCTCGCCCTGAAGGGCCGGAGCGCCGCGGCGAGGAGGGCCCTGCCCCAGACGCCGAGCGCCCGGCGCCCGAGCAGCCAGCGCCCGAGCAGCCAGCGCCCGAGCAGCCAGCGCCCGAGCAGCCGCCCGCACCGCCCACCAACGACTGATCAACGGGGCGCCCGCCCCTCCCACCTTTCCCTGTCTGTCCCGACGCGCCCTGGTTGGCGTAAGGGGTAGTCCCTGCCAACTGGAGTCCCCAATGACCCTGACCCTCGTGAACCTCCTGGCCGCTGGCCTCTTGTCCTGCCCCGGCGGCCTGGGCGCGGCGCTCCCCGCCGCCCCCGCCGCTCCCCTCCTGCCCTCCTGGGTGGAGTCCGCCTACCAGCCCGCCGAGGAGATCGCTGACGACCGCAGGCGACGCATGCGCCCCGACCGACGCGACCGCCGCAGCCAGCGCGGCATGCGCCGCGGCGGCCAGCGCAACCAGCGCGGCTGGGGTCAGCGCGGCGCCCAGCGCGGCCAGCGCGGCTGGGGTCAGCGCAACCAGCGCAACCAGCGCGGCTGGGGTCAGCGCGGCGCCCAGCGCAACTGCAGCGCCCAGCGCAGCCGCGGCGGCCTCTTCAGCCGCCTGCGCAACTTCTTCATGCAGCGGCGCAGCCAGCGTGGCCAGCGCGGCATGAGCCCCCTCCGTCAGCGCCTGCGTCAGTTCGGCGCTCGCGGCGGCGAGCGCGGCATGCGCGGTCAGCGCGGCGGCGAGCGCGGCATGCGCGGCATGCGCGGCATGCGCGGCATGCGCGGCATGCGCGGCATGCGCGGCGGCGAGCGCGGCATGCGCGGCGGCGAGCGCGGCGGCGAGCGCGGCATGCGCGGTCAGCGCGGCGGCGAGCGCGGCATGCGCGGCATGC
>MDTG01359034.1_pt1 | contig 29319 bp, 21 predicted proteins | sample 811421 | NCBI WGS metagenome assembly MDTG01 (sample SAMN05326645, study PRJNA326480) | marine metagenome | isolation source: seawater | place: Pacific Ocean: South East | collected 2011 | reverse complement strand
GGGTGTCGACAAGGGTGAAATCACCCGAGAGACCAGCTTCACCAACGACTTGAACGCAGACAGCCTGGACACCGTTGAACTGGTGATGGAATTCGAAGATGAATTCGACACCACCATTCCGGACGATCAGGCAGAGAAGATCAGCACGGTCGGTCATGCGATCGCGTTCATCAAGGAACACATGGACGGCTGATCGGACCCCTGTCCGGTCAACGCTCAGTGTCGACGAGGCCCATCGGCTTCGGGTGGCCCACCACCCCGACCGATGAGTACGACCAAGTTTTCTCAAACACCGATTGGATCCACGTTGGCTGCCAACCAGACCATTCAGCTGCGACGAGTCGTCATCACAGGCCTCGGAGCGGTCACCAATCTCGGACAGGATGTCGAAAGCACCTGGGACGGAATCGTCTCGGGACGCTCCGGCATCGGGCCACTGACCGCCTTCGAACAGGATGACACCTGGACGGTCAACATCGCCGGTGAAGTCCGTGACTTCGACCCCACCAAGCGCATCGAAGCAGGCGAGGTCAAGAAGATGGACCGCGCAAGCGTGCTTGCGATGTACGCGGGCATCGAAGCGGCTGAAGACTCAGGCTTCGACTTCCTCAACGACGGCGACCCCTACATGCACGGAGTCGCCCTCGGATCAGGCATCGGTGGCGTGAGCACGATGGAGGAACAGTTCGGCAAACTGCTGACCACGGGACCACGAAAGGTCAGTCCTTTCACGGTTCCCAAGCTCATGGTCAACGCCTCCGCGGGCAACCTTTCGATTCGACTGAACCTGAGAGGTGCCAACACCGCGGTCGCCACGGCCTGTGCCTCAGGTGCGCACTCGATCGGTGCTGCGTTCCATCTGATCCAGAGAGGTGATGCCACGCTCATGGTCGCGGGTGGCACAGAAGCCCCGATCACGAAGCTTCCGCTCAGCGCATTCGCAAAGATGCGAGCCCTTTCAACGAGAAACGACGACCCGCAGGCCGCATCCAGGCCGTTCGACCGCGGACGGGATGGCTTCCTTCTCTCCGAAGGCGCAGGCGTCGTGGTCCTCGAGGACCTTGAACATGCCCAGGCACGCGGGGCGAAGATCTACGCTGAGATCGTCGGATTCGGTTCCAGTGGTGACGCAGGTCACATCGCCGCACCCGACGAAGACGGCGCAGGCGCCTACCACGCCATGCTTCATGCTCTGAAGAGCGCCGGCATGGCTCCCGAAGACATCCAGTATGTCAACGCGCACGGCACCTCCACACCACTCGGTGACAGCGCTGAGGTGGCGGCGGTGAAACGTCTCTTCGGAGACCACGCCTACAAGATGATGGTTTCGTCCACGAAATCGATGACGGGACACACTCTGGGGGCCGCAGGCGGAGTGGAGACGATCTTCGTCGCCAAGGCGCTTGAAGAGGGCATCGTCCCTCCCACGATCAACCTGGACGACCCCGATGACGGCATGGACCTTGATTTCGTCGCGAACGAAGCTCGCAAGAGCCCCATCAAGGCCGCACTGAACAACTCCTTCGGCTTCGGCGGTCACAACGTCAGCCTGGTGATGACCACCTTCGAAGGTTGATCAGCGCTCTGAAATTGATTTCAGGCACCGACGTCCCCAGTGAATGAATCGTGGCTTTCATGGATTCTCCGTGCAGGCGAGCTCAACCTCGAGGGTTGATGCTGCCGATAACACTGGTATGACCTTGGAGAACACCCCCATCCTCGACCTAGAAGTCCCATTGATCGTTCAGATCGCCGCCAGAACCATGCCGGTCAAGGACGTGGTCGCGCTCGAACCGGGGGCCATCATCGAATTTCCGAGATCGGCCGATGAGGATCTCGAGATCCTCATCAACAACAAGGCCGTCGGCCAGGGCATCGCGGTCAAGGTCGGAGAGAATTTCGGGATCAGGATCAACAAGATCGGTGATCTCTCGACATTCCTCGGCTGAAGTGCTTCCACCGCTCACTCGGTGTTCGCCGGACTCCGATTCGTCAGAGGCCACACGGGATAGCGGCGCCCGCTCAGAACGACACCCAGCACTGTTCCTCGCACCAGGAAGTGGTAGGAAATCAGAAGTGGGATGGTCACGAGAATCATCATCACGAGCATCTTCACCGTGCCATCGATGTCCCAGTAGCGAAAGCATGCAGGGATGAAGATCGTCAACGGAAGATGCAGCAGATAGATCCAGTAGGACGCATCGACGAGGTAGCGTACCGCGCGGTTCTCGCGTCGGAAGAGACGCTCGCACACGCCGGTGAGGCCGAACACGAGCAACCATACCGAGACCACCTGCACGCACTGCGTCACGATGAAGAGAACCGACATGAATCCGTCGCCGGGCGCATCCGAGGGCGGTGCGAAAACCGAGAGATACCAGATGATCGAGAGAACGATTCCGACGCAGAGCAGAAAAAAACCACTCAGCAGTCTCAACCAGGCGAAACGCTCCAGTGATTCGACGACTTCACGATGGTGATAGCACACCCAGCCGACACCGAAGTAGATCGCATAGGCACCAAGCACATGCCAGAGAGGAGCCCATTCCATCGGGGTATCGAAGCCGACGTTCTCCATCGTCAACATGAACGGGATCGAGATGATCACCAGGAGGGGCAGACGCAGCCAGCGAAGGCGACCAAGCGAGAGGGCATGCACGCCCCTTCGAAACACCGCGACCATCGGGCCGGCGATTTTCCTCAGAAACATCGTGGCGATGGCGAAGAAGACGTAGTAGTAGACGAGGTAGTAGAGGAACCAGAGATGCATCGGTCCGGCATCGATGAAATCGGCGTTCCAGCTCATCTCCTTCAAGGTCGCGAAGATCGATCGACCGTCTTCGGCCTGTGAAGAGTGGGTGAAGGCGAAACTCAACGACCACGCAAGCAGTGGATAAAGCACGAACCAGCCGATCACCAGCGGTATGACGATGCGGTCGAAACGATGGCCCGCAAAGACCCGGGGGCCTTTTCGGGTGAAGAGCATCGCCCCGAAGAAACCCGCCATCACGAAGAAGACCGGCATGCGGAAGATGTGGATCGATAGCGCCAGAAGTCCCGCCAACGGAGATCGTTCGGGATCGTAATACACCCAGAGCCCGTCCTGCTCCTGAAAGACCAGGGCCGTGTGCAGTACGACGCCGAGCAGCATCATCACGGCCCGTGTGAAATCAAGGCCGTGGTAACGCCTGTGACCGGAGTCACCAACGGAGGGTGGCGGAGGGATGTGTGAGGAATCGGACATCCACGCAGCATAGTTTGTTGAAGACAGGACTTGGAATCGACTCAGAGAAGTTCGGATGCGATTCTCGCAAGTTCACTTCGCTCGGTGCTGGAGAGGGACACGTGCCCGGCGATTCGATGACCACGCAGCCGATCGATCACATGGGTCAGTCCGTTGCTCGCGGAATCGAGATAGGGCGAATCGATCTGTTCGATGTCGCCGCAGAGAATGATCTTCGTCCCCTCACCGACACGGGAGACGATGGTTCGAACCTCATGAGGTGAGAGGTTCTGCGCTTCGTCCACGATCATGAACTGGTGCGGGATCGAACGACCACGAATGTAGGTGATCGGTTCCAGAACGATCTGCCCGGTGGCCATGAGACGATCGAGGCGCTGCTCTGGCGTGCGACTGTCAGCGTCGTTGAGATGACTCCCCCGGGTGGAAAGCAGATAGGCGATGTTGTCGAAGATGGGCTGCATCCACATCGCCATCTTCTCGTCCTTGTCACCGGGCAGGAAACCGATGTCCCTGCCAAGCGGCATGATCGGCCGGGCGGTGAGGAGCTTGTCGAAGTGCTCCTCCTTGATCACCTTCTGAAGACCGGCGGCCAGAGCCAGCAACGTCTTGCCGGTACCAGCGGGCCCGATGAGGGTGATGATCTTGATGTCGTCATCGAGAAGCAGGTCAAGTGCCATGGTCTGTTGCACGTTGCGCGCGATGATCCCATAGACGGGCTTCCTCGGCCCGGTGACGGGGATCACGTGCCCTGTGTCCGCGAGGACGCGGGCGAGTCCCGCGTGGCTTTCGTCTTGCTTGTCACGCAACACGATGAATTCGTTGGGAAAGACGTCGAGTTGATCGAGATCGGAACCCGTTGAACTGCGAAATGAGAGTCCGTCGAGCTTGGTCAGACTCAGCTGTCGTTCCTCGTAGAGCTCCTCGATCATCGCGGCATCGACTTCGACTTCGATGTAGCCTCCGTAGAGCCAGTCGGTATCGACCCGACCGGCCTCAAAGTCCTCGCAGGGGATCTCGAGCGCGTCGCACTTCACCCGCGCGTTGATGTCCTTGGAGATGAAGAAGGTCGATTCACCAGCGGCATGCAACGCATGAGCCACACCCAGGATCCGGTTGTCGGCGATGTCGAGATCGAGAGAGATGTTGAGCGAACGATCACAGCGATCGATGCGGACCACTCCGCCTGAATCGTTCCAGGACACGCCCTCGAAGAGGCGTCCCTTCTCACGGAGTCCATCGAGTGAACGTATCGCCTGTCGAGCGTTTCGCCCGGTTTCATCGTTGTTCTTCTTGAACCGGTCGATCTCCTCGATGACAGTGAGCGGAATCACGACGACATGCTCCTCGAACTGGAACAGGGCGGTCGGATCGTGAAGAAGCACGTTGGTGTCGAGGACGAAATGCTTCAACCCGTTCTGCCGGGAATCTGGTGACGTTGACGCATCGGCGATCTTGGCACTGGATGACACGTGTGGCTCCTTGTCTGGCTGTTGCGGCGTGACTTGGCGCGATCGAACAGGGTGATGGCCGATGGCTGGACATCCCAACGACCATGCCGCACAACGATACGCAACAAATGCAAGAAGCATGTGAAGAAACCCCTGTCAGACGAACAGATTTGGAAAATCCGCCGCCACTGAACGGAATTGATGTCCCTTGACCTGAATCAGGAGAAAATCGAGGCTTCCCATGGAGACACTCTTCAGCACGGCCAAAGATCGCTCAAGCGCGACGATGATCCTCGGAATCCGATCTTCATACCACGGGTGCTGGCGGTAAGATCATGGGGATCGAAAAGCCCCCAGTGCAGGAGAGTTGAAGACATGCCCACAACGGCGGAACGAATTCGTGAGGCACTCGAGAAGATCGCACCTCTTCACTACGCGGAGGAATGGGACAACGTCGGAGAATTGATCCGTGGCGCACGTGATCGGGTGAACAGGGTTCTTCTCACGATCGATCTGACCGAGCCCGTCCTTGAGGAAGCGGTCGAGCAGAAGGTCGACATGGTCGTCGCCTACCACCCGCCGATCTTCAAGCCCCTGCAGAGACTTGGTGCGACGCACCCATCGGAACGAATCATTCTCGGAGCGACCAGGGCAGGGCTGCACGTCTACTCACCCCACACCGCTCTCGACGCGGCGATCGATGGAGTCAACGACTGGCTCGCGGACTGCCTGGGGAGCGGAGACCGGAGGGCACTGGTTCCGGTGAACGGTTCGGTGGGTTCGGAGTCATGCAAGATCGTCACCTATTGTCCGGAGGAATCCGTCGACAGAATCAGAGACGGGCTCGCCTCCGTGGGAGCGGGAACCATCGGTGAGTACAAACGGTGCTCGTTCGAGACCCCCGGGACGGGGACGTTTCACGGCAGCCCAAGCAGTTCTCCCAAGGTCGGAAGATCCGGAAAGCTGGAACGGCTTTCAGAAAGTCGCCTGGAGATGGTCTGCCCGAGACAGAACCTCCCCGCCGCGGTCAGAGCGTTGGCGAGTTTCCACCCCTACGAGGAACCTCCGATCGAGCTCTACGCACTCGAACCACTTCCGATTCGAGAGACGGGCGCCGGTCGCAGGATCGTTCTGGACCGAGCGATCTCGCTGAGGCGCGCAGTGGAACTGGTCAAAGCCCGAACCGATGTCGGCGAACTCAAGCTTGCGAGAGCACGCACCAGAACACGGCAGCACCGAACGATAGGGTTGTGTGCCGGATCGGGCGGCTCGCTGCTCGAGGAAGCCATCATGCAGGGGTGCACGCTCTTCATCACCGGAGAGATGTCACACCACGATCTGCTGAAGGCACAGTCGGCGGGCTGCACCGTGCTTCTGGCCGGACACACCGACACGGAGCGTGGCTACCTTCCCGTTCTGGCGAGAAGACTCGCATCCGAGCTGGGAACAGAGACGGCGAGCTTCCTCATCAGCCGTCGAGATCGTCGTCCGCTTCGAACGGTGTGAGGACCGAGGTCGCCTCCGGCCGGGAAACCCCGAACCACAGGCGATAGAAGAGCCGGTTCACGTCGTCGAGAATCACGATGATCGCCGGCAGGACGATGAGCGTGAGCGCGGTCGAGGAGACGAGTCCCGCGGTGATCGAGATCGCCATCGGTATCAGGAATCTCGCCTGGAAGGACTGCTCGAGCATCAACGGGGAGAGGCCCAGAACGGTCGTCGCGGTGGTGAGGACGATGGGACGAAGTCGCCGTCGCCCGGCTTCGAGGAGAGCCTCCATGAGAGGCATGCCGTTCTTTCGAAACGTATTGTAGAAATCGATCAGGATCAGGGAGTTGTTCACGACGATTCCCGCCAGCGCCACGACACCGATCAGACTGAGAAAGGTCAGATCGAATCCAAGCAGGAGGTGACCCCAGATGACTCCGATGAATCCGAAGGGGATCGCCAGCATCACTGCGATCGGCTGGAAGTAACTCGCGAACAACCAGGCGAGAATGACATAGATCATGAGGATGGCAGCTCCGAAAGCGATCGGAAGCGTTGAAAAAGCTTCGGCGACGTCAGCCTGGCGACCACCGGATCGAATCTCGATCTCAGGCCAGCGCTCTTCGATCTCGGCGAGTGGCCCGATCATCTCCCGGTAGAGCTCCTCGGGACTGGTCGCGACGTCGGTGTCGGCCAGAACATTGATTGCACGCTGCCTGTCGATCCGTTTGATCGTGGTGTAGCCTTCGGCCTCCTCGAGCCGGGCGACTTCGGAGAGTGGCACCAGGTTTCCTGCCGGTGAAAGAATCCACATCTGCTCCAGATCCTGAAGACGGCTGCGTGAACTCGCATCAAGCTGCACACGGACGTCGATGTCCTCTCTGTTTTCACTGAAGACGTGGGCCTCGAGCCCGTAGAGCGCTGCTCTGAGCTGGCGGGAGATTCCCAACACAGTGAATCCAAGAGCCGCCGCCCCGGGGCGCAGGTGGACCCGGATCTCCTTCTGTCCGAGGACGTCGTCGTTGCTGACACTCAGAATCCCATCGAAGCTTCCGACCAGCAGTTCCACCTCACGCACGACGTCGATGATCGAGTCGCGATCAGCGCCTGCGACGCGAATTGTGATGTCCTTGCCGCCGGGCCCGCCATCGAGAGTCGAGAAGCTGACCTCATCGGCTTCGGAAACGTCACCCAGCTCGCGCCGGATGGACTCGACGACCTCCCCGCTGGAACGATCACGTTCCTCGATCGGTTTCAGTTCGAGGAAGATCTGACCGGCATTGGTCGAAGTCGATCCCATGGCTCCGGTCGCGATATCGAAGGAGGAACCTATCGTCGTGGAGATCGCAGCGAGCTCGTCCTGATCTCTGGCGATCGACTCGATCCGTGCGATGAAATCGGATGTTCTCTCCAACGAGGTTCCGGTCGGCATGCGGACCTCGACGAGCATGTTCTCGGCGTCCTGCACCGGAAGGAACTCGAAGGGAACGCGACGACCTGTCACGAGCCCGATCGATATGCCCAGCAAGGCCAGTGCGGTGGCGGCAGTGATGTAGCGGTAGTTCAAGGCGCTTCGAGTGAAGGAGGTGTACCGCCGGATGACCCAGCCCAGGACGACACGATCACGCCAATCGCTGAACGCATCAAGTCGCTTCATGATCCGCCCGGGCGTTCTGGCCTTGTGGCGCTTGATGGCGTGAGCCATGTGGCTGGGAAGGATCAGGACAGATTCCAGATAACTGGAGGTCAGCGCACACACGACTACCCACGGAAGTGCACCCATCAGATCGCCGATCTGCCCCTGGATGAAGAGCAGAGGGATGAAGGCCACGATGGTGGTGGAGACCGTTCCAAGCACGGGCCAGACCACCTGATTCCCGCCTCTGATCGAGGCGGCTTCGGGATCATCGCCACCCTCGGCCTCGGCCTGGATGTTCTCAGCGACCACGATCGCATCATCGGTCAGCATTCCCAGCGTGACCAGCAGACCGAACATGGTGAGAAGGTTCAGAGTGATTCCCAGGAAGTACATCGCGACCAGAGTTCCGGCGACCGCCGTGATCAGGCCAACCATGACCCAGAGCGATGTCCTGATGTTCAAGACGAGAAACAACGCTAGGAAGACGAGAATGGCTCCCTGGGTCGCGTTTCTCGTGAGCAGTTCAAGGCGACCCTGGATGAAACGTGAGAGATCGGTGCTGGTGGAAAGCGTGCCGGGAAGGACATCGAGACTGGACGCGCCGAGGGCCCAGGCCGTCCAGTTCGACCTCTGCATGAGGCGGTCAAGAGTCGACCCATCGAAGGGTTCCTGATTTCGGCCACGAACATAGGACTTGACCATCGAGGAGATCTCGATGGCATCCTGACTGCCTTCTCGGAAGACGGTGAGATCCGCAGCCGGCTGACCGTTGAACCGCTGGACGATGTCGATGTCGATGTAGCCTTCGAGCACGTCGGCGACGTCGCCCACCGTCAGGAGTGATCCGTCCGGATTCGCCCTCAGAACGATGGACTTGATCGAATCGGAACGAACATCCACTCCCACGGTACGGACATTGATGTTTCCGCGACCAGTCTTGAGCGTCCCACTGGGAAGTTCCGACATCCATGCGGAGATGGCGTCGGAGACCATCGGCATGGACAGTCCGTTCTCGAGCAGAGCCTGTGAATCCACGTCCACGGAGATCTCGTACTGCCTGACCCCCGTCTCCATGAGGGATCCCATGCCGGAAAGGGATTCGAGATCCTCCTTGATTCTTCGCAGCCCGCGCTTGAGCTCCTCCTCGTTTGCGTCCCCCCAGAGATTCAGTTGGATCGCGGGCATGTTGGGAATCATCTCGGTGATCTGCAGACGTTCGGCGTCAGCCGGAAGGTCCTGCACACGGTCGAGTGTCCGCTCGATCTCATCGAGGGTCTTCTGAACGTTCACGCCGTCGATGAACTCAGCCGAGATGCGTGCGTAGCCCTCGCTGATGGTCGTCTTGATGCGTTTTATCTCGTCGATCGAATCGAGTGCGTCCTCGATCTTGAAGACCATCGACTCCTCGATCTCCTCGGGCGTTGCGCCCGGATAGACCATGGTGATGAATGCGGACTGGGAATCGACTTCCGGGAAGAATTCACGTCGCATGGTCAGCAGCGAATAGACGCCGATGATGATCGTGGCAGCCATGAGGAGGTTGACTGGGACGGGATTTCGTACACCGAATGAAGGGAGGCTCACGAGGCGGGCTCCTCGATGTCCACCAGATCGATCACCTCGGGATTGATCGCGGAGCCCACCGAAGGAGTCCTTGAGGCATCAAGGAGCACACGAGCTCCGGAAGGGAGCTCGTTATCGAGCGCGAGATCTCTCGAACGTCCACCCTCGGACTCGATCGGAAAGGCGATCTCGGCATCAACGGAACGCACGATGTTGTCGGCGAGAACGAACCAGAGACGGTTCTGCTTGACAGCCGTCTGTGGCACGATGATACGCTTCTGCAGATCGCGGGCGAAGACGGTGGTGACCACGAAGGTTCCGGGCGCGAGGAAATCAACCGATCCTGAACCGGCCTCGTCCAGACTCTGATCGAGCTCGACGAAGGCCGTCATGGTCCGGGTGAGTGGATCATCCACGGGAGAGATCCTGTTGATCCTGCCGTTCCATGTTCTGGATTTCACGCCTCGAGCGGAGATCCGGACCTCGTTGCCTTTGAAGATCGAAGGCCTTGCACTGGAGGGGAGCCGAAGCTCGACTTCGATTCGTGTGAGATCAACCACCCGAGCGATTCGCTGACCGGGCACGACGCGCTCCCCGGGCTCGACTTCCACGGATGCGAGAATCCCATCGATCGGACTGACGACCCGGCATCGTTCGACGTTGCGAGCGGCGAGTTCGCGAGCGTCCCTCTGGGACGCCTGCTGATTCTCGAACAAGCGACGGCGGATTGGAACGGCCTGAAGTCGTTCTCGGATCGAAGTGAGCGCCGTTTCGGACTGGACGACACGCTGGCGGACTAGATCGACCTCGCGAGGATTTGCTGCGCCGTCGGCCCTGGCCTTCTGGATCCGCTCGAGTTCGTCACGAACGATCACAAGATCCTGTTCACCGAGTTCGACGAGTCTTCGTGCATTCGTCTCGTCGATGTCCAGCTGCTCGAGATTCGTGGAGATCTCGCTGAGCGTGCGCTCCGCGATCTCGTACTGCCGCTTGAAATCCTCGGCATCCAGAACAGCGAGAACATCTCCTACCATGACGCGACGTCCGATCTGAATCGTTTCCGGAACATCAAGCACGATCGAAGGCACCTCGGCCGGGATATCGGCCGAATTCATGGCTTCAGCAAGTCCATAGCCGTTCCAGGTACGACCCAGCTCACGAGGGACGACTTCGACCACGGAGACGCGTCGCACCTCCTCGGGACGCTCGGAGGAGCTTGGGATCGGACTGGTCGCGGTGAGCCAGATCGCGATCGCGATCGAGCCACCGAGCAGCCCGACCACTACCACGGTGCGAAACAGCATGGATGAAAGACTGCTCTGGGTGCTCATCGTGATGAAAGGTCCGGATCGTGGATGTCGAGCGGGAAAACGACCGGACAACCGGGGTCTCCTCGTCGGGAATGTAGGAGAAGTGTATCCGGCTCGAACCGATCGGTCCCTGCTTGCTACCCTGATCTCATGACAGGTCCGAAAAAGAATGAACTGAGTATTCAGGAAGTCGAAAAGGTCGCGAAACTCGCCCGACTCGAACTGAACGAAACCGAAATGAAACTGTACGCAGGGCAGCTTTCCTCGATTCTCGAGCACATCGCGCAGCTGGAGAGACTCGACGTCGAAGGGGTGGAACCCATGGCTCACCCGATACCGCTGCAGAACCGTCTCGACGATGACGTGCCGGGGGACCCGATGCCCGTGGAAGCGCTGCTCGCCAATGCACCGGAAGTCGTCGAACCCTACATCTCGGTGCCCAAGGTTCTCGGGGGTGAGTCATGACCGCCAGAGACTTCAGAAGCTGCCGGGAGATCAGCGAAGAGATTCGAACTGGAAAGGCCAGCGCGGAATCGGTGATGCAGGAGACACTCAAACGCATCCACGCCTTGAATGGAGAAACGAACGCCTTTCGCGAGACGTTCGATGAAGAGGCGATGGAAGCGGCTCGCGAGATCGACGCACGCCTTTCTCGAGGAGAGGACCCGGGGCCACTCACCGGAGTCCCGGTTGGGATCAAGGACAACATCGCGACCACCGAAGGAACCACCACGTGCGGCTCCAGAATGCTGGAAGGATACCGATCGCCCTACGAGGCCACTGTCGTCACGAGGCTTCGAGAGTCCGGTGCCATACCGGTCGGACGAACCAACTGCGATGAGTTCGCGATGGGCTCATCCACCGAGACATGCGTGCACGGAGCGGTGCGAAATCCTTGGAACACGGAACGCGTCCCCGGCGGCTCGAGCGGCGGAAGCTCGGCGGCAGTCGCTGCAGGCCTCGTGCCGGCGACACTGGGTTCGGACACGGGCGGATCGATCAGACAACCGGCAGCTCTCTGCGGATGCGTCGGACTCAAACCAAGCTACGGTCGAGTGAGCAGATACGGACTGGTGGCGTTCGGTTCCAGTCTCGATCAGATAGGCCCCATCACCAGATCGGTTGAAGACGCCGCGATCATTCTCGAAGCAATTTCAGGCGTCGATGAACGTGATTCCACCTCGGCTCCCGAGCCTGCCGCCAGGGTCGAATTCAGCGGTGGGATCCCTCACGGACTGCGAGTGGGTGTGCCTCGTCAGTACAGGGAGCCGGGAGCGAACGAGGCGGCCGTCGACCGAGAGCTGGATCGTGCGATCGATCTGCTTCGGAACGCGGGCGCGGAGATCATCGATGTCGATCTCCCTCTGACCGAGACCGGCATCTCCACCTACTACGTGATCGCACCCGCCGAAGCATCGAGCAATCTCGCCAGATACGACGGAATCAGATTCGGACATCGATCTCGAGAAGCGACCGGATCGGTCGACGAGTTGTACGCCCGATCCAGAAGCGAAGGGTTCGGACCTGAAGTCCAACGCAGGATCATGCTGGGAACCTACGTGTTGAGCTCGGGATACTACGACGCCTACTACCAGAGAGCGTTGAAGGTCCGAAGGCTGATCAAGGACGAGTTCGACAAGGCGTTCGAAAGCTGCGACGTCCTTCTAGGACCGACCGCTCCATCGACCGCGTTCGAGCTCGGTGGAAAACCGGACCCGGTCGCCATGTACCTGTGTGACATCTACACGGTCAACAACAACATGGCTGGAATCTGCGGGATCTCCATTCCTTCGGGAACCGACCAGGAAACAAAGGGCCTTCCGATCGGACTGCATCTTCAGGCCCAGGCGTTCAACGAGAAGATGCTTCTCGAAGCGGCCGATGCACTCGAAAGACTCGTTGAATTCGACTGTTCCGCGCTCGAGGGAGAGGACTGATTCGAATCACTCCTCGGTCTGTTCCGGCCAGCCGGGCTTGCGCCCGAAGTTGCGCATCGAAACGTTGAAACCCGCGAGAAAGTCAGCGGCGAGCTGATCGTCGTCTTCGAATAAACCGGCGGTCGCAGTTGCGGTGTAGATCTCAGGGGGTGAGACACGACGTACGAGAAGCCTGACCGGAACCTCGGCGATGGACACCAGTTCGACCGTCTTCAAGGTGTTCTCTGCATTCGCCTCGACGGAGAGAACCGCGAGTTCGAATGGTGCGCCTGCGGCGATCGCCGCCGAATGCACATCACTCCATCGCACTCCATAGCGTGCGGGGCGAGCCGCATCATCGGTCGGGCCGACCACGGCGGAGCGCATGATCGAAAGCACTTCACGCCGTTCAGATCGGTCGAGAATCCGAGTCGCGAATTCATCATCCGGTCCGAAGGATGTGTTGCTCGAGACCGGGTTCGGCTTCCCTCCCCCGCACCCGGAACAAAGCAGCCCGAGAGTGAAGAGGGCGCAGACGAGAGCTGTGAGACGAATCTGCGACATCGAGGTGGGCGCTCCTGAGACATCGGGAAGACCGTGAGAGCACGGGGCCGAAACTGAATGGACATGGTACCCGACCCCACTCCGAGACAGAAAACACGCTCAGGGGTGTGAAAACGATGATTAAGTCCGATAAATGAGAAAAGACACGCCGGAATGATCGAACCTCTTTAAGAGAACGATCGTCTGAGGGGTAGGGAACTGACGATAGAAGGGATACCCTTCTGTCGTGGAACAGACGCCACCGTCAGATGAAACCGTACTTTCGCCATGCCGACGAGGATGACGTGCATCCCCGATGACGCGTGAGCTGGAGCCCCCCGAATGAGCTCGAATTCAGCCCGCCCCGGAAAACCGGGCAAGGCATCCTCGACCCTGCGTCGGCAGGAATTGAGACGAAGGCTCCCTCGCACGACGGGTGAGTTCTGGGCCAGGCTCAGAAAGCCCGAAGTGGTCTATGGCCTGATCTCCAGCACGGTGTTCGTGATCATGCTCACGAGTCTCATCGCCTGGGCACAGACCGCCCGCCATCCATATGTCGGCGAGCTCATCCACCAGCCGATCGTGAATCTGGTCGATTTCGAGGTCGAGGACTATCAGGCGACCGAACGTGCACGCACCGCAGCCAGACAGGCTGCGCCACTGATATTCGCACCGAGACGTGCCTATCTCGACAGGATGCAAGCGGCCCTCGAGGGCCTCCCCGCTGCTGTCGCGGAAAGCAAGACGATCGAAGACGTCAATGAGGAACTCGTCAAGGAATTCGGACTCACCCAGAGCACGCTTGCCACCGTCCAGGAATACGCGCCCCAGAACGGCGAATCGGACCCAAAGTGGAACAACTGGACGAAGACGTTCATCAACTACCTCTGGCGGAAGAATCCGATTCTTTCGAGCGAGGACTCGCAGGCGTTCAAGACGACGCTGAACAGGGCGACGCTTCCAGAGGTCGCACCGGACGATGACGGCGAAGTGACGGATTTCAAACCAATCCCCCTCGATGATGAAGTCGAGCTTGGCGAGAGTGATGAAAGCAAGGCAGACGTCAAACACGAACTCGAGATGCTCGCACGCCGGGCCGGTTTTCCCAGAGAGGTGACCCCCATCGTGGTCCAGCGATTGCTGGACTCCCTCCAGGCCACCGCATACGTCGATCGGAAGCTGACCTCGGCCGTGGCGGATTCGGAAGCTCGCAAGGTCGATCCGATGAAGGTGGAACACGCCCGGGGAGAGGTGATCGCACTTCCGGGGGACGTACTGACACCAGAACAGATCGTGCGCATCGCGGAGTCCGAACGGGCCTACGAGATGACGTCCAATGCGATGATTCAGAGATATCTCGCACTGTTCGGAATCTTCGGCGTGACCGCAGGCATCTGCGCGCTGCTCGCCGCCTACTCTGCCACGTTCTATCCCCTCATCGCGAAGAATCCCCTCAGACTCGCGACGATCCTGAGCGTCGTACTGGTCGCGACGACCTGCGCGATCGTGGTCGGTGTCAAACTTCCGAGCCTCACCGTGCTGGCTTCGCTCTCGGCGAATCTGGTCGTGGTGATCATGTTCGCGCTGACTTATGACCGTCGCATCGCACTGTTCGCTGCGATCATGCAGATCATCATCATCGCGATCGCACTTGGTCTGGACGCCACGATGGTGGCTGCCCAACTGATCACTTGCGCGACGATGGCGAGCATGCTCGATGAGATCAGAAACCGACGAGCGATGATCCGGGCCGCCACGATCACGGCATTGGTCGGTGGTTCGATGTTCGCGCTTCCGATGATCGTGGACCTGGCCATTTCTGGGAACGCCTTCCGAAACGTCCTGATCAACATCGGATCCGCGGTGGCTTCCGCCTATCTGGTCGGATTCGTGATGCTTGGCGCGCTGCCGAGCATCGAACGCATCTTCAAGCTGACCACGGGTCTGACTCTGAGCGAACTTCGTGATCCGAGGCACCCCCTGTTGCGTCAGATGCAGCAGAAGGCACCGGGCACCTACAACCACTCGCTTCAGATCGCCAACATCGCCGAAGAGGCCGCGGAATCGATCGGAGCCGATGGTTTGTTGGTCTACGTCGGTGCGCTGTATCACGACATCGGAAAGATCGACAAACCCGAATACTTCATCGAGAACCAGGCGGGTGGTCCCAACAAGCACGACAAGCTCAGCCCGGCCATGAGCCTTCTGGTCATCACCGGCCATGTGAAGGACGGCATCGAGCTGGCTCGAGAGTATGGACTTCCCCGCGTGGTGCTCCACTTCATCGAGAGCCATCATGGCACCACGCTTGTGGAATACTTCTTCCATGCCGCGCGGAACAAGGCCGCCGAGGAAGGCCAGGAAAACGCGGTGGAGGAATTCGAATTCCGTTACCCGGGACCGAAGCCACGGACGAAGGAAGCTGCGATTCTGATGCTCTGCGACTGCGTGGAAAGCGCAGCCCGAGCTCTGGGTGAGCCGAATCCAGGCCGCATCGAGACGCTGGTCCGAGCCCTTGGCCGGAAGCGTCTGGAGGATGGCCAGTTCGATGAATGCCCGCTGAGTTTCCGAGAGCTCAAGACGGTCGAGGATTCGATCATCAAGAGCCTCTGCGCCATCTACCACGGACGCATCGCCTATCCCACGAAGCAGATGGAGGAGAACGAGGATGAATCGACTCCCACTTCGGAAGCCAAGCCAGCCTCGGCCTGATCACGCATCGAAGAGTCCCTGCTCGGATGCGGCATCGATCATTCTACGGTGAGGATTGGAGAGCCCCAGTTCATCGAGACGGTCGACCGGATGCCATCTGAAGGGTGGTGATCCGAGCGTCTCGAGAAGACTGCGAACGAAGTGCTCGTCGACGACATCGAAAGAAGGTCGATGAACGTGAAAGATGATGTCGCGATGGGTCGTTCGATGCTCGAAACGTTGCAGATCGATCGGCTCGTTCTGAAGAGAGAAACGAGACAAGACGGCATCAGGAGCCAGCTCCTTCTTCGACTCGAGCGAGGTCGGCTGCCACATCCGGGCCCAGAGTCCCTTCTCGGGGCGCTGCACGAGCAGGATCTCCGAAGAACCGGGTGACTCCGGAGCGCGTAAGCAAAGCAGCGCGTGATGATGCAAGATCGTTCGTTTCGCTCGAACACGAACCTCCGGATACCTGGTGGGTTCACCGGAAGCGCGGCCGAGACAACTGTCACGAAGCGGACAATTCAGGCAGTCGGGATCGTGCTTGCGGCAGACGGTCGCGCCCAGCTCCATGATCGCCTCGTTTACGACCGCAGGGTCCCCGACATGCTCGGCCACCGACGATGCGGTGCGCCAGCACCATGCATCGAAATCACGCTCTCCCGGCCTTCCCGGTCGGGTGGCGAACCGAGCGAAGACTCGTGCGACGTTTCCATCGACGATCGGGGCACGCTCGCCGAAAATGATGGATGCGATGGCGCCGGCGGTATAACGGCCTACTCCAGGCAGAGTGCGCAACGTGGAGGCATCCTGCGGGACCACACCTTGATGCTCGTCACGGATGACCTGGGCGGCCGCATGAAGAAGCCTTGCCCGGCGGTAGTAGCCGAGGCCCTGCCACAGTGCCAGAACTTCCTCTTCCGAGCCTTCCGCAAGAGCCAGGACATCTGGGAATCTCTCAAGAAAGCGCTCAAAGGGCTCTTTCACTCGATCCACCTGCGTCTGCTGCAGCATGGCCTCTGACACCAAGGCCCGGTAACCATCCCTCTGACGGCGCCAAGGCAGATCTCGAGCCGCCTCCTCGAACCAGGCGCAGAGCGCATCGCCGAATGAACGAGCCCTCAAGGGATCGAGCAGAGAATCGTCGGTGGGCAAGGGGTTGTCTTTTCTGGCACTCATAATCTGGAGAGGCATCGTAGATCAGGCCTCTGGTGGTTGCACCACTTCAGTGCGCGGGGTACCTTCCTAGGCTCAAGAAGGGCGTTCTCAGGCAAGAAACCTCGCTCTTCAACGCACAGAAAGAGACGGGCGGATCTCGACGAACCACGTCGGACCGACCGAAGACCACGGAACCCCCCCTGCCGCCCCGCAGTTGGCATCCATTCAGGAGCAGCCCCCATGTCGAAGATGTTTCTCACGATGGAAGAAGCCGCCGAACAGATCGGCAAGTCCGTTGATGACGTCAAGAAGATGATCTCGGACGGCAAGCTCCAGGAGTTCAAGCAGAACGACGAGGTCATGATCAAGTCGGAACAGCTTGCGCTCGTCGCGGAGGACGGCGAAGTGAATCTCGACGACTCCGTGATCGGTGACGCCATGTCCCTGGAAGACTCCTTCTCCGACATGATCGAACTCGATGACGCAAGCTCGAGTGGTAGCGCGATCGGTCTGGCTGATTCGAACGAAGCGACCGGCATCAGTGCCTTCGATACGGCCCTGGCACAGGAACCACCATCCGCAGCAGCTGGTTCGGATGACGAGCTCAACCTCGACAACCTCGACTCAGGCAGTCAGATGCTCGACCTCACTCGCGAATCCGATGACTCGATGGTCGGTGCAGAGTTGATGACGCAGTCATTCGAGGACGAAGAGATGCTCGATCTTCCATCGAGTGCGAGCGGCATCTTCAACCGCATGGATGACGACGGCGGTGCTCAAGGCGTCGCGGCAGCACTCGGCAACAGTCCGATGTCCGTCCCCATGGTCGTCGAGGAATACGACGGAGCCAGCAGTGGAATGGCTCTCGGCGGCATGATCGCCGCAGCACTCGCGTTCATCGTCGTCGCCATCATGGCGACCGGCGGCACTGGAATCGCCTCATGGTTCAACAGCACCATGGGTCTTGGAATCCCCCTGATTCTGCTCGTCGTGCTTCTCGGCGCAGGATTCGTGGTCGGTCGAGCGACCGACTGAGCAGCGCCCAAGCACGATGACACTTTCACTCTACGGACTTCGAGAATGGCTCGGCGCCACGGTCATATGCGCCGTCCTCGGCACGATCGCATTCGCGATCGGCGCGTGGTGGATCACGCCCCTGATCTTCCTGATCTGGATCGCACTGCTGCTCTTCTTCAGAGATCCGCTCTGGCGACGACCTGAGAGCATGCTCGACGAGGATCTGGTCTGCCCGGCGGACGGTCACATTTCGGCGATCGAGCACCTTGAGGACCATGAAGCGATCGGTGGACCGGCCGTGGTCGTCAGAATCTTTCTCAGTGTTCTCGATGTCCACATCAATCGAGCGCCGTGCAACGCCACCGTGGAGGAACTCCGCTACAGACCCGGACATCACCTGGACGCACGGTCCGAAGAGTCCGCCAAGGTCAACGAGTCGAACCTCATCATGATGAAACTGGACGACGGCACACCCATCGGGGTCCGACAGGTGTCGGGCGCGATCGCACGCCGCATCGTCTGCCCGCTGCAGCCAGGTGATCGTCTGACGAGAGCCGCCCGCTTCGGCATGATCAAATTCGGCTCGACCACGGAACTGATCGTTCCCGACCGAGGTCCGGAAGGCACCATCGTGCATGTCGCCAAGGGCGACCGTGTCCGTGGTGCGATCAACACCCTGGTGACGCTTCACGCCGAAGCGTGAGCGGAATCACCAGAGCCTGATCCTGAGACACCTTCGGAGACCGACTCACGCAGCCTTGCTGTCGCCGGTACCGAATCCCCAATCCATGAAATCATCGGCTTCGTCCGCGACCGTGTCGGGCCACTGCGCGTCGAGACGATGATGGATCCGGATGACCTTGGCAAGCTGTTCACCGAACACCTGGCGAAGCGAGTCGAGCAGAGGAGCCATCTCCTCCGAGAACGGTGTCGACATGTCTCTGAAGAGGAAGACCACCGCGAGGCATTCACCCTCGTGGATGCAGGGCATCGCGATGACGTCGGAGTTCTGGAGGATCTCGGCCTCGGGCCCCACGGCTTCGATGAATTCCTTCACATCATGGAACTTCACGAGGTCGCCCTGTTCGGCGACATGGTGGCAGACTCCGTTTGCGAGTCGATCGAGAACCGGATCAGCGAGCTCGCGAGGGCATTCAAAGTTCACGTACGCACCAAGCGCGTAATCGACTTCTGACTCGGCGAGCAGCACGGCGGCGTTGGTGGGCCCGGTCTTGGAAAGAAGGAATTCAAGCGAAGTCTGCAGAACGCCCTCGATGTCGAGCTCCTGAGAGACCAGTGCGCGATAGGCAGAGACCGAAGAGACGATGTCGAGTCGTTCGGACATGTCCTCCTTGCGGGCGACCGTTTCCTCGCCAAGATCACCGACCTTGCCGATCACCGAAGCGGAATCACTCGAGAATACGTCATCGAACGCGCTTCGGACACGATCGACGATGACATCGTCGACGCTGCAGAGGTCGATGTAGTCGTCCACTCCCGATCGGAAGAGGTCGACCAGCGAATCGACTTCGATGCCGCGACCAGCGACGATGGTCGCGGTTCGACCGAGAGTCGCCAGACACTCACCCACCACGTTCATCGATGCATCGTCGATGCAGAGAAGAACCAGATCGGGAAAGGTCTCATCCATGACCAGCTCGAGTTCCGTGGAGGAACAGTAGTTGATCTGTATGTCGGTGTTCTTGAAGATGCCGGCGATGTGTTCACGATCGTTCGTGTGATCTGTGACCACGAGCATCTCATCGTTCCTGGATTCGTTCTGAGCAAAGTCGTTGTTGAATTTAGAATTCATTGGGGAAGCCTCCTTCTCATGCCTCAGGAGTCCCATCGACCGAATCAGGACGTGATTTAAGCAAGTCTTCAGGAAGTTGACATGAAAGTTGTGCCGGCAGGGCTGGAGACCACCGCTTCGGGGAGGTGGATGGACACACGACCGCCGGTATGACCACCGGAGCGGTTGGAAAGGGAGATCGAACCTCCATGCGCCTCGATGAGTCGACGTGCCATCGAAAGTCCCAGCCCTCGACGACGACCAGCGGGTTGGTCCGAGAAGAACGGCTCGAATGCGTTGTGTAGAGCCTTGTCGGTGAATCCCGATCCATTGTCACAGACCACAAGATGGAGATCTCCATCGATGCACTCCGCTTCGAGCACGATGGGGCCGTCGTTGCTCGCTCTCAAACCGTTTTCGATCATTTCGACCAGGACACAACGAAGATGATCCGGGTCGACCAGGGCGGTGGGAAGAGGTCCATTGCTTCGTATGGAGACACGCTCCCCCCTGTGTTCCGGCACATCGTTGCATGCTTCGGCCAGCAGTGTTCCGACGGATGTCGGACGGACCATGATCTCGATCGGCCGGACGGATTCCGAAAGAGCCGCGACGATCTCAGTCGCACGCATTGAGGCATCCTCGATTTCGGCGGCGGCACCTGAAAATTCAGTGTTCGCCAGCCATTTCCCGAGAAGATGGGATCGACCCGCAATCAATGCCAGAGGCGTGTTGATCTCATGTGCGGCACCAGCGGCGATCGCCGCGACAGCGGAAGCGGCCCGAGCCTTCGACAGTGTCTCACGGTGATCGACCAGGACCCTGTTGGAGTGTGCCAGCTTTTCAGCGATGTGCTCGGCATGTTCACGCATGAGGACGTGGTCGATGGCGGCTTTCCAGGCGGCCCTCAGCGCACTTTCCGGATTGAATTCCGAGCTTTCGGTTCCAACCTCGACTCCAAGCGCGACGATCGCGGTTCGATCACCTCGAAGCGAAAGCCGGATGGGAGTGCCACATCGCTCCAGCCTGTTTCGGGAGAGCACGTCACGGGCGACGTCCGCGGGCATCCCTGCCTCGAACATGATTTTGTTGATGGAACCACCTTCGAACAACCAGATGCGAGGATCGGTCGATTCGTCGTCGGGAGGGAGGATCACGCATGCAGCCGAATCAGGAATGTGATCTCGTGCGGAGTCGGAGATGAGTCGGACGGCATCCTCCACGGACTCACAGGGAAGTCGGGTGAGAAAACGCCTCAGCGAGTCGAGACTGGATTCGGATGCTCGTGATTCAACGAGTCTGTCACGATAGGCGCGGGCGAAACGACCGACCGAACGGTTGGCGCGAGCGATCGATTCAAGCAGAATGTCCGTGGTGGGCGTCGAGTCCAGGCCGAGTTCCTCGGCACGGCGCTCCACTTCGCTGAGCACGTCGGAGCGAAGCTCGAGTGTTCGATTCAGATCGATGTTGAAGGTGCTGCAGATCTCTCTCAGGGCTGAAGCACGCGTTCCGTGCCCTTTGATGCACAGGTGATCGCCCGAGATGATCGCATCCGCGAGAGACACGATCGCCACGAGTTCCGGGTTCGAACAACCGTTCATGACCGAGACCGGCTGGTCGAGCAGCCAGACGACATCGATCAATTCCTCGGGAAGTCCCCACTGACGTGCGAGTCGACGTCCAGCAGTTCTGCCGTCGAGTCCGATGTGCTCCTGCACCACCACGTCGACGGTCTGCGTTCGCATTTCAGCGATTTCACAGGCGGAACCGAAGATCTTCGGAACCAGTGAGTGCAATGCCAGATGACCGATGTCGTGAACAAGCCCACCGATGAATGCCGCGGATTCTGAAACACCGAAGCGATCAGCGGCGATCTTCTCGGCAAGCACGGCGACGGCGAGTGAATGACGCCAGAAGAGCGAAACATCGAATCCAGCGGATTGCTCGGCACCGAGGGTCTCCACCGCCTGGAAGAGACGAACTGAGAACGCTGCCGATTTCACGGCATCGAATCCGAGCAGGACCACAGCTCGATCGAGGCTGGTGACTCCGAGAGACCTGCCACGTTCGCTGCGTGCGCACAGTCCGACGACTCGCGCCGAGAGAGCGGGGTCGGTGGCGATCAGATCGATGATCTCTCTAGCAGTGCTCTGATCGTCATCCAGAACATGGATGAGACGCATCGCCAGCGCGGTCGGTGATGGCAGTGCGTCAAGTCGACTCAAGAGTCCGGCGATGGGATCGATTTCATCGGTCATGCAGGTGTCGTCCATGAGAGCTCCGTCTTGGATGATGAATCAGTGAGAACGAAACAACGCTCCGACTCTCGAAAAGAGAGTGTCCGGGTGAAATGGCTTGGCGATGAAGTCATCCGCACCATCCCGTGAAATCTGAGTGATCTCGTCTTGATCTGTTGCACCGGAAATGATGATGATCCGTGTCGACCTGGTCATGGGGTTCGAACGGATCCGCTTGCAGACGATGTTTCCATTGACGTCGGGAAGCATGTAGTCGAGCAGCACCAGATCCGGCATGAGACGCTCGGTAAGGATTCCCGCGTCATATCCGTTGTCAGCCGTTTCCACTTCGAAGCGACCGTCCGATTCAAGCAATTCACGAAGGAGGGCCACGATCTGTTCGTCATCATCGACGAGCAGGGTTCGGATCTTCTCTCTCTCAAGCGCGGCGCGGGAGATGTCGTTTCGCTTCATGAAACAGATGAGCCCAGCCTTGGGTATTCTCCGAAACCTGGAACCGGGAACCCGGAAACCATCGATCTGCCCTTTGTCGAAACAACGGATGATGGTCTGCTGGGAGACGCCACAGAGTGCTGCGGCCTCACCTGTGGTGAAGACCTGCTTGGCCTGCAGCGACTGTCTCTCCCCTGCCTTGCTGGTCACGATCGAGCTCCCTGAATCAACGATCTCGTGATGAACGGACGGGTGTGTTCGAACCTCGAGTGATTGACCTATCGACAGAATTCGAGCGCGAATTAGCCGGAACAGGAAAGTCGTCTTAATTTTCTAACTATCAGCCGTTACGAGCCTTCCATAGAGAGACCGCCTCGGGCTCACGGGGATAGAGGGGCTCCATCTCGAGTGGGTCGATAAATCGCCCGGAGCTCGCAAACCGCTCCCCTATTCGAGCGCAAGCGGTGGCAGACCAGCGAGGCTCCATGATTTCACGAACACCTCGAAGTTTCCCCGCGAGATCATCGGGAAGGAACTGATCAGCGAGAACGACGGCCCCCTCGCACAACTCGATCACGCTGGATTCGGGTGGGTCGATCACATGTAATCCACTACGTCCGGATTCGAGCCAGTCGTCTCCGGAACGGTCGAGACGCGAAAGCCAGCACGTCGTTGATTTGGCGGCGCCAAGCACCACCACCGGTGGATGAACACCATCCAAGGAGACGGTGGTCTCCGCTGCGACCATGGCACTGGGAATCGATACCAGCCTACAACCGGTCCCTTCGGCAAGCCCCTTGGCCGTGCTGGTCGCAATTCTCAGGCCGGTGAATCCACCCGGACCGACACTGACGACCACGACTCCGAGATCACAGGGGGCGACACCGGATCGAGTGAAAAGCATGTCTATGGTGGGGAGGAGATTGTCCTCACCTCGACTGCCGCACGGAAACGCATGTTCGATGATCGAACCGTCGGGAAGACGCAACGCAACGCTGCCTTCCCGCTGTGACGTCTCGATCGCAAGCAGGATTCCAGTGGCGGCATCAGTCATGTCCCGGGCGCCTCGATGACCGCACCCAGCGTGAAGGGCCCGGATCCCGTCGCCGTGGTGACCGTGAAGAACGTCTCGGTGGGTCCACGCATGGTCTCTCCGGGAGTCACCCGGAAACGCACGCGGACTTCCTCGTCCGAGATCGCGGTTGAACCGAGATACTCGAAACGAACTTCGGGATTGCCGCTGGAGACACTTCGGACATCGCGCCATGCCGGCTTTTCGACTGCATTACGACCCCGTGGGTTGTAGTGCTTGATGACGACGCTGAATTCAGCCGGAACACCGGCGACCAGTCGCTGGGCATTGACGAAAGACTCATCCTGGAGCCAGTGACGCTCGAAGCGGGCCGCATCGGCGCGCGCACCAGTGGCTGCGTTGCGAATGCGAAGGGGAAGAACCGGACACTCCGGATGATCGGTGTACACCACCCACCAGATTCTTTTTCCGAGATCGGTGAGACGATCGAGGTTCCACCGAAGAACGTATGAGGATCTGGGGGATTCCGATGCGGGATTGAAACCGACGTAGAGCGGCGACTGATCACACACGCCCAGAATCGTGAATGGCCGATCATCACCGGCCTTGATTTGAACGTTGCCGACCATCTCCTTGCCGCGCGGACCGCCGATGAAGGCTGGCGTGGCGCGAACGGCCATTGCGACGTCACCTTCAAGTTCGAAGGTCAACGGACTCCCGGTCGAAAAGATGACCTGGACCTTCGCGTTTTTGATGCCGGGCGTGGCGGGCGCCTTCAAGGTCGCCCCGAGCTCGATCGAGTCCTGGGGCTGAATGACCTGACCGGAAAGATCCGTGGTCTCGGTGCACTTGCACGAAGTCACCACACGGGAGATGCGGACGGGCGTCGCGGAGCGATTGGTGATGACGAAGGTTCGGGTGTGCAGGCTTTCCGGCGCGATGTCACCAAGCATGTATGTCGCAGGAAGACCGATGACCGCGCCGTTCGAAGAGCTTCCGGAACCGCCTGCCCCCGGTGACTGGGCAAGAAGCTCTCCCCCACAGGGCAGCAGAAGAGCCATCATGAGGGCCGTGAGTCGAGGCAGGCCGCATGAGGTGAAGAACGACGATCGTGTCAGAAGTGAGCGCATGTCGACATTCTACCCAACAATCGCCTTTCGACGAAGACGGGCTCACACTCTGACGACGATTCCCACCGCAACTGTCCGCGCCGGAGGGAGATGAAATGCCCAGACCGCAGGCCATTGATTGCGAAGCAGAAACTGAAAGAGCCGTCTGCGCCAACGTCGCATCCGTCTGTTCTCGGTGGTGTCGACGACAAGCTGTCTGACGTAGTAGCTCAGATCATCATGGTCGATCTCAAGCCCCTTGACCTGTGCCGCCTCCAGAATGAGAGGGGCATCGATCGCATCGAGATACCCTCTTCGAACCGTGACATGGTCGATGTTCTGCGGCATGCGATAGATCCGGATGTTGCTGTCGAGATCGATGAACGGCACTTCCTCGATCTGAATGCTCAGGAGAACCACCTTCTCGGGAAGGACGTGAAGACTGCGATACAACGTCGTGAGCGCGGCGGGCATTCCAATTCTCGAAGTCGTGAGGAACACGCCGGTGCCTCCTGATCGGAGTGGACCTGATGACGGCCAGAGCCTCTTGAAGGCCGAGAAGCTCATGGGACGAAGACGATGCTGACGAGAGAGGATCGTCGTACCTCGCAGCCACGTCCCCATGATCGCGACCATGCCCGCTGCGACCGCGATGGGGACCCAACCACCATCGGGTATCTTCAATACGTTGGCCGAGAAGAAGAGCAGATCGACGACGAGCAGCGCCGACCCGATACTCAGAACAAGGGGTAGAGACCAACGCAGAGCGGAACGACCGACCACCATGAACATGATGGTCGTCAAGGCCATCATGCCGGTGACCGCGACTCCGTATGCCGCGGCGAGTGCATCCGAATCATGAAAGGTCACCACCAGGATGATGCAGGCGATTCCAAGCATGGCGTTGACTGCAGGAACGTAGATCTGGCCGATCTGCCTTGAAGAGGTGTGGATGACCTTGAGAGAGGGAAGCAGCTGCAGATTCGATGCCTGGCGTGTGAGTGAGAAGAGTCCGGTGATGATGGCCTGGGAAGCGATCATCGCGGAGATCGTCGCCAGAATGATCATCGGCCAGAGGACTTGATCGGGAACGGTCGAGAAGAATGGGTTTTCAAAGGCCGTCGGATCCGAAAGCAAACTCGCACCTTGACCGAAATAGGTCAGGAGCAATGATGGAAGGACGATCAGATACCAGGCGAGACGTATGGAGCGACGACCGAAATGCCCCATGTCGGCGTAGAGCGATTCGCATCCGGTCACGACGAGGACGATCGCTCCCAGAACGATGAAGGCCGTCGCCATGTGTCTCTGAATGAATTCGAACCCGTACATGGGGTTCACCGCACGAAGAATCAACGGCTCGTTCACGATCGCGACGGCACCGAGAACGCCGATTGAGATGAACCAGACCAGCATGATCGGCCCGAAGAGAAGGCCGACCTTTCCCGTGCCGAATCGCTGGATGCCGAAGAGGATGACGAGAATCAGGACCGAAATCGGCATCACGAATCGTGAGGCTTCTGGCGAATGCGATGACAATCCTTCGAGAGCAGAAAGAACAGAGATGGCGGGCGTGATGATCCCATCACCGAAGAGGAGTGCGGCTCCCAGCATCGTGATGGCGAACGCGAAACAACGCCATCTTCGGGAGAGTCGTTCGTTGCGTACCTTTTCGAGCATCGAGCAGATGCCACCTTCACCACGACTGTCCACCCTGAAGATCAGGAAAAGGTATTTGAAACTGACGACGAAGATCAGCACCCAGAAGATGATCGAAAGAAGACCGAGGATCTCCTCCGGAGTGCGCTCGAGCCCATAGGAACTGCTGAAACAGGCACGAATCGCGTAGAGAGGGCTTGTTCCGATGTCGCCGAACACGACACCGAGGGCGCCGAGTGCCAATGCGCCCGTGGTCGAAGGCGTTCCGGGCCTGCTGGACTTCTCGGGGATTCTGGTGGATATGGAAGGTGAGGAGGCTTTGTCCGTCATGGTGGTGCCACGAGGATACTCTTCGGCAATGAAAAACGACGGCCCGGGAGAACCCGAACCGTCGTGAATGATTCAAATTGCCTCGCCTGATGACGAAGTCGGAAGATCAATCGCAGGTCTCGCCCCAGTAGGCGAGCACGACCGCAAGGTCCTGTCCGTCAGTGGTACCGTCGTCGTTGAGGTCGCCACCGCTCAGCCCCCAGCTTCCCAGGACGGTCGCGAGATCCGAGCCGTTGACGACGCAATCTTCGTTGATGTCGCCATTGGGGTAGGACTCGCAGCTGACATCGCCGCTGGAGGGGATGATCTTGAAGATCTCGCCACCGGACTGATCGGCGATGTAGACTTCGCCGTTGGCATCGGTTCCGAAGCTTGAGATGTTGTCGACGCCGAATCCTCCCGAAGCGGATTCAAGTTCATTTCGGTTGAGGAATCCGGTGTACCCGCCATTGCTGTAGCGCAGGCTCCAGATGTTGGTCGAGCCGTAGTCGGCGAAGAAGTAGGTTCCCTGAAGATCCGGAATCGCACAGCCGCGATAGACCACTCCACCGGTGACGGAGTATCCGTTGGAGCCCTGGTTGTAACTGTAGACCGGGTCGGTGAGGGAGGAAGCGTTGCAGGTGCAACCGGAGAGCCCGGTGCAGCCATTGGCTTCCATGCAGCGCCAACCGAAGTTCGCTCCAGTGAGCGTGCCGGGGACGATATCAATCTCTTCGCGAGCGTTCTGACCGACGTCACCGATGTAGAGGTCGCAGTTCTCGGGATCGACGAAGATCTTCCATGGGTTTCGAAGGCCGTAGTGGAGGATTTCATCATCACCGGTGACACCTACGAAGGGGTTGTCGGCGGGGATGGCATAAGGAACTCCGTTCGGAGTATCGATGTCAATGCGCAGAATCTTGCCGAGGAGCTGGTTGGTGATGTCCTGCGAGCGGTTTCCGGGATCATTGGCGGAACCACCGTCTCCCGTTCCGATCAGAAGGTACCCATTGCAGTCGAACTTGATGCAACCGCCGTTGTGATTCGAGTAGGGCTGATCGATGTTCAGGATCAGCTTCGCACTTCCCGAGTCGGCGACGTTCGGATTCACCGAGACAGAGTATCTCGAGATCTGCGTGTCACTGCTGTTGTTGGTGTAGTAGACGAAGAAGTAACCATTCGATTCGTACTCGCGGTGAAAGGCGAGCCCGAGGAGTCCTTGTTCGGATCCCGTCGAAGTACCGCCGCCCACGATGGAGTCGATGTCGAGGAATGGAGTGGACAGAAGCGTGTTCGTCTCGAGATCGATGATTCGAATCCGACCACGCTTTTCGACCACGAAGAGTCGGGAGGCATCGCCCGGAGCATGGGCGATTTCGACGGGACGCGTCATGCCATTCGCAATGCGAGTGGTGTCGATGGATTGCGCGTTCACCTGACCGGCGGCTGCGAGGACGAGTCCAAGACCGCAGAGGAGATTCTTGAATGACATGGTGGAGTTCCTGCTGATGGGGTTCAAATCTGAGGCGAGTGCCATGACGGACTGTCATCGAGGAGAAACACACTGAGTGTCCCTGACCGAAGACGAATGTGGGAATCCTGAGCGACTCGTTCGATGATCGAGAATCGCCAGAGATTCGAGTTCTTAAAGAATACTCTTGAAAGCGGAATAGGCGAGTGAAAAAATGGTCCGTAAGCGTCCAAAAAAACCTCTTCAACGCTCTGTAGGGGCTAAGGAGCCGTTTTGGAACCTTCGAGGAGCGCAGCGAGCGCTTCCAGCTGTTCAGCCAAATCATCTGTTCGCAGGGCCATCACCGAGGCTGCACGTGAGAACTGGGACTCGATTCGAGCGCGAACCGCTGACTGCAGGAGCGGCAGCAAGGAGGCCGAATATCCCGAGGTCGGATCATCGCTGACGTAGGAGTTTCGGTACCAGGGCCGCTCGGGAAGACCGGTTTCAAGCAACCAGCTGCGCTCTGCCGCAAGCAGCAGTGCACCGGCCTGGCGGCGGAGAGTCGGTTCGGGAGATGAATGGTCGGCAAGTCGTCGCGAGAGATTCATCGCGGCGGAATCAAGGCGATCAATCGCCTGAATGAATCCGGACAGGTCGGCTTCCAACCCGACCTCGAGCGCTTCATTCAAGCGCTGATTCGCAAGCCGTCTGAGTTGCTTCGCGACGGCATTCCAGTCGTAGGGTGGGTACTCGGCATCGGCCAGCATGCCCAGCACGCGACTGGTGGCATGGGTCACCATCAGAGCGGAGGCGTAATCGTCACCGACGATGGTTCGATACCAGTTGAGAGTGTCGTAATTCGAGTGATAGACGACACCGGGTGCCCCACCCGCTCCCAGTCGGATCGAAGGCACACCGACATGACAGACGAAACCCACATGATCGGAACCTCCTCCAAGATCACCAAAGATGGGACCGTTCTCACCTCCGGCCCAGGTCTCGGCGAGTGTCATGCCGGCGGCGCCCGATTGCGCCACAGGAAGCAGAGCTTGAGCGACCGCCTTGCGCAACACCGGAGATGCCGAAGCCTGAAAGTTGTCACCCATCGCGGCCATGTCCAGATTGATGTAGGCCACGCAATCACGAAGAAGGCGTTCACGATTGGCTTCGACCCATTCGGTCGAACCGATGATCCCGAATTCCTCGGCCCCCCACGCGGCGAAGACGATGGTCCGAGCCGGCCGTTCCCCCCGCTGG
>MDTG01305616.1_pt1 | contig 29320 bp, 26 predicted proteins | sample 811421 | NCBI WGS metagenome assembly MDTG01 (sample SAMN05326645, study PRJNA326480) | marine metagenome | isolation source: seawater | place: Pacific Ocean: South East | collected 2011 | reverse complement strand
GTATATAACTCAAGGAAAAGCTACCGTAACTTTAGGTGACAGGACAGTTGATTTATTTCCAGGCGAATCAATTTCGATTGATGTAAATGAAAAGCATAGGGTGCAAAACTCCGGGGATGAGATTTTAGAAATAATAGAAGTGCAAACAGGGTCCTATTTTGGTGAGGATGACATCATAAGATTTGAGGATATTTATGGTAGAAAAGATTTTCACTGAATCTCCTTATGCTATTCCTTCTTCTGAGAGGGAAGTAAAGGACTTTATTAAAGAAATGCCTAATTCCCCTGGTGTTTACAGATTTCTGGATAAATCAAAGAGCCCGCTTTACATAGGTAAAGCTAAATTTCTTAATAAGAGACTCGCATCATATTTCCGCACCTCTTCAAGACCCAAAAAAATCAATAACCTCATTGAAGAGGCCAGTTTTATTGAACTGTCATTGACAAATACTGAGCTTGAATCCTTATTATATGAGCAGTATTTAATCAAAAATTTTAAGCCAAAATTCAATGTCCAGTTTAAGGATGATAAAGGATATCCATGGATAAAAGTTGAAACTCATAATGCATTTCCTTCTGCTAAATCTTTCTTGGGAAAGAAACAACACGATGGTAAATTTTTTGGCCCTTTTCCAAATTCTTATGCCGTAAGAGATGCGCTGAAATTGATACAAAAAACTTTTAAACTTAGAAACTGCTCTGATACTTATTTTAAGAACAGGAGTAGGCCTTGTCTTCAGCATGAGATAGGTCGATGCTCTGCACCGTGTGTTGGCTTGATAAGCCAAGAAGAGTATCGAAACGAAGTCAGGGGCGCTGACCTTCTACTCTCTGGCAGATCGGAAGATCTAATTGAGGAATTCTACGATATGATGGACGATTTTGCCTCAAAAAGACAATATGAAAAAGCTGCGGTTTACAGAGATAGAATATCAGCTCTAAGAGACATTCAAAGAGCACAAAGTATTGCAGGTTTTAAAAAGAATAGGGATGCTATTTATTTATCAACTTCAAAAGGGAAGACTAAAATAGGAGTAAGCAGTGTAAATGGAGGTTGGGTTACTGGACATAAGAACTTCTTTCCTGAAGGAGGAATTGAAGAGGATGAGACTTTGGAAAGTTTCATAAGTCGTCATTATTTTTCAAAAAAGTACTGCCCCTCCATTCTGGTTGTGGGTCAGAAGCTTGCAAACAAGAATCTAATTGAAAAGGCCCTAAGCAAATTTCATGAAAGAAAAATATCTATTGTCACTAGACCTACAAAAAAAGATAAAGGCCTGTTAGAAATTTGTAAAACTAATACTGAATTTACTCTTAAAAAGGACAAAACAGATCCCAATATCGACTATAAGCTAGACGCATTGACTAAAGAATTGAAGATAAAAAAAATCGAGACAATTGAGTCCTACGATATCAGCCATCATTCCGGAGATCACGCTTTAGCTGGGTGCGTGGTATATGGTCAATCCGGTAAGGCCAAAAACCTTTACAGAACTTATAACATAAGTAAACAAAATTCAGGCAATGATATAGGTTCAATGCTTGAGTTGATAGAGAGAAGGTTCACTGGAGATAAAAATAAGATTCCAAGTTTAATCATTATTGACGGAGGTAGAGTGCATTTGACACAAGTGCAAAAAAAAATGAAAGAGATGGGATTTTCTCCCTCGAATATAATCTCCATCTCGAAAGGAATAAGGAGGAAGGCATCGTTTGATTCAATCCATTTACCCGGGGGTGAATCTAAGATAGTTAAAGAGGGTTCTGTAGTTCATAATTTCATTCAAGAAATCAGAGACGAAACACATAGGTATGCCATTTCTCTACAAAAGAGTAAGAGTGTTAAGTCTTCTCTTAGCTCCTCTATCGACAAGTTGTATGGAGTAGGCGATTCAAGAAAAAAACTTTTGTTAAGATATTTTGGATCTTTAGAGCAGATTAAACGTGCAAGTATTGATGATCTATCTGAAGTTTCTGGCATCGGTAGAATGACAGCAGAGTCAATTTATAAACAGCTGCACAAGTAGTTTCGATGGCTAATTACCTCACTATCTCTAGAATATTTCTTATTTTTCCTGTCTTAATATTGGCATCACCTGAACCTGATCCAAATAATTGGATTGCACTCGTTTTATTTATTATTGCAGGCATAACAGATCATTTAGACGGTTATGTTGCAAGGAAAACAGGCTCTACGAGTGTCTTAGGAGCTTTACTAGATTTGATGGCAGATAAGCTATTAATTATTATTTCAATTTTTTATTTTGTCTCTTATGCCAGCAGTCTTTTACTTATCATTCCTTCACTAATAATAATTATTAGAGAAATAGTCATTTCATCACTCAGGCAAATGATAGTAGAAAAAGAGGGTATAAATCCTATAAAAGTTTCTTTTTTAGCAAAGAGTAAGACAACTATTCAAATATTTGCTATTTCCTTTTTAATTATCAGCCCAAACTTTGGGCAACCTTTCTTCCTATTGACTATCTTTTCATTTTGGATGGCTGCTTATGTATCTCTGCACAGCCTATACGGATACTTTACAACTTATAAAAATTTAGTGAAATAACTGGTCTATTCTTGGAAGATACTTAGAATAACTTTAGGGCTGAGTAGCAAAGTGGTTATGCAGCGGATTGCAAATCCGTTTACGCCGGTTCGATTCCGACCTCAGCCTCCAATTTTATTTTAAAATTATAAAAACAAAGTACAATGCGCCAATTAGTTTAGCCCGGGTGGTGGAATTGGTAGACACAAGGGACTTAAAATCCCTCGAAGGAAACTTCGTGCCGGTTCGAGTCCGGCCCCGGGCAGATCTATAAAAATGAATATAGAAAGAATTCTAAAAAAAATAGAATCCAAAGACTTTGTTGTAGGAATTTTAGGCATGGGTTACGTTGGTTTGCCCCTTGCACTTAGATTTTCAGAAGTAGGCTTTAAGGTAATAGGATTCGATATTGATAAAAAAAAGGTTGATTCACTGAATAATTCTAAATCATTCATAAAACATATATCTGATCAATCTATTTCTGAAGCCAAAAAAAATAATTTTTTTGTGACTACTGAAATGAGTCAATCTAATTCATGCGATGCATTAATTATTTGTGTACCGACTCCCCTAAATAGTTATAAAGAGCCCGACTTGTCCTATGTTGTAGATACGGTGAATTCAATAGTCCCATTTTTAAAAGAGGGACAGATAATCTCCTTAGAGAGTACAACATATCCTGGAACAACTGAGGAAGAAATTCTTCCTAGAATAGAAGGTAGTGGTCTTGAGGTTGGCAAAGATATTTTTTTAGTTTACTCCCCAGAAAGAGAAGATCCTGGCAATGAAAACTTTACTACAAATACAATTCCTAAGATTTTAGGAGGAACAACTGCTATTTGTGCTGAGATGGCCCTTCCTCTCTATAAGTCGGCAATAGATAGTGTACATAAAGTGTCCAATACCAAAACAGCTGAGATGACCAAACTTCTGGAAAATATTCACCGTGCAGTTAATATTGGTCTTGTAAATGAAATCAAGGTTGTATCAGATGAAATGGGAATTGATATTTTTGAAGTTATCGATGCAGCAGCTACTAAACCTTTTGGTTTTACCGCTTTTTATCCGGGTCCAGGGTTGGGCGGCCATTGCATACCCATTGATCCATTTTATCTCACATGGAAGGCTAAAGAGTATGGTCTACATACAAGGTTCATTGAACTTGCGGGGGAAATAAATTCTTCAATGCCTCAATATGTTGTTGAGAAGCTAATTTTAGCCTTAAACTCAATTAAAAAATCCGTTAAAGACTCAAATGTCCTTATTCTTGGATTATCTTACAAAAAAAATGTAGATGACCTGCGAGAATCACCCTCATTAGACATAATTGAAAGATTATTTAAACTTGGGGCTAATGTGGCTTATTCTGACCCATATTTTGATGTATTCCCAAAAATGAGAAATTATAATTTTGATTTAACTTCAGTAGTTTTGAACAAAAAAAATCTAAAGAACTTCGACGCAGTAGTCTTAGCTACTGATCATGATAGTTTTAATTATGAAAGTATTTATTCTAATTCAAATCTAATAATCGATACTAGGGGCGTGTTTAATTCTCGAACTGATAAGATTTTCAAAGCCTGAAGAAGCTTATGAACAAAGAAATCTCAGTTATTGGTGCTGGATATTGGGGCAAAAATTATCTTAAAGTTTTATCTCAACTAGAATCCCTGCATAGCATCTTTGACTTTTCACCTGAAATAAGAGAACAGTATAATAATCAATACAAACTTAAAAATTTTACATTGGAAGAGATTTTCCAAGATGAAGATGTTGAGGGGATAGTAATAGCCACTCCAATGGAAACTCATTATGAAATAGCTATGCAGGCGTTGAATGCTGAAAAAAATGTTCTTATTGAAAAACCAATATGTTCTAACCTGGCGCAAGCAAAAGAATTGCATGATTTAGCCCTTTCAAAAAACTTAGTTTTGATGGTAGGTCATCTGATGAATTATCATGCTCATTTTATTAAGCTTATCGAAATCATTAAAAAAAGAGATCTTGGAAAACTACAGCTTATTAGAAGCAAGAGAAAAAGCTTGGGGAAGGTGCGAAATAATGAGAATGTTATCTGGTCTTTTGCTCCACATGACATTTCCATGATAAACAGAATACTTCCCGGTAAACATGAAAACTTGAAAGTTTATAAAACCAATTACTTTAACTCTATTTGCGACAAAGCAACTATAAGTTATGAAAAAGAAGGAGTTATAGTAGAAATTGAGGTAGATTGGACAGCTGCAAAAAAAACTCAAAGTTTTGAACTATATTATGAAAAAGGAATTATTATTTTTGAAGACTCTTTACAAGACAATAATAAAAAATTGAGTATCCTTGATACCAAATTTGATTACAACAGTCTTTCAAAAAAAATTAATTCCAATATTGAATACATTCCTGTGCAAGGACTTTCTCCTTTAGAGAATCAGTGCAATTCATTCATTCAATCCATCAATACGAAAACCAATCCTGTAACCGATAGCAAAGAAGCTATGGAAGTTTTAGAATTATTACTATTAACAGATGAGTTCTAATTACATACATGAATCTACCTTTGTAGATGAGAATGTGACTATCGGTCAAGGTACGAAAATTTGGCATTTTTGCCACATACAATCTGGTACACGCATAGGCCAGAATGTCGTATTGGGACAAAATGTTAATACAGGCAATGATGTTGATATAGGTGATAATTGCAAAATACAGAATAATGTATCAATCTACTCTGGAGTTACACTAGAAGAAGATGTGTTCTGTGGACCCTCTTGTGTTTTCACTAATGTAACTAATCCTCGTGGCTTTATAGCAACTAGAACAGGATTTGATAAAACTCTAGTAAAAAAAGGCGCTAGTATAGGTGCGAACGCAACTATAGTGTGTGGAGTGACTATTGGAAAATTTGCACTCATAGGAGCAGGTGCAGTAGTAACAAAAAATATTCCAGATTTTGGTCTTTTTTATGGTAATCCTGCAACAAGACAAGGTTGGGTTTCAAGGTTGGGCCATAGATTGGACTCTTCTCTCATTTGCCCCGAAAGTGGTGAGAAATATTTATTAGATAATGATGGATTTTTATATGAAGAAAATTGAATTCATTGATCTCGGTATGCAATATAGCGTTTTGAAAGAGCAAATAGATAATGCAATTTCTACCGTCCTTGAAAAAGGGAATTTCATTCAAGGGGAAGAAGTGAAAATACTTGAAAAGGAATTGTCTGAATTCACAAACTCAAAATGCCTAACTGTTGCCAATGGAACAGATGCTTTATTTATTGCATTAAAAGCTTTGGGCATTAAAGATGGTGATGAAATAATTACTCCTTCTTTTACATGGGTATCAACAGTTGAGGCAATTAAGCTTTTAAATGCCACCCCTGTTTATGTAGATATATCTCTTGAAACTTTCAACATCAATCCTGACTTAATAGAAAATCACATAACCGAGAAAACAAAAGTTATTTTGCCAGTCTCAATTTTTGGGAGATGCGCAGACCTAACTCACATATCAAAGATAGCAAATAAATATAATTTAAAAGTACTTGAAGATGCGGCACAAAGTTTTGGAGCCAAACATAAAAGTCAATTATCCTGCTCGATCGCAGACATTTCCACTACCTCATTTTTTCCAGCAAAGCCTCTTGGCTGTTATGGAGATGGAGGTGCCATTTTCACTCAAGATGAAGGTTTGTATGAAGAAGTTTCTATGCTTTCAAAGCATGGTCAAAAGGAAAGATATAATTATAAAAGAGTTGGATTCAATAGTCGCTTAGATACTATCCAAGCAGCTATCTTAATTGAGAAGCTAAAGGTATTTGAAAGCGAAATTATCTCAAGAAATAATATAGCTTCGCTTTATAATTCTCTTTTATCAAGAGAAGATCTGCTTCTTTGTCCAAATGTTCCTGATGACGACAACAGATCTGTATGGGCCCAATATACTATTTTATTGGATGAGTCTTTAGAGCCCTATAGAGAGAACATTACGAGAATTATGAAAGAGAAAGGAATTCCAACAGCACTTTATTATCCCGTACCTATTCATACAACTGAACCTTATTTTAAAGATATTAATCTAGAGATTACGGAAATGTCATCAAATCGGGTTCTCAGTCTACCCATGTCGCCATATATTTCAGACGATCAAGTAGAGTTCATTTCTGATTGCCTTCTTGAAACGATAAGAGAAATATCCCATTGAAAATAGTAACAATTATCGGAGCGAGACCCCAGTTTATAAAAGCAGCTCCCTTAACTTTGGCTATAAAGAGGGATTATCATCCACATATTAAAGAGACTATAGTCCATACTGGTCAGCATTTTGATAAAGAGATGTCGGATATTTTTTTCAAGGAATTGAACTTACCGGAACCACATTATAATCTTAATATTTCAAGTCTAACTCATGGAGCCATGACAGGCAGAATGCTTGAGGGTATTGAGCAGATTCTTGTTAAAGAAAGACCGGATTATGTTTTATTATATGGAGATACAAACTCTACCCTTTCCGGGGCTCTCGCTGCTGTTAAGTTAGGAATAAAAATAGTACACATTGAGGCTGGATTGAGGTCTTTCAATATGGAAATGCCCGAAGAAATAAATAGAATTCTAGTTGATAGGATTTCTTCGCTCCTGTTTTGTCCAAGCAAAAGCTCTGTTTTAAATTTAAAAATGGAAGGCATAGTCAAGGAGGTTTATGAGGTTGGGGATATAATGATGGACTCTATCGAGTTATTTAAAAAAATGAAGATGGTTGCTAAATTAAAGCATATACCAAGTAGCGAAACTGAATTTTTTTTAGCCACACTACACAGACAAGAAAATACAGACAATAGAGAAGTATTACAAAAGATCTTACAAAGTTTAAATGACTTTGCAAAAAAGAATAAGTTATTTTTCCCACTGCATCCAAGAACTAAGAAAAAGATTGAAGAGTTCAAGTTAGAAAAATATTTGGATAATATGATATTGCTTAAACCCTTATCTTTCTTTGAAGCGCAACAATATCTTAGCCAATCAAACTTCTTAATTACTGATTCTGGAGGTATGCAAAAAGAATCTTTTTATCACGGCGTCCCATGCATAACTTTAAGAAAAGAGACAGAGTGGACCGAAACTATCGGGGAAGGTATGAATTATCTTTTGGGTAATTCATATACTGATATCAAAAAAATAGTTAACCTTCATGACAGATCCAAGCAATATGACAAAAACATTTATGGCGATGGAAAGACTGCGTATAAAATTCTAGAGATACTTACTGGTAATGTTAACTAAAGATATTTGTGTAATCTCCACTGTACACCCTGATTACGACAATAGAATAATTAAGCAATGCGTTTCTTTGCAAAATAATCACCGGGTTGATTTGATCATTCAATCAGAGAGAGAAAGTGTTTCTGGCATAAATATCAATCCTCTACCAATCGTCTTCAATAGAAGATCCAGAATAAAAATATTTTTCTTAGCTTTACTTAAATCCCTAAAGAAGAATTATGATATCTATATTATCCATGATCCTGAATTGCTCTTAATGGCTTTAATATTAAGATTATTTTCGAAAAATGTTATTTATGACATTCATGAAGATTATGAAGAAGAAATAAAAGACAAAGAGTGGATTTCTAGATTCCTTAGAAAAATAATATCCTTTGCGTTTGCCAGATTTGAAAAACTTGCAATTAAGTCTTGTTATTCAATAATTTGTGCCACTCCTTATATAAAAGAAAAATTTGAAAGTCATAATTCTAGATGCTTTGGAATTTATAACTACCCTCCCAAAGACGAGCTCTACAAACAGAACCTCAAAAAAAATGAAATTTTTACTCTTTTATATGTTGGCAACATATCCTTCCAAAGGGGCATCATTCAAATACTTGACTCTATAAACGATATAGACTGCTTACTCATAATTGCTGGTAATTTTGCTAATAAAAACACTGAAGATAAGTGCTTAGGCCACGCAAGTTGGAAAAAAGTTGATTATAGGGGCTTTATATCTAGAGAGGAGTTCTGTCATGTCATGGCACAAGCAGATTTAGGTCTGCTTTTATTCCAACCCCGAGGAAATCATATTAACTCTCAACCAAATAAACTATTTGAATATATGTCTGGTGGTTTATTTCAATTATCTTCAAACTTCCAGCACTGGAATAAAATCCTCTTAGATCAGAAGCTTGGATTTACTGTGGATCCAGAAAATACTTCACAAATAAATTATTTAATTAAAGAAATTAAAAATAATAAAGATTACTACCGCTCTATAAGATCGAATATTAGAGATATTTTCGTTAGAAAATATTCGTGGGAAAGCCAAGTGCCTGGTTTGCTTCAATCGGTGGATTAAACTAGCAGACGAAGATGTTGGATTTTAAAGAAAGATTTTATAAAGATATCTTTACGCTTTTTTCCGGAACATCATCTTCTCAAATAATTACTATATTATTTATCCCAATTCTGGCTCGACTCTATTCTGTTGAAGATTTTGGTTTATTGGCATTATTTATTGCAATTACAAGTACTTTAGGAGTTATTTCAAATGGAAGATATGATATGGCAATTTATCTTCCAAAAACTGAAAATGAAGCTGAAGAAATTTCTAAAACAGGATTAACCATAAATTTTATCTTTTCCTTTTTAACATTTATTGTTTTATTTATTTTCTTTGAAGATATTAAGTTGTATTTTGATATTGAGCAGATTGAGTTCTTCCTCATTATGATTCCTTTATCGGCTTTTTTTATTGGATACTCTAATGTTTACAATGCCTTCGCAATTAGACTGAAAAGTTTTAAAGATGTAGCTAAAAGTCATGTAATAAGATCATTCTCATGTTCAGCTATACAAGCAGTTATGGGTTATTATTTCTTGGGACCCTTAGGGCTTATTTTAGGATCAGTTATTTCTAATCTGATTTCTAGTCTTTTCTTAATATTTGTTACTAGAAAAAACTTAGACTATAAGCCTTCATTAACGTTTAACCTTTCTGTCTTGAAGAGATACAAGGATTTTCCAAAATTTTCAGTTCCCTCAATCTTTGCCAATAAACTATCAATTAATTTAGTGAATGGTGCTATCCCTTTGATTTTTAGCTTAGGAACTTTGGGTATTTATTCTATGACACAAAGATTCTTATCTATGCCTATGACTATAATCGGAAGCTCCATAGGTCAAGTTCTCACTGAATCCGCAGCTAGGGAAGTGAATGAGAATGGAACTGCTCAGAAGACTTTCAACAAATCTATTTTTATTCTTTCGTTAATAGGTATTGCAATTTTCTTTCCTCTTTATTTTTTGTCCCCATTTATCTTCGTTATTCTTTTGGGGGAAAAATGGGCTCTTTCTGGAACTTACGGACAGATTCTGGTTCCTCTCTTTTTTTTTAATTTTTTAGGTTCTGCGTTGAGCCCATTAATGAATATTTTGGAAAGACAAAAGCTTGCTTTGTCATGGCAAGTTGCAACCTTTTTATACAATGCTCTAATTCTTATTTACTCTTACATTGTAGGTCTGGACTTCACGACTTATTTAAAAATATCAACTTTTGTGATGTCATTTCATTATATTGTGCTCTGTTTCATCATTTATTTAGTAAGTTATAGGAAAATATGAAAGTATCATTTTTGGGTGATCTTTTCTTGGGAGGATTGCTGGATAAAAAGGATCTTGAAAATCACATAAAATTAGAGAGGCTGAATCACTCTGATATAGTTGTAGGAAACTTAGAATCTCCTATATCTAATTCCAATAGATTCGAGGATAAAAGTGTTTTGAAATCTAGTGCCTATGCAGCTCAAGAGATTAAGAAACTTGGCATAACTTCTGTATCTCTTGCTAATAATCATATTCATGATTTGGGAAGAGAGGGTTTTATGGAGACTATACAAAATTTAAATAAATTTGATATAGAGCACTTTGGGGCTGGAAGTAATTTGAATTCTGCGGGACAGCCTCTTAAGATAGACGATCATCTATTCATTCTTGCTGCTTGTGACTATGCCAAACCCTACTTAAATAAAATTAAGATTTCTGATTCGACTGATTGGGGGATTTTTCCTCTTAAATTAGAAGAGATTCAAAAAAAGCTTCAAAAATTAGATGATAAAGATAGGGTAATTCTTTACCTTCATTGGGGAATGGAGCATTTAAACCTGCCCTTGTACGAAGATTTAATTTTAGCTAGAAAGTTATTGGAAAATGAGAAGGTTTTAATGATCATCGGGTCTCATGCTCACAGAATACAAGGTGTACTAGAACATAATGGGAAAAAGGCTTATATGTGCCTAGGTAACTTTATTTTTCCTGATTTTTTTATGGAACCTCCTAGAAAAATTTCCTCAAAGAAACGTGGAGAGATCCCTAGTTATGCTATAACTTATTCGTATCACAAGGTGTGGAGACTTACACTAAAAAAATGGCGCCTTGTTAATAGGGCATCTTTGATAGTAAATTTTGATTCGAATATTAGTCAAACTCAGACTGATTTTATCTTTCAAGATAAGGACAACTTTATGATAAAAAAACCTAATGGTTTTTTAAATTTTTATTTTGGATTTAGGTTTAAGGTTTTGTCTTTTATCATGCGTCTTCCTAAATTTTTATACCTACCTACTCAAAAGGTTGATCAAGCTCTTGTATATTTAAGATGGAATTCTGCAATTTACTTCTTCCACCTCAAGGAGCTTGGTCTAAAGAAGTTTATTTCAGAAGTTTTCAAAAAATTAAATGGAAAACATAAAGAGTTATAGTTCTGTCGTAATGGGCTCGTATATCAATGCTTATTGTATAGCCTCTGAACTAAGAGCTTTTGATGAAACAAATATTGCCCTGTTATATAGTAAGAAATCATATTGCAATTTTTCAAACAAATTCAATTCAAAGATTAAGTACATTTCTGAAGAGGGTTTATTGAACGCACTCAAGTCATTAAGTCTTAAGTATAAGTATTTAATTCTATTTCCCACTGATGATCTTCAATTAAGACTGCTGGCAAATATCTATGAGGAAATAAAAGACTTTTGCTATCTACCAATGAATCCCAAAACTTTTCAAAGGTTGGAAGATAAGTTTTATCAATATAATTTATGTGAGAAGTTAGATATATCTTATCCAAAGTCTATAAAAGTTTCTTTAGCTAATGAACTGGATAGCATTTCTTTAAGGTTTCCTTTCATCTTAAAACCTACAATTAGAGAAGATATAGATACAGAAGTTTTTAGAAGTCTTCTTATTGAGTCTGCTAGTGATCTTCATAAAAACAAAATAATGTTAGAGAATTTTATTAAGCAAGGAATAAAGTTTATCGCTTCCGAATATATACCTGGTGAAGATAATAAAATTTATGCCTACACGTGCTTCAAAACCCTTGATGGAGATATCAAAGGGGAGTGGGTCGGAAGGAAATTAACTCAATTCCGTGATAATTTTGGAGTATTCGCCTCTGCTGTTAATACTCAATCTTCAGTCCTAATTGATTTGGGTAGAAAAATTGCTTCACATATTGACTATCATGGGATTATAGAACCTGAGTTTAAATATGACGAAAGGGATAATCAATTTAAGTTAATGGAGATAAATCTACGATCTATGATGTGGCATAAAGTTGGTTTTAATTCAGGTGTTTATCTTCATAAGAATTTGCTTGATTATGCTCTACAAAGGGAGTTTGAAGTGACCTCTCAAAGTCATATATCTAGAACTAATCTAGTTTTCTTGCCAAATGAATTTTCTAATCTTATTTTAAAAAAAAATCACCTACTTAAGTTCTATAAAATTTTAACTCAAGGAGATAGAGTTGACTTTATTGGTTATTCTTTTTCCGACAAAAGGGTAATACTATTTTCAATTTTTGATCTTGCTGTTAAAGTGAGCTCAGCATGCCTAAGACTTTTAAAAACAGGGTTAAAATTAGTTTTCAAAGAAAAATCTTAAGGTTTAAGGGTATAAAGATACATAATAATACCGTTTTTTCTGGAGTTAATTTCTCTGACCAAACTATCATTGAACCCTATTGCAGGCTAATTGGAGATCCTGAAATTAATATTGGAAGAAACTTTTATCTTAATTCTGGATGTCACTTTTTAGGCAATATTACAATCGGAAACGACGTAATGATAGGACCCAAAACAGTCATTTGGGGAAGAGATCATGATACCTCTGCAGGTATTATTATGAAAAACTCCGGACACACCAGAGAAGATATCATAATTGAAGATAATGTCTGGATAGGTGCTTCTGCAGTAATTTTAAAAGGGGTTACAATAAAAGAAGGTGCTGTAATAGCTGCCGGCGCTATTGTGACAAAAGATGTCCCCTCGAATACAATTGTTGGCGGGAATCCTGCGATCGTATTAAAAGACAGATCATGACGCTTACTGTGATCTTACCTTCATTCTGCAAGAATGAATCATCTTATATTACAAAAGTTCTACTGGAGGACTTTTTAGGATTATCATTTAACATTCAGATGCATGATGAAGCCTTTATCCTTATGAAGAATTCTGCCTTCAAGGAAACCATAAGAATTGATTCAACTTTTTTTAGGGCAGCCCATTTAGATTGGCTCGGTAATAGTTACTTGAATGAAATAAATCTTTCAGAAATGCAACTTGAAGATGAGCTTCAAAAAATATTTCCAAGCAATTTAAACTCTACAAAGATTATTTTTGGTAAACCCATAATTAAAACTGATGAATCAGGTATTCATATAGACTTTGACTTATTTGGAACGTGTTTTTTCTTAATGACTCGTTATGAAGAGGCCGTATTAAAATGCAAGGACTTGCATGAGAGATTCCCCTATCATGAAACCATTGCTTTTAAACATGGATTTCTCAACAGACCAATGGTAAATGAATATCTCTTAATTTTAAGCTACTATCTAAAAAAACTCTGGCGTGTTGAATTAAATCAACCTAATTTTCAACTGGAAATTTCTTGTGATGTTGACCATCCATTTGATACCAGTTATCTGTCAATTTATAAGGCTTTGCGACGTTCAGGACGACTTTTATTGCATGGAAGATTAGATTTATCTGTGAAAGTGTTCTTAAATTATATAGTTAAAAAATTTGATACTAATAATTATAAATTTGATTACTTACTAAATAATCTTTTATGGATGATCAAGGAAAATACCAAAGCTAATAACTCAGTAACTTTTAACTTTATTCCTTATCAAACTTCAAACAAATATGATGATATTTCTTATTTTAGTTCAAAAAAAATGAGTTGGGTACTAAGTAAGATCCTCAAAGGAAAACATATTATAGGAATCCATCCTGGATATAATTCATCCGATAATAAGGAAATATTATCAAAGTCTTTAGACTTATTTAAGAGAAAGATAAATACATTAAATATAAGTGAATCCAAAATTACTTCTAGGATGCATTATTTGAGATTCAATATAATTAAAACTTTTGAACAACTGAGCCGAGAAGGAATTTTTAGTGACTCATCGATGGGATTTCCAAACTATCCCGGATTTAGAGCAAGCATTTGTTATGAATACAAAATGTATAATTTAACCAAAAGACAAACACTCGATATTCTACAAAAACCGCTCATAATTATGGATGATGCTTTAATTGGGAATAGAGGAATGAATTTAGGTATGACTGACAAAGCCATAGATAAGTTTGAAGAATTCAAAACCACTGTTCAACATTATAATGGCGTGCTAACAGTTTTATGGCATAACTCTTACTTTGAAGATTTTAAATCGAGAGAAATATATAGAAGAATCATTTCTTGAGGTTGAAATTTCTACCTAAAATGATTCCCTACCTATTAATAACTGCCATATAATTAATCTCATGGTAGATACATCTTCTGAAATCAGTTTAAACAAGCTTCTCGATTATGTTTTAGAGGAGTTTAAGCAAATTCTATTAATAACTTTGTGTTCCATTTCTCTGTGCATCGGTTACACATTTTTTTTGCCTGATGAATATATTGCAACAGCCAAATTATTTCCAAATGATGCTAATGCTGAAACAAAATCGCCTCTGGCAGGATTAACTGGATCTCTTGGTATATCTATGGGTCCATTATCCACGGATAAAACTTTGAAACATATAGAAATACTTCAGTCTCGATCTTTTTTAATTGATTTTATTAATAGCCAAGATATCTTGCCTTATGTTTTACATGCCGAATGGGATGATGAAAAGCGGAACTGGAAGGTTCGTGAGCCAAATCAAGAGGAAATATATTCTACTTTCATGAAAGATTTTTTGAGTATTAGTAGAGATTTGTCAACTAACCTTGTAAGTGTATCCATTACTTCTTTGGATCCTCAGTTGTCAGCCGAGATAGCAAATAATCTGGTTTATTCATTAAATAGTTTGTTGAGAGAGAAAGAATTATTGGAATCAAATAAACGGATTGATTTTTTGAACGATAAACTTGCTGAAACATTAGATGCATTCTCAAAAAATTATCTATCTTCATTAATACAGGCTGAGACAGCTAAATCTTCGTCTCTTTTTGCGGAGGACGAATTTGCCTTTAAGATTATAGATCCTGCTTATCCGCCAGAATTAAAGAGTTCTCCAAGTAAAACTGAGTGGGGTATTTATGGTATCTTGAGTGGTTTCATTTTTTCTTTATTTTATCTACTTGGAAAATCTATACTCGTTGAATATAGGGCTTATAGATTTTCTAAATTGTAGGCCTTTTAACAATGCTTTCTTATGCTTACCCTTCCAGAGTCGATAAATATTGGAAGGAATCTGGAAAGATTAGCTCTTCAATTATTATTCATCTTCTAAACTTAGTCTATATTACCGGAATCGTCTTAGCTTTTATTTCAAGTTATGAGTGGCATAGATATTATGGAATAGAATTGAATTTAAACTATCGAAAGCTTCTAGAATTTGTAACTTACTCCATTTTGATCACTCAAATATTGGTAATAAATAAAAAATCCTCAATCACAATTTGCTTAACCTTATTTTATACATGGATTATCTGCCCCTTTTTTGCATACTACGTTACTGCCGATAAAGAGGGCATTTTTCTATGGGTTAATGCCATAGGATTCCTGTCTTTGATGCTTCTAACTCTATATTTTCCAAGATTAAAGCTTTCAGAGCTCAATAATATCGACGCTGCCAATATTTCTTTTGTAGTTTCAGTAATAACTATCATTTCTGTGATAGGCCTATTTATTGCCATTAAAGGCATGCCAAATATAGGATTATTAAATATTTTTTCTGTATACGAGTTCAGATCATCTCAAAAAATTCCTGCCATTTTGGAATATACGAGGAGCTTCCTAATATCCTCAGTTGTCCCGCTTGCATTTTCCTATCTGTTCTACAAAAAAAAATATGCCCTTAGCTTTCTCTTACTGCTCATTCCTATTTTAATTTATTTTTATACTGGTTCTAGGGTAGTTTTTTTTCAAGTCTTTTTTATATTTACCTTTAGTGTCTTAATTCGACTGAAGAATCCTATTTTTTTTATCTTTACTGCCATGGTTTTCTTGGTCTTTGCAACTCATATTCTTAATTCAACATCCTTTTATCCTATCTCTCATTTTATTTTTTTTAGGCCAATTGAGACAAACGCTTGGTTGTCTTGGGCTTACTTCGACATATTTAAGAATGAGATGCCTTATTTTTTTTCTGAACATTTTGACAGTACAACATACCCTGCAGCTCGGAAAGTGGGCTTAATTTTATTTCCTGAAGATGGAACTTCTTGGGTGAATGTAGGATTTATTGGTCATGCCTACTATAATTTAGGCCTCATAGGACCTTTTCTATTTTATATTCTTATAGCAATAATAATTAAAGTTTTACAAAGTTTCTTAAAACAAAACATAATTATTTTCTTACCCTTTTTACTCTTATTTTTACAATCTCTTGCAGGAAATAATATGATTACAGCACTTTTTAACAGAGGGTATTTTTTCGGATTTCTTCTACTAATCCTTTATGGTCACGCGATAAATTTAAAGTTAAATGCCAGGAATACATAAATACCTTACGGAGAAAAAATATAATATAGCTTTCATATTCTTAACTGCCTTATTTTTGAGGTGTTTATGGGTATTTATTTTTGCTGAAAACGTGCCGAACGCTCTAGGAGGGGTAAACTGGGATTTAAATCCAAAACTAGGACCTCTACCTCCTGGAGGCTTGGTATCTCCTGACTTCAATCAAGTATACGATCCAAATGCCAGGATGTTGGCTGAGGGTAAAGGCTTTTCAGACATTAACGGAAACCCAACTGCTTATGTTGGACCAGGTTATTCCTTCTTTATTTCTTTAATATATAAATTATTTGGAGTAAAAATAGAGTTTATTAGGCTGGCACAGATTCTTATAGATTCATTGTCCTGCTTAATTCTGATGATATTAGTTCATGTGCTGACGGATAGAGAGAAATATACTTTCTTTGTAGGTTTAATTTACGCTTTTTTTCCTTTTTTTATATATCAGACAGGACTTTTGATCTCGGAAACTTTGTTTTTATTTTTACTCCTAATTTATTTCTTAGTCTATAGTTTTGCACGGTCATCATCAAACTTAAGTTTCTATTTCTTAAGCGGCCTCTTTTTAGGAATGTCTTGTTTAACTAGGCCGAATGCACTTATTTTATTTTGTATTTTTCCCTTGATATTGTTTTTTTTAGAAAATCATAAAAGAAAGCAATATCTTCTATCTTCGTCTTTAGTTTTACTGGGATCTTTAATAATTATCTTCCCATGGATTTTAAGGAACTATATTCTTTTTAATCAATTTATACCGATCAGTAGTGTCGTTTTTAATACAGTTGAAGATACTACAGGAGCTGCTACGGGGTTTATGGACCTTATTTTGAAAAAGATATCTTATACATTCTCTAACCCAGAATATTTAATAAACCACTATTTCACAGGGATTTTCAAAATTTGGTACTCAACAGGTTCAAAAAGTTTTGATACTTATATCGCATTAATTTCTTACCCAATGATCTTATTGAGTTTTTACGGGCTTATTAGGGGAAAATACAAAAATAACATTGATAAATTATTTATTTTCTTTTCAGGCTTAATATTTACCATCGGTTTACTATTTTTTGCAAAAAACCTTTTGCTAAGATATGTAGTCCCTATATTCCCTTTGATTATATTATTTTCATCTATTGCTATCTGTGAACTAACACAAAAAAAAAGTGTAAAATGAGTAGATGGTACAAATATCACCGAAATTTTCAAAAGCAATAGTTACTGGCGGCGCGGGATTTGTTGGAAGCCATCTTGTTGATAGTCTTCTAAATGAAGGAATAGAAGTAATAAGTTTAGATGATTACAGTGGAGGTAAAGCAAGCAATTTAGCTCATCTTTCTGATAATAAAAACTTTACCGAAGTAAACTGCGACATAACAGATTACAATGAAATTAAGAATTTTTTCGAAGGTGTTGACATAGTCTTTAATCAGGCTGCTTCTAAAATGACCGTTTGTTTAAAAGACCCTAGAAGGGATCTCAAAGTGAATGCTGAAGGAACTTTTAATCTGCTTGAATTGTCTAGAGATTTTGGCATTAAAAAGTTTGTTCATGCTTCGACTGGGTCTGTATATGGCAAAGCCAATATGTATCCAACTGATGAAAACCACCTACTCAATCCTGCTTCCTATTATGGTGTCAGTAAACTGGCGGGAGAAAAATATGTTAGGTTATTTTCTGACCTTTATGATCTGGATACAACCATACTTCGTTATTACCATGTTTATGGACCTAGACAAGAATCTAGTGATGTTGGAGGAGTTGTGTCAATTTTTGCCAGAAGAGCTTTAGAAGATAAACCTTTAATAATCTATGGAGATGGCTCACAGATTAGATCTTTTACTTATGTAAAAGACATAGTTAACCTAAACAAATTAGTAGCAGTTAATTCATCCACAAAAGGTGAGGCTTATAACTGTGCTTCAGGCATAAAGGTATCAATACTTGATTTGGCAAAAAGAGTTTTAAAAAGTCTTGGTAAAGAACATATTGAAATAATTTATGAAGATTGGAAAATTGGGGATATTAAGTTCTTCGATGTCTCTAATGAAAAATTAAAATCACTTGGTGCAACCTGGGATAATGACTTTGAAAAAGGTTTGGATGAGACTCTTGCATGGTCCAGAAATTGGTTTTCGAACAATAGCAATGTATAAAGATAAATCAATATCAGTAGTTATTCCTACCTATAATGATGGAAAACTTTTGAGAGATACCATACGAGGTATACCAGATTTCGTAGATTATATTATAGTTGTGAATGATGGTAGCGGTAAGGAAACCGAAGAGATCCTACAAGAAGAACTCTCTCAAAATAACAGGATTTTAGTAATAACACATCAGCAGAATCTGGGCCTCGGGCAATCCCTAATTGACGGATATCTTCGTTCTAAAGAAATTGAATCTGACATAACAGCTGTAATGGCAGGTGACAATCAAATGTCATCAAATGATCTAGAGTCGGTAATCAAACCAATAGCTTCAGAAGATTACGATTATGTAAAAGGCAATAGGTTGCTTAGAGAAGATGTCGTAAGGCGAATGCCTCTATATAGGTATATTGGCAATAGTCTCTTAACATTGCTTACTAAAATAGCTACAGGATATTGGAAATCAATTGATCCACAATGTGGATATACTGCAATTTCTCTAGAGGCTTTAAGGGTAGTCCCTATACATAATATGATAAAAGGCTATGGATACAATGCTCACATCTTAAATATGCTGAATTTAAATAACTTTAAAATAATAGATGTAGAAGTTGAGCCAGTATACGGAGAAGAAAAAAGCAAAATTAAAGTCGTAAGATATGCTTTTAACTTGAGTATTTTGCTTGTTAGGCTGACAATCAAAAGGCTCACAAGTAAATATCTTGTAAGAGATTTTCATCCACTAGTTCTGTTTTATTTCTTTGGTTTTTTTCAAATTGTTTTTATTGCCATTCCTTTGTTAGTGAGATTTATATGGTTGTTGGCTACAACCGGATTTCTTCCTCAAACAACTTTACTAATATTTTTCTTTTCTGTCTCAATGGGAATGCTCAGCAGTTTGTTAGGAATGTGGTTGGATATGGAAGATAATAAGAAATTACAAGGATAAATGATTTGAATGAAGTCAAGAAAAGAAAGGGCAAGAAGGATTTTTTAATTAGAGATTATTTCTTGAATGGCCTTTATTTTTTGATTTTTTGGCCTTTTAAATATTTACCTTCACCTATAGGCGATTTTTTCAGATTTGTTACGTCTGCACCTTTTTTAAATTCTAAAAATTATGTGAGAATGTATGAGGGAGTAACAATTTGGTATCCTTATAGGGTCAACATTGGGAAAAAAGTCACACTGAACGAATGGGTATACATATCTGGATTTGGGAAAGTCACAATTGGAGATGGTTGTTCAATTGGTCATAGGGTATCCATAGTTTCTTCTAATCATGGAATGCTTAAATCATCCTCAATTAAGAGTCAGTCCTTAATTGCCCAAGAAGTAATTATTGAAGAAGATGTTTGGATAGGTGCTAATGTTACAATTTTAGGTGGCGTAAAGATTTGTAAAGGTGCTGTAGTTGCTGCCGGAGCGGTTGTTAATAAAGATGTGCCTCAGTATGCTGTATTTGGAGGTGTTCCGGCAAAGTATATCAGCAGCAGAGATTAAGGCAGAATGAAACTCAATAAACTCTTTATTGATTTCTCATGGAATTATGTAAGTTTTGCTATTCTTGCCTCCTCGGGAGTTTTAATTAATCTCCTAATAGCTTATTTTTACTCTTCGGAAGGTTTAGGAGTTTTCAATCAAACTTATGCAATCTTTGTTATTTTTTCCCAATTTTCAGTATTTGGAATTCATTACTCTGTCTTGAAAGTTTCTTCGGAGACAAAACCAAACTCTTTGGAAAGTAAACAAATCTTGTTGAGTGGCCTCTGTTCTGTCCTTTTCCTATCTTCTTTAGTTGCTCTTATTCTTTACTTTTTAAGCTCTCCTATCTCTATTCTTTTTGATAGTCCAAATATTCAAAAGACTCTAATAATAGTTGCACCTGCACTTATCCTTATAAGCGTTAACAAGGTTCTCTTATCATTCTTAAATGGACAAGAAAACTTAAAACAATTTGCAATTGGAAACATTATTAGGTACGTGTTTATGTTGATAAGTTTGTTTGCACTCATAGCTTATCAAGCAAAGATACATCAACTAGCCTATATCTTCCTTATCTCAGAACTTGTTGTGAGCACATATTCTTTATTTATTTTAAAAAATTTCTTTCAAGTTTATGATTTTAAGAAACTTGTTAGTATGTCTGTTGACCATGCCAGGTTTGGTTTTAAAGCTTTACTCTCAGGACTATCTGTAGAATTAAATTCTAGAGTTGACGTGGTCATTCTCGGTGTTTTTGTTGGAGACAGTGTGGTGGGAGTATATTCATTCTTCTCTATGTTTGCTGAAGGTATGTATAATATTTTTGTTGTTTTTAAAAACATATTTAATCCTAAAATAACTAAATTTATAAGAGATCAGAACTTGATAGGCTTGAGAGGGCTAATTCTATATTTACAAAAAATTATTTATCCTATTTCATTCTTAATAGTTATAGTCATATCATCAATAGTTTATACGATCGTTTTTTATCTCCCTGATTCTCAAATTTATTTAGATAATTTTTTAATTTTATTAATCTTACTCGCGTCAATCTTTTTCATTTCTGGCTTTATTCCTTTTGAATTAATACTTACGTTAGGTGGAAAACCCGGGCTCCAATCATTACAGACAACAAGTACACTTTTTTTCAATATAGTTTTGAATATACTCCTCGTACCAATTTACTTTGGTTTGGGAGCATCATTCGCAACTGGTTTATCATACATCTTTGGAATGATTCTCTTGCAAGTGTTCTCTTTAAGAAGCATTGGCATTAGAATCATATAAAAACTAATTTTAGAAATATATGTGCGGTATTTTTGGCTTGAGCATTACTGAGAACTCTGAATTTTCTAAGGATGAAGCAGAGGCAATCTTAAAAAAACTTTTCATCCTATCAGAATCGAGAGGAAAAGAAGCATCTGGACTTGCTTTGATGGATGCCAGCAAAATAAGTATTTTAAAAAGCAGTTTAACAGCATCAAAGTTGATTAATTCAACAGATTATAAAGATCTCCTAAATACTTCACTTAAAGAAAAAGAGAGTTTTTTTACTGCTATCGGCCACTCTAGATTGGTCACAAATGGAAGATCATCATTAAATAATAATAATCAGCCAATTGCCATTGATAATCTTGTCTGTGTCCATAATGGAATAGTCACAAATGATTCGACTATCTGGAAAAAAATAGATCAATCACCAAAAACTGATTTAGACACAGAAGCTTTGGTTGCATTAGTAAATGAGTACACCAACAGAAATAATTTATCTACATCTGTAAAAAATGCTTTTTTGAGGCTAGAGGGCTCAGCTTCTTGCGCATTTTTAAATTATGATGATAAAAGTTTAGTTTTAGCTTCAAATAATGGATCTATCTACTACTTCATTGACAAAAATAAAGGAATCATGCTCTTTGCGTCTGAGCATGCAGCTCTTTCCAAGACAATAGTTACTCATCTGGGCAAAAGCTCATTAAAAACTAATAGTATCAAACAGGTTGCTCACGATACTTCAATACAATTGAAGCCCGATGATCTTGCGATTAATCTGACTTCTTGGAATAAACAGGATAAAGCTCAAGAAATTCCAACAAAATCACAACGAAATTCATTTTCTCTTGTAAAAGACTTCTCAAAAAGAGATTTTCCCGATTTAGATATGATCCAAAGATGCACAAGATGCATCCTTCCTGAAACATTTCCATATATATCTTTTGATCTACGTGGTGTTTGCAACTATTGTAATAATTACACTCCTCAAGAGGAAAGAAATCATGAGAGGATAAAAGAAATAGTTCAGCCGTATAGAAGTTTGACTAATGAGTATAACCAAAATTGTATTGTGGGTTTGAGTGGAGGAAGAGATAGTTGCTACGGAGTGCATTATGCGAAAAAGGTGCTAGGCTTAAATCCTGTTGCATTTACTTATGACTGGGGAATGGTTACAGATTTAGCTAGGCGAAATATTTTTAGAATGTGCGGAGAACTCGGTGTAGAGCACATATTGGTTTCCGCAAATATTAAGAAAAAACGTGACAATGTAAGAAAAAATATAGCAGCTTGGTTAAAAAAACCTGAACTTTTCATGATCCCTTTATTTATGGCAGGTGATAAACAGTTCTACCTTCACGCCCATAAACTCAGAAAACAATTAGATATAAAGTTATTCATGTTTGGCGCTGGTAATACATTGGAGACTACAGATTTTAAGGTTGGCTTTGCAAATATAGAGAATAATTCTTCTGAAGGAGTTTTAACTCAACTACACAATAGAGATAAAATAAAATTAATAGCTAAGTATGGTTTGGAGTTTTTAAAAAATCCTTCATATATTAACAGCTCGTTATTAGATAGCTTGGAAGGGTTTTATTCTAGTTACCTTCTTCGCGATGATTACACTTATCTATACCACCATATTCCTTGGATAGAAGAAGAGGTGGAATCCGTTCTAAAGGATCAGTACGGTTGGGAAGGAGCAAAAGATACAAAGACATCATGGAGAGTAGGAGATGGAACCGCTGCTTTTTACAATTATATCTATTTTTCTGTCGCAGGTTTTTCTGAGCATGACACATTTAGATCAAATCAAATCCGTGAAGGTATGATTACAAGAGAAAAAGCTTTGGAGTTAGTGAAAGCTGAAAATCAACCAAGATGGGACACGCTGAATTGGTATGCAAGTACGATAGGTTTTAACCTTGATGATGCTCTTTCTGTTATAAATAAAATACCAAGACTCTACTCTTAAACTGGTGAGTAAAGTTTTTTTTATTAAACATTCGGAGCCAATACCTGAAGATAATCCAAATATTCGGCTTATGAGAACCGGATACCTTGTTTCTTATTTAGCTCAATTTATGGAAACTGTTTGGGTAGTTTCAAGGTTTGATCATTTTAGTAAAAATTATAGAAACAAAAATGCTTTTGAGTTAGGAAATTCAAAAATTATCAAAGCTTATACTGTGGGTTATCAAAATAATGTTTCATTTAGGCGAGTCCTTGATGATTTTGTCTATGGATCCTATGTTTTCATCTATTTACTTTGCAATGCAAAGAAAAATGACGTAGTAATAGCCTCATGGCCAACTATTTTTGGTCCTACGGCAGCTTTTATGGCGTCAAGATTGAAGGGGTGTGAATTTATATTTGAATTGAGAGATTTATGGCCTAAAACTCTCTTGGAGCAGACAAATATTCCGCATAAAATCTCAAAAATTTTTGAATTCATTCTTAACTCCCTACTTAAATACATTATCTTGAGGACAAAAAAGATTCTTGTACCTTCTCTTGGCTACAAGAAATGGATATTACCTTTTTGCAATGAAAATAAGATTCTCATCTCTAGATTTCCATACAAATCAGTCGATAAAAGCCTTTCTGATTTCGATTTAGATAAATTATTAGTGCCTGCAAAAAAGAGAAAGATAATTGTTTTTTTTGGTACTATTGGAAAAATGTTTGATTTCGATATTTTTCAGCAACTCTCAACAAAAACATTTGATTCTTTCTTTTTTGCTATATTTGGTTCAGGTGATAATTTGATGGCTTACAAACAAAAGTATAAAGATTTCGATGGGGTTAAATTTTATGGCCGAGTAAATGGGTCTGACATAAGTCTCATTAGCGAGAAAGCTGATTTTGGTTTTGCCCCTTATAGAAAAATTACCAATTTTGATGGCCACTTTCCAAATAAAATTTCTGAATATCTATCCCTCTCCATTCCTATCATTCATTCGTTGGGTGGTGAAACTCAAGAATATCTTGATAAAAATCGTGCGGGTATTTGGTATAACGGAAATGGCGATGACTTGGAAAAAAAATTGAATGGAATTATGAAATTAAGCTTCGAAAAATCTTCTCTGCATAGACTTTATGTTGAAAATTTTACGGTTGATGCTGTGGGGAAAGAATTGATTGAATTCCTAGAATTACAGTAATTTATAAATATTTATCAAGGTTATGATTAGAAATATTGTAGAAAAAACAGCAGCTCTCTTTCTACTAATTTCCTTTCTACCATTGATTGTGACTATTTCCTTATTGATAAAATTGACTTCTGAAGGACCAATTATCTACTGGTCTGAGAGGGTTGGCAAAGATGATAGAATTTTTTTCATGCCTAAATTCAGAACCATGCATATTAAGACTCCCCAGGTAGCGACTCATCTCCTTGAAGATCCAGATAGGCACACTACCTTAATAGGTAAGATTTTGAGAAAATATAGTCTTGATGAATTAATACAACTTTTTTCAATTGTCTTAGGGGATATGTGCTTTATAGGGCCTAGACCAGCCCTATTTAATCAATATGATCTTATTGAATTGAGACGAAAAGAGGGACTGAATACTTTAAAACCAGGCATTACAGGCTGGGCTCAAGTAAATGGAAGAGACGAAATATCAATACAAGAAAAGGTAACTTTAGATAATGAATATTTTAAAAAAAAATCCGTTAGTTTTGACCTCTATATTCTGTGGCTGACTTTAAAAAAAATTATGACTAAAGAGGGTATTTCTCACTGAGGAAATTTTACATTTATGAGTCTAAAGAGACTTCTATTATCTACATCAAGAAAAGGCAAAAAGATCATAGTCTCTATATCTGACTTTATCTTTGTGTCTCTGTCCATTCTTTTTGCCTTAGCTTTAAGTAATGTAAGTTTAAATGAACTAAGTACATTTAATCAGATAAGATTTTCTCTTTTCCCTTTTTTAATCATTATTAGTTTCTGGTATTTTGGTCTTTACAGTTCTGTCATAAGATTTATTGAGATATCTTTAATCAAAATCCTATTTAAATCTATTTGTGTGTTTATCTTTGTTTTTTTTGCTATAAATACTTTAGCACTATTAATATGGATTTATTTTTATGACGCGACCTTCTCTTATGTATTAAATACTCCGGGATGGTTAAGTGTATTGATCACTTTTTCTTTTTTATTTTTAGCAAGCAGACTAAGTGCTAATTTTTATTTTTCTGATAGAAACTCACAAAAAAATGTTGTTATTTATGGTGCTGGGTCAGCAGGAATACAGCTTGCAAGCGCTCTAAGAGTTAGCAGCGAGATACAGCCAATTGCTTTCTTGGACAAAAATGAGTTATTACAAGGGTCATATCTTGGAGGGATTAAAGTTCTCAACCCTAGAAAGCTTGAAAAACTTGTTGAAAGGGATCAAGTAGATGAGGTTTTAATAGCTATGCCTTCAGCCTCCAAAACCACAATAATAAATTTACTTAAAGAAATAGAAAAGTTCTCTATAAAAGTCAGAGTTTTGCCTGGACTGTCAGAATTAGCTCAAGGGAAAGTTTCGGTTTCAGAACTCAAAGAAGTCGATATTTCAGATTTGCTAGGTAGATTTCAAGTTGAAGCCAATCAATCTTTGATTAATAAAAACATACAGAACAAAGTGGTTTTAATTACAGGTGCGGGTGGTTCGATTGGTTCAGAGTTAGCGAGGCAAGTATTAAAAAACACACCAAGTAAATTAATAATTCTTGATGCAAACGAATATGCCCTTTATTCGATAAAAAATGAAATTGTAAACTCTTTGACAAAAACGGAAGTTTACTCAGTATTAGGTAACGTTACGAACAAGAAAAGAATGATCGATATATGCACCACTTTTGGTGTAGATACTATTTACCATGCTGCAGCCTATAAGCATGTCCCCTTAGTAGAAGAAAATCCTTTTGAAGCTGTAACTAATAATATTTTTGGTACTAAGATTTGTGCTGAAGCGGCTGAAGAATCTAATGTTGAAACTTTTGTTTTAATATCTACCGATAAGGCAGTAAGACCGACTAATATTATGGGAGCTACAAAAAGGTTTGCTGAACTTATTCTTCAATCAATGGCTCAAGATAGCAAAACAAGAATGACAATGGTAAGGTTCGGTAACGTAATAGGATCTTCAGGTTCCGCAATACCTCTTTTTCAGAGACAAATCAAAGAAGGTGGACCAGTTACTGTCACACATCCTGAAGTAATAAGATATTTTATGTCTATACCAGAAGCGGCTGAATTAGTAATCCAAGCTGGAGCAATGGGAAAGGGAGGAGATGTTTTTGTGTTGGATATGGGTGAACCAGTAAAAATATATGAATTGGCTAAAAGGCTCATAAAGCTTAGCGGCATGGAAATTAAGGAGAAGGATAATCCTGATGGTGATATAGAGATAATTTTTACCGGCCTAAGAGCTGGAGAAAAGCTTTATGAAGAATTGCTGATAGGAGATAATGCAAGTCTTACCGATCATAGACAAATACTTAGAGCAGAAGAAGATTTCATTTCTAGAAACGACTTACATAAAAACTTAGTACTCTTAAAAGAAGCGGAGAGTGAAGGTAATGTGAGTGATCTCAAAGATATACTTAAAAAAGTTGTATCAGGTTTTACCCCTGAAGATGCAATAGTCGATGTAGTGTATCAACAAAAAAATAATATAGATTAAAAAACTTGTATACATATATAGATTCTATTGATGATCTGGCCTACTTAAATAAGGAGCTGTCAGATAAGGCTTATTTGGGCATGGATACAGAGTTCAGAAGAACAACTAAAGATAATATGAGATTAGCCTTGCTCCAGGTTAATGATGATAATGAAACTTATCTTATTGATGCAATCCTTATAGATGATCCTGGTCCATATGCAGACTTTCTGTTTTCTCCCTCTGTTATTAAGATCTTTCACTCTTGTAAAGAGGATTTAGAAGCCATCTACTCTTGGACAAAAAAAGTAATGGTGAACATTTTTGACACTCAGATTGCAAACTCTCTCTTAGACGGAGATTTCTCCATTGGATATCAAGGATTGGTTGAACAAGAGATGGATGTAGTTTTGAGTAAAAATGAAACTAGATCAAATTGGATTCGGAGGCCTTTATCTGATTCACAGCTAAAATACGCAACACTTGATGTAGAGTATTTAATTTATTTGTACAAATCTCAAAGTAAAAAATTAATAAGTACACCCAAGTTAAAATGGCATGACCAAGAAATCAAAAGATTAATTGAAGTCACTTTCAATCCCTCACTTTATATTGATTTAGAGAGATCAATAACTAAAGCTGAAGAAAACGTTCTTTTACAAAGATTCAATAAGGCTGTTGAAATAATTTCAAAAAGAGAAAAGATCAATCAGACTATGTTTTTTTCTAAAAAGGCTCAAAGGGATTTTCTGAGGTTAGTTTTGAAAGAAGGTATAGAAATTGCTTGTAATGAGATCACTGGATGGAGAAGTCAATTAATCAAGGACGATATAATTGATCTGTTGAACTAACTTTATGTATTGGTTGCTTTACTTATTTAGTTCATTGTTAATTTGCTCGATTATTTCAACAATCAATAAGAAATACTATTTAGAGATCTACATATTATCTTTCTTGATATTTATAACTCCCGCACAAATAGAGATTTCGAACACAGCATATGCCCCTTCTTTGTTTACATTTCTTTATAATTTAATCCTGGAACAAAACTTCTCTTTAAGGCCACTCAGGCCATTAGTAATAACTATTCCAGCAAGCTTGGTTGTAATATATTTACTAAGGATTTTTAGAAGAAAATTCTTTTAGCTTCGAAGTTTTTTAGATCAAGAATTCCAATTGCATTGCTACCTTTAAGCATTCCGGCAGATTCGCCGGGATTAAAAAATAAGACCCCATTTTTTATATTATTTTCATAGCGGTGAGTATGACCATACAACACAATATTTGTATCTTTATTTTCTGATAAGAATTGTTCTATATTATCCGGTTCGTGAAAAATAACGATTTCTCTATCGATCAAGGTTAATTTTCTTGGCGGCTCCTGAAATTGAAAGTTGTTTTTTTTTGCCACTTTTTCAAGGTCTGATTCACTCCTATCATTATTTCCGTAAACGCCAATTAGCTCAGAATTAAGCCTCGAAAATTTTTCTAGGGTGTCGGCACGAGTTATGTCACCTGTGTGGATAACAAAAGGTACTTTTTCGTCATTAAATAGCCGAATGATTATTTCAATGTTCTTAAGGTTGTTATGCGTATCGCTAACAACGCCAATTTTCACTTGTTGTCCTAAGCTTTTTCAAGAATATGTATACCGCAGGCACTTCCTAAACCTATAACGTGTGTCATACCAATTTTTGCGTTCTCTACTTGCCTCTCTCCAGCTTCACCTCTTAAGTGTGTACAAACTTCATAAATGTTCGCAATACCCGTTGCGCCTAAGGGATGCCCCTTTGAAAGTAATCCACCGGAAACATTAACAGGGATTCTTCCTCCAAGTTCAACCTCTCCTTCATCAATCAATCGTCCAGCTTCTCCGTCTCCACATAGTCCAAGGTTTTCATAATGGAGCATCTCAGCTGTAGCAAAACAATCATGTAGTTCAACTAGATCTACATCCCTTGCATCTAGGCCAGCCATTTCATAAGCTTCTGCTGCAGCTTTTCTTGTGCAGCTATTTACATCTGGCATAACTAAATCTCTCTCTTGATAAGGATCACTTGTCATGACTGATGCCTTGATTCTAACTGCCCTTTGCATTCCAAGCTCTTTTGCTTTCTTTTCTGATACTAAAACAGCTGCGGCTGCGCCATCTACATTAACCGAACACATCAATTTAGTATTAGGATATGAAATCATTTCTGCGTTCAT
>MDTG01334103.1_pt1 | contig 29326 bp, 24 predicted proteins | sample 811421 | NCBI WGS metagenome assembly MDTG01 (sample SAMN05326645, study PRJNA326480) | marine metagenome | isolation source: seawater | place: Pacific Ocean: South East | collected 2011 | reverse complement strand
GAAAACAATTTTAAAATAATATTTAAAAATATTAAAATCAAAAACAATAAACCAAAGATTCCTGTTTCAGCAGCTAACTGCACATAGATATTATGGGGATGTGTAGAGCAAGACTTTTCATTTATATAATATTTCTTTTCTTGACATTTTTTTCTAAAGCTATTGGGTCCTGACCCTATAAACCAGTTGTCTTTGAATATTTTAATTGCTGAATAGTAATGACTTTGGTAAGTTTCAGAAAATAAATTTATTTCAGTTATATTTTTAGAAACATTAAAGTCTTTAATAGTGTCATCTATTAACCTTTTTTTGAAAATGTTATCTGTAAATAAAACTATTGCAAATATGATGATTGAATTGATTAAAATAATTATTTTAATTTTTTGAAAATTTTTGATAAAAATTAAGAGACATAATAGTATTAAAAAAACAAAAAAAACTGACGTTCTTTCACCACTCAAAATAACAAGTAAAATTACCATTGTGGTGACTGTTAAAAAAATAAACAGATTTAAAAATCCTCTTTGATTTTTTAAAGATAAAAAAAATAGTGCCAACCAAAAGGGATAAAATCTTATTGAAAAACTTCCTAATATTAATTCCTCGTCAAAAAAACTGCTCATTCTTGGGTATTGTGCCACAAAACCAAAAATATTTTTTCCCGAAAAAAATTGTAACAGTGTGTCACAAAATAAGGCGACATAAATTAAAGTCAAAAGCATGAAAATATTTTGAATAATTTTTTTATTATATTTTTTTAAAACTAAATAAAAGAATAACGAGAATAATAAAAAACGTAGGTAAGGAATGGAAGACTTTAAAGAGATAGAGACATAATCAGAAAAAAAGGAGATAAAAATAATCCAAAGCCAAAAAATAAATAAAATTTTTGCTGTTTTAATTTTATTAAAATCATAAAAATTTTTGTCTCTAATATTTTCAATAAGATAAGTTAATGCTAAAATAACAATGATTAAATCAGGTAAAAAAGGACCAATAATTAATAGTAACGGTATTAATACTATTGATAAAATCTGTAACTTTTCTTTATTGAAAAAAGATTGTATCAAATAGCTCATAAATTATTATGCAATTTATATATTTATCTCTTTTATACTTATTCATACTCTTAATAACCATCAAATCCTCAAATTATTTTAAAATGTTTGATAAACCAGCAAAAAGAAAAATTCATAAAAGTAGGATAATTAATACAGGAGGATATTCTTTAATCATATTTTTTTTAATAATTACAAAAAGTTACGAAATAATCCCCAAAATTGATCAAATCTTAATAATGTCTTTTTTTGTTTTTTTAGCAGGTGCTTTAGATGATCACCATAACCTTAGCCCTGCTTCTAAATTAGTATTAATATTAGTACCAGTAATTATATTGGTATCTGATGGTTTTGTTATAAATGATTTGGGTTCATATGAAATTATTGGATTTATAAAATTAGGGAAATTTGCTTTACCATTTACAGTACTTTGTGTTGGTCTATTGATTAACGCTATAAATTATAATGATGGTATTGATGGTTGTTGTTTAACTCAAACTATAATTACAATTACATATCTGATTTTTTTAACTTTAAATAATTATTATTTAGTAAAAAATTTATTTATTATATTAATACCATTATTAATTATATTTTTATTCAATATTTCAAATAATTTAAAATTTAAAATTTTTCTTGGGGACAATGGAAGTCTCCAATTAGGTTTTATATGTAGTTTTTTAATAATTTATATTTTTAATAATGAGTTAATTCACCCATCATATTTAATTTGGTCAGTTGCATACGTAGTTTATGAATTTTTAACTGTTTCAATTTTAAGGATTTCAAAAAATAGAAAATTATTTTTACCTGGCAAGGATCATTTTCATCATTATTTAAATCTTTATAAAAAATTTAATCACCTTCAAACAAGTATGATCATTGGAATAATAAGTATAACTTTTATTTTCATGGGTTATTTTTCAACTTTTTATGTTGGTAAAATATTTTCTTTAATATTATTTTTATTTATTTTTATTATTTATTTTTTATTAAGAAAAAAAATATATACGATCAAATAGCTAACTATAATATGAATTTATCAATAATAAATTTTTATTTAACTGATTACACAGATAGCGCTTTACCCAGACATTATGAAATTTTTAAATGTTTAAAGAGACAAAAAATTAATGTTGATCTTTATGGATGTAAACAAAATCATTATGTTTTTAATTCAAATAAAGTTAAAAAAGAAGAAAATGTTTATTGGGTGGACTCTATCTTATATAAAAATAAGTTTTCTAGAATAATTTCTATATTATTGTTTTTTTTTAAATTAATTAAAAAAAAAAAAATTAGACATAGTGACTATATTTATGTAACTGATCCTTTTCTTTCATTTTTTTTTTACATTTCAAGTTTTCTATTTAATTTTAAATTAATTTATGAGGTAAGAGATGTATGGCCTAAAACTTTAATAAAAGCTTTGGGTTATAAAAAAAATAATATACTTGTTATTTTTTTGAAAATAATTGAAAAACTTTTATTAAAAAAATCAAAATTAGTTGTTTCAAACTTAGAGAATTATCACATTCATTTAAATGAAATTAATGTTAAAAATAAATTTTTTTATTTACCAAATAAATTACAAAAAAAGAATATCTTCATAAAAGAAGAAAATCTTAACTTTATTTATGCTGGCTATATAAATAAAGCAACTAATCTAAATTTTCTTATTAAATCTTTTCAAAATTTTAATTATAGTTTTAAAAGTTCAAAATTATTTATAGTTGGTCATGGACCATTGTTTAAAATATTTGAGAGTGAAAATAATAATGAATTCATTATTTTTAAATACACTAAATCAAAGAATGAAATTCAAAAATTTGTTAAAAAATGTTCATATGGTATTATATCTTATAACTTTGACTATGAGTTGTATAAGTATGGTATTTCTCCGAGAAAATTGATTTTTTATTTAGAAAATAATCTTTTTCCAATTTTTATTGGTAGTTTTAAAATGAACAAGTTTTTAAAGTCAAATTATTTTCAAATTAAAAAAAATGACATAAATGAATTTAAAAATCAATTTTTATTATGTAAAAAGAAAAGAAAAAAAATATGTCAATTAATTATTGAAAATTATAAAAATTCTTATATTCGATTTGATTATAAAAAAATAACAAAAAATTTTAAATTGATTTTAAATGGCTAAAATAATGAATTCTAAGATTACCGATGATGTAGTTTTGGGCAGTAATGTAAAAATTATAGAACCAGTTAATATTTATGGATGTAAAATTGATGATAATGTTTTTGTGGGTCCTTTTGTAGAAATTCAAAAAAATGTTTCGATTGGAAAAAATACTAAAATTCAATCACATACCTTTATATGTGAATATGTTGAAATTGGAGAAGGATGTTTTATAGGACATGGAGTTAAATTTGTTAATGATGATTTTAAAACTAACATGGGTCCAGCTAAAGGAAACAAAAAATTATGGAAAAGAACTAAAATATCAGAAAATGTAAACATAGGTTCTGGTGTAGTTTTGCTGCCAGTAAAAATCTGTACAAAAACTGTTGTTGGAGCTGGCGCTGTTGTAACAAAAGATATAACAGAGCCCGGTATATATGCGGGTAATCCTGCAAGACTTTTGAGAAAAATATGAAAATAAGATTTGGAGACCTATATGGAGAACATAAATTAATTGAAAATAAGTTAATTAAATTATTTAAAAAAAATTTAAAAAACTCAAGTTTTATTGGAGGCTCTCAAGTAAAAGATTTTGAAAATAAATATAAACGAATTAATAATTCAAAGTTTTTTACCTCAGTTGGCAATGGAACAGACGCAATTTTTATCGCATTAAAAGCTCTTAAAATTAAGCCAGGAGATGAAGTGATTGTGCCAGCTCATACTTGGATTTCAACAAGCGAAACAGTGACAGCCGCTGGTGGGAAAGTTGTTTTTTGTGATGTTTGTGAAAATACATTCAATATAGACGTAAAAAAAATAAATAAACTAATTAATAGAAGAACAGTAGGTATTATAGCTGTACACTTATACGGACATCCTGCTGACATGACAGAAATAAAAAGAATTTCCAAAAAGAAAAAATTATGGGTGATAGAAGATTGTGCACAAGCTCATCTCGCAACTATTAAAAAAAAAAATGTTGGTAATTTTGGTGATATAGGAACTTTTTCTTTTTTTCCTGGGAAAAATTTTGGTGCTCTGGGTGATGCAGGCGGCATTGTGACTAATAATAAAAGATTATATGATTATATGTATAAATATTCGCGTCACGGTTCTATGAATAAGAACAAGCATGAGTTTGAAGGGATAAATAGTAGGTTAGATACTATTCAAGCTGACTTTTTGAATTTAAAACTTGACTACTTCAATAAATTTCAAAAACTAAGAAAAGAAAATTCTGAGTATTATCAAAAAAACATATCAAACATAAAAATAGTTAAGCCGCTTGTTAAAAATAATGTAGAGCATGCGTGGCATCATTACGTTGTTAAATGTAAAGAAAGAGATAAATTAAAGGACTATTTGGCAAAAAATGGAATTGAAACTAGAGTAAATTACCCTGTTTCCCTCCCATTCTTAAAAGCATATAAAAGGTATAATCATAAAATTGGACATTTTCCAATTGCTTATAATAACCAGAAAAGTATATTATCACTACCTAATCAGCCAGCACTAACAAAAAAGGAGAGGGAATATATTGTTGAAATAATCAATAAATTTTAAATTCATATAAATTTCAAAATATCTCTGTATTTAATTATATATTTATTGATGTAAATATTAGAAACAAAATAAGTCAACAAAGTTGCAAGAGCAATACCCCAAATCCCAATCGTTTTAAATAATAAAATATTTAAAGACAAATTAAATATTAACATCATCATACTGAAATATAGTTGGGCAAGAGGATCGTTATTTATTGAAAAAAAATAATAAAATAAAAATACTTTTCTAAAAAAAATTAATAAAGAAGAAAAAATTAATGCAATTAATAAATAGTCAGTTTTTACAAACTCCAAAAATACCAAGTAATTAAAAAACAAATAAAAAGGTACAATTAAAATTAATATAAATATTGAAAAATAATTAATATAATTCATCAGTTTTATATCTTCATCCTGAACTTCATTAGATTTAAATTTGTTCATAAAATTATGTATCATAGGATGAGAAACAGATACAAAGTTAATAACACCTTCTAAAACATTTGATAAAATTGTATAATAAATCAATATTTTTTGGTTTCCAAAAATTGAAATCGTTAATAAATCTAATTTAAACATACTCTCGTAGGAAAACTGGGAAAAACCCAGATAAGTATACTTTAAATTGTAAGGGATTTTTTTATTAGAATATTCAAAACCAATGATAAAAAAAGTAATGAGAACTATTATTAAGAAGGCAAATATTTCACTAAAGAGAAAGAAAAATAAAATGTTCAATTCTTTTTTTAAAAACCAAATAAATATGAATATCATATATCCCAGATATCTTGTAAAATTTACCCAAGCATTAGCAAAAAGTTTTGAGCAAGACTGCAAATAACCTTGAAAAGTTCGATTCATTAAAGATAAAATCACAGAAATATTCAGAATTACAAAATCAGGTAAATTTAATTCAATAACAAAAATTTTTCTAACAAAAAAAATTAAAGTGAAAATTAAAATAGAAAATAATATCGAATAAATTAATAAAAAAATTTTATTATCTATTATTATAATTTTACTTTTAAGATATTTAGTGTTAGCGATTATATTTTGATCAATGCCAATTAACGAAATTTGTTGTGTTGCAAAAAAAAATAATAACGCCAAACTAAATTTTGCTAGATAAATATGATCTAAATATCTAGATAGTAGGATAAAAAAAATTGCAGTAGAGAAAATACCTAAAAAAGATCCTAAAATAGAAATAAATATATGAGATTTAAAAAAATCAATTAAATGTCTTTTCAAATTTATTGCTTTTTTCAACTTCAAAAATCTTTAATATAAAAATTTAGATCTATATTTTTTTTTTTAAAATTCTTTAAAGTAAAACTAGATCTTTTTTTAATTTCATTTTCAAGATGATTATCAAAATTAATTAATTTTTTACTTGTCCTTCTTTTCTCATTTTCCTTCCATAGATTATTAAATATTATTACATCATAGGATTCTAGAATTTCATTAATTAATTTTTGATCTGGTTTATTTTTTTTTACATTTATCATGTAATTAGAATTAACTGAATCAAGATAAAAATATACAGGCGAAGATAGGCCATAATAATTATTTTTATTCTTACCCCAGCCTGGAATTCTGTTTTCAATGGAAGAAGTTTCATAAATTTTGGTAGAAGATTTTTCTAAATTATTCTTGATAAATCTATAACTTTCGTACCAATGATTTTGATGTAAAGAATTATCATTTATGTGCTTAAAATTTTTATATGTATTGTTGTAAAAATTATTAAATATCATTAAGATTAGTAAACTCAGCATTACATTTCTTAAATTGACACTCAAGTTTTTTAAAAAATATCTTATTACAAAAATAGCTAAAATTATAAATAGTGGTGATACTGGATGTAAAACTCTCATAATTTGAACATGTCCAAAAAATAAAGTTATTACTATTAAGTATGAAATAAGAGATAGAAAAATGACAAATTCAAAATCTTTTTTTTTGCCTTTGACCAAAAAAGGATAGGCAAACAATAAGATCAAAAATATATTTGAAAAAAATGGACTTGAGGAGTCTTTAATAGGAGTAGTAAAATTCAAAATAAAATTATATATTATTGTGCTTAAAATTGTTTTTGGAGCAGATCCGCCAGCTGACAATATCGAATTGTAAATTTCGAAAGGATTGTAAAATAAAATTACAATTAGAGAAAGGGCGCAAAAAATTGAAATTACATAGTAAATATCTCTCTTTTGATTTTTTCGACAATAAACGAATTCATAAAAATATATAAAAAAAACTAAAATAATTTTATCTTCGTGAATATGAGTAAGGCAAAAACCTATTAGAGCAAATATAATAATTGTGAATATATTTCTTTTCTGAAGAAAAAAAAAATACGATGAAAGAAAAAAGATAATGAACGAAAATTCCAAAATATTAACATACGTATTTTTAAAAGATGTTACAATCCAAGGGCTAGAATAAATCATTAATAGACTAAACAAACTTAAAAATAAATTTTTATATCTAAGATTAATTAGTATAAAAAAACATAAAGCTGATATAAAATAAAAAATTACCAGTAGAATACCATAACTCTCAGGCAGCCAACCATAGAAAGAAAAAAAAATATTTATTATCCAATAAAGAACTGGTCTGTAAAATGATAAATTTTTATCTTCTGTAAATATAACTTTTGACCATCCAATGTACTGAAAATTGTCATGACCGCCTACTCCTTCATTTTGAAAAAAAACTATAAGTTCACTACAAAATATAATAGATAAGGCTATTATAAATATATAAAGTATAAATTTATAAATATTCGACATATGAAATTAGCAACTGTTTTGAGTTATAAACCAATTGATAACGACACAAGAGTAAAAAATCAAATTAAAAGTTTAAAATCGTCTGGATACAAAGTCGAAATAATAGATTTACCTTCATTAAATTTTGATAAAGAAAATAATATAAGTATTTATTTCAGATATCTAATTGATTTTTTTAATTTTAAAGAAAAAATTTTAAATATTAATTTAAAATATCTAATTGATTATTCTAAATTATTTTATTTTAAAAAATTTTTAACAATTTTAAGTTTTATTCCTCTAGCAAGTTTTTTTTATTATAAAATTTTAAAAATTTTTTTTAAGTTCTTACAAAAATATTTACGATTTTTTTTTAAGTTTTTACGAATTTTTTTTAAGTTTTTACGAAAATATTTACAAATTTTTTTTAAGATTTTAAAAATTTCATTTAATAAATTTTTTCGAATTTTTACTACTTTATTTTTAATTAATAAATTTTCACAAACTTTAATTAAATTTATTTTTGTTTTTATCGAATTAAAAAAAAGAAAAAAAAATAATAAACCTTCTCTGGTAGTTTCGAATGACTTGTTAACTGTTCCATATGGTGTTTATTTAAAAATTAAAGATAAATCAAAGCTAATTTACGATATGCATGAATATGAGCTTCATAGAATTCCTTTGCCTTCAATTTCAAAAAAAATGCTTTTAATTATTATTGAAGAATTATTCATTCCATTTACAGATGTGATATTTACTGTAAGTTATAATATAAAAAAAATTTATAAAAAAAGGTTCCCTCAAAAAAAAATCTCCTTAGTTTTAAATGCTCCTTCTATTCAAAAATATGAAATTAAAAATAATGTCATAAAAGATAAGAGTAAATTAAAATTTATTCATGTTGGAAATATTTCTTATGGACGTAATATTGAAACTTTAGTTAATCATTTTAAAAAATCTAAACATAGCCTTACATTTTTAGGGACTGTCATGAAAAAATTTGATGATGAGTTTAATTTTTTTGACAAAATAAATAATCATAAAAACATTTCACATATACCACCAGTAGATCCTGATAGTATAAACGAAATAGTTAAAGAGTTTGATTGTAATTTATTTTTTTATGACACAAGTATACAAAATTATAATTACGCTCTTCCAAATAAGTTTTTATTATCTTTAATAGAAAATTCACCAATAATTTGTTTTAAATCAAAAGAATTATTAGATTTTCAAAAAAAATTTAATGTAAAACTAAACTTAATTAAAAATATAAGTGATTTAGACCAAGTAGACATTTTTTATCCGCAAATTAGTTTAAAAGCTAAAAAATATCTATCCTTTCAAAGGCAAATGAAGACGATTGAAAGGTATACAAAGGTATTGGTATAATTTATGAGTAGAATTATTTTCGAATTGAATGAGTTTAGTCTTGATCTTTTAGAGTTATATAAACACAAATATAAAAATATTAATAAAATATTAAAAAATTACATCTATAGAACCAAAATCAAAGCTGATTACAAATCAAATTATTTGGAACCTTGGTGTCAGTGGATAAGTATTCATACTGGTATAGATGCGGAGAGTCATAAAATTCAACATTTAGGTGATTGTAGCTATATTAAGAATAAGCAAGCATGGGAAATTAATAAAAATATTGGATTAGTTTGGGGATGTTTAAATTCTTCACATGGTGCTAGAAAAGAAGTTTTATTTTTTCCAGATCCGTGGAGTACTAGTCAAAATACTAATATTCAAGATTCGGAAAATATCTTAAAATTTTTGAGATTAGCAGTTCAAGGTAGATCAAAAAAAACATTAATCAGTCTTATTTTCTCAGGCATTAAAGCATTATATAGTTACATAAAAATTCTAAAATTTAGAATTTTTAAAATTTTTCCGTTTTTGCTAATGACAAGGTCAACAAGTGAGCTCTACGGTATATTTGAATATTTAAACTTGCTTATATTTTTAAAAGTACATAATAGAGATAAAATTAAAAATTCAATTTTTTTTGCGAACACTTTAGCACATTTTCAACATTATTATTGGTCATCAAAAAACAATTATAAAATTGAATGGTGTTTAAAACTTATTGACAGAATGATTCATGACATATTTGAGGTTACTGATGATGTTGTGATTATTAATGGTTTAAGCCAGGAAAATTCAGACAGATTTGAAAATTGGTTTTCGTACATTCCAAAAGGTGGTTTTGAAGATTTTTTTAAAAAGCAAAATTTTTTATTCAAAGAAATTATACCATGTATGTCATACGATTGTATAGTTACCTTTAATGACTTTGAAGAAAAAAAAAAATTTATTTTAAAAGCAAAAAAATTTAAAGTTGCAGATCAATTTACTCAGTTATTTCTAATTGACGATTATGAAGATGTGAAAAGAATTTTTTTACGAATGAATTATTATGGAGTAAAAAATATTAATTATTATTATGAAAATAAAAAATTTGATTTTAATTCAAATTTTGAAACACTTGCAAGAAGAACTGGTAGACATATTCAAAGATGCGATGTGATTTCTACAAATATGATTAAACTTGACAAGTTCAATTTTAATGAAGAAATACATGATTATCTAATTAAAATTTAAGATAGTGTAAACAATATAACCAGGATTTAAATAGAAAATTTCAGCAAAAAAGTACTCTTGATAATATTTTACCGGGTCAAAAAATATTCCTGAAAAAAATACCCATATTCTCATCGCATAACCCAAAATAAATTTAAATTGGTCATATTTTCTAACTATTAAATATAGAGCGTAGCTTATTATATAGCAAATTATTAAACAGATTATTGATTGAAAAATAAAATTTTGTGAATTCAAATAAATGCTTAAAAAATTTAGCATTATTATTACAGCCATTATTATAATAAATAATGGTCGTGATTTTGAAAAATCTTTTTTTGATCTACTATATTGATATGCAACAATTAAAAATCTTGTAATTATTCCTAATAAAAAAAATAAAAAATTATCAAATGCTTTACCATCATTTGCAATATTACCAACAAGACCGAGAACAAATCCTAACAATAATGTATCTAGCACATACCAAAAAAAATACTTTTCTTTATAAAATTCAATTCTACTCATAAAAGTCATAAATAGAGATATTTTTTGAATTTTTTGATGTATCAAATAATAACCAAATAAAAAAACTAAATAAGCATGCAATCAGATACACTACAAATAAGTTTATATCTCCAACTTCAGACATAATTTCCTTATCCATGTTATCAAATAATAAAAATGTTTTTTTAATTAGCAAAATCAAAAAAACAAAAAAACTAATTAATGGTAAAATTCCTGGATTAAGATCTGGGTATAGATATTCTCTAAAAATTCTATTAAAAAAACCTCTTATGTAATATGAAAAAAAAGGATAAGTTTCTTTATACCATTTCAAAGATGATATTTCATTTGAATAGGAAATTTTTGCAGGTACTTCAATTAATTTAGCTTTAAGTTTAGATAAATTAAACAATAAGCTACTTTCAAATAAATATCTCTCCTTAATATCAAATCTCAATAAATCAATTATAACTTTTGATCTGCCTAAAAAAATTCCATTTACAGGATCTGAAAGCTCCCATTGCCCTGTGGCTAATTTATATAAAAAGGTTAAACCTATATTACCAATCCTTCGAATTAAACTCATATTTTTGGGTCGTCTCATCAATAAAAATCTATTACCTTTTGCAAAGTCAGCTTTTTGGTCATAAATTTTTTTTTTCATAATAAGCAAATCACTTGGATCATGCTGATCATCAGAATCTAATTTCGAAATAAATTTTATATTTTTGTAATTTTTATCCTTTAAAAATTTCACTCCAGAGATGAAGGCACCTCCAACACCTTTGTTAGATTTATGTACAATTTTAACAACTTTTTTTCCCTTAAATTCAATTTTATTTAATGATTTTTGTGGACAATTATCATCAACTAGTATTATAAGCTGAGGTTTTAATTTTAATAATTTTTTGAGTACTAGATTAATTTTATCTTTAGATTTATAAACTGGAATAATTACACAAACATTTGATAGTGTTTTAAACTCTTCCATATTCTCTACTTAAATTATAAATTTTTGTTAAAATAAATTCTGTATCTAAATCAAATAATTTAAAATACCAATCTAAAGTAGGGTATCTAAATTTATTTTCTTGGAAAATTAATCTTAAGCCTTCGTCTCTTGTCATTTTCTTTTGTCTAATTAAGTTAGATCTTAGAACATCATTTTCAGTAAAACCTGAAAATAAATAATATATTAAATTATAAAATGAAGCTGTTCCGTCCCCTATTCTCCAGGTAGAAGAACAATCCCAAGCTGTGTTCCATCCATAATTATTAATTAATGTTTCATTAACTTTTTTTTCATCCCAATCGATATATTCAAAAAATTGAAGTATATCTACATTGGAATGATAGTAACTTATAAATCCCTTAAAACTATCAAAAAGAGATGAATTAATGTATCTGGGATTTAATAAAAATTGTATGCCATAAAAAAACAACATCTTTAGTTGAGAAGATGCTTTTAATTGTTCGCCATAACAATCATTCGTATTTGACTCCCACATCTTATAACCTGTAAATTCCTCTTTAAATTGAGTTTTTTCGTGAAGGTTAAATGCAAAAATCTCTAATTTTGTATTCAATTCTTTTTTAACTTTTCTTGCATTGGATATGAATTCTTTGTCTCCAGCCATAAAAAGAGGTACAATGCCCAAATGAGGTTTCTTTAACCATGCATTTATATTTTTTTTAATATTTTCTCTTTTTTTTCTTATATCTGCTGCAATCATAACATTTTCTATTCCTAAAGAACCAGTCATGATAGCAACATTCTTTCTTGCAATATCAGTATTTAAACCCCAATCATAGTAGTATGTTATAGGTTTAATATTAAATTTGTTCACAAGCAAATGTAATGCGTAGGACGAATCTCTGCCACCAGAAAGGCCAAGAAGAACTTTTTCATCACCATAATTTTTTCCTAAAAAAGATGATAATTTTTCTTTTAACTTACTTTCACCTTTTAATTTTAACTCCTGCGAGTTTTGACAAAAATTACACACATTGCTATTATCAAACTTTATAAATGGATGTGTGCTAGGCAAAACACATTTTGAACACCTAATTATTTTGTTGTTAATTTCTTCATATCTTTTCTCTAATTTATTAATTAGAGAATTATCAATCGATGGCTTAATAATTTGTATAACTTTTACATGATCAAATTTTTCTGCCTCAATATTATGTATGTTTATTTGGACATCATTTACGTATATATCTTTAAGAGTAAATTTATTAGATTTGTTTAAATCTACTTTATGAAAATCTTTGATACCAAATTTTTTGAAAAACCCTTTCTCAGATAAGATAATATTTTTATGATTTTGAAATTCTCTACAAAAATATTGAGACCCTGTATTTGTAAAGTACTCTAGCTCGAGTTTATTAGAATGAATATTTAATTTAATCGAAGAATATGTTCCTTTAATTTCTCTCTTTAATCGGTCAAAATTAAAGTGGTTTAGCCATTCTCCATCATTTTCTGTTTCAAATTCTATTTTATATTTCTTTCTAAGATCCTTATCATTTGCAATTATACCATTAAATATTAAAATTGAGTTTTTATCCTTATTAAGCAAAGGTTGGTTATTTTTGTTTATAGTGCTTTCACCATTGGTTGATAGTCTTGTGTGAGCAATTACAAACATAATCTTAAAATTGTTTTCTTTATAATAATTTATTCTTTCAATGAATTTGCTATCTTTATATGTTCTATTTGCAGATTTTTGGGACCTAAATATTTCAAAATAAGTTTTTTTTTCTTTTTTAAGTATTAAACAAATACCTGATGCATCGCTTCCTCTCCGTGATGACGCTTGCAAAAATTTTTTTAAACTCTTTAAAGACTCATCCAATGTAATTTGATCACATTGATATCCGATAATTCCACACATAATTATTTGATTATATTTCTGTCTAATAAATCAAAAATAAAATTATTTTTTTTTACAATTATTTTTTTTTTTAATTTTGCAGACTTATAACAACAATGAGCTAGAAAAATACTTTTTTCAGCTTCTTCAATATTGTATGTGTTTTTCTTCCTTTTTTTTAATATATCAATTGCTTCTTTATAAAAATAATAATGCTGTTGAAATTTATTGGGCAAATTTACTTTATCTATATTTTTTTGATCAAATATTTTTTTGTATTTCTTATTTTTTGTATATAAGTGAGAAATTTTATCTGCATTGTTACCACTAATAATTGCTGAACCTTTATCACCTAAAATTGAAATTGATCCCTCTAAATTTTTTGGCAAAATTCCCGTTGTAACCTCAACATTACCAATTAAACCTGATTTAAACTTTATATTCCCAACGATTGTGTCGTATGCCTCAATTTCTTTAATAAAATTTATACCATATGCAGTTACCTCAGATAATTTATCCTTTGAAAGCCAGCATAACAAATCGAGATGGTGTGATGCTTGATTAAGTAAAACTCCACCATCTTGGTTCCATTTTCCTCTCCACGGGGCTTGTTTGAAATATTTTAAGTCCCTATTCCATCTAACTCTGGTAGTCACTAACTTTATCTTTCCAAAGAAATCTTTTTTATCAACTAATTTCTTAGCAAGACGCATAGTATTATTTGTTCTGTTTTGTTTTACTACTAATAAATTATTTTTATATCTCTTAATCATCTTTGTAATTTTTTGATGATCTTTAAAGCTAAGACATAATGGTTTTTCTACAATAATGTTTTTAATTTTTTTTGCACATTGTTTGATATGTAATCCATGATAACCACTGGGTGTCAAAATTATAATTACATCTAAACGATTTTCATCAATCATGTTTTTAATGCTTCTATAAAACTTTGCTTCTTTCAATTTCTTATACTTTTTTGAATATTGTTTAAATGCAGCTGGAGAATTGTCACAAAGTGCAACTAACTTAAATTTTTTTATATTTGAAATAGCTAAATAATGCTTCTCAAAAATTTTACCTAATCCAATTATTGCAATTTTCATATTTTCTGAATTTATAATTTGTTTTTATTAAGTTGATTAATTAGTTTATTTAAATATTTTTATCAATTAATATTGAGTAATTTAAATAAAATAGTCTAGAATAATAATGTGATTATTATAATTCTGTATTTTTAGAAATTTTTTTATTATGAAAGTGTTATTTAAAACATTAAGATTGCATCAATCTTTAAAAAATTGCCTTATTTTTTTTCCAATGATGGCATCGTTTTCTTTTAGTATTAGTAACATTAAAAATTGTTTTTTAGCTTTTCTTTCTTTTAGTTTGGTAGCTTCAAGTCTATATATTCTAAATGATATTCTTGATTTAAAGTATGATAAAAAACATCCTAAAAAAAAATATAGACCAATTGCATCTGGAAAAATTTCTATCACATCCAGTCTTTTTTTAGCATCATTTACAATTTCATTGGGATTTTTTATAGGCTTTATTATTAATATTAATTTTTTTTTTATAATCATTGCTTATTCAATTTTAGTTTTAATTTATACAACAATTATAAAAAAAATTTTTATATTAGATATTATCGTATTAACATCTTTTTATATGATTAGAATATTTGCAGGAGAAAGTGCTTCAGAAATAAACCTGTCTCATTGGTTAATTATGTTTTCGGGTTTCTTTTTTTTTTCATTAGCCTCAATAAAAAGAATAACAGAATTAATTTTGTTTCAAAAAAATCGAACTACTAAATTGAAAGGTAGAGGTTACTTTCAAAATGATATAAATTTTTTAATTTCTTTAACAACTTCATCAATTTTTGCATCAATTATTGTTTTTATATTTTATATAAATTCTACAAGCACAAAAATCTTTTATCCAAATTATGAGTATCTTTGGCCAATAACAATTCTTTTATTTTACTGGTTTAGCAGAATAGTTAGCATTGCCTGCAAAGGTATTTTGCATCATGATCCAGTATTTTTCATAATCAATGACAAACTTAGTTGGTTTATATTTTTTCTTATACTTTTTTTAACGATACTTGCTAAAAATATAATTTAATACTCTTACTTTTTAAAAAAAAATATTATACAAGTTATTTTTTAATAATATCAGTTATTATTTATTTTTTGATTGTATGGATAAGTATAAAAAAAATAATAAAAAGAACGTTTCAGGCTGGGGACTTTATCCGACTTTTAAAACTGAAGTGATTGAGCCTAAATCTTTAAAAGAGCTTATAAATTGTTTGACCCACAATTCAGTTATTACTAGAGGAAATGGAAGGTCGTATGGAGATTGTGCGGTAAATAAACGAAACACTATTTCTATGAAAAGTTTAAATAGAATTTTAAGTTTTAATAGTCAAACTGGTGAACTTATTGCTGAGGCAGGATTATTAATTTGTGATATTATAAAAATCTTTTTATCTAGAGGTTGGTTTTTAAATGTTGTTCCTGGTTCAAAATATGTAACATTAGGTGGAGCGGCATCAGCAGATGTTCATGGTAAAAATCATCATAAAAATTCAAGTTTTTATGGATGCATAAACTGGCTAGAAATCTTAAATAACAAAGGAAAACTTATCAAATGTTCATCTTATGAAAATTCTGAACTATTTGATTGGACAATTGGTGGAATGGGACTTACAGGAACTATATATAAAATTTCAATAAATTTAAAAAAAATTTCCACTGGCTGGATAAATCAAAAAATATTATTAGGTAATAATATAGATGAAACTATAAATATATTTGAAAAAAACTTCAGTGCTGAATATTCGGTTGCATGGTTGGATTTTTCAAGATCTACAAGTAAAAAACTAAAATCGATTGTCATGCTTGGTGAACATGCCCATACTAATCAAATACCAAAAAATTTAATAAGGTTTCCTTCTTTAAAAAAACCAAGAAAGCTTGGTTTCTTGCTAATATTTTTTTCTTACTTTTTAAATAATTTGTTTATAAGTATATTCAATTTTTTTTACTTTTATTTCAATAAGCTAAGTAAAAAAAAAATTGTTTCAGTAGATAATTTTTTTTTTCCATTAGACTCTATTGAAGATTGGAATAAAATTTATGGCAAAGATGGGTTTTTCCAATTTCAATGTATTTTTTCATTAAAAAATTCTAGTAAAGGATTGAATTGTATAAGAGATAAAATCCAAAATAGTAAATTAATTCCTACACTTGCTGTTTTAAAACGTATGGGTAAAGGGAGAGGATATTTTTCATTTCCTATTGAGGGCTACACTTTAACTCTAGACTTTCCACGAAATTTGAAAACTTTAAAACTAGTTCAAGACCTGGAAAAAATAGTCATTAAATATTCTGGAAATGTATATTTGGCCAAAGATAGTACCTTAACAGAAGTAAGATTTAAAAAACTAAAATCAAATCTTCGAGCTTTTACCAACTTTAAAAAGAAAAAACGTTTCAATTTTTCTTCAGTTATGTCTGATCGTCTTAAAATATGAAAAATAAATCAATTCTGATAATCGGAGCAACTAGCTCCATAGCTATTGCATGTGCATATTATTTTGCAAAAAAAAAATATCACCTTCATTTAACATCAAGAAATACTGAAGATCTCAAAGAAATTTGTCAGGATTTGATTGTTAGATATAACATAAGTGTAAAAACTTTTAAACTTGATATGGAACATCAAGATAAATTCGAAAATATTATAGATCAATTAAATCATGTACCAAATATTGTATTATGTTCGGTTGGTTATATGATTAATCAAAAAAAAAATAAAAATATAAGCTTAGAATTAAGTAAAACAGTTAATATTAATTTTTTAGGTCCAGCGCTATTTTTTGAAAAAATTGTTAAGAAGATGGAACAGAAAAAATCTGGAGTTATAATTGGAATAAGTTCTGTTGCTGGAGAAAGAGGTAGATCTTCTAATTATATTTATGGTTCGTCGAAATCAGCATTCAGTGCCTACTTGTCGGGACTAAGAAATCGACTTTACAATAAAAACATTAGAGTAATAACGATTTTGCCAGGATTTGTATATTCTAAAATGACTGAGGGTCTTAAGTTGCCTAAAATTCTAACTGCAACACCAGAAGAAGTTGCGGAGGCAATTTATAGTGGCTTAAAAAAAAAACAAGAAATTATTTATGTAAAAAGAATCTGGTTGTATATAATGTTTGTAATTCGAATAATTCCTGAGACAATTTTTAAAAAGCTCAACTTGTAGTATTAAATCAAATTTTAATAATGTATTTATCAAAAAATTTTTTCTTTACTAAAAATTTCATTTTTTTTCTATTAATTGCATTAATACTTTTTCAAATTTATAAAATTTCATGGATAGATGATGACGCAATGATATCATTTAAAAGTGCATTAAATTTAGTTAAAGGTTATGGTTTAACTTATAATATTTCAGAAAGAGTTCAAAGTTTTTCAAATCCTCTATGGACATTAATAATTTCAATTGCATATTTTTTTACAAACGAATTTTTCTATACTGCTATGGTTTTAAATTTATTTTTAACCTTTGTATTAATAATCTTAGTAATAAAATTTAGTAATAATGATAATTTGATAATTTTAGGCTTGTTTGCTTTTCTATTTTCAAAAGCTTTTGTTGAATTTAGTTCTAGTGGTTTAGAAAATTCATTAGGTCACTTACTAACTGCGATGGCTATTATTAGCTATACTAAAATTAAAGTTAACGACAGCTTATCTTTTTTAAAATTTACATTTTTAGTTAGCTTAATTTTTGTTCATAGAATTGATGGTGTTTTAATACTTATTCCATTAATAATTTCATCTTTATTAATTGTTAGACCAATTAAAGATACTTTAATTTTTGGTTTTATAGGCTCAATTCCTGCAGTACTTTGGGTATTTTTTTCATTTTTATACTACGGATTTATTTTTCCAAACACTTATTATGCTAAACTTGGCGCTTGGTTATCAAGTGATTATTACTACAGTAATGGAATAAATTATTTTTTAGATTCTTTATGGAGAGATTTTTTTACTTTACCTTTTATACTTACTTCAATTATTATTGGATTATTTTCAAAAAAAAAAAACTGAAATCTTAATTGCCTTAGGTATCTTATTATATCTTATATATATAATTAAGATTGGTGGTGATTTTATGAGCGGTAGATTGCTTACTATTCCGCTTGTAACTAGTGTGGTTTTACTTTCTCTAAATAAAAATAAATTCTTAAATTCAAAATCATTTAGTGTTAGTTCAATATCTATTTTATTATTATTTTCAATATTTTTTAATCAATTTCCATTTAAAATGAAATCTACACATTTAAACATATATGGTCCTGATGACATTTTGGAGGCAGCACACAAGTCATCTTTTTCATGGCATTCTAAGAATAATTTATTTGGATTGATTACAGAATTTTTAAACACTTCATATGAAATGAAAATTGAAAAAAAAACCTATATAATTAGGGGCGCTGGGTATGCAGGTTTATGTTCAAATGTAAATACTCATTTAATTGATATATTTGGATTAACAGATCCTTTGCTAGCTAGACTGCCGACATTAAACCCAAAACTTTATGGCAGACCACAAATAGGTCATTTAAAAAGAGCAATACCAACTGGATACCCAAAAACATTAATTACTGGTGAGTTAAATTTCACAGATAAAGACTTGGAATACTATTATTATCAATTAAGGTATATAATAACAGATAGAATATTTAATTCAGGAAGATTGTTAACAGCAATTAGACTTAATAAAGGTGAATGGAAGGATTATATTAATAAAGATCAATATCGCAGCCCTGAAAATTTTAATTCATCATTTGTTATAATGTGGAAAAATCCTAAAAATGAAAATCAAAAAGCTAGAGTAGAGCCTTATCAATCTTTTTATGATCATTGCTTAGAAATATTAGATTAAAAATTCACCTATTGTAAATAAAACTGTTAATTAGTTTAATTATTAATATTATTTTTATATTAAATTTTATAGATTTTTTTAATACTAGGTTTATCTTATTAAATTTAATAAAAGACTTTAAATTTTTTATTTAAGTTAGTATATTACATTAGAAAATAAACATATTTATGAATCGTAGAAGCTTTATCAAATTTGTATTTATTTTAATTACATTGCCAAACTATTTGAGATCTGAAAATTTTATTAAAAACAAACTAGTCAAAAAAAATGGCTGGTGGTTAAAAGTAAATGATTGAGTGCTAATTAATTTAAACAACCCAATTAATATAAAAGATAAGTTTAATAAATTTGATGTTGTAATAGTTGGTGCTGGCCCAGCTGGAATCACAATTGCAAATAAACTTGCATCCTATAAAAAAAAAATTGCATTAATAGAAGCTGGAGATAAAGAATATAGCGATGAGTCGCAAGAATTATATAAGGGAAGAACACTAGGAGACCCCTATTTTGAACTTGATATTTCAAGATTAAGATATTTTGGAGGCAGCTCGGGTCATTGGGCTGGGTGGTGTAGAACATTTGAAAATGAGGATTTTAATAGAGAGTATTTAGGTGATGAATTTAAATGGCCAATAAGATTTAATGAGATTGATAATTATCGAAAAGAAGCTTGTGAGATATTAGAAATTTCTAATTTCTTCAATGACAATATGGTAAAAAATTCTAGGATAGAGAATATTAGTTTTAATTTTTCACCACCTGTTAGATTTGGATCGAAATACTTTAGAGATCTTGTTGAAAATAAATTTGTTAATGTTTTTATAAATTCAAATTTAGTTGACATAACACATTCTTCAAATCAATTAAATGCTGTTAAAATTAATTCATATAATGGAAATTCAGCTGATTTGTATGCAAAAAATTTTGTATTTGCCATGGGGGGTTTAGAAAATAGTCGATACCTATTGTGGTTCCAAAGAAAATATGGTGACAGTTTTATTTATAATTCTCCCTCAATTGGACGTTATTGGATGGAACACCCGCACTATACTATTGGTCGAGCATTAATTAACAAAAATAAAGTTGGTGGAAGATTTTATACCTTGAGTCCAAGTGCCCAATTTGAAAATCAAATACTCAATTGTTGTTTTAGATTAGAACATCTCAATGACAAAAGTACAGAAGATTTAATAAAAAATTTGTCTATTGAGGCACCAAAACTTGGATCATCTTTTGCCAAAATGGCGAAACAGAAAATAATAGTTGGGGCAAAATTTAGAGCTGTTTGGGAACAATTTCCAAATTTTGAAAATCATATTCAGCTGGACACACAAATGGATAGATTCGGAATACCTAAGTTAATATTAAATTGGGAAAAAGCTAATTTAGACATAAAAACAATAGAAAAATCAATTTCTGAGTTCAGGGACTGGTTATTTAAAATTGATGGCGGTAGAATTCAAATTGATCAAAATTGGATTAAAAATCCTAATCAAGAAATAGGTGGCCACCATCATATGGGGGGCACAAGAATGCATGCGGATAAACGTTTAGGAGTTGTTGACTCAAATTGTAAAGTTTATGGATCAAAAAATCTTTTTATTGCAGGCTCATCTATATTTACTACTGGAGGACACAACAATCCTACTCTTCCAATTGTTCAATTTTCAATTCGTCTATCTGAACATTTGAGAAAACTATAAATTAATCAATTATGCTTTTTAAAAAAAGGTGATTTGGTAAAATTAAACACTCTCAAAGCTTTTTAAAATGGATTAATAGAAAATTAAAAGTTAATAAAGTTTTCTAATTTAGATCTTATAATAGTGACTCTTGTCACTCTTTGAATGATAAAAATTTTCAACAATTTTTTTTATTTTTACTAAATTATTATTATTACGAAATAAGACAAAAAAGTTTTTTAAACTAATATCAAATTCATCACTTACATGAATATTTAAGAGGTTAGATTGCAAAATATTAACATGGTTCTTGTTAAATTTTTTAATTAAATTGGATCTATCAAATGAATATCCAAATTTTTTTCTATTATAAAAATGGTCTTTCCAATAATCATAATTATTATTAATTAAAATATTTCTTAGAAAACTTTTATTTCCTTTATTAGTAAAAAATTTTTCAATATTTAAGCTATTAATTAAATTATAATAATTCAAACTTAAATATGGCAATCTTGTTTCGATTGAAAAATGCATTGAAGAAAGATCTTCCCATCTCAATAAAGTCTTTAATCTCTCATTAATTCTATATAAAAAGAATTCATGTAACTTTGGAAAATTTTTAATAGTTTTTCTTTTTAAAAATTCTTTTATCAATTTTTTATAATTTATTCTCTTAAGAAAACCTAATATTGATTTCAGTTTAAAATTTTTAATTACTTTTTTTTCTATAAGATCATTTATTTTCTTTTTATAAAGATCACTTTTTAATATCTTCCTAATTTTATAAATTCTTAAATAATCTTGACTGTCAATTAAATCCTCCAAATATTTAAATAAAAAGGCATCATAACCAAGAGACATTTCATCTGATCCTTGTCCAGAAAACATTACTTTTATATTTACATTTTTTTTTGCTATAAATTCATACAATCCAAATTGAATTCCAGATCCAAAATTATCCTCAATTTCGTATGAGAGATTACAAAATCTTATAAAAAAACTTTGAATTTCATTTGAAGTGACTTTGAAATAATTCAATTTTTTATGTCTTAAATTATTTAAATATTTTATCTCGTTTAATTTTTCATCTTCTATAAATCCATAAGTAAATTTTTCGTCATTTTTACAAAAATTTAGAGCTAGAAAATTTGAGTCAACTCCTGAAGATAAAAGTAATCCTGTTTGTCTATCAGAAATTTGATATCTAATAAAATCCTTATCTAAAAATAATTTTAAATTTTCATTATTGAAATCAGGATCGGTATAATTTTTTTGAGTTGATATTTGTCTCATTTTTTTTAAGTTCAGTTCTTTAATATTTGCCTCAATTATTCTTCCTGTTTCTGAACGATATATTTTTTTAAAGGGAGTAAGCTCGCTTGTACAAGATGTTTTATTTTTTAAAATTTGCTTGAAATACTCTTCTTCAAATTCAATTTGATTTTTACCTAAATAATCTACTATAATTTTAATTTCCGAAGCTAAAATTAAATTATCTTTATCATAATAATAAAATAGTGGCTTAATTCCAAATTTATCTCGACAAAAAGAAATTTTATTTAGTTTTAAATCAATTAAACATAATGAGAACATTCCATCTAAATACTCAACAAAATAAATACCAAATTTTTTAATTCCTTCGGATAACAAGGCTGAATCCTCCTTAGCATCAGAATTTAATGAAAATTTTTTTTTTAGATAATCACAATTATAAATTTCACCATTATAAATTAAAATTATGTGATCATTAATTTTTATAGGTTGAGATTGTTTATTAGATTTTAATCCTCTTATTGACAGACGATTAAAAAAACCAAAAAAATTATGTTTTAATGTTTCTGGCTTTTTATCTTCAAAATAAAATTTTTTATTAAAATAAAAAAATTTATATTCGTCTGGACCACGATGACCTAATTTTAAAAAATTTGCATTTTTTTTAAATAACTTCTCATTTTCTTGGTGTAATGATAAAAAAAATCCACACATTTTTTTTACGATATGGACATTTGATTAAGTTTAAATTTTTTATTTTTTAATTATATTAATACAATCTTAATTTATATACATATCTGGTTTTATAACAATGAACTATTTTAAAAAAATTAGATTTCTTTTTTTTAGATTTTTATTTAATCAAAAGAAGAAAATATATATATTTGCTGGTGGAAGTAGTGGTAGTATTTTTTTACATAGCCTCCTAGTTAATCATCCAAATATTTTTTCAATACCCGTAATAATAGATAGTTTTAGAGTTGCAAAAAATTTAAAAAAAAGAAAAATATCATTGATTAATTTTCTTAGACAAGAAACAAAAATATCATATTTGCTTAAAAAGGAAAAAACTGAAAGGTTTGGAGATTTTAGAAATTTTATTTTATTTGATAATTCTTTATTTGAAAAAAATATAATTGAGTTAGAATCAAATTACAAAAGCTATGACGAAAAAATTATAAATACTATAATTCATTACGCATATTATGTTGCATTAAAAAAAAAAATAAAATTTAAATATATACTGCAGCATAATCATAATACCTTTGATTTTACTCATAACGAAATTAAGAATAGTTACAAAGACGCAATTTTCATTTTGACTGTAAGAAATCCATATAATCAATTTAATTCTTTTTTTAAGTACTTAAAATTAAATTTAAAAAATGAAGACGAATTATATAAAAAAACTACACAACAACTCTTGATATTAAAAAAAGCTTTTGTTTCATTTATTAAAAATAGATCTAGCTATCATATTGTTAATCTTGAAAAATTAAACTCAGACCCAGAAAAAATATTAAAAATTTTATGTAAATCAATTGGATTAAAATTTGATAAAGCAATTTTAGAGTCAAAATTTGGTCAAACAGAATATTCTGCGGTTTCGATTGATAAAAATATAATTTCCGGTTTCCAGAGGAATGATACTAAATTAAATTTAAATGATCTTGATATAGCATTTATTAATAAATTTTTTCAGGAATCGTTTGAAATCGGAAATTACAGCCAAATAAAAAATGTTAAAATAATTAGTGATGATGAAATTTATAAACATAATTTTTTAGATATACATACTGATAACAATGATTTAATCCATGATAGAGTTAAAACACTTAAAACCTTTTATGAAATCACTCCCTAATAAAATAAAAAATTTAAATAATATCAAGTCAATAGTAAAAATACCAAAATATTATTATTTTGATTTCAAATTATTTAAAAGAAAAAAAGTACAAATTTTAAAAAATATAAAAAAAAATTTTAAAATTATTATTGTAAGATCAGCATCTTTTAATGAGGATAATAATACCAGTAATGCAGGTAAGTATTTATCAATTCCAAATATAGATGCAAATAATTTAAAGAAAGTTGAAATTTCAATTGAAAAAGTATTCAACAGTTATAGGTACGCAAAGAAAAACCAATTTATTTTGGTTCAAGAATATATTTATAATGCAGAAAATGTAGGTGTAATTTTCACAGCCGATCCAAAAAATGGAGCACCGTTTAGAACTATAAATTTTAATAAATCAAGAAATACAGATTTGATAACATCTGGTAAATTAAATGGTTCAATTGTTTACTATTTTAAAAATACTGCAAAGAATATATTGCCTGAGAAAATACTTAATATTGAGAAAATTTTAAAAAATCTTGAAATTAAGTTCCCAAAAATTGCTTTGGATATTGAATTTCTCGTATTAAAAAAACAAATTTATATCCTTCAATTAAGAAAGCTTAATACAAAAAAAAAAAAGTTCAAATTAGTATTCGATAAGTCATTAAAAGACTTGGAAAAAAAATTATCAAAAATGACGAATGAAAATTCTCACTTAATTGGAAATAAAAGATATTTTTCAACTATGACAGATTGGAACCCAGCAGAAATTATAGGTCTTAAACCCACACCTTTGGCTGTTTCGCTTTACCAAAGTCTTATTACCGATGAAGTTTGGTCTGAAAGTAGAGTTAATCTTGGTTATAAAGATGTTGCTAAAATGCCATTAATGTATTCATTTTTAGGTACACCTTATATTGATTTAAAAACAGATATTAATTCTTTTTTAATTTCAAATTTAGCAGAAAAAATTAAAAACAAATTACTAAATTTTTATTTTAAAAAATTTAAAAAATCGCCATATTTTTACTATGATAAGGTTGAGAGTGAATTAGTAATTAACTGCATCTCTATTGATGTAGAGAAGTATAAAAAAATTTTAAAAGGTTCAAAACTTAATAAAAAAGAATTAAATACTGTAATTAAAGAATATACCCTGCTCACATCAGATCTGATTCATAAATTAAATAAAAATATTGAAAAATATAAATATGGAGAAAAATTATTAAATAAATTAAAGCTATCAAATAATTCAATAATAAATAAAATCTATTTACTTCATAATGTATGTAAAAATTATGGAACTTTACCTTTTGCAAATCTTGCAAGAATGGCATTTGTTGCAGTAGAATTTTTAAATTCCTTTCAAAAACTTAAAATCATATCAAATGATGAAAAAAATTTATTCCTAGAGACTATTAAATCTGTTCCAAATGAAATGAGTAATTCTTTAAATGTTTCAAAAAAAAAATTTTTTGAAAATTATGGACATTTAAGGCCTAATACTTATGAAATCTCTACACCAAATTACAGAGAAAATTTCGAGAATTATTTTAAAAAGGTTCAGCCCGTATACAAAAAACCGAAAAAATTTGAATTCAACAAATATCAAAAATTAAAAATTAATAGACACCTTCAAAAGAATAATTTTAAAAATATAAATGCTGATTTACTAATTAGTTTTATTGAAAATGCAATTTATGAACGTGAGAACTCAAAACTTTTTTTTACTAAAATAATAGATGAAATTTTTAACCAGTTAAAAATTTTAGCAAAAAGAATAAAATTGAGTCAAAAAAACTTACAGTACTTGAATATACAAAAAGTATTAGATTTATATGAAAAATTTTCACATCAAAATATAATCAAAAATTTAAGAAAAGATATATCTGAAAATAAAAAAACTTATGCATTTAATCTCAACTTTAATTTACCAAATATAATTTTAAATAAAAAGGATATTTACTTTTTTGAAGAGGAGCAAGCCTCACCTACATTTATAACGGATAAAATAATTTCATCTAAATTTATTAACTTAAGAAAAATTACAAAAAATCTTAATTTAAATGATAAGATTGTATGTATAAAAAATGCTGATCCGGGGTATGATTTTATTTTTAATTATAAAATAAATGGATTAATTACTGCATTTGGTGGACCAAACTCTCATATGAGTATAAGGTGTAATGAGTTTTCTTTACCAGCAGCAATTGGTATAGGTGAAAAAAAATTTCAAATATTAATGAAAAAAAATAGTCTTTACCTTAATTGTAAAAAAAAAATGTTATCTAGCATATAATGAAGTATATTGGAATAATACCAACAATTATTGTAAGAAGAAATTCAATTTATCATATAGTTGATCATAATTTAATAAAGTTTATCAAAAAATGTTTTCCAAAACATCATTTAGAAATACTTATTGATAGAAAAGAAATAAAAAAAATATCATTAATTATCTCAACTGGTGGAAATAGTATTGTCTCTATTAACAAAGGAAGAGCGAATAAAATTAGAAAATTGATGGATGATTATTATTTTACATATGCTTATAAAAATAATATTTCATATTTAGGAATATGTCATGGTGCACAGCATGTTGCTAAGTATTTTAAATCCCAAATAATAAAAAAAAAGAATCATACCAAGAAAAATCACTCTATATTTTTTAAATCAATGTCAGGTAGTGTTAAAGTTAATAGCTATCACGACTATTCAATAAAAAAACTGCCGAAAAAGTTAAATACATTAGCTTATACTAAAGATGGCTCCATAGAAGCTTTTAAACATAAAAATAAAAAAATTCTAGGTGTTATGTGGCATCCTGAAAGATATAAAAAATTTAAAAAATTCGATCTAAATTTTTTAAAAAAATATCTATGAATATCATTATTTTAGCATCTGGTAGAGGGTCGAGGTTAAACATATTAACCAAAGAAAATCCTAAATGTTTAACAAAAATTACTAATGATAAAACTTTATTAGATTTTATTTATGAAAATATTTCTAAACATGAAAATATAATTGTTTCAACTGGATATAAATCTAAAAAAATTGAAAATCACTTAAAAAATAAAAAAATTACTTTTGTTAAAAATAAATATTATTCAAAAACAAACATGGTTGAGTCTTTAATGTTAAGTAAAAAAAAATTATTAAAAGGTGACATATTAATTATATATAGTGATATTTTTTTTGACAAAAAGATTATTAATTTAGTAAGAAAAAAAAAGGGAAACGTTATCCCTGTTAACTCAAATTGGTTAAAATCATGGAAAAAAAGATACAAAACAATTTCAAAAATTAAGAAAGATGCAGAGAATTTAATTGTTGCAAATGGTAAAATTCAATCAATTGGTACTAAAATTGAGAACAAATTGCCAAAATTTCAATATATGGGGATTATTAAAATTGACCAAAAAACTTTTAAAAATTTAGAAAAATTTTACAGATCCTTGAATAATAAAAAGATAAGTCTAACAGAATTCATAAATGAGAGCATAAAATCAAAAATTTCAGAATTTAAATATCTTAAAATGAAATATTATTGGTTCGAAGTTGATAACTATTATGATTTAAAATATTTAAAGCAAAGCATCAAGTTAGCAAGAAGTATATAAATTATCTGTAATTAATTAATATATTTAACTTTGAATTTTTTTTATGATCCTTAGATCTTCTTAAAAAAGTGTTATTTTTTATCAAGAACTTTACTAAATTATCTTGATCTTTAAATTTAAAAAGTAAACAGGTTATGTTATTTTAATCTAGCAATATACGCTATATTATCATAAGGAACCTCTACATAATCATTATTTAATGATTTAATATATACCTCAATTGATTTAATAATTTTATTAAATTGATCTAAACTTTTGCAATTCCTTTTCAATGTACCATGTGATTTCCATGCTTTTATAAAATTTGTTTTTTTAATTTTAATACTGAACCTTTGAGAAATTTTTTCAACATTGATTAAAGTTTTTTCTTTATTCAACATTTTTTTGTAGTCAAACCTTCTATCTCCATAATTGTAATTTGGTAAAAAGGATTTTATTATTTTTTCAATTTTCTTTTGATGAACATCTTTTAAATATCTATGATTCCACATACAGCAAAAATAACCTTTTCGGATTAATATCCTGTTGATCTCTTTAAATGCTTTTTTATAATTTAATGTGTTAAAAGAGCTGCCGAAAAAAACACAATAAATACTATTTGATTTAAGTGTTGTATTTTCACCGGTTCCACTCGACCAATTAACATTCAAAAATTTATTTGTATTTTTTTCTCCATAAAATCTCATATTTTTATTTGGCTCAATAGCGCTAACTATTAAATCATTATTGCACAATAATTTGGTTAACTTTGCTGTCCCGGCACCTATATCTGCTACGGGATAGTTTTTTTTACATTTGATTTTCTTTAGTATTTTATTAATTAAAATCTTTGAGTAATCAGCTCTCAAGTCATAATGCTTGGCTAAACTTGAATAATCCCAATTTGTCCGAATATTTTTTTTTTTCATTTTTTAAAAATTTAATCTATTTCTAGACGAATTATCAAAAATTTCACAGTTTAAGAGGGGTTGTTTTATAGATTTACCAACAACATTTCTTTTTGTTGAAATTTTTTTATTAACTCTATATTTTGAACCCAAAACATTAATTACTCTTATTTTATTCCTTTTTGCCTTGAGATAAACTTTTGGATCTAAATAAACACTAGAGATTATTGGGAAGTATCCATTGTTAATAACCATTTTTGCAAGCCCTAGAACTCTTTTATTTTGATTAACTCTATCCCTCAATTTGTAGCCTAAGTCAAAGCTTATTAGTTCACGAACAACATCTCCATCTATTAAAAAAGGTTTTTTTTTATTTTTAGAAATTATTTTTGATAGATAAGTTTTGCCTGATCCAGATAAACCAAATAACCATATTCCTTTTTCCATACTTTAAGTTACCAATTTCAAAATAAATTTTTTTCAGTGCATAAATCAAGCCAATTGAGCTATTAGTACTGGTCAGCTACATGCGTTACCGCACTTCCACACCCAGCCTATCAACGTGGT
>MDTG01133794.1_pt1 | contig 29328 bp, 28 predicted proteins | sample 811421 | NCBI WGS metagenome assembly MDTG01 (sample SAMN05326645, study PRJNA326480) | marine metagenome | isolation source: seawater | place: Pacific Ocean: South East | collected 2011 | reverse complement strand
TCTTTGGAGTCTTACATGCGCTAGAGCCAGGTCATGGAAAAACGGCCCTGCTAACTTATGTTGCGTCGGGTAAAAGAACATGGAAGGAGGGTGTCGTTATCTCGACTACCTCTGCCATCACTCATTCAATCTCCGTTTTTATCATTGCTTTTATCTCTCATGCTGTCGCCCATCATGCTGGTGTTGAAGGACATGTTTCTAAAGTTGGTGGCGTTCTTGGTTATTTCAGCGGTGGTTTAATTTGTTCACTTGGGTTTTATTTGATCTACAGGCATATTAAAGGCGTTCCAAAAAAAGCTTGCTCAACTTGTGGGAGCGGTCATCATGAAGATGATCATTCACATACTCATCATTCTTCAAAAGGAAAGTTTCTAACCTCAGGTCTCTTAGGTGTTGCCACAGGGCTTATTCCTTGTCCGACGATTGTTGTCGCATACCTTAGTGGGGTTTCTGCGGGTGGTTCTTTGCTAGGTGTACAAAGCGTGATGCTTTTTGGCTTAGGAATGTGCTTGTCCTTGCTTGCAGTTGTTACATTTTGCAGTCTAAGTGGTCAAAAAATTGTGGGTAAACTTTCTAAATCAAAGTTTTCAATAAAGTGGGATCTCATTCAAGGTTGCTTATTTGTAGTAATTGGATTTATAACAGCTTTTTATCATTAAGCTTTATATGGAAAATAATTTAGACCAATTTCTTCAAACTCTAAAAAATAATAAGTTGAGAGTTACTCAATCAAGGATTGCTGTTGCCACTGTCTTATTTAAAAATAGCAACCAAGCTCTTACACCTGAAGAAATTTTCCAAAAAATTGATGCCTCAAAAAAACTTCATTGCGATCAGGTCTCTGTTTATAGGATACTCGCCACTTTAGAAGAGCTGAGTCTTGTGACAAAAAGTAAGTTTCAGGGAGAGGCAAGCAGGTATATGGTTAATCTTTGTAAAGACAAAGAGGATAATCACCACGAACATTATTTTAAGTGTTATTCTTGTAACTTGGTAGAGCCTTTTAAGGGTTGTCTAGTTTCAAAAAAAGAAAAAGAACTGGAAAAAGCTGGATATACTGAACTAAAGCACCACCTAGAAATAACTGGTCTTTGTCCGAGTTGCACACTCTCTTAAAAATAATTCCCTTTTTTTATTGCAAGTACCTTGCATTAATCTAATTTTATCTTACATGAGTTGATTCTATTTTTTTTCAAGAGATAATTATTGATACGGAAATCAAAATATTATCAAGGATGATTAAATGAAAAAGATGGCCTTACTTAGTTTCGCACTTTCTCTGCCCGTATTCTCCGCAGAATACATAATTAAGTTTAAATCAACTAAAGCATTGGACTCGGCACTTTCAAGCAAAAAATTTGAAACGATTAGTGATATGAAACTTTCTTTTGGTAGCTTTGCAAAGTTTGAAACTCAAAATAAGGCCGTTATTGATAATTTAAAGTCAAATCCAGAAGTTGAATATGTGGTTGAAAATGATCCTCTATACGCGTTACCAACGTACGTATCTCAAAATAAAGACGTGGCTGATCCCGACTTCTCAAAGCAATGGGGACTTAAAAATACAGGTGTTAATAGTGGAAGTATCTTCACACCAGGAAAGGAAGGTGAAGATATCAACGCTGAAGCAGCTTGGGAGCTAACAAAAGGTGACCAGTCAATTAAGATCGCTGTTATTGATACGGGAGTTGATTACAATCATATTGATCTTAAAAATAATATTATGGTTAATGAAGCAGAGCTTAACGGAGAAGAAGGTGTTGACGACGATGAAAATGGCTATATTGATGACGTTTATGGATATGACTTTTCAGCTGGTGATGCTGACCCAATGGATGGGCATGGGCATGGAACACATTGTGCTGGAGTTATAGGTGCTATGCATAACGAAACAGGTATTGCGGGAGTTATGCAGTATGTTCAAATACTTCCGATAAAATTCCTTTCAGATAGAGGCAGAGGGACAACAGAGGGCGCTATAAAATCGATTGATTATGCGATTAGTCGTGGTGTTGATGTAATGAGTAACTCCTGGGGAGGAGGAAGGTTTAATGAGGCTTTGTTTGATGCGATTAAAGCCGCTGATGAAGCTGGAATTGTATTTGTTGCCGCTGCCGGTAATAGCCGTCGAAACAATGACACGATAGATGCATACCCTGCAAATTACGAGGTTGATAATATTATCAGCGTTGGTGCTATGGACGGTGCCGGGAATAAGGCAAGCTTTTCAAATTATGGAAGTGAAAAAGTTCACGTATTTGCCCCTGGTGTAAATATATACTCAACTGTGCAAAATGACGCTTATAAAAGCATGAGCGGAACATCTATGGCATGTCCACATGTAAGTGGTGTTGTTGGTTTAATGCTTTCTCAAAACGCAAGCCTAACACCCACAGAAATTAGAGATGTTCTTGTAAATACATCTATTGAAACTGATAGTTTGGGTGATTACTCATTATCAAAGGGTAGAGTAGATGCCTCTGAAGCATTATCAAATTAATACCAATTAAATAACTAACCACAGGGCCGATATATTGAATACATCGGCCCTTTTTTTATTCTTTCCTATATTAATTACACACTCTCAAAACTTTTCTAACTTGGCGTAACTAAAAGCTTTCTCAATAGTTTGCTCATGTTCATTTTCTAAAATAAGAAGTGAATGTTACTGAGGGGCATTAACTAATCAAAAGGATAAAATATGCTTAAAGCAACTTTAATAATGATGATCAGTGCTCTATCTTTTACTGTTTTTGCTAATGATTTAAGAATCGAATTGGACGGAACTAATAGAATTGATAGTTGGACAAAAAGAGGGAACATGCTTCTTGAAGGTGTGGCCTCTGATGAAAAAACTTATCAAGTAAGACTTTCTTGTATTTCAGCTGACAGAAACAGTGCAGGCTTGGCAGTAGGTGAGATTCATATTTACAAAGGAACAAGCCATATTGGATCAAAGGCAACACTTAGTTATGAGGAGTGCTTATCTCTTTATGACGGTTTAAAAGAGATGAGGTATAGACTCGTCATGGATTGGGAAAAAGAAAGCTATGACGCTAACCCTACTGGAAAAGCGACGTTTTCAATTGATGAGCTGTAATTCAAATTTAAAAATTATTACTTTTTTAGGGCGCTTATGGCGCCCTTTTTTATTTCTTTTCCTTAATTAAAAGGATAAAAAGCACTTAATATAGGAGATTTTTATGAATGAAGTTCAAAATAATAACGTTGTAAATATTGAATACACACTTACAAATTCAAACGGAGAGTTACTCGATAGCTCTAAAAAGCGAGGACCGCTATCATATATTCAAGGTAAGGCAAATATCATTCCAGGACTTGAATCTGAAATGGAAGGTAAAAAAATTGGTGACACATTTAAAGTAACAATTTCTCCAGAAGGTGCTTACGGAAATAGAGATGAATCATTGGTTCAATCTGTTCCCAAGGCACAGTTTGGTGAAGATGCTGAAAAAGTAAAAGCTGGTGATCAGGTTCAAGTTAAAACTCAAGACGGTTCTCCTATGCTCGTCATGGCAACCGAAGTGAATGATACAGAAATCGTTCTTGACGCAAACCATCCATTGGCGGGAATGACGCTTAATTTTGATGTTGAGGTTGTTTCAATTCGCGAGGCGACTAGTGAAGAGTTAGAGCTCGGTTATATTGAAGAGAAGAAGTCTTCTTGTGATCCAAATGGTGGTTGTTGCTAGGAAAAAGCCTTATGGAACAAATTATTGTTATCGTTGGTTTTTTAGGGGCGGGAAAGACGACTCTTTTAAAAAAATTAACTTCTGAATACTTAGAAAAGAAGTGGAATCCAGTCATTATTTTAAATGATTATCAAAACGCTAATATGGATTCTCAACAGTTTTTAGATTTTTTAGAACCCTCACAAATTAATGCATTAAATGGTAGCTGCATTTGTTGCAGCGGTGTGACGGAACTCAGAACCCAAGTGAACAATATCCCAGAAAGAGCTAATGCTGTAACTTTAATTGAGGCCAATGGTACAACTGATGCATGTGAGTTAATGGGATTTTTAGGAGTTGGCTTAAAAGAGCAGTTTCTCCCTCCGGTTCAAGTCTCTGTGGTTGATGCAAAAAACTGGCAAAAAAGAGGATACAATAATCAACTTGAATCGAATCAAATTCAGGTTTCTTCGTTGATTGTATTAAGTCATACAGATGGCGTTGAAGAAAGCAGGATTGAAGCCGTCAAAGGCGACATTTCTTATCTAAATCCATCGGCCACAATTCTTTTATGGGACGAGTTGAAGACTTCGGATCTCATGGACTTGACACCATCGACTAATAAACCAAAAGAAAAGATGGATCATCACAAATCACATTGGTCGTCATGCTCTGTGGATTTGCCAAATCCTTACCCTTCAGAGTGTTTAAAAAAGGTGATGAGTGATATCCCGGAGAGTATTCTTCGTGTGAAGGGATGCACAAGATTAGATGATGATGAACACTATACTTTCTTTGAGAGAGTTCCATCCGGAGACGTTAGTCTAAGAACTTATTATGGTGATTTAATTACCGGGCCTAAGCTTTTAGTGATAGGCCCTGGCAGTGACCCGGTACTTCTTGAAAAGATAATTGATGAGTCTAAAGGTTCTCTAAAATATGGCGGTAAAGATTAGCCTCTTTTGTCGAACCAAGACTGAGGACTGAATCATTATATAGATAATCTTTTTGCTCACTAAGTATGTCTTTTAAGTTCATCAGTTTTTGGTCAATTAATTTAATCGTTACTTCTACCTTTGCACTTTCACCAAAAAATACAATGTTTTGCTCACTTGAAGCCAAATCGATAAGCTTCTTAACTTCAAGATCATCATTGTTGATATTAATGCAGCAAGGGCCTGGTACTGGGACGGTGAAATCATCCTCTAAGAGTGTGAGCTTTAAAAGAGTATTTTTCATTACGTTGGTTGGAAGAATAACTTTTGATATTCTAGTAGTTGTTTCACCAATTTGAAGGCGCTCATAGTCCCCAAAAAATTTAAATATATTACTTGAATGACTAGCTGTTAAAACACCTAAGGTATTTCCACTATCTCCAGGGTACAATCCATTTTTAGCCTGAAGTCTAAGATCAAGCTTGTACTCATTTGTTGAATCATGGGAGTCACCGTAGCTATTGGCAGTAATTTTTACTTCAACGTTATAGATGAGTGTTTCTACTTCTTTTGCAAAAATGAGTGATGGCAGGGAGAAGCATAATATAAGGGCAAGTCTTTTCATTTAATTTATCCTTTTTTGAAAGGGATGATGTCCCACAAAGCCCTAAAAGAGCCTACTAACTTGTAGAATTTTCAGATAATCATTTTTCTCATTGGTGATTTATTGTCTCCTTGGCCATCCTGATAAGTATAATTTATGATTCGTGTATGTTTAGTAAAAATCATTTACTCATTTTTTTGTGTTGGTTGATTTCCCTTATCTCAACTTTAGGGAGTCTTTTTTTTAGTGAGGTAATGGAATATCCCCCATGTGAGCTTTGTTGGTATCAACGAATTGCCATGTACCCTTTAGTATTTATTTTTCTTGTGGCGGCCTATAAAAAAATGAATGATGTTTTTTATTATGCTTTTCCTCTGGTTCTCTCTGGCTGGATAATTGCTTTATATCACAATTTATTACACTATGAGATAATCCCAGAAAGCGCAGCTCCGTGCAGAGAAGATGTTTCTTGCTCAACTGTCTATATCGAATTGGCCGGGTTTATTACCATTCCAATGATGTCCTTTTTTGCTTTTTCACTTTTAGGTATTTTATTAATCTATTTTTACAAAAAGAGTGCCCATGAAAAATAAAACATATCTTTACATTGGATCCTGTGCCTTAATTCTAGGGGCGTTTTTGTTAGGCACAAAGCTATATAAAGATTCAAAAAAAGACGCTTTTAGTTTTATGGCAAAAGAAAATGCAGAGGTCTTTGTTCGGCCTCATTCGCCTCGCTTTGGTAACCCTGAGGCAAAAGTTGTTTTGATAGAATTTCTTGATCCTGAGTGCGAGACGTGTCGACTTTTTTATCCTCATGTAAAAAATCTCATTAAAGAGTATGAAGGGAAAGTACAACTTGTTGTTCGGTACGCTCCTTTTCACGGGAACTCAAAAATTGCTGTTGCCGCAGTTGAAGCTGCAAAAAAACAAAATCTTTATTGGGAGTCCCTAGAGCTTTTATATAAAAGACAACCAGAATGGGGGAGCCACCATAATCCAAGAATTGACCTTATTTTTGATTTTCTACCAGCACTAGGACTTGATATAAAAAAGCTTAAAGAGGATATGAAAGATCCCGCGATAAATGAAATAATTGAGCAAGACACAAAAGATCTACGAACGCTTGGAGTGCGTGCTACACCGACATTTTTTGTTAATGGACGACCGCTAGAAAAATTTGGGTTTAATTTTTTAAAAGATCTCATTCAGGACGAAGTTCAAAGGAATTATTAATAAAATAGCAGTATCAAAACTTGGTATTTTGTTTAATTTTTTAACAATATAAATAAAGAAAATGTTGAAATTATAAACATTGGTTAGTTCAAAGTGGCATTGTATTTGTACACAGATTGTTTATGACAAAATTTGCAATGATTTTCAGTCTTATCTTCTCTTCAACCCTTCTTGCCCAAACAGCAGGAACAAAATGGGTGGAAGGACATTTCTATCTCGAAGGTAAAAAACAAGAGTTTAGAAATAAAGTTCTAAAAAAAGCGAAGACCAACTCTTTAATGTTGTGTACTGATACATATAGGCTTTCAACAAGTGTGCAAAAAAAAGCCTGTGTCGGCGCGGTTAAATACTCGATAGATACTTATTTATTTTTTTACGGAAAATACAATAACCCCAATCAGTGGTACAAAAGAAAAAACTTTGTTGAGATATATCAATTGGCCTTAGAAGAGTGTGATAAAAAATTTAATCACGATGAAAATGACCCATTTTGGGTAAATCCCTCAAAGCTTAAGGCGTGCAAGCATGGAGCAAAATATTTATTGGACTCTGTTGTCGAGCAAAGTAAAAATATGGGCCTTCATGGAGAGGGGAATCTTGAGTGTGGTGCTTTAACTTGTGAGATTAAATAATCTCATAAAAATTTTTCCTGCCAACTGTAATTTTTGATAATAGCTTATTTGAAATTAAGCGATTCAATATCTTTTTAGCTTTACTATTAGAGATATCATAAAAGTCCATAAATTGATTTATTGTAAAGTGATTTTCAATTTTTAATCGTTCTTTTTCTGTAATGTATATATTTTCTAAAAAATCATTATTGATATATGCGCGGTAGAATTTTGATTGAATGGGAATTTTATAATGATTTATAATTCGATGGACAATTTGTTTGATTCTCTCTTTTATTAAAAATAAACCTGCAAAATCATCTTCTTCATAAATAAAAGAGGCAAGCGTTTCAAAGTTTACTCCATAGTCATGAGATCTAATTATCCAGTAAATGGCCCTAAGCTCATTGTTTAAACCAATGCCTTTAAAGCCGTTGATACAGTACTCCTGAGTTTCATAATTAATAAAGTTTTTACTTAATGGATTGCCTAGAGATTTAAATTCTTTTGGTGAGAAGCTTTTGTTTAAAATAGAAAATTTAAAAAAAGGATAATTTGTGTTTTTAAATTCTATAATGTCTTCCCAAATATCTTTTGAGTGAACCGTTATTTCAGATAAGTAAGCAAAGTTTGAAAACAGTCGCTCTGGTGTAAAATTTCCTTTATGTATTTGATCAATGTAATAGCCTTTTAGATTTATTAAGCTTTTTCTAAATTCCTCAGGGGAGGCTAAAGCCGAATCTCTATATGCCTTAAAATAGTTCTTCTCATGGGATCCTGCATAGGGGGTATAGTAATTATTTTCAATACAGATCCTATCCATTTCTTTTGATTTCTTCCTATTACTTTGTTGGATAAATTTTAAAAGGTCGTATTTTGAAAAAATTCGTTTTATTGAGATATGATCATTCGAGGCTATCAATGCTTTCCTCTTTGTCTTTTCATAGGATTCAAAATTTTTTGTGTAGAGATAGCTCGCCGCTAAATTTCCCCAGATATGGGCGTGCTCAAACTCATTAAATTGTCCTTGTATATTTTCAGAGGCAAGCTTGTAGTATTTTTGCGCGTTAAAAAAATCTAAGTTAAAAAAATAAATTCCACCCAAAAACCTCATTTCAATTGGCCTATGGGTAATAATATTTTCGAGATAGGGAGAGACAAGTCTTTTTCCCCCAAACTTATTTAAAATATACAACGCGTAAAAAAAGCGCCTTTCATGATCATTATTTGTATCTAGAGGAATGTTTGGAACCTTTTTAACTCTTAAGTATTTCAAAAAATGCCTAATAATTGGGTTAACGTGAATAAGAGTACAAAATAGTGCCTCAAGGTTTTCAGGAGTACTTAATAGATTGGGATCAATTATAGTCTCAAGCTTTTTGTGAGCTAGTTCAAGTTTACCTGCTTTGATAAATTGGCGAATTTCTTCAATCTTTTCCATCAATTATTGTATCGACTCTTTTCAAGCACATAGTGACCCATAGATAGCAATAACGTTTGTTTAAAAAAAAGATGTTGCGCATAATACCCCATGGGGGTATATTGGGTTCATGAACAAATTCTTACTTATTATAATTACCTTACTTCCAATTAATTCTTTTTCTCACCCAGTCATCTACAAAGGGGGGAGTATTTTTCAAGGAAGTTTTATGCCAAGAATGAATCAAATCAGACTTGGGTACACTGCTTCTCCAAAATATTCATTTGTTTATAACGCTAACTATTTTGAAAATATTAATAAATACCAAGATCATACTGTTGGAATGAATTTTCTATTAAAAAGATGGCTTAATTACGACTCTCAAGCAAACTTATACACGGGGATTCATGGGGGGGGATACAAAAACTCTTTTTCCAACGGAAAAGTAGGGCATTTATTTTTTATGGGAGATTGGGAATCTAGAGTTCACTACACGATGTTTAAGGTAAAAAGATTTATCTACAATGGAGAAACGAGGCAAAACTTCACAGCCCGTTATGGTTTTGCACCATTTATCGCTGGGATGAACGAACTTCAAGCGTGGCTAATCCTTCAAGGGATGTACGTGGAGGATCAGTCCAGAGAAGTCAATATCACCCCAATGCTTCGATTTTTTTATAAAAATGTTCTTTGGGAGATTGGCCACTCAACTCGAGGTCAAAGTTATCTTACTTTAATGGTTCATTACTAAAGGAGAAAAGTGATGAAAATTTTTATTTTTTTAATGCTTATTTCAACCACATTATTTGCTCAGTCCAATGTCAAGATAGATGTACCAGGAATGGTTTGTCAGATGTGTGTTTTTGGAATGAAAAAAAACTTTAAATCAGTGGTTAACGACCCCGAAAAAGATGTTTTTGTGGATCTTGATAAAAAAACGGTGGTTGTAAATTTAAAAGAAAAAATATCTGAAGACGAAATTAAAAAACGGGTTAATGATGCAGGCTATAATGCACAAAAAATAACTTGGCTTAAATGATTAAAAAATTCATTACGTTTTTCTCTTTGTTTGGAAGTGTGAGCACCCTTCTTTGTTGCGCCCTTCCAGTGACGCTTGTTTCAATTGGGATGGGGGCAACATTTGCGTCCCTTACTTCAAGTATTCCTGGAATTTTGTGGCTTGTTGGGCATAAAGATATCTTGTTTGTCTTAACAGGAATCATGCTAATTGTTTCCTACTTTTTAATGAGGCACGGTCAAAAACAAGCCTGTCCGATTGATCCATCTCAGGCAGAAGTTTGTCGAGAGTCAAAAGGACTTAGCAACAAAATTTTTTGGCTCTCTGTTATTACTTATTTAATAGGACTTCTATTTTCCTATGTTATCCCAAAGGTTTTTTATGGCATGTAAACCAGATCATACACCACAAATAAAACGATTAAATAGAATGATTGGACAACTTGGTGGAGTAAAAAAAATGATTGAAGACGGTGTCTATTGTCCAGAGATTCTTATTCAAACTAAAGCAGTAAGCTCTGCCCTTAGAAGTCTTGAAACATCCTTACTCGAAGGCCATTTAAACGGTTGTGTAACTGAGGCGATTTTCTCGGGAGTTGAAAAAGATAAGAAGGTTGAAGAGCTTCTTCAGATATTTAAAACCAGAATAAAATAATTAGTCTAAAATATTAATTTCCCCATTTAATACGGAAATTAAATCAAAGGGTTCTTTGATATTTTCTAGTTTTGGAAAAACCTTATTTTGAATTAATTTAGTACGTTTTATCCGTCCAAGATTTAGTCCAAGGCTTTTATCTATTAAATCATATATTAGAACATCACCGTTCCCAGTTTTTCTAGTGTATTCGCTTGTGATGATAAATGTGGTATTCTCATCCACTCCAATCCCGAAAGGTGTTTGGTCGTATTGTTTTTTTGCCCTATTAATAAAGGATAAAAGCCTCCCCTCACGATTCCTCTGTGAAAAGTGAGAATCGGTCAGTATATTTTTCATGAAGGGATGAGTGATTAAATCCTTTTGTAAGTGTATTTTTGTTGAGTCTGGATTTCTTAAAGCTTGATCTGAATAGATGGTTCCATTTTTTGCCGAGAAATAAAATTCTCCCATTATGGCGAGCCCAGCACTTGATCCGGCCAATGGAATTCCTTGATTGATTTTTTCTTGAAGAAGCTCAAGTAGCAGAGTGTTTTCCCAATAGGAAAAATATCTATACTGATCGCCACCTGTGAGAAAAATGCCATCTGCTTTTTTTAAGGCACTAAGTGCTTCTAAGTTTCCTGCAGCACTTTGGTTTTTTGTAGATACGGTAGTGATTGAGTTTATTTTAATATTATTTTTTTTAGCAAGGTTCCAAAGGTAATGAGTGTACCGATGGTTTATTTTTGATTTGGTAGACAAGATAACGAGGTCACCACCATTTATTTCGCGAAGAAGATACTTAAATCCCTCAGGATCATTTTCACCTCCTCCCATGAGTATAAAGCTAGATTTTGTGACTGATTTTTGATCTACCTCTGCTCCAATTTTATTGATGATGAGATTTTTTTTTTGTGTTTTTTCTTATGAAAATATTTTGTGCTTGAATGGATTGAAATACTTTTAAGTGATCATGCCCGATATCTGGAATACTTAAAAACTGATGGTGATGATCAGGTGCCGTTTTTCTAAGATACTGAAAAAAATTATAGGCACGCTCAATTCGATTTTTTCCCTGAGTATTGGCACCACAGGATCTATCCAGATAATCAGTCTCTTTATCCTCTTCAGACATTAGGTAAACGACTGGATTATTTTGATAATTTTTGGGTAGATCCTGGGCGGTTAAATTGTTGAAGTATTCAGGTAGCCCATACTCTGTTCCGTATATGTACTCGTTGTAATCAGGGCATTCATCTCGATCAGGTGTATAGGAGAAATATCCAATGGGGGTGTGTTCCATTCTCTCTGTGTGAAAATAAAGATAACTTGATGGATTGGAGACAACTAGTTTTAAATCCGCTTTCACTGTTTTTGGAGTCTTTGTCGCAGCGGCATAGCGCTGAATAAATTGCCCGCCAGCAGAATGTCCAATAAGAGTAATATTTTTAAGGTTTTTATACTTTTTGTTTTCTTCAAAAGATTGAATCAATAGATCCATTACTTCAAAGCTACTTAATCCTCCTTCTCTTGAGTTGTAGCCATACTTCCATTTTTGATACCACCGACGTCCCCAAAAAAGCTCACCTTTATCACGTGAATCACCCTCTCTTTTAAACGTTGGAGCAACAACAAGGGTTGTTTCTAATTTATTTTTAACGGACTGACAAAGATCTTTAAAGTACTCATCTCCATTTCGAAGAGTCCCATGAAGGGCGATAATTACATGCTTAATTTTATTGTCATGAGCCTCTAAAGCTTTGGAAGAATGAACGCTTATCCAGTGATCTTCAATGTTGAATTTATTAACTGTAGGGTTCAAGCAGTCACTTGATATGGCCGTGACTGAATAAAAGAAGCAAATAACAAGTACTAATCGCATAAAAGACCTTTTTAAAAAGATAAATCTTATGACTTAATTAAATTTATCGTCAATATCAGTCCACCCTCAAGTCACTGGCAACAGAAACCGTGTCAGTCAGTTATTTAAAGTAAGTAAATGATTAGTTAAATTTAAAGCCTTTGGTAGTAGTTTTTTTGGACTATATCTATAATTAAAAAATGAAAAAAATTAATCTGTTTCTTTTGTTTTTTTATTGTTCCACGACTTTTGGAAATGAGTTAACTCTCTACTTTTTTCCATCACCTTACAAAATGGATTGGAGCTCTCCAAGTCGTCTTGCAAATTCAGTTTTAAAAAATACTTATATGCCAACAAAGTTTCTTCTTCGCCATGCTATAGGACACGTAAGTACGGAAGTGAGGTGTGAAAATGATGGGTATTATCATCTATCAGGGATGACCACGAGAGATAAAACCGAAGATAGGGATTTACTTTTAAAAAAGAAAATCGGCTTAGGCGTTGTTTTTTACCCCATGAAAGGAATGCTTCAAAGTCAAAAAGAGGTCAGGGATGACCTTGAAGATCGCTATAAAAAAGGAAAGATGAATTGGATAACTTTTAAGATCTCTCAGACGACTTGCAAAAGACTTAAAACTTACATACAGACCTACGAAAAAGAAAGTTTAGCTGATGTTTATGGCCTTGTCTTTAATCCAAGAAAAAAAGAGGGTGCAGGATGTAGTGCTTTTGGAATGAGTATGCTTGAGGTAGCCGGATTAATGACAAGTGAGTACCGGACTGAATTTAGTCAACGAGTGTTTGTGAATAATGACCTTGATGGGTTTTCTCAAGGCGAAAAAAACGTTTCTTTTTTTAAAGTTCTTGCAGGAATGAAAGGTTCAAGAAAATGGGCATCTGATAAGTTCACTGGAAGAGAGCTCTTTTTTTGGCGTCCAAACTTAATGTATGATTGGGTAAAAAATAAAATTATAACAGTTGAGAATAGAAAACTTGATGATTACAAAATATTCACTCGTGGAAAAGTGAAGGGACTATATTTGGATCGAGCAAAAGTACCAACGCCAAAAGAGCCTATCTTTTACTAAGTTTGATCTGAAACTTCCTGGCGCATTGAGATAACAATAGGTTATCACCTAATAAATAGAGTGTGTTTGACGTATCGATTCATTTACCTGCTAATTACTATTATCAATTTCAAGGAAGAATATGATGAAACTAATTAGTTCTATTTTATTGCTATTTTCACTAAATGTATTTTCAAAAAATATTATCTCCGAAACCTATTCAAAAATTAAATATAAACAAGCGGTAAAAAATGTTGACGAGTTTTTATCTTCTCCAGGTAATTTAAAACTATGCCCAGGGGTAAAGCTTAGTATTACCTGTGGGGATAAAGTTTGTGGAAAGCGTGAAAATATAAAAAACTGTCCAGCGGATTGTATTAAGGGTGAGATTAGGTCCTACAACCATGAGGTGATTTGCGATAAAGTTAAAACAGTTTTTACTCCAGAGAGTGAAAAAGAGTTTCAAAATGCAATAAGTGAGTCGGTCAAAAATGGTATGCGTGTAAGAATCGTAGGAAACTTGCATTCTGCAAGTACGCAGCTTTGTAATAAAAGTGTCATTATCTCGACGAAAAAATTAAAAAAGATTTATGGATTAACCTCCGTCAATGGCGAGGAAACTGTTCACGCCCAGGCTGGAGTAACCATTGGAGAATTATCTGAATGGCTTCATGAAAAAAATCTCTCCCTAGGTTATACGATGATTGGCTATCGCGGCGTCACAATCGCTGGAGTGACCGCCACCGGAGGTCATGGAAGTTCTCCAAAGCATAATTCTGTGATGTCCTCATTAATTAAAGAAATGACAATTATTGATTCGAAAGGAGAGAGAAAAGTAATTAACGAAAAAAATACATCAGTGGATGAGTGGAAAGCCTTTAAAGCAAGCCTTGGCATGCTTGGGGGTATTACTTCGATGAAGTTAAAAGTAGTTCCTCAGTTTAACTTAAAAGTAAAAGTCACGAATCACGACATTGAAGAAATAACTAAAGAGCAGAACCTAGAGGAGTTTGTCTCCCCTTGTGATTGGGGGCAAATTAATTGGTTTCCTGGCAGTGAAAAGTTTTTATTTTCTTGTGCAAAAAAAACAAGCGAAGCCCCAGAAAAAGGAGCGGAGAACACACTTTTAATGCCAGACTTTCCAAATTTTATAATCAAACCATTCAAAAAAGTTATGCAGTACGGGGCTTGTTTCAATAAGTTAAATTGTATGGTTGAACGCGTTCGATACTGGCAAATGAATTGGCTGTCTTATTTTAAAAAGGAGAATAGGAGAGGAAAGCTTAAGTCAACGCACGAAGCTGTAGGGTATTCTCATAAAATTACAAGCTCTGCATTTACGGATAAAGCACAAGGATTTTTTCAAATGGATTGGGAGATTGCCGTTCCTGCATCAAAGCTTCAAGAGGCACTGTTGGCGGTGAATGATCTCGTTGAAAAACAAAAAGTTTGTCTTCCTTTGATAGGTGTTTTTATACGATTTACCCGTGCAAATAGCGACACACTTCTTGCTCATTCCGTTGCCTCTGGTGGATTTAAAAAAGGGGAGCTTGTAGCGTTCATTGAAATGCCTGTTTATTTACCCTCTGGTTTTTCAAAAGAGAAACTAAAAGAACACGAAGCAGCCTATGAAGAGTTTGCTCGCATGCTTGTGATGAATTTCAATGGCCGTGCTCACTGGGGAAAAAATCGAGACTGGGTTTTTAAAGAAGGGATTGGTCGAGGGTCTTTGAGTGAAAACTTAAATAAATTTCAAAGCGTCCTGACTAAATGGGATCCAACAGGTGTTTTTAGTAATCATTTTGGTAAAAACTTAGGTCTCAAGTGGTCAAACTATGATGATGGTGATTGTACGGATCACTACTCGCCTGTTTGCGATAATGAAGGTGCACGTTATCAAAACAAATGTCAGGCAAGAAAGAGCGGAAAATTTGAAACAGGTCAGTGTGAGGCTAGGATTTAAAGTCATCCATTGAGTGGCGCTCATGGAGTTGAGTGGACTCTTCTCCCCAGGTTTTATTAACGCGAACTCCTCGCATAACGGCCGGGCGCGAGGAAATTTTCTGTGCCCACTTTTTTAGGTGAGAGTAAGCATCTACGTCTAAAAATTCAGCCGCTCCATAAAGCTCTCCAAGAACAAGCCCTCCGTACCAAGGAAAAATAGCTATATCTGCAATAGTGTATTTTTCACCGCTAATGTAAGGAGTTTTTTCAAGTTTTTTATCAAGCAAATCAAGCTGTCTTTTTGTCTCCATGGCATAACGGTCGATGCAGTATTTTATTTTCACGGGGGCATAGGCGTAAAAATGCCCAAATCCACCGCCCACATAAGGGGCACTTCCCATTTGCCAAAAAAGCCAGTTTAGTGTCTCCGCTCTTTGGGCAAAATCCTCTGGAATTAATTTATTAAAATGATCTGCGAGGTATAAAAGAATGGATCCGGATTCAAATAAGCGAGTTGCTCCTTTGTTGGTGTTGTGAATGAGAGCTGGAATTTTTGAATTAGGGTTTATATCAACAAAGTCACTCCCAAACTGATCACCAGAGAGTATGTTTACTGGATAGGCATCGTACTCAGCGTCTTTTATTCCTAGCTCTAAGAGCTCTTCAAACATGATGGTGACTTTTATACCGTTTGGAGTGGCAAGGGAGTAGAGCTGAAATGGATGATCCCCAGCTGGAAGTTTGAATTCATGGGTAGATCCACTAATTGGCCGGTTTATATTGGCAAACTTTCCACCATTGTCTTTATCCCAGGTCCAAACCCGCTCTGGTTTGTATTGATCATCCATAATATTTCCTATTTTAAATATTCAAATCTAAAACCACCTTTATGGGTGTATTCAGATAAGTTTTCATCAAAGGTATCGATGTCCGCGCCATGACCTTTTTTCTTATAAAAGTCTCCGTAATATAATACCTTATTTGAGCCATTGATGTAGGTTCCTTTTAAGGCAACGGTACTTTTAAAAAGCTTTAAGAAACTTGTTTCAAACAAAGCGATAAATAGCGTCTGATTAATTTTTTTAAATGTTTTAAAGTTCGTTGTTCGCCACTCAAATTCTTCATTTCTCAAAACAACTTCTCCTCGGCCTCTGTTTGGAACTTATAGAGTTACTTGTCGGGTAGAAATTTCATCGTTTGGTTTTTTATAAAATATTTCTCCATCCACAACTGCTGCTTGGATGTTAGTGATAGTGAGTAATAGTAATAGAATTTTTTTCATGATGCCTCCGCGATACAACTCGAGGCGTCATTAGCTTGAGTATGGGCTTAGTCAAAATATTACGATCTCTGTCTAGCTTAGGGGGAGCTGCAGGTAATAGAGTTCCCGACAATCTCGAAAGGCCCTCTTGTGGTGCTCGCTTTTCTGTAAACACCGTTCCAATCTCTATAAACACTTAGCTTGAGTCCAGTTTTCAGAGTAGTTGAATCTATGTGAAGTGCAGGTGCCTTTTTATCTGTTGATTCAAATATCGTTTTGAGAGCTGTGCATTCGTTTAAGCTATTGGTGTTTTTAGTTATGTCAAAAAAGTTTGTGATTTCTTGTTCTGATGGCCTATTTTGTAAACTTGCTCCATCTCGACCTAAATGATTTATATCAATGAACCTTGTATGAATATCATCCATAAGTTGTTCAATACCTACTATATCACTGTCATTAATAAAGTCTGACTGTGTATCCCCAGTTATACACCTGTAGGAGAAGCTCTTGTTTCCAGAAATATCATTTTCAAAATAAACTAATGGATATTCTTTTTGCCAATTATCATTATCATTGCCGTAGCAGTAATCCCATAAGTATTCGACCCTTTGACTAGGTTCACCTGTATCCTTTGCCGTCGCTATGTTGTATAGCCTTGGAGTGTGCCCTATTAAAGGGTTCGGTAGAAATTTTCCATCAAATTTGTAAATAAAGTCCGAGCTTTCACTATAGGGTAGAATTTTTCCCCATTGCTCAAGATCATTTTCGTTTCGTACATCGTGAAGATCAATTGCACCTGAACCATATAGTTGGGGGGTATTACTGCTTAGAATATAATGATGATTTTGGAGAGATCCCTGCGATAGATAAGGGAATATCCTACTGTTGTACATATCAAATGTAGTGCTAGGATTATATTTAAGATTTAAAATAAGCGTTTCGTTAGAGCCGCCAAGAAATCCAAATCGATTATCCCAAAAACCATTTGAGGTATTTAAACAATCTCCACAACCTAGGGGAGAAAGATATAAATGTTTTAGTAAAGGAGTTTTTGCCTGGTTGAAGACGGAGCCGGGATTTGAATTATACCAAATGTCATGAACCGTACCAAGGTATGTATTTTCATTGAAATTGAAATCAAAACCTTGTTGTTTTGGTCTTGAGTTTGAACTGTAAATAATCTGATTCTCTTGTAAATACATCACTGAATTGTAAATTGAATGACGAACTCCATAGGGTTTATGGAAGTCAAACATTAGAGGTGTGTCCATAGAGTCATCCAACACTTCTCCATGAGTCGCCTGTGCATTGTGCAAGTAAAAAGACTTAAACATTCCGTGGTAACCACCGAGAGGTACCTTTAATACGAGATTATTAGAGTACTTCATAATTTGCTCAGCGGTACCTAAGCCTGTTACTTTTGATTGGGTTCCGTAAGCTATAATATTTCTCTCAACAACTTGGATGCGATTCTTATTTTTATCAGTTCTAAGCCCTGTATCCCGAAAGTTAAGATCAAGAATGTCGGCCGAATGGTTCATAAAGATATTATTGAATAGTAACGCATCAATAGTCGTGGTTGATACGAATTCATAATTTCCACCAAAAGCAGTGAAATGGTTATTATTACTAAAATCTGCATTGTCTGTATTAGTAAAATTTATCGCGTTACTTGTTTCATTTTGCAATGTTGAATTAGAAATTATAAGAGAATCTGTTTCCGCATTTATTGAATTATAGTGCCCATAGTCAGGGTTGCTGCGATAAGAACTATCCGGGCCACCTCTAAAGCAATAAGCGTCTGAATAATTCAATGAAGCTCCTCCAAGCTCACTGACGGGGTTGCATGCAGGTAAATTAAAAGAAGCTTGAGTGTAATTTACACCATTATCTCCTACTACCGGTTCATTTATCGTGATTGGGATCGATTCTTGATCTTTTGCGTGAAGATACCAGTTTTCATTAGTCTTTAAATGAAAGTTTCTAAAATAGACGCTGTTATCATAAAGGTTAAGGGGGCCACTAGCTCTCATTTCTGGCCCCTGATTATTATAAAAAAATGGATTAAAAATTTGATTAGGTGAATAAAGGCCGTCATCATCATAGTTATTGTCTTTATCGCAGCCGTTCGTTCCTATTATCTGTGAACCATCAATGGTTTCACATAAATTGAAGGCTAGTGGAAAATAAGATCTAAATTGACTCACCGTCAAGTCTGTGGAAATCCTATCAGGCCTTACTTGCTCCTTGAGGGTGCCTGAACCAATGCCGTGTCCCATCAAATAAGTATTGCTTTTGATATTATTTGAAATGGTATTATCAGTGATTGGGTTGTCACTGAGAACTAAAAAACCCTTTTTTTGCCTGTGATTCTCGTTAAAGACAAAGCCATAACTTTCAAAATCAGAGAAAGAATTTCCTTCAATATTTACCCCATGAATAATATTATTATTTGCCCCTGCTTTGACAATAACTCCGTTAGCACTTGCCTTAATGAAAGTGTCATACATATGAAAACTTTCAGAGTCATGGATGCTAAATACTCTTTTTATATTCCTAAGCTGTTCACGCGGATTCCAAGCTAGACTATAATTTTGCAAAAGATAATCATAAGTGAATTTAAAATTATCAGTTTCTCCATTTCCAATACGGCTTGTTATTTGATTAGTGTAAGGACTTGAAAATTGCCTAAACCACGAAAGCCATTGGGATCGACTCGGATTGCCCGAAGATGAAAAATTACTTGGGACAGTTAATGTATTAGTTACTTTCGCCTTGTAGAGAGAATGAAATCCGCCATGGGCTAGAAAACTATGATATAACTCCCGGCTTCTCTCAGACCAAGGTGAATTATTGGTAGGTATATTAATTGATGTATCTGTGTAGTTAACATCATTACTTAAATTAGCGAGATCATAATATTTAAGTGCTTGTGGGTAAAGATAGTCAAGAGCGTGTTTTGCCTTCTCTTCTGTCCAGTTAGCCAGGTTATCAAGGTAATAATTATAAGTTTCACTGTATTTCTTATCAGTATGTATACGAAATACGAGGTCATAGATTCTCACATCATCGTAGCCTTTTATATCAAATAAATCCTTTGAGTCGTCGAGTAACTGCAAACTAATATCTAGATACCTTGGTAGGCAAACATACTCTGTATTTGTTTGTATTGTTTGTCCTTGCTGAATATCATTACACTTCTCATAACTAGTAATAACAAGGTTCTCACAACCACCCTCACAACTTTTTGAAAAATAAAGATTTAAATAAGATGTGCGAATCACCTTAGACATTCCGGCAGTTTTATCATAATCCGCAACGATTCGAGGTAAGGCTCCTTTTCCGTAAAACGTTGTGGGAAGAAAATCATAGTAGTAATGAAGATTCGATCGATTATAGTTTCCGTTAATTAAACTAGGGGCGAGAAGGTTAAATTCCTTTATTGCATTTGTTGCCCTAAAGGCTGCTAATTCGTCGTAATCCAATTGTGAACGGCAAGGAGTACTCGATGAAACAGATCCCTGACATGTTGTTGATAACGTTGGATTAAAGGGATTTGCATCAACACTGGTTGTGTCATAATTAGCAAAATTAAAAATAGGGTCATACCTTCTGGCGAGTATTGCCGAAGGAGAATTAGTTCCCGTATATCTTGGGTTAATTAAAAAATAATTCCAAGTAATATTTGTATCTGAAAAAATACCCTTTTTTCTCCCCTGATACCCAGGTAGTATTCCTTTTTTGTTACCAAGATAAGTAGGGAACATTTGATCGGGAAAGCTCACAGAGCTGTGCTTAAACTCACCATAGCATATATCTGAGTTTGGGTTGTCAATGCACGAGGTTGATATGTTACTTGTCTGACCAGAGATACAAATATCAGCGAGAAGTTTGTATTGATTACTTAGTTTGTCGAAGTAACTTGGATCATTTTGATATTCGCGAGTTATAGTTGAATTATTTTGCAAACTTTCAAATACAGTTAGGTTTGTTTGAGTAACACTTGCATTACTTCCAAATTCTTCACAGGAGAAAGTTCTTTGTGCAAAACTCGCACATCGGCTGACATCACCCCAAATAATGGAGCCATCAGAGTTGCAAGTAAAGCTCACGCTTTGAATTTCTGGTTCTCGATCAAATGATATTACGCATTCAGCATACCCTGGTTGAAGAACCTCTATTGGGTAGCTAGTTACAGTGAGCATCTTGTTGTTATATTGATGAATGACACCCGTATTGTTGGGACCTGTAGCATTACAAACACTGCCCAGATTTAAATTGTGCTCACACCCATCTCCGGAACACGGTGAATTAATTTGGGTAACTACTTGAGAAGAAGTGTTCTGTTCGGACTGAGGTTGTTCTGTTGATTCACTTTCGTTTGAGGGATTGGAGGATTCAGTATTAGAAACTGAGCCTGAATCAGAACCAGAACCTGATTCAGATTCAGACTCAGACTCAGACTCAGATACAGAATCTGAGCTTGAGTTATTGTTTGTTGATTCATCTTGTTGTGGAGTAGAGCCGCCCTCTTGATCTCCAAAAAAATCTCTGAGGTGATCAGTGAAAATACTACCGATTTCTTCCCTGGCCACAGGCTCTTTATCAAGAATTAGGTTACCCTCCGTATTAATCTCCCAAGCGAATTTATCAATTCTAACGTCTCCTAGTTTTCCATCGCACTCCAGGTGTCTGCAAGCGCATACGTTATTTCGGCAATACTCATGCTGTTCACATTGTGCATTATTGCTACATTGATTACCCAAAATAGAATCCATGGTTGAGCCAATAGCACTAGAAAAGTTGTTTAAGTGATTTTGAATATTATCCCGAGAAATAAATTCGCTCTCATTTCTGATATTTCCATTTTTATAGGATTCTAAATATTTTGAAAGGCTTTTATTCAAGCTTCTGGAGTTAGATACTGGAACTTGTACACTCTCACCATCAACTATGGTCGTCTCTGATTTTGGGATTGATAGTTGGTTAAAGTTACGATTGGATACTAGGCCATTAGCGTCGATATCCAATTTGAGAATAATTCCCGTGGAGGTCGTGATAGTGTTTTTTATTGAATTAATTGACGGAGGAGAAGTTGCCGTTTTCATCGCTCGAAGATCTGTTTTGAGGGACAAAACTTTTTCTTTTACTTGATTCTCTGTAGCAGCGAGATTAAGTCCCAAGGAGGACTTATAGTTTCTTCGCTCCTCAAGAAGAATTTCCTTTGGTAGTCCAAAGAACCTGGGTATACCTGGTTGATCCACAGTCGTATAGCCTTTAGATTTATTCCTTATTTCTGTCCTGGACAAAAAGTTTTCGTCACTTAAAAGATAATTAACCGTAGACGTGTCCAATGAGCCCTGAGAAAAACTATTTACAAGAGAAGAGTCTATCCCTGTCGCCGTGTAAGAGTAATTGAAGGCTAGGTTTGGAGTTGCTGCATCAATGATGGAGAACTCGGTGTTTACATCAATATCTTTTGTCGAAAAACCAAACCCTAGTTTATTGAAATTCTCTATTAGAAGTATTTCGGAAGACGATGTGGTCGTTTTGATGATCCTCTCGTCGACAATTGAAACCCCCTCGGGGTTATAAATTAAAAGATCAACGTTATCTGTACCTCCTGGTATGTTAGGTGATAATATTGCTACTTCCGACAGGACTATTGGATTTGAATAATGAATGGAAGATAGCTTTACATCGTAATAAATAGCCGAAAAGGGTATATCATTAGAATCTTCATCGAATGATAGTCTGTCTTCAAAAGAGGCGCTGTCCTCCTTCCATCGACCTTGATTTGCATTGTAACAAAAATCTACAAGAGATAAACTTTGGTTGTTTAAGGATACGCAAAGGGCAAAGCCTACTGGATCGTTTATGTTTTCTGATTCGCATTGAGTGATCGTTTTAACTTGCATTGGTGGGGGAGCTGGTGGTGGAGTAGTCTGGCACTCCTGGCAAGAAAAGGAGTTTGGACTAGAGTTAGTTTGTACCCAAACACAATTCTCCTCGAGTCTTTGGATGCATTCAGACTCAGAAACAGGAATATTTGAATTTATGGATGATGGGTCACCGCAGGCAGCAATAGCTTCCCTAGGTATAAGTAAAATAATAAATATATTTATCGTAGAAATAATATTAAATGCTTTTATTGACATTAAAATGCTCCGATTAAAATAGATTTATTTTTAATAGGAAATAATTTTTGGTTATTTGTGTTGCCAATACTTACCAACAAAGCAGACTGGTTATAAGGAAGAGTGACTCTGTTTTTACTTTTAAGTGAAAACACTGCACCAGAAAATAGAATTTTTCCATAAGTGGTTTTTATAACAACATGGGAACTGTCTTTAATGTCAGACTTAAAATCGATATTGATGTGAGTCCTTAGGTCAATGATTCTTTTTTGTGGAGCATTGCTAAAAGTTGGTGGAAGTTTTGATGACTTTTTCTTTGCCTGAGTCGGCGTTTGGTCTCCCGATAAGTTAATGCATGAAGTATTAATCATTAATAAAATAGGGATAATAAATATTTTCACCGTTTTATTTAATTCTCGTCTCACAGTCTGCGCCCTTTTATTAAATTCTTAATCAAGTTATCGGGCAATTATATTGTTAGTTTTACTTGGAAAAAATTAAAATATTACAGCATTAGAAGGTCTGCTATTTTTGAGCACTTGGTCCCAGAATTTAAATCAAAATTATTTTATAATTTACGTTTTCAATGAAAACTCTTTATGACTTTAAAATATTGACACATATCTCTGGCACTAACCTAACCAAAACAAAGGTTGTTTTAGTGAATAAATTACTCGATTTTCAAAAAAGTTTGGACGATGTCGCTTTTGTTTGGGTATTCAAACATCATGCGAAAGTTTCTGTTTATATTAAGTTTATTAAGCTCCTTGAATGCTTTATCACATGAGACTGAGGGGTTGAGCTTTGCCGATTCCAATAAAGCTCTAGAAAAAGCATTAGAAAAACTCCACCCGGACAGATTAATAGTCACTGACCGGAATGGAAAAAATACTCTCCAAGTTAAGTTTAGAGGAGAGAGTATCTATTTAAATAGATCTGTCATGTTAGCTGCGCTCAATGAAATATATAACGAGCTCAGTGAAGAGCTAACAAAAGAGGAAAAGATTGCGTTAGAGGAAACGAAGCTTTCGGTATTTTCTTATTTATCACAAAAAACAATTACAATAGTTAAAACGCCTTATTTATTTTTTAAAGATTTAGTTTTAAATCTCCCTGAACACATGTCTAATCTTAGCCTTACTCTACCTAAGTATTATCACTCTAGAGGCCCGACAGCTCTAGTGGTTATCGGCGTTACACAAGTGGCATGGGAGACTCTTGAGACCGCAATATCTTGGGCGATTGGCGCTGGTGGTGCTCATGCTTATTGTGTTGTCTTCAACATTGCCCTTTTGAAAGCAGTGGATAATGCCAAAGGTCTATTTAGTTTTTTAACGGCGAGAGGGACAAAGATGAGCGCTCTAGAGAGGTTAAGATTATTTGTTTTGGCTTTGAAGAGAGATTGGAGAGATGGAAAGGGTATCTTAAAAACTCTAAAGAAAAGTAATCGAACGCTTAAAATTGAATCGTTAAAAGAGGTGGCCAATCAGTTTGGACTAAATCGCGTATCTACCACTCAAGGCAAGGCTGAAACAGTTCTACTTGAGGAAAGTTTTAGGATTTCAAAAATTAGAGAAATGAATATAACCAATAGACTGTGGCACAGCTATCAAATTAACCTAGGAATAGAGTATCTCTCATATATGCTTGAGGAGCATATAAAAAGTTTTACAGAAAAAAACCTTCACGATTTTGAAGGGACAAAAGAGCAAAAAAAAGAAATTTATAAATCGATATGGAAACTAAAGACCCTTGAGGGAAAACTGATTAAATTTAAAGAAAGCCTGAAGTTTGCAGTGACAGCGTCAATGTTTGATCTTAAAACCGAATCTTCAAGGTTATCCCTTGCTGAATACTATAGACAGTATATTGACCTGGTGACAAAAACTGTTGGAAACCTTCAAAAAGATCCGCTATTGGTTCGTCATGAAATCATTTCGTTGAGTGAGGAAGTGACTAGAAAATTTGAGTATATCAAAAAAACAACTTACTCATTTTCTATATCGAGCTGCCTAAGATTAATTATTTGAAGAGTTTAAATTATCTATTTCTCTCCCCACTTCTTCAGCTTGTGCGCTAAGTTCACTAAATAATGCGATGTCACCTTTTCTTTGCGCTTCGACAGCTTTTTTCATCAGGTCTTCATATTTTTTTTGAAGGGTAGAGGATTCATTTTTCTTGAATAGTCCAAACATTTTTATGCCTTATTAGATTTTAGTATTTTGTGAGGATGAGTGGTGGGGCGATGAAAGTGCCCCTAAGCAGTTTTTGGAGTAATTAGCCCAGTTTTTTGGGTTAGCAATACAGTTATACAGAAATAAGAAGTCAGGTTTTTTGACATCTTTACAAAAATTTTGAATCTCATTTTTACAGGAGTTCAAAAGATCAATCTTTTGATTGTTATTCACAATGCAGATATCTTTAAATTTAGGGCTTAACTTTTTGGGGCACAAATTAGCGCTGTTATCCTCAAGGTTATCGCAAAAATGATAAAGACTAAGATGACAGTTTGACATGTTATTTGAAAAACCCGGCATGGCAAATGATGTTGTGGCAAATGTTAAGAGGATCGATAAAACTAGTATTTTCATAGTGATAATATAATTTCATCGACCCATTTTTAAAATAACCTAGATCTAGACAAAGCTGAGTCTATTGAATCGCTTGAAGCATTTTATAAGCATTTACTCGACCACCAACGGCCAAGTTGTCTAAAATTGGTAGTCGATCACTTGATTCAATGACAATTTCTTTAAGTTCTTTGTGAGAAAGGTTTGGATTCAAACTTTTTGCAAGCCCAATCATTCCAGCAACAATAGGCGCTGCCATAGATGTACCTGACATTGTTTTGTATCGTCCCTTTTGGAAAGTTGAATATATGTTGTTGCCTGGTGCAAAAACATCTACAGATACTTTACCAAAATTAGAAAAAGTCGCCTTTGTTCCTCTACCCATAGTCGCGCCAACAGAAACTACTCCAGGGATTTCGTATGCTGCAGGATATATGGGGAATCTGTCTGAATCATTTCTTGAGTTACCGGCGGCGGCAACAATACTGATTCCTTTTTCAGAGGCAACTGTGAGAAGATCTACAAGTATACTCTCTTTTGGTGCTCCTCCCCATGAGTTTGACAAGATTTGGGCGCCGTTTTCAATCGCGTAGTCTATTGCTTTTAAAACCGCAGACATTTGACCGATTCCATTCGCTGCAATGAATTTTAGAGGCATAAGTCTTACGTTTTTCATTACGCCTTTGATCCCTTGATTCTCATGAACTGCCCCAATTACTCCCGCGCAGTGGCTGCCATGTCCATTATCGTCGGTTGGGTCGTGGTCATCGTTGATAAAATCATAACCATAAACGTCGTCAATATAGCCGTTGTTGTCGTCATCAACACCTTTAACTCCATTTTTTTCAGCTTGATTTATCCAAAGGTTGTCTTTTAGATCAGGGTGATTCAAGTCTGCTCCTGAATCGATTACAGCGATGATCATATCACTATTTCCGGTCTCAATTTCCCAAGCTTTTTTTGCTTTGATATCTTCGCCTTTAACACCTGGTACAATGACTGTGGTTCTGCTATTCCAACCAGTGTTTTCAAGGTGCCATTGTTTTGAAAACAAAGGGTCGGCGTCGAGATTCTCATTTAGATTTTTTTCGTCTTCAATAATTGAAGTGTATAAATCAGAATCAATTTCAGCCTTTAGTATAGAATTACTTTTACGAAGTCTTGATAAAAATCCAGCCTCTTTCGATCCAACTTTATACACATTTAAGTTTTTTAATCCAAGGCTCTCCATTGATGCTTTTGGAAAATCTTTTTTAAATGTTTTCTCATTGTTTAGTAAAACAAGGTACTCATTGGAAAAAGCGCTACTACACAAGAAAAAACAACACGCTGCTTTGATTATATTTTTCATTCTTAAATCCTTTTAAAAAATTAAAATAATAGTTTAGCTTTATAATATGACTAAGTCACAGGCTTATTTCATGCCTAAAATAAGTTCGGCTAGACCTCTTGTCTCACTTCCAGGAAGCCACGCGAGCACAGTGGACAAGGAATCGCTGTATAGCGTATCAAAGTCTAGTTCTCTTCCAGAATAAATCACACTAACGATTGGTAAATTTAGTCGTTTAAGGCTTGCTATAACTTTTTTATCTTCCGGATGAAGTGAGTAATAGTCAAGAGTGAAGCCATAAGGTGTTCTGTCAGGATATGGATATTCATTCATCACAATATCACCCATCATTTCAGTGTATGGGTTTTCTCCCATAGCTGTGATGGCAATATCAAACTTACTTGGATCAATTGTCGTTAATCTATCTGTTGAGATATAAGTGACATCAGCACCTTGAGTTTTGAGTGAATCAAAAAGGCTTGTTGCTCCAGGCACATTTTCTTTTAATCCCTGCCACTCAACTGTCCAACCACCACACTGATAGCCTGTATTATTTGCTGCTTTCCCAGTTAGTAGTATTCTTTTATTTTTAAGGTTCAATAGTCCTTCTTTATTTTTTATAACGACGGACTTTTTAGCTAAGGTGTCCGCAATAGCTCGATGCTCATTTGTTCCAAAAGATTCGTTATCTTCAAAGCTTAAATTAAAAAGCCCCATTTCATATTTCACTGCAAGTAATCTATAGACAGCGTCATCAATTCTTTTAAGAGATACTTTTCCCTCAGAAACGAGTTCTTCAAGTAATGTCATGAATTCTAACCATCGCTCTGGAACCATAAATAAGTCAATTCCCGCGTTAACAGACTTCTTTATTTGCTCTTTGTAATCCCCGTCAAGCTCCTCAATTCCATTCCAGTCACTAACAGTAAAACCAGAAAAACCAAGCTCATTTTTTAAAACGTCTGTGATCCAGTATTTGTGCCCATGCATTTTTTGGCCATTTATACTAGAAAAACTAACCATAATACTTAATGCACCTTTTTTGATTGCTTCGATATACGGAGGTAGATGAATTTTTCTAATTTCTTCTTCACTAAGAATTGTATCTCCTCTGTCATGGCCAAACTCGGTTCCACCATCTCCAAGGTAGTGTTTGGGAGTAGCGAGAACTCCCTCTTTTTGAAGACCTAACATGTACGCTATCGAAAGCTCTGTGACTTTTTTTGTGTTATTTGAAAATGACTCGTAAAATCGCCCCCATCTTTTATCCATGGCAATGGCTGTGGTTGGGGCAAAGTTCCAATAGATGCCTGTCGCTTTCATTTCTTGTGCGACAATTTCACCCATTTTTTTTGTTAACTCTAAGTCGTTTGCCACTCCGAGACCAATATTGTGGGGAAATATGGTGGCGCCAAGAACATTATTGTGTCCATGAACTGCGTCAACGCCGTATATGAGTGGGATCTTTGCAGCGGACCCCATTGATTGGTCATAGTAATTTTTAACCATTTCTTTCCACGCTTTTGGTGTGTTTGGCGTAGGGTTTGACCCTCCACCACTAAGAATTGATCCTAATCCATATTTTTTTACCTGCTCAGGCGTTGCGTGTTGCCTTTCTGCTTGAGTCATTTGAGCTATTTTTTGTTTTAAAGTTAGTTTTTTTAATTGCTCTAGAGCTTTTTGTTTTGACTCAGGGGATAAAGTAAATGCGTTAGCGTTGAGGCTAAAAAAAAGAGCAACAAATAGAAGTTTCATTAAATGATCCTTAGGGGAAATTTTCGGTGAGCATATTGTTGCAATGAGCAAAGGTCAAAAAAACGGTTATTTTGTCCGAAAAAAATGCAAAAAAGTATCGCAAAAATCAGCTTTGTCTTGCGATGATTACGCGTTTTTTAAGGCTGTCTGAGGGTAGCGTAGACAAAAATTTTAAAAAATACTCAACACTAGTCTTACCGCAAAGTAGATATTTACTCCGTAACCAAAGACGGTTGAAAGAAGAATTCTTCCAGGAACTTCTCTTCCTAGTTTTTGTTTCATTAAAAAAGGATAAACAGCTCTCGAGATAAGGTAAATCGTTCCTCCACAAGTTGCATTCTCCACGTTATCAAAAAAGGCGGTTAGCCAAAGAAGAGTTAAAAAAAGTGGCATGTGTTCAAGAAGATTTAATTGAATTCTGTCAGCCGCGAGCATTTCTCTATCTCCAGATAGATAACGATCAAACTTTTTTCCTTCTTTTTGATATTTTTTATGAAGCCTCACTCGAGTTCTTAAAATATTCATCAAAAAAGCGTAATACAATAATAGCATTCCTACTGTAATTAAGATCGGTCCTTTAAATTCTACCGCACTCATTTTTAGCTCCTAACAAATTTCTAATTTGTTTTTAATTTTATCCTTACTGAATTGCCTTATCGTGGAAAAAACACACAATATTGAAAGGGAAAAAACACTGTCTAAGCTTCTAATATCATTCCACTTTTGTCTAATTCTTTCGGTTTTAGTTTACAGAGATAAAAACCTCGCGCTAGAAGGCAAGCATATATTATTGGCACCAAATCAAAGGAAGAAAAATGAAATTAATCGCTATTGCTATTATGTTAGTATTGAGTTTCGGTTCTTTTGCAACTGAGACTTTAAAAACTGGTTTATACTTACCTGAAAATGGAGGCTGTGCTTACGAACTTGTTAAGCAAAACACTGATTCAGTTGTTGTTATTTTCAGACATAACCCAACTTCTGACTTAGGTGAGCCATGTGCTGACGGTATTGATTACCCAATTAAAGTTGATGTTGTTGACGCAAAGACATTTGTTGACGTTAGAAACGGCGTAACTTTTAACTTCTACCAAACAACGACAAAATTAGAGCGTGGCCTATACCTAGCTGGTTACGGTGATGCTTGTGCTTACCAAGTTGTAGAGCAAAAAGGTAACACAGTAGTTATCATCTTTAGACAAAACCCAACTGTTTCTACTCCAGCAACTTGTGCAACAGGAATGGACTACC
>MDTG01421595.1_pt1 | contig 29329 bp, 28 predicted proteins | sample 811421 | NCBI WGS metagenome assembly MDTG01 (sample SAMN05326645, study PRJNA326480) | marine metagenome | isolation source: seawater | place: Pacific Ocean: South East | collected 2011 | reverse complement strand
ATGATGCATTTGCAATTCCTCCACCTGAAAGGTAAATTGCTTTATAACCAACTTTTGTAGCTTGTAATGCTTGGTATGCATTAATTGTCCCTACGATTTGTAAAGGAGTCTCTTCACTTAAAGCTTTTCTAAATTTTTTTCCTGCGCTCATATATATCCTTCAATATTTATTTGTGTATTAGTATACATCATTTCTACATTGTAGTGATGTATTATTTCTGTATTGTAAATTACAACTTTTTCTACTATTAAGAGAATATGTACAATATTTGATTTTATGTTTTAAAATGGTACAATTATCAATAAAGATTATAAAGGTATTAGAATGAATTACAAAAGTTCAATTGATAAATTTATTGAAATATTTAAAAGATCAAATCTAAGTATTTCTAAATTTGCATCACTAATAAATAAAGATAGAAGAACGGTTACTTCGTGGATTGACAATGTTACAGACATAGAGCCAAGTAATGAAATAAAAGATAAAATCTGTACAATATTTAGATATCCAGATTATATATGGGAAGAGGGTTGTAATAGCGATGAGTTCTTAAAATCAATCACTCAAATTCCTCAAAAAGAAGTTAGAATTATTGATGAAGACTATTATGGTCGATTAAAATACATTATGGAACTAGAACAAAATAGAAGATTTGTTATTCAAGCTCAATTTCCAGGTCCTATGTATAGAGATACTGCTGTACAAGAAGTGTACAGAACAAAGAGTAGTAAAGATATAGAAGAATTAAAATTAGCAAGAATTGATCAGATGCTAAGATATGATTATGATACTACAGAATGGTATTCAATTAAATCAGTTTTATCTTTTTGTTTTGCAAGTATTGGTAACTTTTATTCTAAAGAAGAAAAAATAAAAATATTAGAATTAATATATGAATTATTTAACAATAACTATAATAAAAAGCTTTTTCTTTTTGATTCTTTTTCAAGAAAAATATATGGAATGGAAACAACATATATTTCAATAAATGTAAAACAAAAAATACTTTTCTTTAAATCACCTATTGAATCTGTATTTATTGAAATTAGAAATAAAAATTTAGTAGAAAGAATGCATAAATATTATAGCTCGCCAATTGAAGCACCTTCTCATGTTAACTTTTTAGAATCTGTAAAGATAATTAAGATTTTACAAGATGCTTTAAAATATAATAATACTTTAGTTCAAGCTTATGAGATTATTAATAGAACTACAGATTATGGTGAGCTTTTTTATCATAATTTATCTATTGATTTACAAAAAGAAGTAACTGCTCCAAAACCAGGTCAACGACGTAATTAGCGAGTGGAAGAGTTTTTAAAAACTCTCCCATTCATCTGTATCATTATTAGCAATTATTGTTTTTTTAACTTCTTTTTGTGCTTTATTTTGAATAGTTTCATTCGCAGTGCTAAGAGGTCTATTCTCGATGCTCTTTTTATTAGTTTTTATATTATTTTTTCCATTAAACTCTGACTTATTAACCTCTTCTACTATTTCAAGAGCCATTTTAGTGGTATCATTTGCAATATCATTTGTTTGGCTTGCAATTACTGCATTTTCTTGTGTAGCTTTATCAAGTTGAGATATTGCATCATTTATTTGTTCTATACCTTTTTGTTGTTCAGAAGAAGCTGTTGATACTTCATTTATTAATTCAACAGTCGTTAATATAATTCCATTAAGATCATTATATCCTTCAATCATCTTAGCAGAAATTCCTTTTCCTTCATCTGCTTTACTTGTTGCATCTTGAACTAATTCTTTGATTTCTTTCGCTGCATCTGCACTTCTTGTTGCTAAGTTTCTAACTTCTGCTGCAACTACTGCAAAACCTTTTCCTGCTTCACCAGCAGTTGCAGCTTCAACAGCTGCATTAAGTGAAAGAATATTTGTTTGAAATGCAATTTGATCAATAATAGCAATTGCTTCATTTATTGAACTAACTTTTTCATCAATCAAATTCATTGATGTAGATGTTTCATTTGCTAGATTTTCTCCAATTTTTACTGCAGATGAAAGATCATTTGTTAAAGAAGACATTTTTGTAACATTTCCAGCATTAGATGCAATAGTACTTGTTATCTCTTCTAATGCAGCAGAACTTTCTTCTAAAGATGCAGCTTGTTGATTTGAACTTGTACTTAATTTTGATACATTGTCATTTAATGTTGTAGCATTTTCTTGTAAGGACAGTCCTTTTACTAAGTTCTCAGTTAATAGTTTTGTTGTTGAGTCACCTAGGATATTAACTCCATTTGCTAATTTTAATAGGTGCTCTTTTATATTTTGAGTATCAACTCTATTCATATAATTACTATTTGAGTATTCTCCTAAAATATTTAAAGCTTTTTCTATATTAGATTCAATATTTGAACCCATTTGATTTAATAAAGTTGTTAGTTCTTCTAGTGCTGGATTACTACTATTCGTTGTTACTCTTTGTCCTAAATCACCTTTTCCAAATTCAGCTAAAACCATAATTGTATCATTAATAACTTGTCTGTCTTGTTCAATACCTATTTTTGTTTTATTAATATTTTCATTAACAACTTTTGCCATTGTTCCCATTTCATCATTACAAGTATCATTTAGTAAGTGAACATCACTATTTTCTCTATTTAAGTATTTGAAGAAATTTAAAAGACCCTCTTGGAAACCATCTATTTTTCTTTTTATCTCTTTATTTAATAAAATAGTAATAGCAATAGCAAGTAATAAAAATATAACTGATGTTAACTCAACTGTAAGTAGAATAGATTTTTCATCTTTCTCTGCTTGTTTAATTAGATTATCAGATAATTCTTCCATAATTTGAACTACTTTTAGAGCTTGTTCATCCATTCTCATTAATTCTTCCATAATGATATTTTGTTGATTGTCTATATTCTCTAAATGACCTAGAGTTAAATCACTTTTTAATTGAATTAAATGTTTTTCAAATACTTTTTGTTCATTTTTAAATAATTGACATGCCTCACCAACTTTAAGATAACGATTTTTTAAGTTCAAATCATGAGCATGATTGGCAGCTTTTTTAGATAGATTAATACAAGCTAATATGTCTTTAGTTGTCATTTCCTCTAGCTTATTTATTTCTTCTGATATATGTTTAAACTCTTTACTCATAACATTTTTTGAACTAATAATTAATTCTAATGTTAAAACTTCTTCTTTTAAAACATCTTTCTCAATTTTTGTAATTACATTTAATAAAGGAGCTTCATATTCAGCTATTTCCTTTATTTCATTGCCTATTTTATGTATACCATTATAAGAAGTGGCTGTAATTATAAGCATCCCTATAATTAAGATAGACATTGAACTTAGAATTTTTGTTGTTAATTTCATATTTTTAAACATATTAACTCTTTATATTTATTTTTAATAGTTTATCTTTTTTTAATATAAATAATCTTAAAAAAAATTAAATTAATTTAAATAATATTTATTTCAACAAAACAATATCCTGTGTACTTAAAAATAATTAAGATATGGGTTTTGACTTTTTATTTTAGAGTTTGTTATAGATCAAGTTTTTTGCTAGTTGAATTAAATCTTTTATATTGTACTATTACAATAATTTATAAAGGAAAAATATGAAAATAGTAATTTTAGATAGATCAACTTTAGGGTTTGATATAAATGTAGATAACTTTAACACTTTAGGTGATGTTACATCTTATGATATGACAAATGAAAATGAAACAAAAGATAGAGTAAAAGATGCAGATATCGTAATTACAAATAAAGTTGTAATTGCTAAAGAACATATGGAAAATTCAAATATAAAACTTATTTGTATTAGTGCAACAGGAATGAATAATGTAGATTTAGAGTATGCAAAGCAAAAAGAAATTGAAGTAAAAAATGTAGCAGGATATTCAAGTTCTTCTGTTTCTCAAGTTGCTTTTGGAATGATATTCTATTTTGTACAAAAGTTAAATTATTATAAATCTTATGTGGATAATGGTAATTGGCAAAAATCAAAAATCTTTACTCATATAGATAAGCCATTTTTTGAGCTTGATAAAAAAAGAGTAGGGGTTATAGGTCTTGGTGATATTGGATCATCATTTGCAAAAAGAGCAAAAGCTTTTGATTGTGAAGTAGTATATTATTCTACAAGTGGAAGAAATAATAATAGTGAATTTAAAAGAGTAAATCTTGATGAACTACTTAAAACTAGTGATATTATATCAATTCATTGTCCTTTAAATGAGCAAACAGAAAATTTATTAAATTATAAAAATATGAAAACTATGAAAGATGGTGCAATCTTATTAAACCTTGGGCGTGGTGGAATTATAAATGAAAAAGATCTAAGCATTTTAATTGATGAAAAAGAAATTTATTGTGGAATTGATGTAGTTAATAAAGAACCAATTGAAGAATTTAATCCTTTATTAAAAGTTAAAAATAAAGATAGATTACTGTTAACTCCACATATAGGTTGGGCAAGTATAGAAGCTAGAACTAGGCTTATAAAAATGGTAGCTGATAATATAAAAGAGTTTGTTAATTAGTAAGATACTAAGAATACATCTTATTTATCAACTAATTTATTAAAATTGTTTTTAATATAAGATGCGACTCTAAAAGAGTTTGCATAAATTGTAAAAGTAAAAGGAACAGAACCTCCACTTGGCATAAAACTTCCATCTGTTACAAAAAGGTTTTTAACTTCATGTGCTTGACAGTACTTATTTAAAACAGAAGTTTTTGGATTATCTCCAAATCTACAACCCCCTGCTTGTAAGTTTGAAGATGGAAGTGCATCTATATTACTTTGAATATTTTTTGCACCCATTTGCTTTAAGAGTTTAACTGCTTTTTTTGCTAAAAAGTTTGATACTTCTAAATCATGTTTTAAAGTTCCAATTCTTATATTTGCAACAGGTATTCCGTATTTATCTTTGTAGTTTTCATCAACACTTACAAAAGAGTTATCATTTGAACTCCAATCTGCAAATATTTCCATATTTAAAGTTTTTGTTTTTGTAAAAGAAGAAAAAAGTTTATCTTGTAATTCTTTTCCAATTAAAAGTTTACTTGAATCATTTTCATCCCACTTAAAAAAATTTGCTCGTCTTATTGGATTTGCATGTTCAAAAACCATTTCAACCATTCCACCTTTGAACTCTTTTGTAAAATAAAAATCTTTAATAGCTCTATTTACAAAAAGTCCCGGAGTCATTAACTCTTTTAAAGGTATTACGCTTTCATCAAATGTCCCTGTAACTATTCCACCACTTGAAGAGAGTAGATTTTTCCCTACATTTAAAGAATTATTAGCAACTCCATTTGGAAAGTTTGCATCTTTTGAATTTAGTAACAATCTTGAAGACTCAATAGCTTGTGCTGCTAGAATAAAAAGCTTTGCTTTTACTTCTTTTTTACTTCCTTGTTTGCTTAGGTATAAAGCAGAGGTAATTTTTTTATCTTTATTTGTATTTAGTTTAATTACGTTTGCATTTGTAATAATAGTCAAATTATTTGTTTTTAATGCAGGAAGTATTAAAGCCTCTCTTGAACTTCCTTTTGCACCACTAGAACATCCGTAAGAGCCACAATAATTCGAATAGTAACATGCACTACGTTGTTTGTAAGCTTCACTTATAATTGCTCGGGGAGTTTTTACAATACTAAAGTTTAACTCTTTAGATGCTTTATCTATTAGTTTTGTAATTGGATGTTCATCTAAAGCTTTAAAAGGAAAAGTTTTTGAGCTTCTAGGTTCTTGATATTTGTAATCACTAACTTCACCAGATACTCCAATAATTTTTTCAACTTTATCATAATACTTTTCCATGTCTTCATAAGTTATTGGCCAATCTACAATATTTGAATCTTTTATTTTTCCATATTTAGAAGCTAATTTAAAATCATCAGGTTTTAATCTATAAAAAAATCCACTCATAAAGTTTGAAGAACCACCTACTAAGTTTCCATTATTAAAATTCCAACCCGTATCATATGTAGGGAACTTTGTCCATTCTTCATTAATATACTCTTCAACTGTATGGTATTCATCTTCTAATTTTGGATTATAAACGCTTCTTCTTGTAACTGCAAGTTCATCTTTTGAGAAATCCTCTCTTTTGTAAAAGTCACCTTTTTCTAAAACACAAACCTTATGTCCTTGTTTTGATAACTCATAAATAATAGGACCAGCTCCAGCTCCACTTCCAATTACACAAATATCATACATCATAGTTTTTTCCCATATCTTCTTTTAGGTCTTGGATATCCTATTTTATGATTTATACTTTTCCATCCTATTTGATTTGTATTTCCACCGTAAATAGGATCTGCAAGCATTGCTTCAATTCCAAAATATACAAGTTTTGAAAGCCAAGTATTAGCATAATCATTGTCATTTACAATTGAATAAATTAACTCTTTTTTTTTCTTCTTTATTAAGTTTTAAAAACTTTGGAAAACTTCTTATAAAACTATTTGCTCCATTGATAACTAAGTTTTTGTCATAATCTAAAAAGCTTTTATGATTTATTGTAGATAGTAAAAACTTTAAGGCATTAAACTCTTTAGAACTTGGCATAGTAGTAGTTTTTGGAAATAGTATTTCATAAACTTCTTCTAAAACTAAGGCATTGTTTTTTGATATAGTTTTAGCAATAAGTGTCTCTTTTTGAAATAATACAAGTCCAAGAACAGAAAATTTTATAAAGTCTCTTCTTTTCATAAACCCAGCTTAGTTAGAAGTTTTCGTAAAAATGTTTTTTTCTCTTTCTTCTTTTCTCTTATTTTACTTGATAACTCTTTTAATCTTTTAGGTTCAAATAACTGCTCTTTCATTTTTTGTTGCCTAAAAAGTTTTGAAGTTCTTTTATAGCAACTTCATTTTTAATTCTAAATTTTATTTCAATTCTTCTTGAATTATCTTTATCTTCTACACCATCTTTATAAACAATATCAGAGTAAGACCTACCACTTGCATTTACATATTTTTCTAAAAGTGCTTTATCTGCAATTTGCGAAGTATATAAAAACTGCATAACTTCTAAGGCTCTTTGCTGTGAAAGAGCAAGATTATCTAAGTAAGACCCATCAGAGTTTGTATGTCCTTCAATTGTAATACTGTGTATATATTTTCGTATATTTTCATCATCAAGTAAGGCTTGTAAATATTTTTTTAAAACTAAACTAAGCTCTTTTTTTGATTCTTCTTTTAAAGTATATTTACCTTGATCGAAAAGAATATTAGATGAAAAGGTAATAGCTCCACTTTTTTCATCAATATTTATAGATTTTCCTAGTTTTTCTCTAAGTTTTGATATTACTGTTATTTTAATACCTGTTAGATGTTTGATTTTCACTTTTGTTATATCAAACTCTTCTACTAGTTTTTGATGAAGTTTACTTTGAATAAGTATTTTATTCTCAAGCATTAGTAACTCTTCATCTTTTAAAGAAATCATATTCTCATGATTTTCAAGTTTTACTAAAAGTTCTGTATTCCTTACATTTTGCTCTTTAACTTGAAGTTCATAATCAAAAAGTAAAGCTTTTAATTTTGCCATTTCTTCAAGATTTAGGTTTATCTCTTTTGTTTTTTCTAAGATTGTATTTTTTTCATCTTCAAGATTTTGATTTAGAAGTTTGATACTGTTTTCTTTATCTTCTAAAATTGCAGTTATCTTTTCAATTTGTTCTATTGATAGTTCTAAGTTTTTATTTTTTTCATCTAATTGTGTACCTAACTTTTTTGCTAAATCTTTTTCTTTTTCTAAAAGCTCTTTTGTTTCATTAAACATATTTTGTGATTTAGCTAAGTCAAAAGATAAGCGTACTTTCTCTTCTTGAATTTTCTTTAATTGGCTATTTACACTAGTTAGTTTTTTCTTTTTATTTAAAAGCTCTTCTTCACTTAAATTTAAAGCATTTTTTTGTTCTTGTAAATCTGTTTTAATTGCTTTTAAATCAGTTTGAGCATAAAGATATTTTATAATAATTGCACCAATTACTAGAATAAATACAAAAAGTAATCCAGCCATTAAATCTGCATAAGATATCCAAAAGTTTTCTTCATTGCTTTGCTTTTTATCATACATATTGGCTACTTTTGTATCTCTTTAAATTCTTTTAAATCTTCAATAATTTTAGCTGTTTCTTCATCTATTGATTCTAAAGAATTTTGTAATTTATTAGAAAATTTACTATCATATTCATCTAGTTCTTTATGAAATCTCCAACCAATTCTATCCATTTCATTTTTCATAGTTTCGATACTTTTTATAATATTTGCATAAATAAGCTCAAGATTTTTAGAACTTATATTTTCTAAGGCTTGATTTAATTCTTTTACATTATTGTTTAAAAGTTTTGTATATTCTGTATGAATTTCTTTTTCTTCACTAAAGTTTTCTATTTTAGCTTGAATATTTGTATTTAAGGTATCAACGATAGCAGCTAGTTTTTCACTATTAGCAATATTATCATTTACTTTTGAAGATAAAGTTAACTCTTTATCTAAAATATTTTCAAGTAAATTGGCTCTTTTTTCTATTGAAGTATTAATATTATCTAAGATATCTTTTGATGTTAGTTGCTCAAAAATATGAGTCATTTTTTCAAAGTTTTCAATATTACTTTTTATATTAATAGATTCAATATCTATTTTTGTCCAAAAGAAAGATTTTGTATTTTCACTAATTACAAAGCAATCATGCTCAAATCTACTCATTCCAAATTTTTCAAAAAAAGTCCACCAAATAGATAAGAATATTCCATAGATTGATACATAAAAGGCAGTTCCCACTCCACCTAAAAGTAAAGTAATCTCTTCTTCTAAAGCACTAGAAGTTCCAGAAGAAAAATCAGGCATAGAAAAAGCAATAGATATAAAAGTTCCTAAAATACCAAGTGTTGGAAATATACCTGATGCAATTGAAGAAAAGTTTGTATTTCTAATATTGCTTGTAAAATCTTTTAAAAAATCATCTGCACTACCATTTGCTTTTGTTGTATCACCAATAGTTAAAAGGTTGTTATTAATATACTCTTTTAAATAAAAAACTAGCTCTTCATAAGAAGTTCTAAATTTACAAGAAACATAATAAGCATTATGTCTAATAAAGAAGAGATAAATAAAATAAATAAAACCTATTAAAATAACACTATGAATCTCAACTTTAAGTGGAAAATGCCCTAAGTATCCTAGTATTATAATAGCAAAAAGTATAGATGGCACCGTAAGTAAGGTAAAAATTCTAGCCTTTGCTTTGCATGAAGTGTTGACTTTTGTGTTTAAGTCAATAAAGTCTTGGTTAGTTAACATAAAATAAACCTTATGATATTGAGTTGTTTTATTATAATATCTTTTCACATATTACAATATGCTAAATATTAGTAAGTAATGAAATAAACTGAATACTTATCATTGATACATTTATTAAAATTCCTATTATTGGTATATAAAGAGGATAAGAAATTATTCTTTCAGGTGCTTGTCTTTGCATTTTAATTTTAATTAATGCTACATTCATTAACGTGAATATTATAAAAATTAAAAAACTTGTTAGATTTGCAAGAGTTAATATAGGTAACCAAAGTGTAAAAATAAGTATACTAACAGATGCAAATATTGTGGCAGATACTGGAGTTCTTGTTGTTTCATTTACTTTAGAAAATATATTTGGAATCCATTTATTCATACTCATTCCATAAAATACTCTGGAAACCATAATTATTTGTATTAAAGCTCCGTTTATAACTGCAAACATACCAATAAAACTTAATAATACAGGATCTTCATTTGTTAGTTTTACATATACATCTGCAAGTGGAGAAGTACTTTTAGCTAATATTCTAGGTTCTATTGCAATAACTGATACAAAAGCTACTAAGATATATAAAAAAGTAGATACAAATAGTACTATAATAATAGCTTTTGGCATATTTTTTGTAGGATTTTCAACTTCTTCAGCAACATTTACCATATCTTCAAACCCAATAAAAGCATAAAAAGCTAAAAAAGCTCCAAGTGATATCATATACCATGCAGATATTTCAAAAGGCGGAATTAGTGTAGCTATTTCTACTGTATCCATTGGAATTTTATCAAAGCCTATAAAAATAATATATAATAATCCAAAAACTTCTATAAGTGTAAAAACAGAAGCAACTTTAACTGAATGTCCAATTCCTAAAATACAAACAATACAAAGTACAATAATCACTACTGTAGATGTTACATAAGGAGACAACTCAATAAAGTGTGAGATGTAGCCATTAAAGCCATGTAAAATTGTTGCACTAGATAAAATTCCTGTTAGTGAAATAATTAAACCAATAATAATAGATAAACTTTTAGAATTAAAGGCTTCTTTTGCATATAAAGCTTCACCTGCACTAAAAGGAAATCGTGAAGAAAGTTCTGCATATGTTAAGGCTGTAAAAAAGATTATAATACATGCAAGTAAAAAAGAAAAAATGATATACATACCTGAAATACCAGCTATTTGACCAATTAATACATAAATACCAGCACCTAAAATATTACCAAGACCATAAAAAACTAAAAGTGTTAAAGTGATATCTCTTTTTAAATCTATTTTTTTTTCTAGCATAAAAATACCTTTCAAGGTTATTTATTAAGTATAGCAGAATACTTAAATAGATTATGTTAATATTCAAGGATGAATGAAAAAGAAAAAATCTTAAAAAATATATTTGGACATGATAAATTTAGATCTTTCCAAGAAGAAGTAGTTGATAGTATATTAAAAAGCCACGATGTACTCACAATACTTCCAACTGGTGGTGGAAAATCACTTTGTTATCAATTACCAACTTTATTAATGAGTGGAGTTACTGTTGTAATCTCTCCTCTTATTGCACTAATGCAAGACCAAGTAAAAGCTTTAAAAGACTTAGATATAAAAGCATCTATGATTAGTTCATCTCAGACAAATGATGAAAATACATTTACAATGCAAGCTTTGTTAAAAGGTGAGTTAAAATTTGTATATGTTGCACCTGAACGATTTACTTCAAATGAGTTTGTGCAAGTACTTCAAAGAATAAATATTAACTACTTTGTAATAGATGAAGCTCATTGTGTATCTGGATGGGGTCATGAGTTTAGGGCTGAATATAGAAACTTAAATAGATTAAAACAATTTTTTCCAGAAGTTAGTATCGCTGCATTTACAGCAACTGCTACAAAAAAAGTAGAAGTTGATATATCACAGAGTTTAAATTTAGTAGATGCAAAACACTTTAGAGCAAAAACATTAAGAGATAATTTAGAGATAAAAGTAGAACCTCGTATTTCAAATGGAAAGAGCCAAATACTAAACTTTTTAAAATCACACAAAGGATTGTGTGGAATCATATATACCTTTACTAGAAAAGAAGCAGAATCAACGGCTAAATTCTTGAGTGATAATGGTTATAAATCAAAAGCTTATCATGCAGGATTAAGTGCGCAGACTAAAGATGAAGTTTTTAATGACTTTGTATATGAGAACGTAGATATTGTAGTAGCAACTATTGCTTTTGGTATGGGGATTGATAAATCAAATATTAGGTTTGTTATACATACAAGCTTACCTAAAACATTAGAGAATTATTATCAAGAAATTGGACGAGCGGGAAGAGATGGTCTTATGTCTTATGTATATTTACTTTATTCAAAAGGTGATGAGGTAAAAAGAAAGATACAAATAGAAGACTCTATAGATGATTCATATAAACAAACTGGACTTGATAAGTTGGAGTTTATGTATAGATATTGTGTTTCTAATAATTGCAGACATCAAATCATTGCATCGTATTTTGAAGATGATATTCCTGCTTGTGAAATCTTATGTGATAATTGTACTAAAGGTGAAGTAAACCAAGTAGATGTAAGTGTGGATGCTCAAAAGTTTTTATCTGCAGTTTATAGAAGCCAGCAAAGGTTCGGAACAAATCATATTATAGATATTTTAAGAGGCTCAAAAAATCAAAAACTTTTAGAGTTTGGTCATGATAAACTAAAAGTATATGGTTTGGGGGCTAATAAGAGTAAAAATGAATGGCTAGCAATTGCTGATAAACTAATAGATATGCAAGCACTTATTTTAGGAGAATTTAGAGTTCTTAAAATAGACAATCTAGGAATGAAGATATTAAAAGGTGATGAAAAACTTTTAATTGATAGTGATAAACTTGGAATTGCTGTAAAACAAGAAGAGTATGCGGAGGTTCTATCTTTTGATGAAGAACTATATGAAAAGTTTAGAAATTTACGAAGGCAAATAGCACTAAAACATGAAGTTCCTGCTTATGTAATATTTGGAGATAAAAGTCTAAAAGAGTTTAGCTTGAAACTTCCAACGACAAAAGAAGAGATGTTAAAAGTAAATGGAGTAGGGCTTGTAAAGTTCGAAAAATATGGAAAAGAGTTTATAAATCTATGTAAAGATATAAAAGAAGAGTTTAAAGAGAAAATTGATGTGAAATTATTGGAAGAACATGGTAAAATACCAAAATCAAAAAAAGAAGAACTTGTAAAACCTTTGGAACTTCCTGATGAAATAAAACAATGGATTGAAGCTGGTTTACAAAAAACAAGTTTAAATGAATTAAGAGAATACTTATATCTTTATGAGTATATGAAGAAGGAAAGTAATTGAAACAATATTTAGATTTATTAGACCACATTTTAAAAAATGGTGTTAAAAAAGAAGATAGAACAGGTACGGGAACTACATCTGTATTTGGATACCAAATGAGATTTGATTTAAGAGAAGGCTTTCCACTTGTGACTACAAAAAAGACACACTTAAAAGCAATAATTTCTGAGTTATTATGGTTTATTGAGGGAAGTACAGATGAAAGAAGACTTGCTGAAATTAACTTTGGTGATAAAAGAGAAAACTTGACGGATAAAAAAACTGTATGGACTGCAAACGCAAATGCACAAGGTAAAGATTTAGGTTATGTTAATACTGATACAATAAAAGAATTAGGTCCTGTATATGGAGCTCAATGGCGTTCTTGGAAAGGTACTGATGGAAAGAGTGTTGATCAATTAGCAGAACTAATTAATCAAATCAAAACAAACCCAGATTCAAGACGTTTAATATTGTCAGCTTGGAATGTAGGTGAATTAGAAAAAATGGCATTACCACCTTGTCATACATTCTTTCAATTTTATGTGGCAGAAGGAAAATTATCTTGTCAGTTATACCAAAGAAGTGCAGATACATTTTTAGGAGTACCGTTTAATATTGCTTCTTATGCATTATTAACTATGATGATTGCACAAGTTTGTGATTTAGAAGTGGGAGATTTTGTACATACATTTGGTGATGCACATATATACTCAAACCATTACGATCAAGTAAACCTACAACTTTCTAGAGAACCTTTTTCTAAACCTACTATGAAAATAAATCCAGATGTTAAAAACATTGAAGATTTTAAAATGGAAGATTTTGAATTAGTTGGATATAAATCGCATGAGGGTATCAAAGCCCAAATGGCAGTATAAGGATAAGAGATGAAAATTTCAATGATAGTAGCATATGGTAAAAATTGGGAAATAGGTTTAAACAATGAAATGTTATGGCATATAAGTGAAGATTTTAAAAACTTTAAAACTATTACAAGTGGTCATCATATTTTAATGGGAAGAAAAACTTTTGAGAGTATTGGAAAACCACTTCCAAATAGAACATCACTTGTATTATCAAATTCTGGCTTTGAGAATGAAGGTGTACATACTTTTTCTGATGTTCAAGAGGCATTTAACTTTGCAAGAGAGTCTGCTGAAGAAGAGTTATTTATAATTGGTGGTGCTAATATATATGAAACACTATTCCCTTATGTTGATAAAATGTACTTATCTGAAGTAGATTTCGAAGGTGTTGCAGATGCCTTTTTAAAACCTATTGATTTTTCAACTTGGGATTTACTAGAAGAAAAATCATATGATGAAATACTAGAGCATGGAAAAATTAAGTCTCCTTCTTGGAAATTTAAAGTTTGGGTTAAAAAAGATTAGTTATGAAATATGAAGATATTGATTTTAATAAACTTTATGTAGAACAAAAAAAACTTACTTCTTTTAAAGCAAAAGGAAAAGATGCTTGGAATGAAAAAGCACCTTTTATGAATAAAAAAGTTCATAAGTCAATTTATAATGAGCAGTTTTTAAACTTACTTGATTTAACTGATATAAATAGTGTTTTAGATGTTGGTTGTGGAGTTGGAAATTTATCACTTAGACTTGCAAAAAGTGTAAACGAAGTAAATAGTTTAGATTACTCACCTGTAATGTTAGAAATACTTCAAGAAAATGCAAAGAAAGAAAAAATAGAAAATATAAATATTATAAATAAATCTTGGTACGATTCATGGGATGAGGTATCTAATTGTGATTTAGTAATAGCATCTCGTTCTATGGAAGTAAAGAATATGAAAGAAGCTTTATTAAAACTAAATGAAAAGGCTAATAAAAAAGTAGTTATCACATATAAAAAAGGTGGCTCTTTTGTAAGTGAAGAGATTCTAGAAGTTTTACAAAGAGATATTATTAGAAAACCTGATTATATTTATGTAGTTAATATTTTATATTCTCTTGGAATAAATGCAAGTGTTAATTTTATACAAAGTGAGGGAAGAAGTACTATTTATACTTCAAAAGAGAAGTTCATAGAAAGTGTTTCTTGGAGTATAGATGGTTTAAGTAAAAATGAGATTAGTAGATTAGAAGCTTATTATGACTCAATAGATGAGAAGAAAAAAGAAGAAAAAGATTTTGCTTATTGGGCTGTGATTTCTTGGGATAAAAATTTTTTTTAATCATCACTTAAATATTTTTCTCTAAATTCTTTTAAAGATAATGGATATGATCTATGTTTAGGTATATTATTTACAAGTAGTGCAATTAATAATAATATCAAGGATCCAGAAGCAACTGGAACTAATACATATAAAAAGCCTAATTCATGGATTTGTTCACTTCCAATTACTGCTATTAAAGCAGTTGCCCCTCCTGGGGGATGTAAAGTAAGAGTTAATTGCATAACTAAAATAGCAGTTGCAACTGCAAAAGCTGAACAAAATAAAATATTTCCATTAAATATTCTAAATGAAGCTACACCAATAATTGCAGATAAAATATGTCCCCCTACTAAGTTTCTAGGTTGAGCAAGCGGAGAGTTTACTGCTCCATAAATTAATACAGCACTAGCACCAAATGATGCAATTACTAATGTTAAGTCTTTATCATTTAATACATCTTGGTGAAAATATGAAATTGCTAATATTCCTAAAAAAGATGCTATCCATGACCATATAATATTTGCTTTTTCTATAGGTTCCGAATTTACTTTTTTAAACTGTTTGAAGAATTTTTTCATAAATTACTCTTTATTGGGATTTGAAAATAATATCAAAAAATTTGTATAGCAGTTGTGATTTAGGTCAAATTGTAGAAAATACAGTAGGAAGGGAGAAACTAACCTACTGTATTATATTGATTATTTTAAATTGTTTTTTGCATATTGTCTTACTTGTTTATTACTGTCGTGTGATAAGATTTCTAAAACTTTTAATGAAGTATTAGAATCTTTAGCAATAACCGTTCTTACATTTAATGAAGCGTTATTAGTTAGATAATCTTCAGTAAGATTAGCAAACTTGTCTCCAGCATATGCTGAAGTAAATATTAATAACGAAAACAAAATAGATTTGAAAGATCTTTTCATTTTTATCCTTTTTTTGAATTTCTAAGAGAATTATAATTAAATAGGACAATTATTATCTTGATTTAAATCAATATAGGATAGAAATTGTCCTATATTGTAAAAGTTTTTAAAAAAGGATAACTATAAGAGGTAAGTCCTCTTATAAAATATTTAACTGATGTGCCAAATCATCAGCTATTCGTTTATAATTTCTAACTGCAAGAAGTCTTGCTTGTCCTTGAAGTCCAACTTGTGTAACTTCATCCTTTGTTAAACCTAATATATAGTCAAGTTTTTCTTTAATAGTTTCTTTTGAAAAATCACACATCCATGCACTTGTATCTTTTTCAAAAATTGATTCATTATTTTCATTCTGTGTCATAATACATGGAACTGCAGATGAATAATAATCTAGAACTTTCATTGGTGTTGAAGAATTAAATAACTCAATATCAGGTAATAGTGCAAGACCAATATCTGCTTTTGCAATAAGAGCTAAAAGTTCCTCTTTTGTTTTAGCATCATATACTTCAATATGTTCCTTAATATTTGAATACTTTTCAACTAATTTTTGAGTATATCCAGGATCTTTTGAAGAAATCATAATCTTATATGTTCCATCAGATAATTCACTAAAGGCATCTAAAATAGTTTCAAATTCTCTTAGTTTATCTAGTGTTCCTGCATAGAAAAATCTTTTTTCTACACCTTCATGTTGAATGTTTTTTGTCATAACTTCTGGATCAATTCCTGATGGAATAACAAAGGTTCTAGTCTTAACATTTTTTAGATAATCATCTCTCATTTTTCTAGATGTTGGTAAGAAAATATCGCAATCATTTATAAGGCTTGTTTCTCCATATAATTTAATTTTGTTGTTAATAACATCTAAGAAACTCTTTTTATTGTTTGCTTCATCTTTTTGAAGTTTTGCAATTCTTTTTGGGTAAGACAATCTAAATGCAACTTTATAGTTAAAAAGAGCTCTTTTTTGTATAACTTCTTTTAAAATATCAGTATCGTTTCTTACTGCTACAAAATCGTAGTCTCCAAGACTTACTCCATTTCTTTCTAATACTGATAAAGTATCTATTTTTTCATCATGTGGAATAATAAACTTATTATCATAACTTTCAAAAGTGTTTTTAGTTTTAGAAAAGTAGACAATATTTATTTCATAGTGTGCAGTTAGATATTTTTCAAAAAGTGGGCCAATAAAACTATGTTCTTTATGCTCAAGTTGGTCAGTGATATATAGAAATTTACTCATTTAATGCTCCTAAATAATATGTATAACAATGTTATCTATTAAAAGTAGCATTAAAAGAGCAAGTTTTACCTATGTTTTTTTCTTAAATTGTAACTCTGCTATTAACGTAGCAAGAATAATTAAAACTGCACCGGTAATTTGAGTACTTGTAAGTATCTCTCCACCAGCTACATATCCATAAATTGCAGCACTAACAGGCTCCATTGTAAATATAACTGCTGTTTTAGTTGCAGTTGTAAATTGTTGCATATATGTTTGTATTAAAAAAGCATAAACTGTTGCAAATACTGCTGTTACTATTACTGCTTTAAAAAAAGTATAGTCATAATTTAAATCAAAAGTCGTAGCATCAAGGCTTAACGAAAAAATAAGGGATAAAATTGTTACTGTGATTAATTGGAATAATACTAATAGATATACATTAACTTCTTTTGAATATTTACCTGTAAAAATTATATGTAATGCAAAAAGAAAAGCACAAATAAGTGTTAAAAATTCTCCGTAACCTAAAGTAAGTTTACCAGACATAGTAAGCATGTATAAACCAACAACAGCAATAAGTGAAGCAATAAAAACATTTCTTCTTACATGGTCTTTAAATATAAAATAGGCTAAAAAAGGAACACAAATTACATTAAGTCCTGTGATAAAAGCAACGATAGAACTTTTTGTGTAACTTAAGCCAAAGGTTTGTGTTGCAAAAGCTGAAAATAGAAAAGTACCTAATAACATTCCAACTAGAATAGTTTTTTTATTTATCTCTTTTAAATATTTATATGCGATAAAAAACATTAAAATACTTGCAAGTCCAAATCTAAAGAATAAAAATGAGTAAACTGGAGTTGAATCAATAGCTTCTTGTACCATTAAGAAAGTAACACCCCAAGCAATCGCTACTGTTAATAGTAATATATCCGCTCTATATTCAAAAATTTTGTATTTGTTCATTTTATCTCCATTTTAGCTTGGAATTGTATCAAAAATTTGATAAACTATTAATTGTATATTTATTATAGAGAAATAACATATTAATGATATATTAAATAAATCTATAATAAGATGAAAATTTAAAATTAAACAAAGAGACTTAATGGGTGAAAATATAATTTCTATGAATAAAATTGATAAGTATTATGATGATTTTCATGTGCTTAAAAATATTGATTTTTCTGTAAAAAAAGGTGAGATTGTTGTAGTTTGTGGACCTTCAGGTTCTGGTAAATCTACATTAATTAGATGTATTAATGGACTTGAAGATATTGACAGTGGTACTATTTTAGTTGATAATATTGATATTCATGCTAGTAAAAAGAATTTAAAAGAAATTAGAAGTGAAGTTGGAATGGTTTTCCAACATTTTAACCTTTTCCCTCATTTAACTATTTTGGAAAATATTACTCTTGCTCAAAATCTAGTGAAGAAAAGATCAAAAGCTGAAGCTATTGAAATTGGAAGAGAATTACTTGAAAAAGTTAAACTTTCAGATAAAGCTGATTCTTATCCAGGAGATTTATCAGGTGGTCAAAAACAAAGAGTTGCAATAGCAAGATCTTTAGCTATGAAACCAAAAGTTATTCTTTTTGATGAGCCAACGTCTGCACTCGATCCTGAAACTATTGGAGATGTATTATCTGTAATGAAAGATTTAGCTCAAGAAAACTTTACTATTGTTTGTGTTACTCATGAAATGGGTTTTGCAAAAGAAGTTGGTGATAGAATAGTATTTATGGATCATGGAACTATTGTTGAAGAAAATTCTCCAGAAGAGTTTTTCAATAATCCAAAAAGCGAAAGAGCTCAAAAGTTCTTAAAAGAAATTTTAACACACTAATCAATCTTAAAAAAAGGAAACACATGAAAAATTTAGTAAAAAAGTTTTTAGTAGCAATTTTTGCTATTAGTACATTATTCTCTGTAAATTCATTTGCAGATGATATTGAGTTGTGGAAAAAATCTACATTAAATCAAATCTTACAAAGAGGTGAATTAAGAGTTGGTATGGAACCTGGTTACATGCCTTTTGAAATGAAAGACAAAAAAGGTCGAATCATAGGTTATGATGTAGATATGGCTAAGAAAATGGCAAAAGAGATGGGAGTTAAGTTAAAGCTTGTTCCTACTTCATGGGATGGAATTATTGCAGGATTACTTACTAATAAATTTGATATTATTATGTCAGGTATGACTATTACTCAACAAAGAAACTTAAAAATTAACTTTGCAGACCCATATGTAGTTGTTGGTCAAACAATGATGATTAGAAAAGAATTAGCTGGAAAAATCAAGTCTGCAAAAGATTTAGATAAACCAGAATATACAGTTGTAACTAAATTAGGTGTTACAGGTGAAATTGCTACTAAAAAATTCTTCAAAAAAGCGAAAATCATTACTTTTGAAACAGAATCAGATGCAGCTTCTGAAGTTTTAAATGGTAAAGCAGATGCAATGGTTTATGATCAACCTTATAATATCTTATTTATGAGTGATAAAGGTAAAGATAAATTAGTTCATTTAGATACACCATTAACTTATGAACCTCTTGGTTGGGCAATTAGAAAAGGTGATCCTGATTTCTTAAACTGGTTAAATAACTTCTTAAGACAAATTAAGGGTGATAAAGTTGTAGATTTCCATGAAAAATTAAATGAAAAATGGTTAAGAGATACTTCTTGGCTAAAAAGAGTTCAATAACACATGGCTAAGAGACAATCATTAGCAGAAAATAAAACATTAGGGCATTTTATTGCCGTAATGTTTTTCGTAGCTGTAGGTTACTTCTTTTATGCAGCAGCTGCAAATATGAATTATGTTTGGAAATGGAATAGTGTTCCAAAATATTTTGCATATGAAGAAACTGCAAACATAGAATCTCCAGTAGATGGAAAACTAGTATTCGAAGACAATAAATACTTTATCCAAGGTGATGAAAAAGTAGAAGTTGAGAATTTAGATAGTAGTTTTCTATTTGATTATACAGTTGGTGAAGATATTTATGAAGGTGATGTAATTGCTTCAAAATCTGAAATGAAAGCAGGACCTGTATTATCAGGACTTTGGATAACGTTAAAAATTTCATTTTTTGCAATGATTCTTACTTTAATCATTGGTATAATAGTAGCACTTATGAAACTATCTTCAATGGTTTTCTTAAGAGATATAGCAACTGTTTATATTACAATTATCAGAGGAACTCCTCTGCTTGTTCAAATATTTTTATTCTATTTTATAGTTGCAAATATATTTGAACTTGAAAGATTTGTTGCGGGTATATTATCACTTGGAATTTTCTTTGGTGCATATATGGCAGAGATTTTAAGAGGTGCTATTCAATCAATTGATAAAGGGCAACTTGAAGCTGCTAAATCGCTTGGTATTTCAAACTTTCAAGCTATGAGATATATTATTTTACCTCAAGCTTTTAAAAGAGCTTTACCAACATTAGTTGGTGAAACTATTGCACTTGTAAAAGATTCTTCTTTAGTATCTGTAATTTCTATTACAGATTTAACAAAGGTTGGAAAAGAGATAGTTGCAAATACATTTTCTCCTTTTGAAACATGGATTGTAATTGCATTATTATATTTATGTATTACTTCTATATTAAGTTATATTGGACATAGGTTAGAGAAGAAAATGGCCTCCAAGGGTGGAATGAGTTAAGTGGAACTCATTTCAAACTTTTTACAACAATCAATAACATTTTTTGCCATTATGGATCCTATTGGTATAAGTGCTATTGCCTTGTCTTTATTAAGTACAAATATCACAAAAACTCAAATATCTCAAGTTGCTTTTAAATCAACTTTAACAATTATAATTGCCTTTTTTGTGGTACTAATCAGTGGAGAATTTATTTTAAAAGTTTTTGGAATAGATGAAAATTCATTAAAAGTTATGGGTGGAATTATTCTTATTTTAATGGCGATTTCTATGGTAAATGGCGTAAAAAAAGAAAAAACTAATAATGAAGAAAAAGAAGATTATTCAGAACTAGCAATTATTCCTATTGGAATTCCTATTGCTTTTGGTACTGGATTGTTTACTACTATTATTATTTTTAAACATCAAGCGAATACTTTTGTAGATTTATTTTCTATTTCTTTAGCATTTTGTTTAAATGCTTTAGTTTTTTATTTTGTTCTAAAAAACTCTATTTATATTAAAAAATACTTAGGAATCACTGGACAGAATATTATCACTAAACTTATGGGATTAATTGTTGGAGCTATTGCTGTTCAATTTATAATAAGTGGTATTGTACATCTTGCGAAAGGATATATGGGTGCTTGATATATATATAAAAGGTTTTGTTGTTACCTTCTCTTTGATTGTAGCAATTGGTGCTCAAAATGCATATATTTTAAAACTTGGATTATTAAGACAGTATGTTGGTATTGCTGTTACTTTATGTATTTTATTTGATACTCTTTTAATCTCTGCTGGTGTATTAGGACTTGGTTTCTTTATTAAAGGAAATCAGCTTTTAATAAATAGTATTGCAATTTTTGGAATAGTATTTTTAACTTTTTATGCTTTTTTATCTTTTAAATCAGCATTAAAAAACGAAAGTATTCAAATTGATGACCAAGTCAAAACTAATCCTTTAGGGAAAGTGATATCAATGCTTTTAGTTTTTACTTTTCTAAATCCCCATACATACTTAGATACTATACTTCTAATTGGTGGAATTGGTGCAAACTTAAATGATGATTTAAAATTATATTTTTTACTAGGAGCGATTTCTGGTTCATCACTTTGGTTTATATCTTTAGGATATGGAGCTAGGCTTTTAATACCGTTATTTAAAAAACCAATAACTTGGAAAATTTTGGATATTTCTATTGGTATTATTATGCTTATTATTGCTTATACTTTGATAGATTTAATTGTATATTAGGTATTATTTTTATTGTTAAGTACAAAGGTAAAGTAATGAATAATACAAGTATAGAAGAGATAGGATGTTTTAAAACTATTTTAGACCCTTATAATGGAATTACGATAGAACAATCATCTCTTCCAGATTCAAAAGAAGAGTTTGAGGTAAATTTAGATTATCTAATAGAAAATACAGAAAATAAGAGAAATGTTATCTGGATATATATTGATATAAAACGTTCAGATTTTATTCCCATTGCAATAAGAAAAGGTTTTTTCTTCCACTCTTGTGATGAAAAATATGTATTAGTTGTAAAAAGATTAATTAAAGATGCAATAATTCCAACAGCAGCAAACCACACTTTAGGAGTAGGTGCAGTTGTAATAAATGAAAAAAATGAATTATTAGTAATAAAAGAGCGAATATCAAACATAGGATTTAAACTACCAGGTGGACATATTGATAATGGTGAGATGATTTCTACAGCAGTTGTTAGAGAAGTAAAAGAAGAAACTGGAATTGATGTAGAATTTGATTCAATTATTAGCTTAGGACATTTTTATCCACATCAATTTCATAAATCAAATTTATATATATTATGTATTGCAAATGCAAAATCAAGTGAAATAAATATTGAAGATACAAAAGAAATTTTAGAAGCAAAGTGGATGGATGTAAATGAATACATAGAAGATGAAAGTGTTCTTTCTTACTCCAAAGCAGTAGTTATTTCTGCAATAGAATATAAAGGGTTTAAGCTAGCAAATCAAGAAACACTTTGTCATATAAAAAAAGATTTTGAACTATTTTTTCCAGTAGAAAATAAATAGTTTAAATATTATATAAAAGGAATAATAAATGAAAGAAATTATATCAACAAATAAAGCTCCAGATGCAATTGGACCTTATAATCAAGCAACAGCATTAGCAAATTTAGTATTTACATCAGGACAAATTGCACTTAATCCTGAAACTATGGAAATTGTAGAAGGTGGAATTAAAGAACAATCAAAAGTTGTTATGGATAATTTAAAAGCAGTATTAGAAGAGGCTGGAAGTTCTTATGAAAATGTTTTAAAAACTACATGTTATTTATCAGATATGGATAATTTTGTAGCTTTTAATGAAATTTATGCACAATACTTTAAAGCTGAAACTGCACCATCTCGTGCAACAGTTGCAGTAAAAACTTTACCTAAAAATGTTTTAGTTGAAGTAGATGCAATTGCTTTTAAAAACTAGAGAATCTTTTCTCTAGTTTTACTCTTCTTTCTTTATACTACAAACATTAATTTTGCAATAATAACAATAGCAATTCCTAAAACTAGAGCATAAGTATGAAAATAGTTCATAAAAGCAACAGGTGGGGTTTTTGTAAGCTTACAATACATAGTATAGATAACTCCTAATACAATTAAAAGAACAAAAGACACTTTTATCATGAGAAGTATTTGCATATTATTTGAAAAGTATCCTAACTCACTATTTGCATATTTTGTGAACATATATCCACCTGTAGCTATTAATATTACAACTATTGGAGGATAAATTTTAAGTCCACGTCCTACAATGGCTTCTATCATTTTAGTATGAAATTCACTCCCGAGTTTATTTTTTACTGCTGGAAAAACTATTACATCTGCAAAGATAAAACCTATGAAGATGATTGCTGAAAGTAAGTGGATGATTAGAATTAATATATATTCCATGTATTGACCTTTTATTTATTTTTGATAATTATAATCAATATTGGATTTAATTATATTGATGAAAATCAATACTTGACAGTAATTTTAGTTTCTTATATAATTACGCATATAAAATGCATATAAGGATTAATATGACAGCCTTCTATGATAAAAATGTAAAGAAAATAAAGAAATAATAGCTTCTTATAATAAAAGAATATCTGAAAATAGAATTTTTTCAGATGATTTAAAAAGTTTCTAATGGCACTATTTGATGTATATGAAATATAAATAAAAGAACTTGTGAAAAAATTCCTTTTTTATTAGATATTCAAAATGACTTATCTACAAGAGTTGTGATACCAATTATCAAAGATATTGAAGTTGTTTTATCAATGCTTGACTTCAGTGACGCTATACGTTCACTGCTAGGTTTTGTTAGGTTGATTTTCTCCATTTATTATTTAATCCTAGTCAATAGCTGACTTTGTACTAAATCTTAGTGTATCACTTTCCAAAAATTTATCAATCAAATCTAAAATTTCTACTTTTTTATCATCAGGTTTAGTTCTTGTATTAAGCTCTAAAATAAACTCAATCAATGGTCTTGAGTCGTAATAGCCAACCTCTTTTAAAGAGTCTATTTTTTGTATAATTTCTTCTAAAAGTTCAAATATTTTTTCAGAAATACTTGTATCCCTATGATACTCGTTTTGAAGATAATCAATAAAACTTTTTATATCTTTCTTTATATGAATAGACGATGCTAAATTTTTTACAAATTCAAAATCATTTTGAATAAAATTCAAGCCATTCATTTTAACTAAGTCAAATGTATAAAAATGCTCATTCTCTTCATTATTTTTAAATTTCAAAATAAACTGTTTTGATTTTTCAACCTTATCTTTATCTGTTGAATGTAGTTCTTGTTCAAAAATTTGACGTAAAATCCCATGAATAATTTGATTATTTGAATCTATTGCTTCGTTAAGTAACTCTTCAAATATCTCATCATTTTTATTTATATAGTAGTAATATAAGTACATCCCAAAATTATTTAAATAATCTGAATTTTCTCTATCTTTTACAAGTTCAGTAAATGATATACATTTTCTGATATAGGCAATGACTTGTTCTTTAGAAACAAATTTATTCATATATAGATAATGAAAATTTTGTAAAGAATAAATTGCAACTTGTCCTATTTTATCTTTTTCTATTAAATCAACTAGTAGCTTCGTAAATAAAGGTTTATCAACAGATTCTATATTGCCTATGGTTCTTAGGAAGCCAAATATGACAAAGTCAATATTTTTTGCGATAACATAATTAATAAGGTCAAGAACTCTCTTTTTAGCATTTTCATTTTCAAATACATGTTTATAAATTAAAGGCAATAATTCTGCAAAATCACCTTCAAAAGAATTTATTGAACTAGACATGTGGTCATGTATAGTTTGAAATTTAGTTGCATCCCTCACTAAACCTTCATATTTTATAGCTTTACTAGATTCTAAAATATCTAATAAACTCATATCAAATTTATTTTTACTATTCAAGTATTTTATAGCTTTGAGTATCGTTCGTTTTAACCATTTATCATCAATATCTGAATACAAATGAATTATTTGTAATACTTTTTCTTCGTTATAATTTGATACGATAAGTCCGCTTAATCCAGCAGATAAATAATCTGGATGAATATTTTTAGATTTCAATTGCAATAAAAAATCAAAAAAATTATTTGGATTTTCCGTCACTTCTTTTTCAAATTGCCTATGATGTTCAGTTTTACCTCCACTCATAAAACTATCTCTGTTTTTTCTTGTTTTTTTACCATCAAATACTTTCATTGATTGAAGCCAATTATTTAAACTCATCTTTGAGTAAGCATCATTACTTAAAGGTGTTCCAACCCATCCACCATTTGATTTATGAGTTTTTTCAAATTTATACCAAGAAAACTTTCTTTGCAGTTCTTGATATTTTTTAAAATAACCAAATTTTTTTATATCATCTATTTCAAGTTGATATAGAAGTTTATATTTTTGTTCGCCTTTATATGTACCATGACATTTACCTGGATAGTAACTATTTTCAAATTCTGGATTCACCTGTATAATTGAATTTAAGATTTTTTTTTGTTCTTTTCCATCAAAAAGTTTAAAAGACTTATTTAATAGTAATGCAAACTCATATCCATCATCTTGACTAAATGACAGTTCTTCTAAAAGCTTTATATTTGTAAATAAGCTTAATATTTCATTTTTATATTCTTTAGGGTCTTTAGAATATCCAAATATTAAAAATGTAATCAGTGAAAGATAATGAGTGTCTTGATAAGGTTGGATAAGTTTTAAAAAACTTTCCTTGTCATCTACGGCTAACTGAGATACTTTATCTAGTGTTTTCCTATATAGCCTCCAAGAACTATTATGTAAATCATCAAATTGCCACATAAATGAATCAAAAATTTTATCTGTAATCAAAAATTCTTTTTTAGAGTATTCGTTTTTAAACTTATTACTGATTGTTTGGATTGATTCTAAAAGCCTTTGTAATATATCTATCTTTTTTTGTTCCAATAAAAAATTAAATATCTCATACCAATCATGGTCTAATAACTCTTTTTTATCAACGTCATCTACTCCCTCAATACGAGTATTCAAATAATTGAAAAATATATTTATGGCATATTCTTTATCATGTAGATAAATTTCCTCATAAAGCTTTTTAAAGTCATAGTAATAAATGTCACCTTCATATAATAAACTATTATATTTTTTCAATATTTCAAAACTTGTGTCATTCCAATTATCTAATCTATTGAAACTATTGATTATTGAAACATTTCTTATTTTCTCTTCACATTGACAATTATCTAATATATCAAATATCAAATCTGTTTCTTTATTTACAAAAGTTTCTAATCTATTTTGTAGGTTGTACTTTTTAAAATTTTCAGTATTAAAAAAATCTGCTTCTTTTAAATATATAAGCCAATCAGAAGATATCCAACTCTCAATAAAATACTTTTCATAGTCTGCCTTATCTTTAAAAAGTTTTTGAATAAAAGTAAATTCTTCATCTGTTGGCTTTTCAAGGCTTCCAAGATAAGAGATTAATAACAGTTTTATATGGAATCTTATTTCATCTGAATAGAGTATATTTTCAAGTTCAGACAAGTATTTATCCTCATCTGTCCCTCTTAAAAATTGAATAATCTGTTTAAACTGTTCCCTTATGTTTAAGTCTTGAGTAGTTGTTAATATATATTTATACAGAGACATGTCTTTTTGTGCAAAATCTCTTGCAAATACATAATCATAAAAAGTTTGATGAAAAAAAGATATTTTTTTCTTTTCTTCTTTCAAAATCCCTTTACTTAATAAAAGAGCAATTTCATCTTCAAATTTGTCCTCAAAATATAACTTAGGAACCTCTATTTTATTTAATTCATTCATCTTATTAACTATTGACTTTAATAATTCAACAGTATTTTGTCTCAAAGTTTTATCTAAACTTCTATCTTGAATTTTTTGTTTCCAGAATTTACTATATAGGTCTTGTAGAGTTTTAATAGATATACAACTATCATCGCTAGGGTATAGCTCAATAAAAATTGAAAGATGTAAAGGTGTTCTTAATAGCTCAACCAAAGTGTTGTTTAATTTTGTAGATTCTTTGACAAAAGATTTTAGTTTATTGCTGACATATTCAAAATTTAATAGCTGTGTGGTTATAATATTTGTATCGTTTAAACTTTTAAACAAGGGATCATTTCTTAAATCATATTCTCTGATAGAAACAATTACTTTTACATTTGAAATATTTTTTAACTGTTCTATAAACTCTAAGATTATGTTGATTACTTTTTTATTTGATGACATTGTTAAAGATAAAGCATCAAGCTGGTCTATTAGTACAATAACCTTCTCTTTTCTTGTTAGTTTTTTTATAGAAAGCAAAATATTATTCACTCCAAAAAAGCTATACAATGATTCTTTACTCTCTATCTCAAACTTATCACTTTTAATACTTAAGTAAACAGTGTTGTTTTCTAAAAGAATACTTTGAATCTTACTTAATATTGCTGTTTTTCCAATACCTGCTTTACCTGTTAAAACCAATAATCTATCATCAAAGTTTTCACTATTTATAAAATCAGTTATTTGATTAATTTCTGGCATATCAATAAAACTTTTTTCAATATAAGAGTTCATTGAAGAAAGTAATGTCACAGAGTTTTCTTGAAATCTATGCTTAATATCAATTTCTGATAATATATTTTTATTAAATATCTCTGGGTAATACTGTTTTGCTACATTCAAGTGCTTTTCAAGCAAACCTTCAATCTCTTCCCAACTCCATACAATAATTGTAAATCCATAGTGGTTAGTTAAGTCTATTGCTTTGTCTTGTAAAGCAGTATCTTGCTTAAAAGAATTTGCGAAAATAAATGTATGAATATTTTGAAATTCAGCACTAGCTGATGCTACTTCATCTTCAATATCGTTTAAAAGTTCTACTTGAATTTTTTTATCATCTCTAGCAATGATTTTATTTTTACATTGATAAACTCTTTGTTTTTTATCTTTAGAAAAAGAGAGCCCATCTATCCCTCTTTGCTTTTGACCTTTTCTGCCATAAACTTGAAATTCAATATCATACTTTTCTACGCATAGGTCATTCACTAAGGATTCAAACTCTTTTTCATCTTTTAAAGGTAAAAATTGATACTTGCTCATGTTATTTCTTAAATATCCTATTTATATTTATTTTTTCAATCAAACATTTAACATATTTTTAATATATTGTTCAGTTGTTGGCATTGGATGTGTTAGTTTCTTTTTATTTTGGTTTTCATTTTCATCTTTTTTGCAATCTCTACCTAGTTTATTAACTAGTGTTTCTATTTTCTCATCTTTTTTTAAGACTAGTGCCATAATGTTACTCCTTATATATGACTATTTATTAGTGGGACATTATAGTCCTATATGACTTAAAATACATTATTAAATAATTTTTTATCTTACTTATAGTTTTATATTTAAAGGTCTATTTTTAGGAATTACTAAAAGAAAATTACATATTTAATATTTTTATAGCTTTATAAATATATTAAATATTATTTTAATGACCTTTTCTTCACGATACAACTAGGTAATTAGTCTATTATGTCCTACTATCATCAGTTTTCAGGATGAATCGGTCATTCTAATACTTTTAATAAATCTATTTTAAACTCAATCCAACTCTTTGCTTCTCTAAATCAACACTAACAACTTTAATCTTTTCCAAGTCCTGATTGATACTCAAAACTTCACTAGGATGAGATATTCTTTTTGCAGATATTTGTGAGATATGAAGTAGGGCGTCATTTTTTAAACCAATATCTACAAAAGCTCCAAAATCTGTGATATTTCTAACTATTCCACTTAGAATAAATCCCTCTTTTAAGTCTTCTAGTTTTGTAACATCGCTTGCAAATTTCACTTGATTAAATTCACTTCTTACATCGTATCCTGGTTTTTTTAACTCTTGGATAATATCCCTTAGTTTTAGTGGTGTTGTATTTAGCTCATTTGCTATTTGCTCTATTTGATTATCTCTTATATCTTCTATATTGTATTTCTTTTGTAGGTTTTTCGTTACTGTGTAATCTTCTGGGTGAATAGCTGTATTATCTAGGATTGATTTTCCATCTTTGATTCTACGGAACCCTACTGCTTGTTCATATGCTTTTGCACCTAAACCTTTTACTTTTAGTAGTTCATTTTTACTATT
>MDTG01352370.1_pt1 | contig 29332 bp, 29 predicted proteins | sample 811421 | NCBI WGS metagenome assembly MDTG01 (sample SAMN05326645, study PRJNA326480) | marine metagenome | isolation source: seawater | place: Pacific Ocean: South East | collected 2011 | reverse complement strand
TTAAAGCTCATATTATAGATATAATAATATTATAACTAAATAATTTTAAATATTTTTATATAATTATATAAAAGTATTTACACTAATTATTTTAATGACAAAAGATATATTTTTATCACATACTTGGGGTTTTGATGAATTAAATCGAAATAATCATAAATGATGTCTTGAAATTATATTTAAAAACTACTAGTGTCTAGTAAACAATTGCCCATTGATAATTGTTCTTCTTCTAGTTTATCTTTTACTACTCTAGTTCGTTTCTTAGGTGCTCTATGTTCATAATTACTATCCTTTTCTTGTTCAATTATATTCCAAATAAGTTCAATATATGGTTGAGCTTTTAAAAACCAAGTTTTATTTCTTAGTACTAAAATACAACTAATTTCTGATAGCTTCCAGTATATAGTTTGTACCCAAGAACATTCAGGATATCTGTTAATTGTTTGTGTTTCCCATATTTTTATTTGTTCTATTGTCATACCAAAATTATGATATTCATAAATTGGTCCTTGTTCACCTTCAAAATGTAATATGCACCCCCTATATACTATATTACCCTTTGCATTTAAACCTTCTGTTATATTTGAGACAAAATCAATATCTTGATTAAACATATCTTCTGATTCATATTCTATAAATCTGGTTTCCAGAAAATCACATTCATTAAGATTACAAGTTTCCATCTGTATTTGCATCTGTATCCAATATTCCATTTTTGGAATACCTGTTATATCTCTATTTACTATGTTTTTAATTTCTAACATTCTACCATACCTTTCATTATCTTTTTTACAATTAATTCCATCTGGAGATGCTGCTATATATGAATATTTTTCGTGTGGTATACAACCAAAATCATCTATCTGTGTAGAATAAATATATTCATAATATAAAACTGATAGAGGTTCATATTTTTGTCCCCAATGAAAAGGACTATTTATATTTGTACGTGTGTTACTATTTACTATAACAGGTTTACATTTTTCATATATAAGTTGATTTTGACTAGATTCACTGTAAAATACTTTCCATATACTAGATGCGGTTAGAGTAGTATGTCTAAATCGATACCATTCTTCGGTTCTTTGTTCTGGTTGTGGTATAGATTTTAAATAGTTAATTTTTTCATATAGAAATGCTTTTTTATTTTCAGTTTGAGATACTCTAATAAAACTAGAATTGTAGCTTCTTACTGGTATATAATATTTTTGTACAATATTATGTGCTATAATTATAGAATTATATATATCATTATTAAGCATATTAATTGTTAACTCTTTATTATTTTCTACTACATAATGAAGCCATACATCTTCTAATTGGATAGAATACACTTCAAAAATATTATTATAAAAATCTACAGGTATATTATCATATACCATTTCTAGTATATTATCAAAAATGTATTTTGTTATTAATGAACAAATATGCATAATAATATCAATTGCTTCATCTCTTTTTAATAGTATAAAATTATAATTATTAAAATCATTTATGATAGATTGTTCCAAAAATGATATGTTTACCATCTGAATTATATTTATATAATTATATTTATATAAATATAATTATATCAATTTTTATATAAACTATTTTCCATCATAGATACATTCTACTAATAGTTCAATTGAATAGTCGCCATAATTATTATTATATATTCTCCCAAAAGGATCATATATTGTAATTCCTAATTTATCAATATCCGTGGGTCCAAAATATATCCTTGATGGCCAATTTAAAGAATATTGTTTATTATCAGTTAATTTACCTAAAACATTTGTATTTAACTGTGACTGGTCTTTAAATGGTGAAAGAAATACAGTATTATTATTATGTTGAAAATCATCTATAGATAATAACATATATCGTTCTCCTGTTAAGTTTAATAGACCTTCACTTTTATAATTATATCCACTTATATCCATATAAGAAAAACTTATATCATTTATATTTTTTGTATATGTAGACATACATTTAGAATGAATGGAACTCATTTTAGTAGATGGATATTGTGGTACTGAATTTTCTATTGATTTTATAGGAACTATATAATCTCCCCTATAACCTAATATCCATCCAAGAGTTAACTGATCTTTATAGGTTATATTATTAATTTTAGCACTATTACAATCTGTATTATTTTGTGTAGTTTTATATGTAAAATCTAATTGAAAAGGATTAAGAGAATTATCTGTATATATTGTTGTTTTAAGCGTGAGTTCATCAATATCAATTTTAATATCAGATAAATCAGTAATATAAGTGTTTATACCATTTTTTATAGCAGTTTCTAAGTCACTTATATTTGATAATGTATACATACCATCTTGAATTGTTATTAAATATGATGTAGAATTTCTAATTATAGTAAAATTATTATTATTATAATAATTTGATATACTATAATTATCTTGTGGAAGATGATAGTCGTATAATTTCATAGATATAACTTTATTTAATGGATATGGTAATTTTACAGTAAAATTTGTAGCTGATGTTGTTGTATAATTATCACGAAAAGAACTATTTATATTTAAAATACGCTTTATAGTTTTAACTCCTAAATTATTAACATATCCAGGACCTACTGGTAATTCTGTTGTAAATATTTGTGGTATTTGAGTAAAAGAATTTTGTCCATACATTTATATTTATAATATAAATAAAAATGTAGATTATTCTTAATTTATGGTATAACAAAAGGCCTTTGATTATTTTCTATAATTAATGGCTCTGGTATTAATGTTTCACGATTTACATTAAAAAAGTCTCTAAAACATATATCTTTTAATTCCGGTTTAATTTCTGGTTGAGGAGTAACTAGATTGCAACTATTAATTCCTAATAATTTACTTTCAATATCCACATGGTTATTAGAAAGAGCATCTCCTGGCATATTGCTTGGTATATAACCTAAACTAGGCATTATATCACTATAAGCTCTTCCTCCGCTGCCATTTTTATATAATTGATAATTTGTACTTAATCTATTATTTCTCTGTTCAATTATATAGTCACAATGAGTGTTTTTATTTCTTGTACAGGCCATAATATATAGTATATATAAATTAAATTATAAAATCAAAATTATAATTTTTTTTATTTTTATATAATGAATATTCTCGATGAAATTTATAAAAATATTCATAGCAAAATACAAAACAAAAAATATCACTATTTTTTAGTGATTTTTCTTCAGTTCCATTAAAAAAACCAATACAGTTGATATTTTTTTCCATAGTATTTTTTAATTTACTAACTAAAGTTATAAAACTAAAATCATCTTTTAATTCTTCATATAAACTAGTTGTTACATTTTCTATTTGCTCACTTTCATATTCAGCCATTTGAAATGCTTGTAAAAATTGTACTTGATAACATAGATTAGAAGTTTCTTTATTTTTCATGTGTTGATATGTACATAAAAAACTATAATCATAAATACTATTTTCCATATATAAATATATATACTAATTCTATTTATATATTTATCTCCTGTTATAATTTATTTATTAATAAATTAATATAAATTACCATTATTAATTACCATTATTAATTACCATTATTAATTACCATTATTATTGTTATTTAAATTTTTGCTAAATTCTCTCGATGACATTCCTCCTCTAATCCAATTACTATTCGCCGATTCTTCAATACAATTTCTTGGATTAGTAACTGTGTCTCTTAATTCATCAATTAGTGGATAATTAAGTTTATCAGATAAATTTAATTCGCTACTCGGATTTAATGATTTTTTGTTTAACTCTTTATCGCCTATACGTATCTGTCTTTCTAAAACTGGGTCCACTTTTCCTCTACCTAGATATGGAACTGTCATATAAGGACGTTCTTGTAAATTTATTTTACAAGCAGGTTTTGAAACTTTTGTATTTCTTAGTTCACTATTCTCTGTTATATTACAACCATTAATGCCTACTTGACTACTCCCAGTATAATTAACATTCGGTTGTTTAGTTGCAAAATCTATGGCGTTACTCATGGGACAAAACGGATAAAAATTTTCAACTTGATAATTACTAGCATTATGATTTTGAATATTTCTTTGGTCTAGACTACATTTATCGCTGCCTATTCTACTTAAATTATCAAAAGTATATGGAAATACACTGAATTCAGACATATATAATACTTTAATATATTATTTTTATTAATAATATATTAATTTACCTTAAATATTAATATGATTTGGATTATGCCTTACACATGCTAAATTATTTCCTTCTTTACATGATATCATATCGCCATAACAAAATTTAGCAAAATCTCCTTGATTATTTGGTACATTTGTATTAGCTGTTGTATAAAAATTTCTCATACTTTGTTCAAATTGAAAATTGTCTCCTAAATCATTAAACAATTTGTCTTTAACATTTTTACTATCATCAAAATTATTAACAACCATTTCTTTAACTGAATCATTTATTTTTTCTGATATTACAGGATTATAACTTGGTGCTGCCATATTTCTATCTGGATTATCATTTATTTCTGGTATCATAACATTCATTGTTGGATTACTAGAAGTTGGCATAGTAAACCTATTAGTTATATCAGGTGATATATAAAAATTTCCTATATTACTAAAATTACAAAACTGTTCCTTTTTATTATTTTTAGAAGAATAATATAAAAATACAAATATACATAATGTTACCATTCCGGATATAAGTATTTTAAATGAATATGTAAATATAAATCCTATAATTGTAATATATATAATTAATCTAGATAAAGTATTTAATTTTTCATTTTTAGACATAGTTTCAGTTGGCCATATTATTAAATATGATTTTTTATCTATTAAAACTTCCGGGTTATTAATCCAAAATTCTTCATCGGATAATAATTGACCACTAACGTCATTTAAAATAGTATTTTTTGAAATGTCTTGTTGTATGTGAGTTTCGTCCAATATACTATTTAATATATTATTATTAATATCTGTACTAGATTTTGAAATATCATTATTAATATCGCTATTTAAATAGTTAGATTTTTCCATATATATATTTATAATAATTTATAATTATGCTTTTTTTCCTTTTTTTTTCTTTTTATTTGTATTTTGTGTTGCATTTGATGAATTATTATTTTTTTCTTTCATCTCTTCAACTAAACGTTGAAGATCGTTATTAATTTTTGTCAAATCACTTCCTCCATCACTACTAAATAAAAAATCTAAATTTTTCTGAATACTATTTTTCATATTTTTATTATCAGAATCATTACTACTTGTATTAGATGCTTTATTATCTTCTTGTTGTTTTTTATTATTAGCTTCCAATTTAGTTCTCATTCTTTCTTTCATTTTACTAGATTTTAAATTTTCTTCCATTTTACTATTAAAAGCATTCTGATTAAATTTTCCTCCTGGTGGCACCATTCCCATATTTTTCATCATATCTCCGATATTAAAATTATTAAATAAGTCTTTCATATTTGGATTATTGATTCCAGGAACATTTTTTATGTTATTAAACATATTACTCGCTTCTTCTAATAATTCACTCTCTTTTATATCTCCCGATTTCATTTTTTGATCAAGTTTACTTCCTACATTTTTTACTAAATTCATAAGTTTTTGTGGATTTTTGAAAAGTGTTTTAAATATATCTTTAGGGTCTTTAATATTTTCTTCAGTTAAATCAAAATCTTTTGCTGTTTCTTCAGCTAATTCTTTTGCTAACTCGCCTAATTTGCCATTCATAATATTATTAATATGGTCATGAATTTCATTCGGATTAGGCATATTACCAAATCTATTATTTGCTGTATTATTGTCTGTACTATTATCTTTATCTACATCAGCGAAAATATTATTAGAAATATCATTACACATGTCAAATTCTTGCTCCAAATTGCTAAGGTCAAAAATATTTTCTAATCCTTTTATCGTTTCTTCTAATTTTTCTTTAAATTCATCTTCATTAATAGCCTCAAATAATTTAGCAGTATCTCCAAATGTATTTTTATTATCTACATTTGTAATTATTGAAAATAGTATTAATTGTAAATATTTCCATATATTTTCTCTAGTTCTATCAGTAATATTTTCACTCCATAACTTTTTAAACTCAATATTTGGTAAAAATAATGTATTTATTTCATCATTCTTAAAAATGTCTTCATTTTGATAAAGTATATCAAAAAATCTTTCCGGAAATAAATTATAACAATAGTCAAAAATATTTTGAACACTTTCTTGAAGTTCTTTTGTATCACCATCACTTTCATCTATTTTATTATCTTTATTTGTATTTTCACAATCAACATTACTAGTATCAATTGTTGCATTATAATTGGAAGTATATTCTACATTATCATTATTATCTTTATTTTTATTATTTCCATTTTCAAATATTAATATTAGGTCTTTATTTAGCAATTCACAATACTCAGGAAATGTAATTAATATATCTCCGATAAAATCATAAATAATTTTTTTAAATTCTCTATAATTATATTTATCGCTCATTATAAATATAATTTTACTATTTGTTTAAATTTTTTATTTTTTTAATATATTATTTCTTTCATTTTCTATTTTTTTTATATTTATATCTCCAATTTTATCAGGATTATAATCTTCTGGTGGAGTATCAATTTTATCTACATAATCTAAAGTCGCATAATTATATAATTGTCTTAAACCTCCATTCCCTTTTGCCGATAATTCTGTAGCATCCTGATCAAGAAAACTATAACTATCTGATACAACACCACTAAAATTTCCGCCATTTATAGAAAAACATTCTGGTTCGCCTTCATTTTTAGTTGCTACATCTTTATTTACTTTTTCAATAGGATTTAAATATTGTATTATTTCATCTCCGTAAAAAATACGATAATTATCATTTAATAATAATAAAGCAGGAACACTTTTTATAGTATCGGGTAACACTACTTCTTGATTAGAGTCTAAAATTACATATAGTTTACCGTTTTTTTCTACTCTATTATCTATACAAATAAAATGAATTGTTTTTACTAATTCAGTTCTTGATATTAATCTTATCAAATTTTTACAATTTTTACAATAGTTACTATAATAAAGAATTTTTCCCATTAAATATAAAAAATTTTTTTGTTTTTAGTTTTTAACTAAATAAATTTAATTTTATAAATATTATTTTTTTAAATTGACATAAATTTATTATAATTATAACATATATATAAATATGAATCCTAAAATCAACAATATATCTGAAATTGATGATACATTAACTTTTACACTTTCAAATACAGACGTATCGATTGCTAATGCTATTAGACGTACACTTCTTTCAGATATTCCATGTATAGTATTTAAAACGATACCATATAATGATACAAATGTAATTATAGAAATTAATACTACTAATTTTAATAATGAATTTATTAAACAAAGACTAAGTTGTATTCCTATTCATATTGATGATATAGATTTTCCTATAGATGATTATCGTTTAGAAATAGATGTTAAAAATGATACTGATGAAATTAAATATATAACCACCGAAGACTTTAAAATTAAAAATATTAAATTGAATAACTATCTTGCTACTGAAACTGTAAAAAAAATATTTCCCCCCAATAGTTTAACTAAGTATTATATTGATCTGGTAAGACTTAATCCTAAAATTAGCTCTACTATCCCCGGTGGATATTTAAAATTAAATTGTAATTTTTCAATAGGAACAGCAGGTGAAGAAGGAATGTTTAATGTTGTATCTACAGCTAGCTATAAATATACACAAGATCCAGGATTAATTATGCTAGAATGGGAAAAAATTGAAGAAAAATTAAAAGTTACAAAAAGTAAGGAAGAGATAGATTTTTATAAAAAAGATTGGTTAAATTTAGATGCAAAAAGATTATATATAAAAAATAGTTTTGATTTTGTCATTGAAACTATTGGCATTTATAATAATTTTAAATTAATTGAATTAGCATGTGAAGTAATAATTAAAAAATTGGTTAATCTTGGACAACAGATAAAAAATAATCCTAATACAATTACAGAAAGTTTTAACACTATGGATAATTGTTATGATATAATACTAGAAAACGAAGACTACACAATTGGTAAAATAGTAGAATATATACTTTTTAAAAAATATTTTACAGAACTAGGTGAACTATCGTATTGCGGTTTTATAAAAGAACATCCTCATAATAAAAATTCTATTATTAGAATTGCTTTTAAAAATATTGTAGAAAATAATAATATTATATCTATATTTAGTGATACTATTAAAATATTAATCGAAATATTATCAAAAATTAAGGATAACTTTAATAATTAATATAAATTACAATTAAAAAATTATATATATTTATTATAATGACAAAAACTATTAAAAAAACTAACTATAAGAGCAAACCAAAAAAACAAAGTAGTAAAATATTTAAATTATCAAATTTAGATATAAACAGTAAAAATTTTATGTGGCGTAATTTAAATGATATAAAAAAGACTACGCCGGATATTGAAAATGCTATAACTAAAATTAATAAAAATAGAGCTTCTGCGCTATTTAATATATTTAATGAATTTTATAGAAAGTATAATAATATATTTTTTCATGAAAATTGCGTTAATAATGTGTTAAACATTTTCAGAAAAATGCCATCTACTAATAATAAAAAAGTTGACATATGGAAATTTAACGAATATTATATCTATTCAAAAAAAAAAGAGCCAATAGTATTTATTGGGTTAGGGGGTTATGGTACAAAATATAATAGTGATATTGACTTTGATATACAATTAGTAAATTCTGATAATAATAATCTAAATTTACAATACAAATATTATAAACTTATATCAAAAATTATTTTAAAAAATATGAAAGTGATATCATTTAGTTACAAATATGATACTAATTTTTATTATTCAATGTACTATTGGCATCCAATACAAAAAAATGATATTGAAAAATATTTTATAAATATTATAGCAAAATTACAAATAAGATACTTATCAAATGACACAGATAACATCAATATATTTAAAAAATTAAATTATACACAAAATGAAATAACTATAATAAAAAATTTTTATAATAATAACTACAACATTAATAAAAAAATTGTACTTGAATATCAAATGTTTAAAAACTATTCAGAATTGTTTTTAAATTATATAAAAGCGCAATCGTCTAATAAAACAGATATTTTATGTAAATTTTTACTATTACAACCAGAATCATATGTTTTTCCATTATCAACATCAATTGCTCTTAAAAATACTTCTAAAATTGATAATTTATTATCCAAAATAAATAAATATGATATAAATATAGCATATTATTTATCTGCTATAGAAAATTTAATAGACTGTATATATCAAAAAAAACCTAAATATTTATTAAGAAGTATATATGCGTTAAATCTTATAGTTAAAAACCGTGAATATTTGATGGATAAAGAAGCCACACAAATAATTGAAGAATATTTATTAATATTAAAACAAAAAAATATAAATAAAATTCCTAAGTGCATTGCAGATGTTATTATAGATGATATTAAAGATATAGGTGATTGTAAACAATCAAAAATATGTATGAATATAAAAAAATCTAAATCTATTGATAATTCTAAATTATGTAAAAAAAATGAATTTCTTGAATATAATTTAATTATAAAAACTATGATATTAAGACTTCTAGATTTAATAGTTGAATCAAATACTAAAAAAAATATTAATTATTTAATACCTATAATAAAAAATTTACTAGTTTAAACTAATTATAGCCTTTATTTTAGTATTATTTATAATATTTACTTTAAAATAAATAGTTAAACTATTTATTTTAAATCATTATACTATGGATACGTATAGATGTTGGATATGTTTTTCTCAATTATCTCAAGAATCTAATCTACTTCCTCTGGAAGATGAATACATTGGGCAACACATAAGTATATTTAAAAATACCTTTATCGTTAAAGACGTTGAACCGTTTACCTTTTGTTATTTTACTTGTTGTAATAAATGTATAGACGATTATATTAAAATTTATAATTCTAAGTTCCGGTATTTAAAATTGAGAGAAATAGGAATAAATTTGAAATATTTAAAAGATAACTATAATATTATTTAGTATATGTTTGTAAATGGCAAACCAAAAAAATATGATATTGATCTTATGAATGGAGATATTAGTTTACATAGTGGTATACCTAAACAATATTACGGTTTAAAAAATTATAATTTCGGAGACTGGGAAATACCACCCTGGGAATTATTTATTTTTAAAGATAAAATGATTGGTGAAGGTAGTTTTTCGAAAGTATACTTAGCAAAATGGCGTGAAACGTTTGTTGTAGCAAAAGTTGTAGACCCTGAATTTATTAGGATAAAAAAAGAAGTAGTTATGAGAGAATTTGATATTATGACAAAATTACATCACCCGAACATTGTTCAGTTTTTGGGTTATATAAATGATCCTTTCATTATTGTTATAGAATATATCCCAAAAATGGACTTAATGTCTAATATTCGTTCATTAAATAAAAAAGAAAAAATAAATATAACTAAGGATATTCTTAGAGGGCTTACCTATATTCATAATCGCAAACCACATAATCTAATTCATAGAGATATTAAACCCACTAATATTTTACTAACTAATTCTAAAGTTGCAAAGATTAGTGATTTTGGGTTATCTAAATTTTATACTTTAAAAATGGTCCCAAGTAATGATGATTTGGTAAATATGTGCAATAGAGAAAATTATGTTGAACTAACTAATAATGTCGGTACAGAACGTTATATGTCACCAGAAATTCTCCTCTCTAGAGAATATGATAATAAAGCAGATATTTATTCATGCGGAATTTTACTATATGAACTATTCGAAAGTAAAAAATATATTCCTGGAACTAAAATGCAATGGTATTGGTGTCCAAAAAAAATAAGAGTGATTATAGAAAAACATATGTTGAGTAGCGATCCGGAATTACGCTATGATGCAATTACATTAATTAAATTAATAAATAGATTATATTAAATAAATATAAATAATTTTTTTTTTTATTTCTTATAGTAATTTTTCGTTTTCTAGATTTTTTTAATTTTCTGGATTTTCTTGTTTTTCTCAAATTAATATATCTTTTATTTTATACTATAATACTAATAATTGTAATAATATAATAAGAAAAATTATATTATTATATTTATAATGAACGCTCAAAAGCGCGGAATCCAAGCAGCTATAGAAAAAGTAAACAATGATAATATAAAAAAATATGGTCTAGTACCATTTGATTTAAATAATTTACCAGAACCATGTAAAGGTATACAACATTTAAAGGCAGGTATATGTCCTAGATGCAAAATTAAATTTGTAAAATGGCGTTGCTATGATGAAACTGATAATTTTTTATATGAAGTATGTCAACCTTATGGAAAATATATAAGAGACTCTAAATCTCCAAGAATAATAGAACTTTATAATAATTTATAATTATATTTCATTCAATAATCTTTCAACTCTTTCTAAAATAATATCATTTTGATATCCGGTTTCCATACGTTGTAATTCTGTTTCAAAAACCATTTCTAAATCATCTAAAATTATTTTAATTAATTTAGATTTTTCATCCATATCTACTGTTTTTACAATTTCTTTTATTTCGCTAATATATCCATCAATTTCATATAACCCGGGTTCTTCGCTTTCTATATCTTTTATAGCTATTAATATAGAATTTAATCTAGTATCGAGATTATTATTTATCTCTTCTATATTTTGAATAATTTTTTCAACTAAATCTTTACTTCCTAATTTTTCTAATAATAAATAAACAGATTCAGGTGTAGAAGTTTTGTAATCTTTTGTTATATTTTTTATAGATTTAATAAATTCTTGTCTAGATTTTAATTCTTCATCTATTTTAGCTTTTTCTAATGTAACTTTTTCGCGCATTTGTTGCTTATATTTTTTTTTACTTCGATTTGATTGTTTAATAGAAGATTTTTTTTTACTTGTACTACGCTCGGCGAAAAAATTTCCTCTTCCTTTTTTCTTTTTTTTACTATATTTAACCATTATATATATATATAGATATATTAATTAATTGAACGTTTTTGTTTTTTTTCTTCTGGTGTTGGTTTAATAATTATAGGTGCTCTTCCTGACGCATCCAATTCGGATTTTTCATAAATTTCAAAAACTCGCTGAACTGTACCTGGTTGAAATTTAGACGATGGACGTTTTTGAATTCTTTCAAATTGCTTTATAATATCCATTATACTAATTTTAAAAAAAATATTTTTAAATTAGTATAGTTTAATATAATTAAGTAAATATTTTAGATATAGTTTTTAAAATAAATTTATCTCTACCTGGACCATAATCTGAATGTTGTACTCCTTTATCTACATACCATTCCACAATGTAATTTTCTAGGTTTAGCTTTTTAATACTATTTTTTTGAAGTTCTAATATATAGACTTCGTCGCATTCGCTAGAATAAATATATATATTTGGATATTTTACAATAGGGATTAAAATACTATCCATAAAAACTGTGTCAATTAATAGAAACCCTCCTATCTGTTCTTCTATTTCTAAAGCAAGTTTTGAAACAATAGTACCTCCCTGAGATTCACCTAACAATATAATATTGCTATAATTTATATAATTTCTCTCTTGTTCTATTAGTCTTTTAATTTTTTTAGATTCACTATTATACTGGTTTATATCAATAGTATCATGTTCTAGTTCACCATCTTTACATGTAAAGTAATTATACCAAGAATTTACATTTTTTTCTTTACCATTCGGCCAATCTATATCGCGTACTGATGCATTCGGTAATATTATTTTTACATGTTCATTATTTTTTAGTATTGAAGATACTAACATATCAAAACTAGTATTATCACAATACATTCCATGTAGCATTATTATTGTATATAAATGTTCTTTTTTTGGATAGTATATTTTCATATTTAAAATATATTATCTGTATTTTTTTACATATTTTTATAAATTTATATTAATATTTTCTGTATAGTCGTTTACGCTTTGTACCTGGATTACGATAACCTAAATGTCCACAACGTTTAAACAACATATATTCCTGCAATAATGAGCGTTTAATCTTTTTTATAGTTTCACGCATCAGTTTACTATTATCTTTTACTGCCTCTTTATTCTCCTCTACCTTACCTAGTTCTACCTGCATTTCATTTAAATCTGCAAATACTTTAGCAATTTCCCGTTCAATTGATTTTACATCTGCCTCTAGTTTTTTAAGACATTCATCACGTGCCGCTTTTTCCTTTCTACCAGGATGTTCAGCTTTACAATACGCCTTTCCAGATTTCTTTGTAGATTTTTCTGCAGCACGTAGTTTACGATATTCGCTCTTAAATTCTTTAATCATAGCTTTCATCTCCTTAATTAACTCTTTAGTATCATCTGCTGCTTTTTGTAATTTTTTATCAGTGAGGACATACTCTCTTATATCTTCTGGTGTATCCTCAACGTGGCTCATTATAGCCGGAACATCTATCATTATTGGTTGGGCAAATTGTGTTGGGTCGCGTTCTCTATTTAAATATGATATTGAACCAGCTAGACTATTTGCTATTTTAGTTAACCCGCGTTCACTCAATATATTATCACCTGTCATATATGCTTCTTTAAATTTTTTGGGATCTGTAGGTATTCTGTTCTCCTCTTTATCCTCAAAAAGATTTGTTAAATGGAACAACTCCATGGGACTATTAGTAATTGGTGTAGCAGTCATCAATAGTAACCTACATGAATCTGCGCCAGATTTTCGATAACTATTCATTATTAACCGTTCCATAACTTCTACATCAGGTCTTTCAGTGGGTTTTAAATCCCCTCCATATAATTTATGTGCTTCATCTATTATAAGCAATGTTTTTCTGAGAATGTCTTCTGTTCCATTTCTTCCACGCAACACTTCATATATCTTATTTTTACCAGATAGTAGATTACTGAATTGTTTATATGACATGGGCTCTAACCAATTATTACTTAAGAGCCTCTTGCGTTCAACTAGCTTTTCTGGAAGTACAAGTCCATTTTCTACTTCATATGAGAGAACAGTATGACATATTTGGTCGAATATATTTTTCCAAACATCACTCTTCAATGTTGTTCTAGTAATCCATAGAATATTATAACCCTGTCTCTCAAAACTAGAACTTGCTGTTGCTACCCCAGTACAAGTTTTTCCTGTTCCAACAGAATGCCATGCAAGTATACCTTTATAAGGAGATTCAGGAACAAAATAGTCAATAATAAATTGCTGGGTTGGATTAAATTCTATAGTATTAGCTTTAGCCTGTTGATTATCACTTGCAGGTTTAGATTTATCAACACATCTATTTTCAATAGTTATGGGTCGCCATTTATATTCGCGACTATTATAATTATTTTTAATAAAATCTCTCATTCCCATAAAATTAAGTCTAGTTTTAGGAACATTTGTATTTTTGCGAGAAGTGGATTGTCCTTGTTTACCAGCATATTCTAATAATTTATAATCACGATCTACCTCTGCATCATCTGGAACGTCACCATCGCCCATCTCCATTTCTAGTCCTTCTAGTCTTTCAGCAATTTGTCCTTGTCCACGATTAGTTTCAATTATTTCAGGTATTCGAGAGTATCGCTCACTCCATTCACGATTTAATTGTTCGCAATATTCAGGGTTTTCTCTCATAAATTGGCAGAAAAATTCACGAAGATTTGTTCTAGTTTTTGGTATATCACGATTTGGATGTTTATATTTTTTATAGACAGCTTTCATATAATCTAGACTAACTGGAACATCTCTAGTAGTCTTTTTACCACAATTACCTCGACAATTTATTAGATCTATTGTATAATATTTTGTGCTACGATTAACCCGTTTAAGAACATCGCGTTTACCCGCGCCTCCTCGCATAAAAAGTACATCATTTTTAAAAAGAGAGCTATTTAAGTCCTCAATATTATGTAGATTACTAGTCAGTGTATAATCAACCGCTAATTGGGGAGCTAAATAGAATAATTGTTGTGATAGATTTACCATAGCTTTATCAAATTCACTGAAAGTCATAGTCCCATCATTAAATTTTTTTGCATCACGAAATAGGTAATAGTCACTCACATCATCTATATCTGGATTATTTTCTTTAACATTTTTTATTGCTGATTTATGTAAAAATACACTTTCTCTAGTAACATCAGGAACTGTTAAATAATAGTTATATACATATAGAGGCCATCCTATATTTGGTATAAATTCCAATCCTTTTTGTCCACATGTACGCGTAGCTCTACCTATAGTCTGTTTTAAATCAGCAATTGTCATAGAAGGTTCAAATATATGAACGTATTTTACATCGAAAAGGTCTATTCCTTCTTTAAATCCACTATCTAATATTACAAATCGGAAACGCTTTCCGTGAATATTTTCAGGACGTTTATTAAATTGTGACAATATCTCTCGTTTTACTTTTTCATTAAAATTAGTACCATATATAGTGTTGCTACATAGAAGTGCAAATTTATTTCTACTAGTGCTACTAATGTCTAAATATAGTCGCAATCGTTGTTGTCTTGGAATTTTTCTGGCTTTAACAACATTAATGAAGCCATTTGATATTAATGCAGAAGATAATATTTTTGCACCATAACCTCCTTCTTTTACATCGGAAAAGATAAAGTGTTTAAATACTTGTCCATGATTTTTAATATCGAGTTCATCTAATTTCTTAATATTATTAATTAATCTTAGAATTTTTGGTGAAGTTTCTGATAGATTTTTATTAAAGTCTACTGGACTAAAATTCGATTTATCAAATTTATGGTAAAGATTAATTTTAGAGAAATTAGCTGTTTTACGCATACAATTAAAAGCTCGTTTCCGATACATTTTTTTTATTGTATTTTTTGATCTATTAGATGAACTTGATTTACGTGATGTTCCTTGATTACTAGAAGGAGTTTTATTACAAAAAATTCCTTTTGTACAATCACCATGTTCATGCTGATAGCATTCTATTATACGATTAAATTCATCAGGATTAATTTTACCACCTTTATCAGGATGATTTTTAAGTAACCATTTTTTTACATCAGCAGTAGAATTTAAATCATATTTACACATAATAGTATTACACGAAACCATATAAATTATATAAATATTTAATTTAATTTGTACATATAAAATAAAAATAAAATAATATCTAATTAATATAGATGTCTTTTACAAGATTTCATGATGATCCATGTAGAATTGCAAAACAATTAGAAGAAAGTAGTAATGTAGGTAAATATAGTCTTAATGTACCTGGAAATGGTCTAACTCCTCTTTTTATGGAAGACCCATATATACGTTTACAAAAATGGGGTGGGAATTTAAGAACTAATGTATTAGAAATAGAAGAAAGTTTAAAAGGACTCAATAAAAAACTTAATAGAGATTGTTTAGCAGAAAATAATTATAAAAATTTTACTCCGAACTCTGCTAGTGTTAATTATCCTAAATATGGTATGTATACAGAACAACCAAGAGCAATTATGCCTGCTTGGGAATTACGCGGAATTCAAAATCGTGAATTACCATATTTACATAGAAACCCACAAGAATATATACAAATACCATTTGAAAATAATATACATTCGAGAATAACAGAAATTAATAATTTTAATAACAAAAATAATTTATAAATTTATTTATTAATACAAATTATATATAATTAAATATTTATATTAATTATATATAAATGGCTGAATTATTAATTCCAGTAGTTGCACTAGCAGGGGCAGCTGTATTGTCAAGTATGGATAAAAAAAAAGAATTAAATATAAATAGAGAAAATTATAGAAATATAAATTCTAAATTAAAAGAAAATTATACAAATATGGAAAATACTACTAATATAACTAGGTCTCAAAATGCTATTCTTGATAATAATGAAAGTAATACATATACAGATAAATATGTAGTACATCAAGATAGATTACTACCCCAAGTTAATAATTCTTCAATCAGTAATATAGGTTTAACTGGAGAATTAATAGATACTAATAATTTTAAACATAATAACATGCAACCTTATTTTGGCGGAAAAGTAAAAGGTTACGGACCCGATTCAAATATTAATGAATCTATTTTAGATAATATGGTCGGAACAGGAAGTCAACATTTTACAAAAGATGAAATAGCTCCACTATTTAAACCAGAAGAAAACATGAACTGGCAAAATGGTGCTCCTAATAATACAGATTTTATACAATCAAGACAAATTACATCTGATAATATGAATAATGTTACTCTTTGGGAACAACAGCGAGTAGCACCAGGATTAAATTTAGGATATTCTACCGATGGAATTGGTGGATTTAATGCTGGATTAAATGGTCGCGATTATCATTTACCTAAAAACGTAGATAATTTAAGAACAGATAACAATCCCAGAGAAACTTTTGAATATAAAAATCCACAAGGACCAGCTACTAGTAGTGTTAAAAATCAAGGATTTTTAGGACGTATAGAGAAAAAACTTCCTGATTCTACATTTGCATCTGGACCAGAAAGATGGTTTACTACTACTGGAAATGAAATTAAACCTACAAATAGAAGTGCTATAGTTATGTCTGAAGAAAATAGAGAAACTACTAGTAGAGATTATTTTGGAAGTAGTAATAATACAGGAGCAGAGGCTACATATACAGATAGAAATTTTAGAGATACACATAGACAACAATTGAATAGTCTACCTATATCAAATGTCAATGCTGGTGATAAATATTCTGTTGATAAAAATAATTTTGGCGTTGATAGTTATAAAGTTCTTAATAATAATAGATGTACTACTCAACACACTCTACCTGTTGGCGGCATTAGTGGTATAGTAAGTTCTATAATATCCCCAATAACAGATGCTCTTAGACCTTCGCGTAAAGAAAATGCTGTAGGTAATATTAGAATAATGGGCAGCGTTAATAATACAGAATCACAAGGAACATATGTTCTAAATAAAAAAGATAGACCAAAAACAACTATTAGAGACATGACAGGTAATAGAATTGATTTAAATCATGTTAATGTTCAAAATCAAAAAAGTGATGCTTATTTAAATACAGGGATAGTTCCTATACAAAATCAAAGAGATACTACGTCTATTAGTTATACTGGAGCCGGTAATTCACAAACATCAAAAATGAGAAATAATAATGTTAAACAGCTTAGAGTTGATAATGTAAATAAATCTTACGAATCTAGACCAAATGTTGGTAGTAGCAATCAATTTTTAGGTACGGTTAATGCGGTGACTAGTAGAAACGAATTAGATGGAAATAATAATAGAATGTGGATACCATCTAACATGCCAACAAATATTCCAAATACCAATATTATCGGACATAGTCAATCTGTTCCATTTTCATATCCGGAACTGTGTAATAATAGATTAGATGAAAATTTATTAACAGCCTTTAAAAATAATCCTTATACGCAAAGTCTACATAGTATAGCTTGAGTTAAATCTATTATACATATTTTATACATATTTTATAATAAAACGTATAAATACTTATTATAATTATTTATAATGAATAATATTATAGATAATTATCATGATGATTTTTTTACACCTAATAATAAACATTTTTTTAATATAGAACATAAAGAAATAATAAATAAATTACAATACTTTGTTGAAAAAAACGTAATTCCTAATATTATTTTTTGTGGTTCTAATAGTTGTGGTAAAAAATATATATTAAAATATTTTATACAAGAAATTTATAAAAATACTAATAATTTACAAGATAATATTTTAAGTATAAATTGTTGTCATGGAAAAGGTAATATAAAATTTATTAGAGAAGAGTTAAAATTATTCTCTAATTCAATTATTATTAAAAATTCTCAATCTAATATTAAAAGTGTTATTTTATTAAATGCTGATAGTCTAACTATTGATGCACAATCATCTCTTAGAAGACTTATAGAAGTAAATAATAAAACTACACGTTTTTTTATTGTAGTGAATAATTATGAACGTCTATTAAAACCTATAGTTTCTAGATTTTGTTCTATATATTTAAATTTACCTAGTATAAAAGGTAAATATACTACATATAATAATATTATTTTCAATGAGTTTAATTCAGTAAATATATCATTATTTAAAAGAATTATTTATAAATACAAAAATGAAATAGATAATAACTATACACATAATAATATTAAATTAATAGAGCTAAGTGAAAAATTATATAATAAAGGATTTTATGGTTTAGATATAATTAAATATATAAACTCTATTAAAGAAGATACAAATATTAATAAATATAAAATAATAATAATTTTTGAAAATTTAGTTAAAGAATTTAGAAATGAAAAATTAATTATATATTTTCTTTTAAATTATATATTTTTTCGTTTTAATTACAATATTAAAAAATTTTTATAGATTAAAATATGGATGACTATGATGTTAATACACTAGTTGAATCGAAAAATGAATGGTGTGCTAGATTACTAAATATATTAACTCCACAAATAATTATCGGTTTCAAATCTATATTCAATGAAGCTCAAAAATTATGTATTGATAATGATGAAGATAGTAAATATCTTATGACTTTTCAAAATTTACTTGTTAATATTCCTAAATGGAGTCAGAATATAGTAGAAACAGAATGTAAACGTATAACTGATATAACTAATTGTAATTATATAGAAGATTTGATTAGTTGTGTTCATATTATTCAACTTAAAGCTTTAACAGCTTGTCGTGTAGGATTAAAACAAAAAAAAATAAATATAGAAATTCCTAATTTATCTAATTTTATTCATCAGGTATATATTAATTGTGCTAGAAAACTATATTTAAATATATATTTATTTGAAATTGATATACTACCATTGCAATTACAAAAAAATAATCGAGAGCTAGAATTAATAATTAAGGAAATTATCATGAATACTATTAGAGATAATATTCCAATTGATAATTTACTAAGAGCATATTTAGATGAGACAGAAGAAACTGAAACTATTGTTGAAGAGCGTCAAGAAACTGTTATTGATAAACAAAAATTAGATGAAGAAAAAGCCAGAATGAAAATGAAGCGTGAAATGGAAGAAGAAGAAGAGAAAAAAAGAACACTAACTAAAAATAAAAAAGATTCTGATTCAGAGAATAAAAATGAACTTCTTAATATTTCTGCTGAATTAGAAGATTTACGAAAAGAATTACCACAAGTAAATATTACAAAAGAAGAAACAATTATAGAAAAACAACAAGATATAAGTCTTGGTAAAGAAACTAATAATATAACTATAAAAGATATAGATTCTAATAGTAATGACAGTAAAAAATTAACTGAAATTAATAATAATGATGCGATAGATAATGAGATATTAAAAATAAATGATATAGGAGATGAATCTCCTTTAGAAATAACGAATTTAGACGAAATTGATAATTTAGAACCAGATATTTCACTAGATATAGAAGAATTAAAATAAATTTTCGTTCATGATTAATATATATTTTGTAAATAAAATTATATATGAATCAATGTATTATAGTATCTATTGTAACTAGTATAATTTTCTTTCTAATTAAATTTATTAAAATGCGATTTATTGATAAAGAGTCTGAACCTTTAAAAATAATTGTCAAAGAAAGTGGATTTGTTTTTGTTTCATCATTATTAGGAGGCTTCTTAATAGAACAATTTAAATTTAATAATATTTTAGAAAATATTAAAGAAACACCTAGTGTATTTACAAATGAACCTGGATTCTAATAAAATTTATACAGGTTATTTAGATGTAAATATATTACAATATATTTTAGACTTTACATGTATATATTGTCATACATGTAAAAAAAAATATAATATAGATTTCTATCTAAAGTTAGGTAGATTTTATTATTGCAGTGCAGAATGTTATAATCATATTTAAAAATATATTATAAATAAAAAATTGATATACTATTTATTAATATAAGATGTAATATTCAATATTTAATATGGATACATATAGCGTTTCAAATAATAGACAAGATGACAATATTATAAAAGTATTTGTTAATAATAAATTCCATAAAGATGATATAGTATTCGATTTTATAAACGAATATGAATGGAGCAGTGAAACTAAAAAATACTTATCTCAAATAAAAATTAATAGTTTAAAACAAAGAGGTTCTAGTTTAGTAAAATATTTTTCACAGTTCAGAAAGCAATAAAGTATATGAATATAATATTCATATATATTATATGAGAACATGTAATAAACGTTTAAAAAAACATCGTCATTATAAATGTATAACATGTAAAAAAAAAAGACATACTTTGCATGAATCTTATAAAGATATGTTTAAAAAACATAATAATAGAAAAGGAAAGGGGCTAGAAGATGAAGTACCTTTTTTATTGAAAAAACGTTTAGAGAATCAGGGTATTTATGAACCTGGAATTATAAGCCAAATGTTAAAAGATGTTACTAGAAATACTGTTAAAGCGGCTATGTCTAGAAAACATTTAATGGATAGTTATAAACAATATAGAGAAGAAAAAAAACTACAAGCTGATTCTATGAAAAAAAAATTTGAAAAAAATAAAGAAAGAATTGCAAAAATTAATATATTATTAAAAGACAAAAAAACATTATTAACAGATAGCCCTAGTACTCGTACTCGTTCTAAATCTAAAAGTAGAACATCTAATCAATATAGAGAACTAATATCAGAAAAAGAAAGATTAGTCAATGAAAATTATTCTATTACATATATTCTAAATCGTAGATTTTAAAATCTTTAAATAATAATAGATTTTAAAATCTTATATTTATATTGTTGGAATAAATTCCCAATTCAATTCTCGACATATTTTTTTCCATATAGTATCTTGTTCCATGCGTTTTTCTCTATCTTTTAACATTGGAAAATAAGGAAGAAATTGACGTTCACCTAATAACTCACATAGTTTATAAATAGTATAATAATAATTTAAAAAATTAACCCTATCTTTCGGACAATATTTAGCATAAACAGGCTGAATTTCTGTAAATAAATTACACAATTTCTCTTCTAATTCTTGAGACATAATAGGTGGTTTTATACCAAGTTTTTCTTTAATAAATGGTATATGCTCATAATATTTATTATAACGTAAATTTTTTAATATCTCTTTTGTTTTTTTATTTGTTAATTCGCTTAATTCTATTCTTTCTTTTTTTATTTGTTGTTTTATATTTTCTATTACTTCATCAGGTATTAAAGTTGTCTCTTTTGCTTGAAATTGTGCTAATATCTCTCTTAGATGATTAATTCTTTTATATGCATAGAAACATACTTCTTTAGGAGGTTCTCTATAATTAGGTTTATCATTTTCTATATAGTATTTATTTGTTGTATAACATTTATTACAAATAATTACACCTTCATTTTCTATAAATACTAATTCACCATTATTACAAACACTACATTGATTACTATCAAAATAATATGAATTCATATTAATACTATTAATTACATTTTGAAAATATTTTTCAATATTATCATTTTTATTGATATTAAGATTATTATTATTATTATTAGTTTCTTTAGTATTGAAAAAGAATTTCAAATCTATTTTATTTTTGTCTGTACTATGTATATCATCTGATATATTTTTTTTTTTGTTCAAAATAATCAAATATATGTTGAGAATTTGTTAGCAAATATTCTTTTTTAGCATTTTTAATCTTTTTTATTTCATTTTTATAAAATTTTATATCATCTTTTATATCTAAACATTTATCTATTGTTTTTTCTTTTTCTAAAGTTTCTCGCAATTGTATGATATATTTTTCATATACTGGTATTTTTTTTTCATTTATTTCAATTGTAGATAATATTTTTTCATGATAACTATCCAAATTTAAATTTTCACTACTATTATTATTATTTTTATAAATAGGCATTATATATTTATTTTTAGATAACTTTAATTATTTTAGGAAATAAATATTAATTTAATATTTATTTATTTATTTAATATTTATTTATTTAGAATATAATTTAATATATTAATAATTATAATATTATATTTTTTTTAATATATAATATTTATTACCATTTACAATAATAATTCGTATAATAATTATACTCTATTATATTAAAATGTAATTAAAATTAATTAATTAAATTTAATTTCAGAAAAATATTTTCTTTAGCAATATTATAAAAATGGGTGGAGGTTTAATGCAACTAGTCGCTTATGGGGCTCAAGATGTTTATCTTACATCTAACCCTCAGATCACTTTCTGGAAAGTCACATACAGACGTCACACTAACTTTGCTATGGAATCAATTGAGCAAACTTTCAATGGCCAGGCTGACTTCGGTCGCCGCGTTACCTGCACTATTTCGCGCAATGGTGACTTAGCCTACCGTACTTACCTTCAGGTTGTACTTCCCGAAATCAACCAGAATCATGCCAAATTTGCGCGCTGGTTAGATTTCCCCGGCGAACAACTTATTTCGCAGGTTGAAGTTGAAATTGGTGGTCAGCGCATTGACCGTCAATTTGGTGATTGGATGCACATCTGGAATCAACTAACTCTCACAAAAGACCAGGAAAGAGGCTATTACAAAATGGTTGGTAACACAACTCAGTTAACATACATCACTGATCCTAATTTCGCGCCTGTCGATGGTCCATGCGATTCGTCCGGACCACGCCAAGTTTGCGCGCCCCGCAATGCTCTACCTGAAACTTTCTTATATATTCCCCTTCAGTTCTGGTTCTGCCGCAACCCAGGTCTTGCGCTTCCATTAATTGCGCTCCAATACCATGAAGTTAGAATTAACATTGACATTTCGCCTCTTGATGAGTGCCTATGGGCTGTAACAGATTTAACATGTGATTCGCCTTCTTCTGCCAAAGCGACCACTGCTTACCAGCAGTCCCTTGCCGCGGCTTCGCTCTATGTTGATTACGTTTTCCTTGACACCGAGGAACGTCGTCGTATGGCGCAGAATCCCCACGAATACCTCATTGAACAGCTTCAGTTCACCGGCGATGAATCGGTTGGTTCGTCCTCGAACAAAATTAAACTCAACTTCAATCACCCTTGCAAAGAACTTGTCTGGGTTGTACAGCCTGATGCTAACGTTGACTACTGCTCTTCGCTTGAGTGCAACACTGTTCTAAACAGAGTTCTTGGTGCTCAGCCATTCAACTACACTGATGCGGTTGATGCTCTACCAAATGCTCACCACGCGTTCGGTGGACCACAGGCTCTAACCGGCACTGGTGGTGTTGGAACATTTGCTTTCATTGATGCTTCTGGTCTATTCCAGGATGCTGGTGCTGGCGATCTCACTCCCGATGGCACATGGGGTGCATCGTACTCGAACCCCAACTTAAATGTTAACGAAGACTCGGGTGTCTCTGATGCCGGTACATTCGTTCTAGCTGAAACTGCGGTTGACATGCATTGCTGGGGCGAAAATCCAGTTGTTGCTGCGAAACTACTCCTTAATGGTCAGGACCGTTTCTCGGAGCGCGAAGGTAACTACTTCGACCTTGTCCAACCATATCAGCACCACAGTCGCTCCCCTGACACTGGTATCAACGTCTACTCCTTCTCGCTTCGCCCAGAAGAACATCAACCATCGGGTACCTGCAACTTCTCGCGTATTGACAATGCTACCCTACAGCTAGTTCTATCGAATGCGACAGTCACTGGCACCAACACAGCCAAAGTTCGCGTCTATGCGACCAATTACAATGTCCTCCGTATCATGAGTGGTATGGGTGGTCTTGCTTACTCGAATTAAATATATAATCATTATTTCAATAATATCATTTATAATATTATTGAAAATATTTATTATAAAATTATTGTTAGAAATTATTAGAAAAAGTATTTACATTCTTCTTGTTTTTTTATTTTTACGAACTATATGTTTTCTTCCTTTTCGTGAATGTTTTTTTACCTTGTGTAAATGTTTTCTTCCTTTTCGCGTATGTTTCTTTACCTTGTGTAAATGTTTTCTTCCTTTTCGTGTATGTTTTTTTACCCTGTGTAAATGTTTTCTTCCTTTTCGCGTATGTTTCTTTACCTTGTGTAAATGTTTTCTTCCTTTTCGCGTATGTTTCTTTACCTTGTATAAATGTTTTCTTAACTTGGGTAAATGTTTTCTTCCTTTTCGCGTATATTTTTTTATATACGATTTACCTCCCAAGAATTCTCCAATATTGTATATTTTTGATTTTTTCTCAATTGTGTCTGCTGCCCAGTGTCCCCAATTTAACCAGTTGCTATAATTTGGCTTATCCACCGTCGCTCCGCTGTCCGGCACCCAATTCTGGTCCAGGGAAAGAGTAATATCATCATACTTCGGAGGATCTTTGTAGTCACCAAGAGATACCTTTGTAAACTTATCTTTAACTATGTCATAATCACATGCTAAGATTTGACCGTTTGGCGGATTCTCATAAGCAATGTTTAATAATTCTGTAAACTGTTCATCCGACATGGGCAACTTTTCGTTAATACTAGTTTTATTGATACCCTTTGATTTAAAGTATTTACGTAGTGCTCCTTCTGCTATTATTGCTCTAATAATGTCTAAACCCTCCTTCAACATACTCTGCTCACTGTTTTCTATCGCACTAATTTTATTCTTTAACCACTGTTGCCTGGGCGTGAGCGCTCGGCCGGGCATGCGTGGCAAGAACTCCGGCTCCGGACATTTACCAAATAACCACTCATGTTGATAAAACGCTAATTCCTTATCTAATTTTAAGCGGTTCATGTCCTTAACTTGGGCATCCATTTTTTGCGGGAACTTTGCGTCAATAATTGGGTAGGACGTATCAAGCTTATAAGTTTCAGGATATATTCTGTTATTAGCTGCGGATTTCTTCGCCGAGTTCGCCGTCGTCCAGTCTGTTTGATAGAAAGATTGGTCATGCCACATAGTCGGGTCTGGTACATTCAAATACATAATCTTTTTACTCGCAGCAAATTTCGTCGAGAAGCTATTCATATATTTTATAAGATCAGCCTGTAGCGTGGGCGTTGGAGGGTTTGAATCAAAATGATATGTATATACAAACTCTTGTATATCCTTAAAATTACTCCCCTTAGTCCAAGGTACTTTATTTTCCATATAATATTTAAATGCATTAAACGCCTTTACATAAGCAGTGCCAGGCAAAAAGCTCCTATAATGGTCCCAATCCTTGAATGACTCGCCGCCGGGGTCGCCCGGAATCAGGGGAGGTTTTCCTCCCGGCCCGAGCGCCGACCAACCCGCCGGCATCCCCCCTGCCTCTAATTTCTCAATTTCCGTCATATATGTTTCATTTATTTCGCCAAAAAGATAATACATTAAGTAGTCATATATTACATCAATCAAAGTACCTGTGGTGCCATCGGTCATGTTAGGGAGGGCTATGAGTTTCTGGTATTCTTGTGATTCTTGTGATGGGATGTTGACAGGTTTTAACCCTGCTAATTTGCCCGTTTTACTAACTAAATATGTGTAAGCGATAATAGCTTCTTTGGGGGTGAGTTTATAAATTCCTCCTACATTATACAATGGCTTTAATTCCGGGATGCCAGTCTTCCTGTCGGGGAGGTCTACCATGGATGACAACCCTCCAACCCGTCCTATACTTTTTAACATTGTTCGTTTCGAATTGGTACGGAAATATTTATGTTGAGTGCCTTTGATATATAAAACTACGTTTTTTATTTGTTCCACCTCCTCGTCTTGTGATGCTGTCGCCGTTGTTTTTCCAGCCAGACCCGATAATGCATTGAATCGTGAGTACGCTAGGTTGTACATTACTATATCTTCCTCTGCTAGTTTACTTACATCTATGACAGCATTGAAGTCGTCCAACTTCTGAATAGAATTACGTAATAGTTCTAGAATTTTAGTTGTACTATCGGTTTCATTCGTAAGAGCTGACGTATTTACCTGAGTTCCATCATTATCCATTAACTTCCCCCAAGTATCAGCGGCCAGGCCTTCTAGAATTGATTTTTTGCCTTTTAATTGTAATTTTGGTTGATCAGCGAGATCGAGCGCACCCCCCGCTTCTAACTTAATATAAGGTTTTAACTCTCTGTCTTCTAAAATATGGAATTGTAAAAAGTCTATTACTGGGATTTTGTATGTTGCGCCTAATGTTGATATGTTTGTCTTTAATTTTATTGCTGAATTAGTGCTCCTTTTAAATAACTTTTTAAGTGGGTGGTCTGTGTCTGTGTCTGTGTCATCAAAATCTCTAATAACTATATTTAGTGCTTCGATATATTCAGGGAGACTATCCATTAATTCTGGAGTAATAACGGAAAGCGCATTTTTCCACCCATCACCGCAGTTCTCAACCGGCTGTTTTGACAACAGGTCTATTAGTGGGCTTAAATTTGTTACAGAAAGATTACTCTCATCCAGCGCTTTTAATATTTGTAAAAATTTGCTAATATTTGGTAATATAGTCTCTCCGTCTTCATTCAGCGCGCCATCCTTATTACGTATATTAAGGTCTATTAATATATCACCCACCGTTTTTTTTGCTTTAGTTAAAAAATCTTTTAATAAAAGATTTGAACGATATTCTTTATTCTTAGCCTTGTTGTTGCCTGCATGAATAACGTCTGTCTTGATGTCTTCCTGAAAAACTTCTTTCTTTGTAGTCTGCAAGTCTGTTTCAATTTTTGACAACAGTTTTCCATATAATAAATAGGCCTCTTTCAAAACGGCTATATTCTTTCTTATTTCTAAAATTTTGCCGTCAATACTGCCAGGGTCAGCGTTTATATATGTAGCCAATTTTGTCATAGTAGAGTATACAGGTTTACTACTCAGTGCCTTTGGTTTTGTATCGGCCACCAAATCTGCCGACGAACCCAACGGCGCCGCTGCCGTCGCCGCTGCCGTCGCCGCTGCCGTCGCCGCCGCGGGAACCGCGCCATCTGTAGCTATATACATATAGGAATAGGTCACCTTCAAATCCGTGTCTTTAAAACTTTCCATTTTTTTACCACTCTTACCCAACATGTCTATTATTTTTCTACCTACTTTAAAATATTCATCATTGGTAATTTCATATGATTTATTAAGTGCTGCCTCTTCTTTATTTGTAATAATATCATTTTTGATTCCAAATAATCTCGTTAATTCTATTCTGGGGGGAGTATTTTCTTTTTTATCTAAAATAGTTATACCTATTGTTTCAGATGACAAATGATCCAAATTTGCTGGATTATAATTAGTCGAAGTTATTACACCATTTTCTATTCTATAATTATCATCTCCATGCTCAAAAACTGTAAATGGTAATTTACCAATTTTTTTTAAACCACTATTGTCATGTGAGATTTTTAATATTTCTTCTCGAATAATACGGAACGGAAGTTTATATTTCTTGTTCAATATATTAACGCTATTAGCGGGCCCACCATTACTCCGTTCCTCATTAGCGAGTGCCTCATCCGCCATAATAGTATTTTTTTGCCATTGTTCACCATCATTAACAGTCATTCTAGGCTGATGCCAAGCCCAGATAAGTGAACTTAATTTGTAGTCTGATTCTAATAATTGTTTCATATTGTGATTATTAAAAAAATGAATTAAATATAAAAGATCAAATAATCTTTTCGTCTTGTCAGGGTATGGCTTGTTCTGCTTAATAAAATTAAATAAAGTAAACGGATGCTCTTTCATATATTCCCACACCTTCGTAACATCTGGATCTTTTTCTTTAGATGGTTTCATTCCACGAAAATTTATTTTATAAAATTCTTCACTATTGTCAACAATTTCAATAATAATTTGATTATACAGATACCCAGTGCCTCCCATCCTTTTGAACAATAATTTTTTTACCATGTTTACATCTATATTTCCAGGTTCATTCCACTTTTTCTTCAGCATATAATTAGAATATTCTACAAACAATTCTGTATCAATTATATAACTCTTTGTCTCATTAGACCCAGTAAATTCGGTATTTTTTATTGCTAGAATTTTCGCCATATATAATATTATAATATTATAAATTAAATACTATAAATAAAATTGAATTTTTTATTCTTTTTTTAATTCTTTTTAAAAACTCTTAAATTTATAAATTATGAATATATATGAATTTGATAAATACTCTACAAATCATGAAGGACTAAAAACAACATTAGATAAATATGGCGTTGCTATTATTCCTGCTGTTCTAGATAATGATGAATGCAATTATATGTTATCTGGAATTTGGGATTATTTTGAACATATTAGTAAAAAATGGGAAAAACCTATTAATAG